>Ga0302271_10000141_pt1 | contig 64116 bp, 45 predicted proteins | sample III_Bog_N1_1_FD_198767 | JGI IMG/M metagenome (GOLD analysis project Ga0302271, IMG submission 198767) | Peat permafrost microbial communities from Stordalen Mire near Abisko, Sweden - III_Bog_N1_1 | ecosystem: Environmental > Terrestrial > Soil > Wetlands > Peat | place: Sweden: Abisko...
TCGATTTTCTTTGTTTTCTATTGGAAAAATAGAAATTACATAAATACAGTATAAGACAACCCGAATGGATAATTCTTCTACGATCGTCGCAGTGAACTAATCGAAAAGTACTCCTTCTGAAGAGTTGATTGAAAAGACAATTCAATTTAACAAATTGATAAATCTAGTTTGTTATTTATTAATTCAAGACACTCTACATAAATAAACCTTCGTTTTTGTCCTTTTTACCCCATGAAACAAGTCAATACCAACTTGTTTAACAACTAAAATATTATAATATTGTTCATGTTTCTGCCTAAAAAGCTTAATTACATTGAACACATTTGCAAAAAAATAAAACGTAAAAGAACAAAAAACTCAACTATTGTTGTGTATTTTCTCACAGATTATTAATTGGCTGTTGAGATGTCAGTATCTTAAAGATGGAAGTCCTATGCTGTAAATCATTTGTCAGGTAGAACAGCAGCATGTGAGTCTTAACAAGCGAAATGTGCATATTGTCATCATCGTAGAATGTTATCTTCAGCTTCTCAAGTAATTGTATTTTCTCAAGTAAAACACTAATAGCATCTGTGTTAGTTTTATCGATTGTTTATGCTTCAATACCACATATGATTTCTTGCGTATTGAGTATTTCAATGTGCAAATCATCGAATCTCTTTTTCTTGATGCATAGCGCTGTTTTAGCAAGTTCAATGTCTCTGTTGAGCAGCGCTTGCTACTCCAGAATTTATGCATACAGATAATGCTCCTTTCCGAAGTTCTTTTCATAATGCTAGAGTGCACTTTCTATGTTTTCTTTGGCACTTTGAATATGCGCTTCGATTTGTTCTGGCGAACTCTTGGAGACTCGAAGGATAAACCCTGTAATTATCGCACGCGATTCTTCAGAAAATTATGTACCTTATGCTATTTCTTCTTTTGCGATTTCTTCTGGCTCAAACCACTTACGAATTTCTCGCATGAGAAGGAAGCTCTAGAGTTAGAACACTTAGCTCAATAGGATCTATGTTTAAGCGAAATTTAGCGAGCCTTGCTTAAGCTAAGGAGTAAGATCGTCCTCTAGTAAGGTCTGCGCTTATTGCAGTCTAAAATTGTTTATTAATATCCTAGCTCGAATGATATTTGCAGCTTAGATCTTTGATTTGTTAGTTGCGACGTCTAATGAATATATCCGCATGGCTTGATCTAACGAATCAGCAGCTTCCGCATATTTTCCCATTAAATCGTGCAGTTACGCAATAGACGTATGTGAATTAGCAACTTTGAGATGATCATCACCGAATGTTTTCTTTCTCACTTCGAGCACTTGGAGATTATATTGCAGAGACTTACCGTAGTTTCCAAGTTCCATTTCCACAGTCGCTACGTTCTGCATTGTGTTGGCAGTTTTGATATGGAAATATCCAAATTCTTTCAAGCGATTTTGAAGAACGAATTCGAGTTTTTCCTTAGCTAGCAAATCTAATCCTTGAATTTGCATGAGCACTGCGATTTCTTAGACAAGTTTAACAACTTCTATGTGATCTTTGCCATAGTGACTCTCCATAGGTCCAAGAGCTAGTTCAAAGTATTATTAAGCTAATTCTATTTTTTCCATTTTCCTGTAGATGATTCCGATGTATTAGCATGTATTTGATACTTCGACATGATTTGGCCCGTAATATTTCGTTTTAATGTCATTTGCCTTGAGGAAATATTCTAGACTCAGTTCTAAATTTTCTTGGTTTCTCAGAACATTCCCGATATCATGGTAGATCTTGCCTAATTCAATGTGATCACTTGGATAGTGATTGCTCGTAATCGTCAGCACTTCTTTGAACATGTTGTATGCTTCTTTGTAGTCTCCCTCAGCTCTTTTCACACATCCCAAGTTGTTAAGAATCTCCGCTGTCTGCGATCATTCCAAAAGGTTAAAAAGGATGAATGTTAATTGTAATTTTTTATGAAATCTCGTTACTTTGATATGATTGTGACCATAATGCTGCTCGAAAATATGAAGTGCTTTTTCATAATGTTATGCTGATTTTTCATATAGAGTTAGCTTCTCAAGCACTTTTCCCATTGAATTAATGGTTTCTGCAAGATGCACACTGTTTTTTCCATATTCAGCGCGCTTTATCTTGTAGGATCGCTTGAAAATACGAAATGACTCCTTGTATTTCCCATTATTCAGTAACGATTCTCCCATCGAATCAAGAATGAACGCGACAGAAGAATCGTTCTTGCCTAAGTTATGCTCCATCGTCCGAAGAGCTTGCTCATAATACTAAAGAGCTTTATCATAATGTCCTAGCTTATTAAGAGCTTGCCCAATGAGCATTTATACTGAAGCCAATTCATTTTAGGTATCTTATGAGAATCCATCTAGCGAGTTATTTGCTAGGGAATTATCATACTAAATCGCTTGCAATATCGCATCATTACTAGACTTAGAGTCTCCAATGATTTAATGGAAGCTGAGATTGAGTTTAGACGAGCTATCGCTTGAAAAAAGGGAATTGCATTTCGGTGGGGCAAGATAATTATTTTAAGAAGGATTTTATTAAACTGACGAAGCAGCTGACTTATCAACACTCAGTTCCTTTGTGTTATCGAGATTATTCCCAGAAGCAGGATTCTTGCTGTCTTTACTGGTACTGCTGAGCATCCCTCCACTGTTTTAGTTCAAACTTTACTCATCATCTTTTGTTTTTTCTTCGCCTTATTTGAACTCTTCTTGAATATGAGCTTGAATGCTAAGTTCTAGGCAATTCGGGGAAGATTATACTTTCCCTGGAGATTCGAGATGAACTTCAACAAGAGATGGGACGATGTTGAGATGGTCATCTTTGGTATTTGTATCTTTAATTACGTTTATTAAGTAAAAACCTTTAGGATTTTCAACATGAAGATGCTCTTTATCATCTTCAGTTGTGATCACATTCACTGTCGGCATATGATCTGCTTCTTTATTGGATGGTTCGTTTATACTGTCATATGTTTTATTGTTAATTTCCTGTGCTTCTTTGTGAAAGACACTCTTTTCCAATTGGGCTCCTATTTTCACCTTGACTGTGCCCGATTCTGTTAACGAAAAGGAGGTGCTTTTTGACTAATTTTTTATGATATTTTATTGGGTTTAATTTTTGAAATCCTGAGCATCCACGATGATTTAAAGAACTTGAAGATACTTCTAAAGTGCCTGATCGTAGTTCCCTTAGTTGAAGGTTATCTAACCAAGAAACTTCAGGTCAGATACGACGATCTCGTTTCCTTGAAATCCATTGAGCTCTTCTGAGCTGATTTGTAGACATTTTATTTGCTGCTCGTACGCTTTATCGTAATCTCCAAAGAAAGACAAAGCTTAGGCTTATTCCACTAGAATATTGTGCTTTTCGAAGAGGTCTAATGTTTGGAATTCGGCATCGTTAACGGCTTCATCGAAATATCGCAAACATTTCTCTCTTAAGTTAATATTTTAGTAGGTTTTGGCGCATTCTAGTTTTTACGCCATTGTAAGGTTATCTTGAGCGTTTTCATTGTATTTGAACACTGATTCTAGATAATCTTCTGGGGTTTTAGTGATATAATCTTAATATTCTTCTTTGAAAAGCTTGCAGAGTTATTCTTGAGTCATCTAGCTTCTGAACAGCTGATCATCGTTCAACAGCAGTGTGATTAATATACTTAATCTATCTGTAGCAAGTTTGTTGATCATGATCTTTTCGCTGAGTTTTGAACGGTCTATTTTCTCCCTTTCCCTCAGTTTAAGTAATGTAATACCTAGACTATAAAAGTCATTCGCTATCATATTCACGTAGCCTTTCTCTTGCCTTTATTAGTATAATTTATATAATTCAGGACTCATATACGATGGGGTACCCGTGACTAGACATTCTTACAAGAATGGGATCTTTTATTTATGACGATGGTTATCTTAATTTTTATTATGATTTTCAATAAATTTATCTAGTGCATCTCCAGTTTCTTCTTTTCCATCGAAGCGCTAAATGCACCCGAAATCTGCAATCTTCCAGCTCTTGTCCTTAATTGAATAAATCACATTCTACGGTTTAATATCTTTGTGAGCATATCCAAGCCTATGCATTCCTTCTAACCCCTCCAAAATGTCAAAAAATATACTGAATATCTCCTCATCAGTAATCTATCTGTTATCTTGCAGACAGAGCTTGAAAAAGTCTTCAAGAGAGCCTACTCCAAGTTCCATCAGACTCACGAGATACATCTACTGCTATCCGTACTTATCTTGATAGATGTACACTTTATTATCGACTTCGAGAATTCGGTTCATTTTCTTGTGTGTCATGAAGGACTGAATTCTAATCTCTTGCAGATAACTATCTTTTTAGTTCTCCCAATTGTACGGTATGTTAGTGAATTTTAGAGCTATTTGTCTTTCTTTTGTTGGATCAAAAGCCTTAAATACTGTTCCTTACCCTCCACTTCCAATTTTGCCAACTGATCTAATAGTCTATAAATCCCAAGGGATATTTCCTAAAGAAAAAGACATTATTAAGAGAATAAACTCCATTTAAATAAGAATTTTAATATTTTTCTTATCTTTTTGTTCTTAGACATTATCGAAATGTGGTTATTATTTTAGAAAATACCTTATTTTAGATACTCAATTTAGAAAACGAATTATTCTACATGTTCTTTGATTTCATCTTTTTCATATTCCTTTTTCCCTTTAAAATTAGATTTCTTAATTCCTTCTGAATCTTCTATTCGTTGTTCATCTCGCATCTTCGCAAGATCTTCATCATCTTCCTCATCGCTTTCTTGAATCATTTCCATATTTGTAGGCTAAGCTGCGCCTTGATCATCTAACACTTATTAGACAATTGACCCCTATTTTTTCTTCCCATTTGCATCTAGAAAAACCATGGAATTCCCTTTTGACATGCTAATCGAAGTTGTCGCTTCATCGGGAGCTGATAGTAAATCTAGTTTTGCATCGTAAAACGGTGGAATCATTTCACTTTTCTCAATTTTCTTGAGGATTTCCTCTAAAGCTTGAGCATGACTTTTGAACCCTTTTACAAGTGTTTCTAAACTGCATTAGAGTCGTTCTAATAGTGTGAGATATACATTAATTTTCTCTGTGTTCAAATCCTTAGTGTCTTGCTCTTTTTGGAGAGTTAACTCAAGAGATTTAGTTTTTTCATTGTCTTTAACTTAATTATGATGGTATCCATCCTCTTCAGAGATCAGAACATACTTCTTTATGTAGAGATTGAATTTCTGAAGCTACTAGAAACTCTCACTCTTTGACATTGGAAATATCTTGTAGATAGGCTCATTCTCAGAAAAAACGGCGGAGAATTCTTTGAGCAGTTTGAACCCACGTTTTCCCTTGAGAAAAATATACCCATTCTGTGTTGAATTATCAATAGTCGCTTCTTCGTCAAATGCATTTTCAATTCGCTTGTATACCTCCATAAACTCATCTTGTATGAGATCCAATGTCTATCTTTCCTTTTAAAATATTCAATAATATTAGATCTTTTTTGATAAACCAAAAGTCTTTTTTTTCATATCATGTTATACCCTTAAATTCCAAAGCCAAACTATTTTGTAATCTATCAAACAAAATGAATAATTTTACCAATTAATCTGAAGGTATGTTCATTTCTTCGATCATTTAGATGAGTTGTTTGATCGATTCAACAATCCGTGGTAGCCTTTACTCATCCATAGGCAGATCCTTAATAGCAAAAATAAGTCAACCTTTGAAAATACCTATGTTGTATTGAATTAATATGATTTCTTCTTTGAGATACAATACTCGCAACATTGTGAAACATACATCTACTTTTTTATGAGTTATTCTTACAGCTATCTGCAGCGTATGCGGATTAAAGGAAATACTGGTGAGTCTATCTTTTGATTTTCTACATTACGCAACCCATTTGTTGACTTGTGCTCCCTGTTTTTAAAGTAAATGTTTATCATCACACTCTTGTATGCTTCTATTATCAGTTGTATTATTTCTAAGCATACAATATCTTCATGATGGTCGTCTATGAGTTCAGCCTGCAGTTTTTCGAGAATATCAATGGCTTTTTAGTTTTTACTTTGACCAATAGAATTTGGAAGACTGAAATCGCAGGACGATTTGTTTTTGGGAACGAAACTGCATTGAAATGAATTATCTTTTGCCTCTGATTTTGTTAAACAACAACAAATCGTAAATAAAGTCAAAACATATGACGGCTCAGTTGCTAAATTAACCCTTCATTCTAGTATTTTAGCTTCAAAAAATAATGTATTTTGTCTCTATCACATTTCTCTGCAAGATCTTAAACAATAATTTCCATAATTCCTCTCTCTCTCTTTTTCCCTCTCTTAAATCTCCCCGTTATTTCTACCAAGACCAGTCAGAGAGCGTATGGTTGTTGACCGAACAGATCTTCTCTCTCTTTGCATTTCTGTAATTCTTTTTTGTTATTCCTTTCTCCAAGCAAACTATTTTTGTTTAGGATTAATTTTTTGTTAATAGTTTTCTATTTTTATTCAAAAAAAACCTTCTTAAACTCGCATGCAACTTGCATAACTGAGAATAGTCTGATTTTTTTGACTCTATTAAAACGATAAACAGACACAATTTACATAGAGTATTCAGTATGCGAAATATGTTTAATGATTAGTTTTTACAAAGGATGTATAAATTTGATTATTTTATTGCGCGATTGTTTACAGATTTCAAACACTTTTCTATTAAGAGTGAGATATTTTAAGCACAGTAATTCAATTCCAATATTTCCTTATGATTCAGATTAATTAAAGACTTAGAAGAAGATGTTAGCATGTCAACCTTTTACAACTAACTAAAAGCATTTTTAATTATTTAACACAAGTCAAATTAATTTCAACGAAAATATAAAATAAATCATTGATTTTACCATTTTCAATTTACTTTCAAAAGAGACTATCTTCCTAATCATTCTAAGGAAATATTACCTACTGGCTGTTTAAGACCCAAATGTATGTAATGAGTTCGCAAGTTATTAAATCATTGTTAAAAATATTTAAATAATTATGCTTTGGTTGGTAATTCTTGTAGTTAGCTTCTTATTTGTCTAAAACAATCAATTAATTTTTTTGTGTCTTTACCTATCTACTCTTTTAAACTCAACTTTCATCTTTATTATATTTATATTTATAAATTAAAACTCTTAGATTTAAACATATCTCTTGAAAATATTCTAAATTGTAAAACTATTTCTTTAAAACTAACAAGCAATTCAACAAGGTAATAATTTGATGTAATCTTAGTGAAAACTTAAGAAAGAAATTGATAATATGATGGCATCGTTTTGTCTTTTACTATTATAAAACTCACTATTATCTTAATAATATTTTTGCATTTACAACTTTGCATATTAATGCTGGTTTGCTTTTCAAGGTATTTACCCCCATGAAATGTTTTCTTTTTAAGTCAGATTTTTCAACTAAAACACATGGTTTTATGCAAACAATATGAAATAAGATCACTGATATTTCTATTTCTATCATTCATTTAAATCACAATTTCAAAAAGCTGTCAATGACAATATCAAGGACCCTGTCGAGTGTCTTGATATCAGGGACTTTCACAGAAGCACCGTACATCGAAGCACTTGAACTATTCTTAAACTTTTCTGGATTCTCAGCGACCTGGAGAGTAAACGAAAGATAATGTTGAAGATAAATATTTTGATACAATAATACAATAAATCGATTTATTCTTTGTTTGTTGTTACTTCTTTTGCGCAGATTTTGAGATCTCTGATGAACTCTTTAACTTTCCCTGCAATACCATGGTTCACTGAAATCTAAATAGCAGGTGGAAGTTGAACTCCAGAGAGTTTCCATCCAAACTAAGAGAGTGCACCTTCTAGATGGTAGATATTTTTGTTAACTCCTTTCTTGTATTTGATGGCGAGGGAACATAGTTTAGGATTGCCGACAGTCTGCAGCTCTGCTAGCTCAGGAAGTTCGTTAATAGCTTTGGCTAATTATTGAACAGCTCCTGTGATAATTTTCGATTTCTCCACATAACTTTGATCAAAAATAGAATAAATTGTTGAATAATAGAATTAATTACAAAAGAAAAGAAATTGAAAATAATAAAATCAATAAATTATTTTTTTTCTCTTCAACTTTAGAAGACTTTTAGTTACACAATAGGAATTCATATTTAGGTAAATGATAGTAAGAATAATAAGAAAGAATTATGAATTAATTTACCCTTCTCTTCCGTTAAGCATCATGGCGTACCATGCTCCAGCAATTGGACCACCAGCTTTTGATCCACATACAGAAGGTGTAGCATAGAAACCACCTGGCCAGTCACTGATTGAGGAAAGGATTTATAATATTTAATTAAGAAAATTTTCTGTTTTTCCAGCTTGAAGTCCAAGCTGAAATTTGGATAAAAAACATAAACAATCTACGTTATTTTTGTTAAGTCATACTCTTTGTATTCAATAATAATCAAACGGATCATTGTATCGAATTTCAAAAGAGACACAGTCTGAAAAAAGGAAAGATTAAAAGAAAGTAATAATAAAATAACTCTCTTAATTTACATTGAACTTTTCTCGAAAAAACACTAGCAAATTCAGCAGCACAATTATTTTATCGAGAAGAAGAAAAAAGAAAAATATAAAAACGGTATTCATTTTTAATTTTCGTTTTCGTTGAGGAAAACGTGAAGCACTTTAATTAACCCTTCATTTATCAATAGATCGTTGGGAGTGAAAAAACATGCATAAATATTCTTCTAGCCACTTTTATCCAAATTTAAACAATCCACAGTGAATATTTTCCATTGAGGTTATTGGATAGTGGGAGTGTTTTGTTCCTTTGTAGTGAGCAGGCACAACATATCAAGTGAATAAAGATTAAGATCGTTTCTGTCCTAAATAATAAATAGCAATAAAATACAACTTGTATTCAATAATTTTTAAACAAAAATGAGGGAAGAACCATCTTTACTTAGTACAATATTATCAATTACAATCCTTGAGATGATGTTTAATCTTTGGAGAAGAGACGTTTGATATAAAAAAGTCCTAAGAATATAAGAATAGAGGAATAGAGGAATAAGTATCTTTCTTAATCAACGCTAGAAGAGATCAGATAGCAGAATAAAGAAAAGTGAAAAAGATTAAAAAAGAGCTTTCAGAAATAAAGACACAGGACGAAGAATAAAAGCAGGCATTCTCACAGTATCCATAGCTTTTCATCTTCATTTATAAACCGAGAGAGAGTGAAAGCCAAAAATAATCCAGAAGAAATTACAATTAAATTCTTTAGAAAATATCTATTAGCAAGGAGAACTCAGAACATAGAAATTATCTGGAATGAGTTTACCTCATTATATCTCCCTTGGCGATGAGAACTTCTAGAATTTAGAGAACTTTGGAAGCGATCCTGATTTCTTGTATTTCTCAACTCTGAAAGAAAGTGTTGGCATCTGCGAAAGATCCATTCAGAACGAAGTGAAGGAACTCAATCTCTCTACACCACTGGAGTCATTTGGCGATACCGTTGACTTTTCAGAGAGTGTTCTTGAGAAATTGCGAGATTAAGGGATCAAATAAACAGATAGGAATGTGCATACCTTCACGAGAAGCTTGAAGAGTTAAATATGCGAGTATCATCTTAGAAACTCAGCATATATTAATTCAGCACTGAAAAATAAAGCAAAGCATCCCTTTTCATTGACTGAAGGTATTCTGCACGCTAAATTAAAAAACAACGGCTAATATGTAGAGTTTATTGCAATATTCATTTATTATTTTTTGGTTTTAGAATTCTGGGGGAACATCGACAGAATCAAAGAATGTGCTTTAGATCAATGGAATTCCACAAAACTTCGAGGAAATAACCCATAAAAATGGCCAATAGGGTTGAATGAATTCTTAAAAGATCTCATGAAGCAACCTCTTCTAGCGTAATTCAATGAGCCAGAGTTTATTTTTAATGAGCTCGCTGAAAAAGTTCGATCAGTAATTGCTGAGAAAGTCAACTTGCTACGGAGTGAGTCATGTGAGGCATTAGCTAGAGAACAATCAGTCGAAGTGATTTCTGAATCAATATGTGCGTTGTTCTTAATGTGCTTTAGTCACGGTAGCTTCATGGCATTGGTAAGAAGAAACATATTCTTTAAAGTTATTGGTTTTTTTTTTAACCAAAATGTAACAATCTAAACAATTATGATTTTTGAAATAAATCAAACAGATGCAATTGCTGGATACAGTTGAAGAGATTGCACCGAGTTTAAATCAAACTGAACTGGATGTGTGCCTTCTGCAACTTAATGCCATAGCTCAGCCTTGCTTTGAAAGTGTTGAGAAGTAAATGCAGGAAACTACGAAATTGCATTATATGAGAAATCTTTGTGATTAAGGAGGATTCTCGATGTCTACATTGCATTAATATTCGAAATAGAATTTCTCAACAACATCGATAGCAACAGATGGCAGTTATCTGTATGTTTATGTGAGCTCCGTTGAGGGAGGTATCTTCAAAGTTGGAACAGGTGTTGGCAATACGATTGCTGGAAAAGTATATGAAAAAGCAGTTGTGAATAAAATTGAGGAAATAAGCTGGGTTTGCATTCAAGGAAAATTATATCTCAGATCGGCTAGCAAAGAAGTAAACGACTATTAGGAATAATTCAGGTTTTGAATCATCTTTATTTTGCTTTTTTAGATGCTAGGTTTGCTTGAGGTGTTCAGTTGTGAAACTTTAGAACTAATTGAGACAATACAATTAAAGAATGAAGATATCTTTGACAATACTTAGCATCATTAGTTAAATAAAACCTTTCCAATTCTTACAGATGGTACATATCTCTATTTAATTGGTAAGAAAATCATTTAATTACCTTCAGCTCCTGTCAGAGATGTTAAAAAAGCTATTGTACCTTCATAAGAACTGCTCAAAGCAGCAGGAGTTAAAGAAATTCCATAGCAAACAGTAGTTTAGACATTGCCATAAGCTTCCCCGGTAATACCTCCTGAGGAAGTATAAAAAAACGCACCAGCAAAGAAAATACCTAAGCCCAAAGCTACTAAAGTTCCTGTGCCAGCTTCTGTTGCTGCGGCAAGTATTGAAGAAGCTGCGATTTAAGGATAACGAATAATTGAATACACTCTGTATAAATATGATCTAGCAACTCCTTATGTTGAGCCGAAGAAAATCTTTAAAGAAAAAAAGTAAGAACCTGAAGTGCTTTAAATAGATGAGACTCAGCTTTTGGGAGTAGACCCTTTGTTTTAAGAAGCAATTCCATCAGCGGCATAACCAAAAAGTTAAAGGAAAATTGAAGCACCTGAAGGTGAAATTGAAGATGGGAAGAAAGAGCCTGAGGTTGTTCAGAAGAATGAATAAAACTAGCCAGAAGAAGTAGGTTAAAAACAAGAAGGGGAGATTGCTTAAAAGTAGGAATAAGGAGAAGAAGCAGTACAGAAGCTAGAAGAGAATATTTTAAAATAAGAAAAAAGCGCTGGAAAGGAAGAAGGAGTTGAGTAATAATAAGAGAACATTATCGAAAAAGTTGAAGAGCATAAAGAAGATAAACAAGATAATGCCGACATAGAATAATTGCCTATTAAAGATCAAGTATCTTCATAGGAATTAGGAGAAGATAAAAAATAACAAAAAGAAGAAATTGTAAACCCAGAAGAACAGAAGCCTCTTTCAGCTGAAGATTTACTCAAATAAAGCAGTGCTATAGAAGATGCTATTATCCCTCCTCTAGTTGATGCTCAACTCAAAGCAGAGGAAGAAGATAATTTGTAAAAATAAGGTGAACCCTTCAGTGAAATCAAACCATAATCAGCAGATATAATTGAAAGTGAATAATAAACTGCTAAAATCGACAATTCTCCCAAAAAATAAAGTCGACGACTCACACAGTTTGGTGTCATTTCGAAAACAATTGTAGCACAAGCTGAAATCGTATCAGAAACAGCGAAAGTTATCAAATGTGCAGGGGATATTGTCGTCAACGAATCTTCGATTATATTCCCTATGAATGTGTCTTCTTCGCTTTGGACGATGAATACCGAATAAGTCACTCTTTATTCAGAACAAGGGATAAAAGTATTTTCAATTAACCCTAAAGATGAGCATTATATCTATCCACCTACATACTTTAAGATGGAATCAGGGAATACCACCAATTCTGAAGAAGACCCTGAGATTCCTGAAAATGATACTGATGAAAAAAGTATGAATTTTCAAGATGATTAAGAAGATTATCTTGTGAGGAATCTTAAAGAAAGCTGGAATCTCCTATCAAAGTTCAATAATAGCATTTAATTGTCCAGCAAAGACAATAATAACATTTTTCAAGAAGTGCATGATTCATTTGAGAAGAAAATATCGCAACTTTCAGCTTCTCAGGCGTCTTTAATGCTGGAAGGGAAAAAGTAAAGAAAAAAAGAATAGCATAACTGAAATATTGTCAACTCTGTTTAATTTTTCAAGATTAAAAATGAATTAATTTTGTGGATTTTTTGCTAGACTAAGCTTGAAAAAAGAAGAAAGTATCAATCAGGCAATTCAAGAACCAAGAGAGCCGAGAGAACCTAGAGAGGCAAGAGAATCTAGACCAGAAAGAGGGTTACGTTAACCAAGAGAAACACGAGAATAACTCAACAGATAAGCATCAATAACAAAGCCTATTGCCCCTGGAAACAAAGAAAAGCGTCTTATGAAAACAACTTTGATTGCTAAAATTGATACAAAAAAGAAAGTACACATCCTCAATCCTAATCACCAGGCATGCTATGATCACATGAATAAAATATTCTACGTTTTGATTTGGGCGTAGAGCAGCTTCTCCAACGTATTCCCTTCCATTATTACTCGAGTCTACGATTAAACTCATTACGTTTAGTCTCCTTTCCATGAAATTGTTGGATAATTAAATACTTTAAATCCAATTGAAAGCAAAGATACAATATAAACCGTGACTTAGTTGAAATCAAATCTACTAAGTAAACTCCTAAAACTGCAAAGACATCGCTTAGAATTACCTTGGAAACTAAATCGATGGGATTACATGTATGGATATGCTTTGCTTGATCTGACAAATAAAAAATAAAGCACAGCATAGCAATCAGGTGCTGGTAATGAACAAGAAGAGAAAAAAGCACTCAGTAGAGCTAAGGCTAAGGTTATGCAAAGACTAAACAAATAGCTGCAGAGTTCGAGTTAAAAATAAGAAAATAAGGAAATGAGAGAGTTACTCGCAAGCAAAGAAAGAGTATTCCGCGAGGTGTAAAAGAACTATGCCTTTTGTGTTGAAGGGTCGACTCAGTAATTTGTGTATCTTGCAGGAAAACTCGAGAAAGCGTTTGAATAATCAGATGAGTTTTATATTGGGGTTTTGTTAGGTTTTCTTAGTTATTGGATTGCTCATTGCTAGATACTTTGTGCAAGAGATCCAGTAGTATCTAGAGAAATGTAGAAAATTTGCAATATCATTATTTCTTAGATTTCAAGCAGAAAAGATATGAATCCAGTGATTTTCTCGTTAATGAAGGAAGTTCTAACAAAAGGTTGGATGTATGTCACTAAGACGAATGTAGATCAAATTGATTGGATTCAAAAGATAACTGATGCTAGCTAAATTGAAATATCTTGGGTAGATATGGTTATGAATTCTGAAACGATCAATAGTTGTAGAACGTTTTAGCTTGATTTTCCGCTAAGAGAATCTGCTGTCGAGAGTGTAGCATAAACTGATATTATTGATGCTGTTGATCAGACTACAAACATTGCATATATTTTCAGAGGTAACAGAAGTGTTTAATTAACTAAGGAAAGTTTCAGAGAACCGCTAGCAAGACTTCTCTTTCCGAATATTGAATTTGCTGAGAAAATTGGCATATTCAGTAATGGATTTGAAGATTTTTATCGGAGTGGATTTATCAGTGGAAATGCACCCGATTCAAAAAAATTCTAAGCAGCAAGCGAAAGTTTTTGGGAAAAAATAGAAACGGAATTGCTGTTTGCATGCAAATAAACAAGCACCAATGGATGGACGTAACCCATTTGGAAGCTATTCAAAAGACTTATTGAAGATTCACATTTATTGCTTCTGAAAATATCCGATTCTAAAACTGAATTCGAAACCAGATAACTACTTTACAAGAAGTTTATTGATCTATTCGATAAGGTAATTACCGTTCTCGAGACTGTTTAGAAGCCTCTTTTCGCAGAACATATTGAACAACTGAATATATGTCTTTCTCTTTTCTTTGAACTTAATTTCGCTGCTTCTGTTACAGTCCATCCACCTGGGATTGCTCTTTTGAAATCGCTCATTTAGCTATTTGCTAAAATGAAATCATTACTCCGTGTTGGTGATGTTTGTCTAGCAGAATAGTTGTTTGCAAGTCACGCAGAAGGTCTTGATTAGACAATTGAAAAGGTGTTTGAGACTAATCACCCCTATGAGAGAGGAAAAGTTATTTAATTTGAATAAAATATGTTCCCAGGTGCAATTGCAATTGCTGTGAATTTCGATAAACGATGCTAATCTGATGCTAGCAATGACTTTTTGAAAGTTGCAGGTTGGTATGATGTCCATGCTAAGGGAGCGTAACAAACTGGGTACAGCATAAGTAGCAGAGAAGGATTAGGAAAAGTTTTTAAACTTTCTGGAAAGGCTGTACCAAAGAGGTAGCTTATTCTTTTGGCAAACACGATCTAAGTTGAATTTCACTCTTCTGGACATGCAAAAGATGAAAAATCTCTTAGCAGATGGGGATATAAGATTAGTGCAAGACCGATTTATGGTATGACTAAGAAAATGTGGACAGATGCAGAATCGTAATCACTTGAATTTGCGCAAGTGTCTCTTCGATTTGGAAATGATAATTAACTTGCTGAGTGGCTGAACACGATGAAACTTTGTCTGATTTCCATAACACAAGCTGCAACTAATCTCAGCGTCGAGCGTCAAGCAGAAAAAAGTTAAAATTCCTTTTTGGAATTGGCAATTCTGAGAAATGGATTTGCTTCTGGTGATGCAATTGAGAGGTATTTAACTAGAGATTCCTCTAATCTTTGGGAAATAAAGGAAAATAGCACTAAGTAGAGAAATTCATTAGTTTAGTTCTCTGATGGATCACATATGTCGCTCAGATAAGATCTTTTCATGAAATTATACAGAGGAGTAACTAACATACTAATTTTTTAATTTAGGTTATTTTAACATTTAAAATATGTTATTTTTTGTTCGAATTTAATTAATTAGCAATTCCCTGCTGAGATAGAAGAAGCAGCTAAGGTTACACCAGTTCTTTCCGAGCAAGGGCTGATTGTAGGCTTAGACTGGAGTCTGCAATGTTCAGAAGGGAATTAATTACTTCAGAAATATGTTGAAAATATCAAACAAAAATCAGGTGAATTCTTTATTTTTTCAAAGGAAGTTACTTCCAAACTGAGAGACCCAATTCAATATACTCACGAAAAAATAAGGTAACAATTACATTTGTTTTTCTTATTTGAATCTTGCTCAATTTCGTTATTAACATTGTATTTTATGAAATCAATTATCAGACCAACTTTCAAGTAAGAATTCAAGGAGCTATGGTAGTAATGTGAAGCGCTATTAATTTTAGCTTGTCTGCATCATAGTGGATTAATTCAGGCAGAATTAACACAATGCAAGGAATATATCCTCGAGCATTCTTAAGGCCTTTAGGAAACAAGAAGTAGTGTGATTTCAATGATGTTAAATATTGTTCAATAAGAAAAAGAGTTCTAGCACACAATAGACAGTCTAATTGAGGCTTAAGCTGAGTTTGATTTAGCAAAAGAAGAAAAGGAGAAATAATCTGAAATTTTGAAGTAAAAATAACTCAAAGAAGATCAAGAATAAAAGGATAATTCATTGAAGAAAGAAGTAATTTAAGAATAGCCTGTGAAATAACCATCTGCTCCAGTAATTTAGCAGTAATTTGTGAGGCATGGCAAGAAATTAAAAATTATTAGAACTGGTGAGGTACCTACAAAATCAAACAAAAAAGTAGTGAAATAGTCGTAGTAATAACCATCTTCTGCTGTGGTTGTAGCGGAGGAAAAAGAAAAAATTGTCGAATAAGAAGAGAAATTAAAAGAAAATATTGAGACAATTGAGATTGATTTAGGTAATGAAGAAATCAAAGAAGATTATGAAAGTGATGAAGAATTAGAGAATAATGAGAAAAAGAGATTAGCACGTTCGGCGTCTCGTAGAGCACTTCACAGCGAGTTAAATTAACGAAGACTTAGTTCAGGGGACAGTTTAGATCCTGAATTAGAAGTGTTCTTGTGGGACAAGTTCTAAAAACGTTTTGGTGGTGGAAATAACGATGCTCTGAAGTAGATCTGCGATTCTCGAGGGATAGAGTATGAAGAAGACAATATCCTTGCAACCACCAAAAAAATATTCTCCATTTGTAAAGCTGCCTTAAGGAGACATCATTCGGGGACTGAACAAAAGTCTGATGTGTCTTCACCTTATGAAATTGTAGGTGTCAGAATTGCGCAAAAGTGTTTATTGCTGCTCTCGTTGAGTGATAGACAAGCTGTTACAGAACACGATGATATGCTACCTGATTTGGCATCGCGTGGATTAGTCAGAGGTGATTCGACATTCTCTGAAACTGATATCAAGCCTGTTGGTGTGAATCGATCGATTTCTCAACCGTTAAATGAAAAACTCATTGATAAAGAAAGACTCCGATCTTTCAGAGCTTGGGTAGATTCCTATCAAAAATGGAAACATTGCAGGGAGACAAGTGAGAATTCTGAGTCTGCTGTGGAAGAAAGGAATGAGCTGTACTCCGCGTAAAGTTATGATCCTCTGAAATCCATTGCATTTTTCCTTTGTTCTCGTGTGAGTACCAAGGAAGTCTTAGGAGCACTTGAGAAACATGATTCAAGGTGTGCTCGTAGAGTTTCTTGTTTTTCATTGTTGAATTCAGTGTATCCACTTGTAGCTGGTACATGCTTTGAGAGATATGTCACAGGGATTGTCAGCGATTTACTTGGATCTGATATTTAAGCAGATGTTACATGCGCAAGAAAGCCATTACGACAGTTGTAATCTATTGAACTCACTGCGCTACTTCAAAAATCAATAGAACTTGTTAACTCAAAAGTCGAGAGAATGACTAAATTCCAATTGAAAGATCTAGTTGGATAAGTGCAGCGAGTCAAAACGGAGAACCATATGAGTATTGGACTTAACGGTTTACTTTAGGAATACTTAAAAACTGTAAATCTTGCTTTAGCTGATATTATGGCTCTAGTGAGTGGAGGCAGTGATCTTCTATGGAAATTATACCCCCAACCAGACAGCTCGGAACTCAAAGGATTCTTCAACAGTCTAATCAACTTAGGATTAATCTCAGCAACATTTTCATTAATGAGCAGTAGATTTGAAGACATTGTACTTCTTGTTGGATATACTTCGCATATCGTTGATAACTTCTTGACGAAAATAATTCTTCATGCACCTGATGCTATTACTCATCTACTTCTCTCTGTGATTTTGGATTCGTTTAAGAAAGAAATTGGATTCTCAGTGAAGTAAACAGATGCTGAAGCGGGATATGAGATTAAAACAGATGATAAAGCAGAAACCAAATCAGAAGCGGCTAAGACTGTAGAAACACCTCTTGAAATCAATGGAAGGATATTCTTGAGAATGTTCGACCCAATAGGATAGCTTCGAACTGCTTTCCTCTTAAATCACATTCATTTACTTCTCTCAAAAAGAATTTCAAAACCTGAAAGTAAAACATCTTCTGTGCTGAATATCCTCTCCAATCTTTCTGAGATACTCTTGTTTTGTGCGTACCATTCTGAAACTCCCATTTAGGTTAGACTCTTCTTAAGATGTCTGAAATATCTCACCGACTTCTTGAGAGATGAAGTTGAATCAAATACACCATCTATTTTTGAGAGTAGATTCTTTTACTATGAAGTCGAAGGGTTATCAGAAATCGTCTCCTCATGCTCGAAAGCGCTCAATATCAATCAAGCACTGTCGCTTGTTGCAAAACCTGCTTTAAAGAAAAAATATCTGGAATTTTCTAGACCGTAAAGTGCAACATTCCCTATGAAAGGACTGAGACTTTTGTTTGAAAAAATTGGAACTTACATCCTGAATGAATAATAAGAGAATCCAAGTACCTCTAGTGACTCTTAGGTATCCTGTCGCTAGGCATTAGCAACCCTATTAAACAAAGCATAATTCTAAAGTTAATACAAAAATAGGATAAGTTCGCTTTATATGTCGTTTAGCTCAGATTCATCCAAGAAAAAAGATAAACTCCATCCTCCTTCTGTTTAGTAACTCTAATAATAGTCAAATAATATGTTCATCGTGCTTGGGTAGCTCAGTGAAGAAGAGGATCTTACATTCCTTCTGAAGGTTTTGTATTATTGGGAAGAGTTGTATCCTACGTAGACTTCCATTTCTATGCCGAAGAACGTCGAGGAGTATCTCGAATAGAAAAAACACCACGAGTTGAAAAAAGAAGCTCTCGCAAAAGTAAATTGGTTTTTATTGTTTTATTTGAAGATTAAGGATTTGTTTGAATCATAATAAAACACACACACTCCTTAAATTTCAAAACTAACAATCTTTATTTATGGTTTATTTCTTAGTCCAACGCAGCAGCAACTTAAGCAGCTTAAGGAGAAAAAGTTGATCACGGCGATGGTACTTCAGATCAATCTTCGCGAATGCATAGGCTCATGGAGAGAATCTTTACTTCTTTGCCTGAAATCAACGGAGTCAGCGAAAAAGAGGAGGATCTACCAGTTGGATGGTAGTTTAATTACATAGGTTTGTTTAATGACTTCAGTGTGTTCCATCTTGACACGAAAAGAGGCAAAATCAAAAAGAAAGTCAAATAAGTATGGTAGAATGCAAGTTTAACAGCTCTGATCCATAAAATGGATAAGGCAGACAAAGAAATTAAAGAATTTGAAGAAGCTGATACTCTGGAGGCTAAAATGGAAGTTATTAAGGCGAGGAACTTTATTAATCGGATTTAATATCATCTCAAAGATATCTAGACGATTGCATCTCTTTTTAATATCTTTGGATATGGACCAATGTTTGATTTTTTACCCTAAGACAAAGCAGAAGAATTAGCTTCCCTTGTGAATTATGGAATCAAAAATTAGCTTAAAAATATCCCTTTAGAAGGTGTTAAAGAAGCCTACAGAAAGTTGCTAGATCCGAATGAAGTTGCCTCTCCAAAGGCAGAAAAGAAAACGGTTGTTTAAAAAGATAATGAGAATGATAAGTAATCTAGAATGGTAGTTTAAATATGCAATGCATCGCTCTTCCCGCTTTATGAGATTGGCATTGATTTAGTTACTTCGCTTTCTTCTAAAGTAGTAGCGTTTTGTTGATTATTTTTCATTTAAAAATAGTATTTTTTGTTATTTGAAAAAAAAGGAATCATTTTTTGCAGATGCAAACGCAACAAGCATCATTCAGACTCATTGCAAGGGAGGATAATCAGCAAATAACATTGTCAGCGATACTATTGAGTTTTTCCGACACATTTGTGCAGATTCTAAATTACTTGAGATACAAAAAGCATCCTTGAAACTATGTTTGGATACTCTCATTGAAAAAAATTGGGAAACAGAGATATCAAGCATTGATAGAAGTTATATTGCTGGTGTGCTAAATACAGTTGGAGGATGGCCGTAGTCTGTGAGATAAACAGCAAAAGGGTTGCTGAATAATGTGGATTATGAATAAGGAATGGAGTGTATTCTATCTGGAGGTATGATAAAATGAAATTTTTTTTTTTATCCTTTGCAAATAATGTTGATAATTGTCTAAATAAAATAGGAGTTGGAAGTGGATCAGCCAAATGCAATATTGTGTCAACTACTAGTGCTAATACTGCTGTTTAGACGGTCTTACAAAAGAAGATAACTCCAATTTATTCTTCAAAATGGGCTAGCAATGAATTCCCTTGTTTTGGTGAACTTTTCAAAGCGATCCAAAAATGCGCAGAGATACTCAACAGACCAAATGATGACAGTTAAGAGAATAAAGAGCAGGAAATAAAGAAAGAAATTGAGGGAAAATAATAGGCAGAAGTCCAGAAATCAGCAGATATCTAGATATCGAAAGAATAATAGTAGGAAGGTTCTTAAAAACCTGAAGATCAAGCTGAAAACATTAAAGAAGAAAAAGAAGATAATCTTAAAGAAAATTCACAAGTGATTGCTTCTACTGAAATTTCAGCAGATACTAAACAATCAGAGGAGTCAATAATTGAAGAAAAAGTTCCAAAAGTATAGCCAAGTGCTTCTTTAAACCAAGAAGTGAAAGAGGATGACCAAAAAGCAATTGAAATGAAAAAATAATAAGACTTACAATGGAAAATAAGAGGTGGATTACTCATGAGATTCTTGCTTTAAATTGCTACGACTCTTGAATGGAATAAAGCAGTTGAAGATGGGTTGATTTCAAAGGCTGAGGGACTTCTCTTACTTGAAATAATCAAATCCCTGTGCAGAAAAGGACAGGAAGAGAAATTAAGTTGGAGTGCTTCCGAAGAAGAATTTGTCTGCGCTTGGGAGGAATATCTCGACAAAGGTGAAGGTGTCCTTGAGCGTATGCGGTTCCCAAAATAATTTAATTCCAGAAAAAATCATGCTAAGTTCCTGAAAGAAGAAGCATGTGCGTTTCCTTCATTGAGAAAGTTAACTTCGTCATAAGGAGCTGCTGCCAGTGGAGAGCTTGGTGATTTTGTGCCATCTGCTTCAGCGTACACTGCTTCCTTGCCTTAAGAGTAGCCAGAAGTAGCTGAGAATAAACTGCTTAAATATTGGGAGAAGTTTGTGATCCCTAAAATTTACGAATTTGTAAAATCAACTTTGAAACCATACGAGTTAGAGGATTTCTTTGAGTAAATTCGATTCCCTCTTCGTAAAGGAGAACAAGCAGGAGCTATGAAGGTTGCTTATATTATCTGCGAGAAAAATCTACCTGCAGGGGTAGTACTACCAGATGGAAATCATGATTGGAACACAATTGCAATAGAAGAAGTTCGAGTTGGACAATGGCTTATTGCTTCTATCTCAAGCAATAAATCAGGCTCATTATTCTCTCCTTTCTTCGCTTGGGAGAAGTCACTTCAAGGAACGTAAGTCCCTGTATTAGCTATTGGAGCGGATGCTAGAAACTCCGCTGTTCTTTGTCTCTACAGAGATTATGATCGAGCTCATGTAATTTCTCTTTGGTTACCCGTGACTTGTCTGAAAATGCCAGAGTAACCCATCCGCCCTCCAGCTTCAAGTTATGCTAATTCTCATATTGCTGAAGTTTTCTTCTCTGCAATGGTCCGTAGTATTACCGTACTCTCCAGATAAGTTCTCCTTTAGTTCTTTTCACTAGACGATTAAAAAGCAATTCTCCCAAGTCGCCCTGCTGAGACATCTTTAGCTAAGCAAAATAGTTTGATTTCCGATCTTTAGCTCTCCTTCTTGGACATTCTTCAATCTTCCGTTATCGAAGAAGTTCTAGATGACCCAATATTTGGGTGGATTAAAACAAATGGGTCAATTGTTTTCTTGACAGAAGAAATCAATAAAGCTCTTAAATCATCTACAGAACCATTCTCATGTGTGCCTTCACCTGATGAAGATCAGTTCACTCTTCTCCGTAGTCACATAAAATAGGATTTAGCAGGTGATTCAGAGCATTAAGCTCATTTAGTACCATTCAAAAAACTCCGATAAATTCAGCACTTCCTAGATTGGGCAGCTCTTCGTAAAAAACCAGTTGTCTCTGAGATCTTCGAGTACATCGCAAATAACTTCAAACCTCTCGTATCTCTAACGAACAAATATGTCAGCGAAATAAACATTGTATCATAAGCTTAAATCAACTCTCCCGACGGATAAGTCTAGAATTCCAACTCTTCGAAGCCATTCAGATTATGCTCGTTTGAAGGTGAAGAAGCAAACTAGATTGGATCTATTGTACTTGCTTTCCACAAAGATGCGATTCTGGGAGTTTATTCAGGTTAGTTTTTTTATTTAGTAATATTTGAGTATTGTTTTAAATTTATTATTTCTTTTTCCAAAATGTAGGCGTGAAATTCTTTGAAGATGAGCTAGGAATTAACAAAACTAGCTAACTGAATGCTGGAAAACAATCGAAGAAGCTAATTGAACCCATGATGTTTAGAGGACGCGATGTGTTTTGCAGCTATTACTTTAACAAACATCAGTTGTCCCCCTTCGAGGCAGATACAGTTTAAAGCTAGCTTCCTTGTGTTATCTATGGAATCCCTAAGGATTGGAATATGATGTGCTGGCTTATAGATTCACTTTCTAGCTCTTTAATGAAGACAAAAGAAGACAAAGACTCACTAGATAGACTTGGAAAAATCATGGGGATCCTCACGGAAAGTTTTGATTAGCTCAGAGGACCCAGTATCATTAAGTAATTACTAGCTAAATTGATAATTCGAACTGCTCGAAAACTGAGATTCTTAGTTAGAAGCTAGATTTATTGTGGTGCACTGAAGGTCTAACCTGGAGAGGAAGTCGCCATGCATTGGAAAGTTTTAGGTGTTCGAAGCGAATTCTTGCGACAATAAGTAAGCAAAGCGAAAGAAATTAGATCATATTTCAAGCAAGAACTCAGCTTGCATTCATCGTTCACATAAGACTACATGGAGATGATTTTCACATTAGCAATCCCACTAACATTTGCGCAAACTGACAATGCAACATTTAATCCAAGGGAACTTTTCGGTGGTGATAACGGATAAAATTTCCCAAGATGGCTTGAATATGGTGTGAATTTATTGCTACTCATGAATTTCTTTGAGAATGAAGGTCTTCTCTCAAAGGAGCTGTCAGCTAGTCTGCTGAGATAGCAGCATGATTTTTTAGGTCTTCAATAGAATAATTTTGTTGTATTTGAGAACTTACCAGTTGAATGGAGTCCGGCAGAGATCAGATAAAACATTGTGAATATGGCTTAGAAGAGTAAATTAAGGATTCTGAGTCCTTAAATTGATGTACAAATACTGGAGCAAAGTGAAATCTTGGGAACAAGATCAGCATTTGTGCTTCTCGATGGAGCTGCAGCCTTGGATCTTGAAGAAGTGGCTTTAGAGAAAAAGAGAGAAGAAGAAGAAAAAGCTAAATTAGAAGCCTAATAATAAAGTGAAGCAGGCGTGGAAGAAGCTGCTCCAGTTGTTCCAGCACATCCTGATATGTGGATATGTGAGAGCTGCACACTGCAGAATCTTTGGGAGTTACCTGTATGTGAAGTTTGTGAGGCGCCAAAGCCAGAGAATATTCCCTAAATGAATGATGGTGATGACAAGGAAAATGGAAATGATAAGGGTAATGCAGCTGAAGAAGAGTCATTGAGGATTGAAGATTAGATACAATCTGAGTAGAAAGAGGAATCTGACAGAGTCTTGAAGCTAATTGAGAACATGAAGCAATCTGTTTCTGAATTCTACTTATCCAAAAAGGAGAAAGCTCAAAAGGAAATAGTAGAAATTGATGCATAAAAAAGTGAAATTGAGAAGAAATCTGAACTCGAAATAGCTAAACTGCTAGAAGACATAACTAAAAAAGAAGCAAAAGAAAAGAAAAAACAAGAAAAGCTTAAAATTGAAGAAGCAAAGCGATAGAAAAAGCAAGCTTCCAAAAAAGGAGGAAATAAAGGTAATTCGTAGGTATCTAAAATCACTTTAGAAGATGAAAAAGTTTTAGATGCATAACCTGGAGAAACTCTAGAGCAGCTACAAGAGTAGCTTAAATAGGTTAAAAGCAAGCTAGATGAGACTGTAGCATCACTAGAAACAAGAAAAAATTAACTTAACAAGGATATAGCTGAGTTAGATTAGGTTATTGCGAATTCTTGTTAATCAATCTAAGGTTTTGAGTCAATCTCATCAAGCGATAAATTTAAAGGACAGTTTGATAAATTTATTCGTTCTAGATTCCTCCAAGCTGACACACAGAAGCTCAAGCTCCCTTTGCTGAGAAAAATTGAAAAGAGATGCAAAGGATTAGCACCTGCTGTGTTATCTTAAATAATTGAGAAACTAAACTTAAGAGAAAGCGATGGACCAGAAAATCTAGTGAAAACAATTGAAAGATTAATGGCTACAGAAGGACAAGCAGGATAGGTTATTCCAATAATCAACGCACTCGGTATGGACTTGCAATTAGATGTTGTTGTGCATGTCCCTGGAGAGAAAGTGGCAGTTTTACCAGCTAGCCAAATATCTTAGTTGCTAAAATTCATTGAAGGTGATGTCTGCAAAGAAACTAAAATAGTTCTTAAATATAATGCTACGTCGATTCGGTTCCATAAATCTTCATTTGCGTTTTCCACAGAAGATTCTCCTCTTGGATACTCCTCTGATGCTGCAACTTTACCATACATGCGTCTCACTGAATATCCGCTTTCGGAAATTAGGTAATTAAATATTTTTTAGATTTATTTGCTTAAATATCATTTTTAAAATATTGTTGATTTTGCACTTAAATAGGCTTTCTTGGGCGCTTCTAAAGCTGATGAATAAGATCCTCGAGGCAAATGTCTAATTGATCAATATGAGTTCGAAAGAAGAAGCCCTTGATCATCTCACTCAAGCTCAGAAAAATATCAATGGATTCATTTTGCCGTTATCATTATCTGATCAATTATCAACTTACAGATCATTCTGGATGAGTCCAATCAAAATCGAACTAGCTTAGCGTGTCTTCAATATGACTGCCGTAAAGCGAGATTCCGTGCCGAAAGTTCAAGTTGAAAGGCTGAGAATCTAAAAAACCAATGACATTAATTCGAATGAATTCCCAGAAATAATTCCTGTTCAAATTGCCGGTACCAAAAATTTGAGAAGCATCATCACTAGCTCATAAAAAGAAAATTTCCTATTCACTAAAGCCTTCGATTAAATCAAGGATCTGCCTGTGACTTTGCTAAGGTGAGTTTAATATCCTTTTGAGTTTTTTTTCGAGGAAATTAGCAGATAAAAATAAAAATTTATTTTTTTGTATCTAATCTTTTAGACCTCCAAAGCCAACAGGGACGGATCCGTTCATAGCATTTGAGACTATTTTCAAGGGGGAACTTGTTATGGGTGAAGCTGGACCTTACAGATAATTCTTCGCTGATATTTCATCTGAACTTTAAGCAAATATTCTCTCAGCAATTGACAAAAAACAATTAAATCTCCTTCTACCTTCAGCGAATAATCTCTCTAAACTTGGTGATGCAAGAGATAAATATGTAGTAAATCCTTCAGCAAAGAGCTCTTATTAGCTTTAGTTGTTTGAATTTTTGGGAATTCTAATGGGCACTTGTGTCAGGACTGGAACACACTTAACTCTTGATCTCCCTAGGATTTTATGGAAACAACTTGTCGGGGAAGAAATATCCATTGAAGATCTAGAAGAAATAGATCGGCCTGTGTTTGACATGATTAAATTCATCGATACTTGCGAGAAATCAGTTTTCTAAGAGTCTTTCTTTGAAACATACACTGTGGCATTGAGTGATCTCAGCACAATCGAACTCAAGAAAAATGGATCCAAAACAAATGTGCTCTTTGAAGACCGTCAGGATTACATTGCAAGAGTCGTAGACGCTAAAGTTAGAGAGAGTTCACTTTAAGTCTAAGCAATAAAGTCAGGACTTAATTAGATCATTCCAGCTGCTTTATTATCATCAGTTTTAGCATCGGACCTTGAAATGTGGGTATGTGGAAGAAAAAAAGTTGATTTTGATTTACTCAAGCGACACACGATTTACAGTGCTGGAATCAAAGAAGATTCTCCTCACATTCAATTCCTCTGGTCAGTGCTCCATGAGTTGTAGCACAGTGATTCACTTAGATTCATTAAATTCTGTTGGGGATAAGAACGTCTCCCTGCAAATGACGAAGAGTTTGAGAGGAACTAAATTAGATTTATGATCAAGCCGATTTCGTACACAGCACCAAATCCTGATAAAGCGCTACCCAAGGCAGACACTTGCTTCTTTAACTTAGAATTACCTTTTTATACATCCAAAGCAATTCTAAAATCTTAACTTCTCCTTGCAATAAATACTGACTGTGATTCGATGAACGCTGAAGATCCAATTGCTCTCGATCCTGACTAAGGATACAATGGGGATAATGGAAATTATTCTTCAGAAGAAGACGATGACGATGATCATAATCCTGATGCTGATGGGTATGATCAAGATCAAGCTGATTAAAATGAATGAAGGGAGAGACAATCACAAGTTTATAAGAAATAATTACCTTTCTCTCTCTTTTTTTCACATATTTGTAGGAATCAGTACAAAGCAGTTTGATTATTTGATTTTAAAATGAACTTTCTTCAAAAATATTTCAGAAATAACAGCTAAAATAATGATTTTTATTGATAATTGAAGAGGATTGTGATATTTTGTACAAAGTCAAAATTAAAACAAAACAAATATTTTTTATAAAATCCTGAATATCAAAGTCCTCAAGCTTAGAGGAGATGTGATAGAGGAGTGCTTATTAATTTTCGTTTGATTTATGGCGTGTAATATTTATAAGATGAAGAAGGATGTTTTGGTTTTTATTGCTTTAGATTTTCAAGTTATTACAATCTGAGTTGTATATTTCTTTCAGCTGCAGAAATTCTCAAATTGCTAGCAGCTTTATCCTCTAATCCTCGCCTAATTCTCATCTCCTATTCCTGTTCAAACTGAATTTACTCTTCTTCTTGTTATCTAACTCTATGTTCTTCTCTTTGAGCTAATTATCGAACTTAATAAATATTTTACTCATTCTTTTTAGTTTATTTCACTAAAAGTTCTTCCCTTTCTAGCTGCTGTCTCTCGAGTCTATTCATAACTTCTTACTCTCTCTTCAAGACAGTTTCTTAGTACTCTCTAGTTGTCCCACTCACCACATCCCTATAATACTTCTTCGCTCTCTCTAATTATTCTGCTTGATGCTAAGTGTATTTAACTGTAGATTAAATACGCTCTTTCAATCCCTTTATTGCTCTTTACTATCTCAATTAATTGACAATCTACAATTCAGCTTGTCTTCGCTTCGTTAATCGCACCATTAAGCTGCGATAATCTGCGATAAATTGATTTTTCTACTCATTTAATCGTAAATTTTATTCAAAAATTTAAATATGTTTGAGGATATCTTCATCTGTATGAAACTTCAGCACTGATATTGCACCATCAACTGAAGCTGCTCTCGACATTAATAGACCCTGCTTTCCTCCATATTTCTTGTACAAATGTGTAAACTTATTGTGATCTTCTTCTGTCCATCCGCAGTTTCTCCCTCCATTCTACTCGATCATAGCATCTAATTTTTTGACACAATCTCTGAGTTGATTCAAATCCTTCTCATCTTCTTTGGGATTGCTGTCAAGATCAACAGGTGTATCATACACAGATCGCTATTATGGACTACCTGAATAGTGACTATTACTACGAGGGCTGAATACTCCTCCCTTAGGATGACTACTAGGAATTCTACTATTCAGAACTGAGCTGTTAACTGAAGGAATAATACCTTGATTGATATTATTTTGTTAGCTACTTCCCTCTTTACCAATGCTTTTTGTGTTATCTGTTGAGATTTGTCCCACTTTCTTCAAATTCCTGGGAGATGTCAACATACCCATATCCTCATTTTCATTATCTTCGTCTTGTATTTGTATTCCTTCATTGTTGTTTGATTCCAAAGGAAGTGTCTTTGAGATATTCGAATAATCCTTTTTTTGATTTTCTTATCGATTATCATCATATTCATTGTTTTTGGGATTAATATCATCCTTAGAATAGCTCTCCAATTGACTATCTTGATCATTATCAGAAACATTTCTGTCTTTCTTATGGTTTTTGGTAATTTTTTGTTTTTATGCACTCTATGTGCTACTATTTAGATTCAACCCTTGTTCTTTAGCCTAAATCTTCCCTTATTTTTATTCTAATTCATTCTCATCTCTAATCTATTACAATATATTCTCCTCTTCAAATTTCTTAAGATACTCTTCTAACCCTTGATGTTCTTCCTCCATAAAAGTAAAATTGCCTCCATGGTAAGTCATGAATTCTTCTGCCTTTTTTTTCATTTTCGAAATCTCTGAGCGATAATACCCCTGCAATCTAGGGTTATTTTCTTGAATTTTAGACTTGAGTGTTTCAATCTCTTTTTTCATGAGCTACAGCTGCGAGAATATCTCATTTCGTTCTAAATCTCTATTGAATGTATCTTCATCTCGCTAAATCTTTCCTTTGCGCAGAGTTCCAGCATATCGAATGTCTTTCAAATTCAACTTAAGACAATCGAAAACATCGAAATCTTCATCGTAAGAGAAGATCTATCGTCGTAATCGCAGATATTCCTCCCTCCATGACTCAATGTCTTGATATTTCTCACTCATTCTCTGTGTGTAATAAATATTTGTTCTAAAAATTATTAAAGTTATTCTTCAGAGATCAAAAAGTGCAACATCAAAGAAATTAAAATCGTTTAATAAAGAAATCAAACACAGAAAATATGTGTATGTGTGTGTCTGTGGCTAGAATTTAGATGAAAAATAGATGAAATTCGATATCAGATTATTAATTAAAATGTTCGCTTTGCTTTCTTAAAATTTCAAAAATATTTCATAATCTTAAGGCAAGTTTTCTTAGAAAATAGATAAACAAATTTCGTTATGAGGTAAAAAAGTTATTCCATTTATTTGAATCATGCTGTTGTCCTTAAATACAAACATTTTTTATCAATTCGAGGATCATTCTTTGAACTAATCAGGAACAAACAAGAATTCACTTAATATCTTTAATTCTTCTTCTTCTCTCTCTATTGAGATCAAATATTGTCTTATTATTTCCATCAAGGAGCTCTCTTTGTTTCAAGATACAGTTCTTTAACTTATTGCACAAGCTTCTCGAAGTTGAGCTCAGGTTTATCATACATCGAACAAGAAATTAAGAAATGGTCACTGCTCATTTCTCTAAAGGAAAAAGAAACCAAAAAGAAAAGTTTAGTTGATTGTTATCAAATTATCTCAAAAATATTTAAGAATCACAAGCTTTCTGCCTATTAAACTCTCTCTGTGTTTTGTTTGAAGTATGATTACCTGTTTGCAAGCAAGATTCTGAGTCTAGCAGATTGGTTGCGAGTGAGATTCCAATTTTTAAGCTTGACATTCAACCACACCTAAGAAACAAAAATCATAAGGTTTTCATTTTATTCTGTCAAATATCAGCACAAAGCATATCTTCAGTACTCTCTTCTATTTATTTCCCAATCTGTACCTTTCTGTTTAACGCAGATTCATGGAATTTGGCATCATTGTAATCTTTATAGATGATATCAACTTCAGCCTTGAAGTGACCATCAGTCTCCTTCAACTCATTCTTAATGTCTTGCATTGTTCTCAACTTATATTCGTGAGGATCTCTCAATGTTTCCTTCATGTAATGAGGAATTGCTTCATATCTTGTCAAAGCTTTCACAGCCGCTAGAGATAAACAAAAACAAACAAAAAAGATATGTCTCTGTTTCTTAATTATTTCCCTATTTTAGTGTGTTTGAATGCTAATCACCTTGACGACTAAAAAAGTATTTAGCTAATCCTCTTTGAATCATTTTCCTTAAAGTTTTAGATCTTTCTTGAAAGCTAATTTGATTGTAATTTTAGATACGCTCTTTATTCTGGAGATATTTTGATTAATCCTTTTGCCTTCAAAGTTAAATCCAAGCAGATTAGATGATCACAAGTAAATTTACACAGCAATCAACAAATTCATGATTTTTAGAAAAACAAAAAGGAAGAATATTAGTAATTTAAACAAGAAATAAATGCAAAAATGTTATTCAAAAGAGAGTAAAAGCATATTATTACTCAACTAATTGAGACCATTAATAATGTTATTAATTTCATTATTATTCTTGTTGTGTTTATTCTTTTTACCACACTTGTGAATCTTTCAATGGGGTTGATTTTCCACAATTAGTTGATACTTTAGTCTCAACTTTGTTTTGATTCTGAAAGCCCTATGGTTGCAAGTCTACAGAATGTTATCCACTATTGCGTTCTTTTTCTATTTGAGACTAATTTACTTTACTCTTTGAAATGATTGGTCTTTCAGTCTAAAATTATCCTTTATGCTGCTTTTATTCTTAAACTTTAGATTTTTTAATTATTTTCACTGGTATTATGTTATCTGAGGTTGCTACCTAAAACGATTAGGACATCAATGATTTTTGTTGTTTGGATGTTTTTTCAGCTAGTTTCTAAATTTTAGCTGCCTCATCAAGCTTATTGAATTGAGCTGATTTCTGAAGAAGAACAACTTCCTTTCTAAGTTGTCCACTTTGTTATTGTGCAGAATGCAGAGATTTCTCAAGTTATTTGATTTTTAACTGAGAATCAACAGCCTGTTTCTGCAATTGTTCTTTTAAACCATTAATTTACTCTCTAAGTCGCTTATTTAATTATTAGCTGTTGAAATGCTCCTTCCCTGTAGTATTATTGCCAACAACCAGCAGTTATTCTTTGATTTACTTATTATTTGAATTACTGTTGTTAAGAATATTCCCTTAATCGTTATGTCTATCAATATGTTTTCTTTGTTTCTCTAGTTTTTCCTTCATTGAGAATATTTCTGTTTTCTATGTCTGCAATAATGCAGATTATGCAGATAAAGTTGCATTAAAAGCCACTATTTCTATCCAGCATTCTTGTATTCTTCGTATTAAATCACTTAACTACTATTTACTCTATTAGTCTAAGCATTCGCATTCAGAATTATGTTCATTTTTATTTGACGAATCGTTGTGCTTTTCTTTAATGAATTTATTTAAAATCTATTCCTTATTGATTACGATTTCTTGGAGTAACTTTTCAATCAAGCATCGTTGATCAGCTCCAACGTCTTTGAAGGCGCTGCTATTTAGATTATTTTCTTGTTTTTCATGAGTTTTATACTCAGATTAACTGTTTTTAAAAGCACTCTTTGATTCTTTTTCTTTTTCACTTTCTTTGATTTTTTCTTCTAGAAGTTCTTCAAAATTCTTCGTCGCACCCATAGAAGATATTGGCTTTTCATCGTATTCTCTAGAATTTCTAATAACCTACTGGTATTTAGTTGAGTTTTAATCTTGATTCTTTGAAGTTTTTGGTAGTTCTCTTTTGCTGTTTGTATTAGTTTAAAACATCAATTCGTTTGGAGAATCCACAAGCAAATTATTTTGTTTCTCATTGCTCGAGCTCCCTTTTTCTTAAGATTTAGTGAATTCTTCTTAGTCCTTTCGCAGAGCCCACTTGCTATCCAGTGTTTGTTAGTGTTATTCTGGTGACATTTGAGTTTTATCTTGATTGTATGATCCATTAAATGAGATTTATTATTCTTACTGATTTTTCCATTATAAATTCCTTTTTGGAGTTTAAGTATTTGCTTCACTCTGCTATGTCTACTTTTTCTATTTTTCAGGTGAATAGCCAAAGGTACTATCATCATGAATAAATGAGACTTGGTGCTGTGGATACGTTGTCTATGTATCTAAATGATATTTTGAGTTGCTGTTCTACATAGTCCCAGAAAAGCAATTAGATAGGTTCAAATCCTCAATTGAAGGATCCAAATCAGTTTGGATGTTCATTTACAAATAAAAATCTTCAATTGATTTCATTTAGCCTATGAAAAAGCTTTATTATTTATGTTTACATTCATCGACTACAGGATTATTATCTGGAAGATATTAATCTTCAAGCATAGAGCTGCGTTAGCTAATATGTTTCTGAGTTTATGGTGTTTTTCGTTATGATTATTCTTCTATTGATTGTCTCCAAAGATCAAACATTTATTGAAAAGCTTAACTCTGGCTTTACACTGCTGACAAAGGTTATAATGTCATTCTTGAATTATCTCTATCATTGGGGTAATACGAATGATACTAATATTGCATGTTGTGTTGTTTTTGTGGACTATAAAATTAGTAACTCCTTGAAGAAACAGGTTGCTTTAAGTCACTGAAGTGGAAGCTTCTGCTTTCCTGATCAGAAGAGAATTCAAAAGGAGGAGGATAAAGAAGAGGATATGAAGGAGAAAATATTCTTTGTTATGAATATGTTTAGGTTTGGTTCATCTGAGAACTGAATAAACTCTGAATATTGTTGTTCAAATGTGTGTATTTGATCTTTTGGTCTGCTTGTTTTTGAGGAGGGTTTTGTTTTGCGCAAATTAATGAAATAATATAAGAAGATTAGGGTAAATTATCTTCAAAGAATGTTTTAACCCTCTTCAGGATTAGAGAGAAATTTCGTATTTTCCAACCAATTGAAAAATAAATAAATTATTGTTTTCTAAGCAATTTCTGATTGAAGTTAGCTCATGAAGAGCATGTTAAATGAAACAAAAGTTTTCCATTATTATAATGTTCAAAATTTTATCAAATTAAGCTCGGAAAAAGTCCATTTTCTTTGAAGAACTTTCTTAATTTTTATGATTTCTATTAAGAGCCTTAATGTATTTTAGGTTAAAAGGAAGAGGAACTGTGGTAGGGATTAACTAGCTAGATCTATTTTGCCAAACAAAAGATAAAGCAACAAAAAAAGTATTATTTACAATTTGAAGAACGTTTATCAAGATATGGATCAATCTCAAAAGAAGGAGTTTGTATAGTGTGTCTGCAACGCAAACGGACATTCAGATAAGATATGGGCTGCTTCTTGGTAAAATTAGATGAACTGGAGGAGGAGAAGATAATACTACTATTGATTCAATATTTATTCTTATCTTACTGAAACCTTTAATACATATTTTTGCTGTTTGCTCCATTTTTACCAGGCATCCTTCAGGAAATATTTTTGCGACATGCAGCAGCGATAAAACTGTGAAGATTTGGCAATTTCTTATTGAGGGAGATGAGTCTTCACCTAAGTATTCAATACAATTGAAGGTAAGACTTACATTGTGTGCTTCTGTTCTCTGTGATATTTATATTTTCTTATCTTCACAGCAAACTCTCAGTGACAGCCACGATCGAACTATCCGAAGTGTTGCTTTTTCGCCTGATGGAAAAATGTTAGCAAGTGGAAGTTTCGATAGCACAATAGTAGTTTACGCCTTGAAAGAATCCAGTAACACCTACGAGTAAGTTGCTAAACTAGAAGGCCATGAAAACGAAGTGAAATGCGTTAGCTGGGACAGCAGCGGGAAATATCTAGCATCTTGTTCAAGAGATAAAAGTGTGTGGGTATGGGATTATGAAGATGGATTCGAATTTTCATGTTATGCCGTTATCGATGCTCACACTCAAGATGTCAAGCATGTGCAGTTTATCCCAAATACCTTTAATCTAGCAAGTTGCTCATTCGATGATAAAATGAAGATCTGGTAGCAAGAAGATGATGATTGGACTTTAAAAGAGACGTACAGTAACCACACATCGATAGTCTGGTGTGTGACTTTTTCATAAGACGCTTAATTCATGGCTACTTGCAGTGATGATAAATTTATCAAAGTTTATAAAAAAAACACAAATGGTGCATTCTCTACTCCATATATGATCGATACTTCGATTTAAAATGCGCATGCTAGAAGCATATTATCACTGTCCTTCAGTGAAGGTGCTACTTTCCTTGCTTCGGGAGGGGCTGACAATTCGATTAACGTCTTCTAACGAAACATGGAAGCATGTAATTTCGAAGGACAAGATAATTCTTCATTTGTGCTGCTGGAGAACAAAGTAAGAGATACATTTGAAGTGATTTTCTAATATTTTAAATTTGAGATTTCTTTTTTGTTTTTGACAAATAGCCAGGATGCCATTTTGGGGACATAAATTGTGTCGCATTCCATCCGACTAAGGACATTCTAATTTCAGTTAGTGACGATAGAAAAATCAAGATTTGGACAGTCGAAATAGATTTGTGAAAAAAAGCAAAAGAATGTCTAAGATTTACACAGAAATTTTAACACGAAAAACAAGCAGAAATCTTATCTCATTCACCGCATCCTTTGATTAGATTTCTAGGATATATGTCTTTCTTTTTGAGTTCTCTAACTTGCTTGTATCCATCGATGTTTCGTAACAGTTCGTGTTCCTTCTTGGAGACTCTACAAAATCCAGTTTAAGGTCGAGATTGTTCTGTTAACCGTTCTTTTTTTAACTTTGCTGCAAATTCATCCATTTCAGCTACCATTTACTGTTGTTAATTGATCAATGAGTACATTTTCAAATCATAATCCAAAAATTAATAAAGCTAGTGATGTCTTATTCAAATTACCTCTGATGTTTGCTCAATGTAAATGTACTTCCTTGATCGTTGAGCTTGGAGTTCATCGAATGAAGAAAGTGGTTCGATTTTAAACCCAATGATCTTGGAAGAATGTGAATTGGAAGTCATCGGACGTTGCTGTATCGAATGAGCTATTTTGCTAGGATCTTAAGCATCACACAGAATCTTCTAAACATGAGGATACTATTATTTAAATGGCTCAACAATCTATTGCTGCTTCAAACACATGATCTTGTCAATCTATGGTGATAGCATCCCACTGAAATCTCCATGGTCAAAGATATTCTCAGCTTCAAATGACTGATTTTACAAAAATCATTTTCAAAATAAGAAAAAAGAATAGAATTTCTTTCATTTGATTGCATTTGATTATTTTCTTTTTGAGCTTTGTTTGCTTGTAAACCTTACTTTTTTTGGACTCGAGAGCCTTTCAAATAGCTGCATTTCTTTTTCCGACATCGGCTTTGTTTTGAGTTTATTCAGATAAGGTTGTGACTCATATTTCACTGGAAATTATTTCTCAAATTGCTCAGGTGTGTTTGCCATTCTGACAACTTTTCCTTACTCTTTATCGAAGCCTTGTTTTCCGAAGACACCGAGTTTAAGATCTTTTTCTTTTTGTAGATTCTTGATTCTCTTATCTAAGAACGATTTATGCAGTTCTTCATATTGTTTTTTGAAGCACTGCTTGATCTCTTCTTTCTCTTTTTCCTTTTCGGCTATGCGATTGGAAATCACAGAAATTGCACTTCGCTCAAGTTGTACGACTTTTGGTGTGAAAATGAATTTCTGATTCTTCTCTGCAGTTTCTGAAAGTTTGTTCCACTTGTTCTCAGCTGTCCCAGGTAGATAGGATCTTCCAGGTGAGCGGATGAGCTATTGCTAGACTTCAAAAGGAGTGCATGCTTAGTGATGAATTAGATATTCTATCTAGCGAATATCTAGTTCTTGGCTACTTTGCTGCTAAACGAGAGCTAATTCAAAGATTCTTTACTATTCTCGTTGCTTGCTTTCATATTTATTTTGATTAATTCGAATTGCTTTTTGTTCTTGTAGTTCTTTAGCATCATTACCTTCTTTTTCTCGACGGATTTTCTCAGCTTCAATACTGCGTTCTCGATTCTATAAACACGCCGTTTTATTTTTAGCACTCGCGCGAAAATCTTCCAGCCAAATATTCGAAGAAAGCGGCCCAAAAAATGAGCTGTTTTTAACTTCGACTACATTGGGAAGTTCCTTCTTCCCTTCGAAGCTTGGCATTATCGATCGCTTGTAGTCAAGAGCAGCTTAAGGACCAATTTTAAGCTTGCTCTTCATGTTTAAATATTCTTGCTTGAAAAAGTTAGTTTTTTGATTATTTTTTTTGCAGTTTATTCAACACGCGAAGAGGAGTATTAATTATATTTGTTTTGTTTTTTGCACTACAACTGATGCTCAATCAGTGTAAATTTAGGCATCCTTGAGTGAAGGCAGATACCATCTCAAATAATAATAGAATTACTAATAATTTATGTTAATATCAATTTAAATTAATTAAAGGGAAAATAACGATGATCAAGACTATTACTATTAATTGCTGAGTCTTGCGAAACTTAGATTTGCCTTAGATTTGACAATAGTCTACTAATTATTGAATTTCAGAGAGGGAAAGAATACTTCCAAAAGTAAAATTCATAAGATTCTCGAATTCTCTGTCTTCACTCGAAAAACTAATTAAAATAAAGGTAAACGATAATACTGATATCTTCTCAGGATATTTATAAACTATCAGAATCAGATTCAATTCGCGAAGAAGATAAATAAAACATCATAACAACAGCAGCAGATCCATCAAACTAATATGAGTTTCCTTAGACATCTCCATAAAAGCAGTAAGTTCCTTAGTTTAGCAGGAAAGAAATATTTCTAAGGTGCAACTCAACTAAAAACAACTGCACTACATTCCAAGCTCGCACATAATTTCAATTCTGAATCTGAAAAGAATCATTGTCATGAATAGCTTTATGAAGATAAGCGTTTTGTAGCTGCTGTTCCTCATGGAAACAACAGCGATGTTGCTAATACAAAAACAAAGTTCAATGAAGGATCCATAGGTGACAATCTTCAAGGGAAAATCGGTGGTGAATTTAACAAACAATCTTCCAAAAATGCAATCGACGAAAGAGCAAGCTACTTCGATTAGATTTATGCAGAATAACAAGCAATATTAGCTTCTGCTGAGAAATTCGAGATTACTGTGACTTTAAAAGATGGAAAGCAAATCAAAGGGAATGCATTTGAAACTACACCTTCAGGAATTGCAAAATAGATTTTTAAGAAAATACCTGAAAAATTCATTGCCGCTAAAGTTAGTTATACTAAGAAATACAAGAGCGAACTAAATAAAATTGGTGAGTTAGTCGATGCGGATGTTGAAGAACATGATAAACACTAAGAAGGTTGCAGCTGTGGTAGTGATAAGGAGAAATTTGAGATCATCGATTTAGATAGACCTTTAGAAGGAGATTGCACGTTTGAACTCATTGATTTTGAAAGTCCAGAAGGAAGGGAAGTAATAATAATACAATTTTCTAAATAATTCTATTAATATTGAGTTTTACTTAGATTTGATATTTTTGTTTCTGTTTCTATCTAACGAAAGGTATTTTGGCATAGTTCAGCCCACATCTTAGGTGAATCCCTTGAAGTAAACTATGGTTCTTAGCTGTGCTCTGGCCCACCTTTGCTGAATGGTTTTTTCTACGATTCTTTCATGGGGGAAGAGAAGATATCTCACGATAATTTTGCTGAGATTGAAAAGACATTTTCGAAACTTGCTAGTGAAAAACAACCTTTCCAGCGTGTAGTGCTCACTAAACAGCAAGCCTTAGAGCTCTTTAAATCAAACCCCTTCAAAGTTTAGTTGATTTAGCATAAAATTCCTGAAGGCAGCATAACAACTGCTTACAAATGCGGTAAGCTTATTGATTTATGCACGGGGCCTCATCTCCCACACACGGGATACGTTAAAGCGTTCAAAGTGCAGAAAAACTCAGCTGCTTATTGGCTTGGGAATAACTAAAATGATCATCTCCAAAGAGTGTATGGTATATCGTTTCCTTCAAAAAAAGAAATGGACGCACATGTCAAACGATTAGAGGAACTAGCAAAGCGAGATCATCGTAACATAGGGAAGCAGCAAGAGCTCTTTACGTTTCATTAATTTTCTCCTGGTTGTGCATTTTTCTACCCTAATGGAGCACACATCTACAATAAATTAATGGAATTTCTGAGGAGATAATATAGAGTTAGAGGGTATTCTGAGGTGATAACTCCTAATTTATTCCATGCTTAGCTATGGAAGATATCGGGACACTGGGATAAATATTAAGAACACATGTTTTTGTTATAAAATGACAATGAAGAGCATGGGTTTAAGCCAATGAATTGCCCTGCACATTGTTTGATGTTCGACTCGATTTAGAGATCTTATAGAGATCTACCGATAAGATACGCTGATTTTGGAGTTCTGCACAGAAACGAAATACATGGAGCGCTGTCTGGTCTGACGAGAGTTAGACGGTTCTAGCAAGATGATGCACATATTTTCTGCACCATGGATTAGATTATGGTAATTTAGAGGAATCAGATATTTTTGTTTTAAGGGGAGGGTATTTTTTGTTTTTTTGCCAAAAATGAGGTTGAAAATTGTAAAAATGTTGGAAGAAGCTGGCATAAAAATGGTTGTTTTGAACTTATTTTCTTGATTTCTTTCTCAAAAATTATTTTTTAATATCTAGGATGAGATCAAGAAAGCTCTGGATTTTGTGGATTACATGTACAGCTTATTTGGTTTCAAATATAGTCTAGCTTTATCGACTCGTCCTGACAATTACCTTGGCGAGAAGGAAATTTGGGACTAAGCTGAAAGCTCTTTGAAAATTGCTTTGTAGGAATTTGGTAGACCTTGGACGATTAAAGCCAAAGATGGTGCATTCTACGGTCCAAAAATTGATATCTAGCTCTTCGATGCTTTTGATAGAGGTCATTAATGCGGGACAATATAGCTTGACTTTAATCTTCCAATAAGATTTAACCTTCAATATCGAGGGCCAGATACTAAGGAAGAATTGATTGTAACTAGCAAAAAAGAAGATAGCAAATCTCAACAAGAATAATAATAGCACCCTTCTACATAAAAATCCACCCACGAAACCTGTAGCGATGGATAAACCTAGAAACATACAAGCAAATCACACGACCATGAAAGTAACCACTTTCTATTAATCACTTGAAACACAATCAGTCAAATTATTCTTTTTATTAAGGTGAAAAGAAGCAAGTTTCTCCCGCACAACATAGCTTAAAATAAGGATTCTAACGGCCAGTCATTCTTCATCGTGCAGTTGTTGGATCCTTAGAAAGATTCTTTGCAATTCTATGTGAACAAACCGCTGGAAAATGGCCTTTCTGGTTGTCTCCAAGATAATTGATGATTTGTCCTGTTACAAACAAATTCAATAGTTTCGCTTCAGCCGTAGCTGACAGATTGAATCTCGAAGGATATTAAGTTAAAGTGGATTTATCTGAAGGCACTCTAAACAAGAAAGTCAGAAATGCTTAAGTTGATCAATACAACTACATTGCTGTAGTTGGAGAAGAAGAAGTAAATGGAGGATATGTTGATCTCAGAGAAAGAGATAATCAAGAAAGATTGGTAAAATAAAAAGAACTAATACAATTCTGCATAGTTAAATATTTTTTTCTCAAACACATGATTGTATTTCTCAAAATAGGGAAAATTCTCAATCAACGAGCTGATTGCATTGTTTAGAACTCAAGAACCTAAGAAATCTCAGGCAGAATTGGATCTTTGGAATAATCTTGGTTCAGTAATTACAACCGTAAGAATATTCTTGTGTTTTTGTTTATTCTCGATATAGAAAAATATCTATTTCTCAAAAAATGAGGGTTTACAAAAGAATTTTGTATTTTGAATAAGCATATTTTTGTTGAATAACTGTTATTTTTAATTCAAAAGGTGAATTAGAAGTTCCTAGTTCTTGAAGATGAATTGAAAACTAAAATGTTCTTTGAAGGAGATGGATCAAGGTAGGGACAAAGAGACAAAGAAATATTTGAACAACTCAAAGGATCTCACATAGACAGTGTTGATTTCCCACATCTTATTAAATGGCTTAAACACGTTTATAAACAATGAGCTAGGAGATGATTTATTTGTAAATTTGCTATTAAAATAAAAATATCAGAAAAAACTAGAACAAAGTTAGAATCAATAATTTTTTGAAGTTAGTTTCTTGATTGATCTATTATTATTTCTTAAATCTTGTGTTTTCGGCAAAAATAGAAATACATTTTTTTTGCGAAAAAATCACTTTTCTTTGACAGTCACTTAATTTATTTGTTTTTCAAAAAAGTTCTCAAAGAAAAACAATTTGTTAAATTATTTCAAGAAACACATCCAAAATATCAGATTTATTTAATTCTGCCAGTAAGTAAAGACAATAGAAATTGATCTATAAAATTGGAAGGTTTTATTTTGAAACACGACTTTGAAAACTGATTGAATGAAACACAGATGAAGAGAATACCGATGAGATCTTAAAAATTAACAACCTTTAGATGATAATCAAGAAGAAATTCAAGTGTGTGTGTTAAATGTAGGAATTCAAGAAAAAACGAAGAGAGATAGAGAGAGGTTGTGGCAAAATAACTGGCGGGAGGCACAAACCAAACGGCATCGACAAGGAAGACAAACAATAATATGTGACAATTGTTGCCTGCGATAAATCAAAGCATTCATTTAGTTTTGAAAATCTTCAATTTCGTCTTGATAAGCCTCTCTACTTATCTCGGAAATCGTCATAACGATGGTCGTCATTTTTATGGTGATGACTCGATCCAAAACTGTTTCTGCTCGTCTAAGAAGAATTCCGACCTTAATCATAGTCGTCAGAATGAGCATTCTAAAAGGAGTTGTAAATCTGAGATTTATGATTATCAGGCTTCTTGACTTGATGAGCCTCATTGGCAAACGAAATCTTTAAGCCAACTGCATCATTCTTATCAAAACGATAGCCCTTTAAATAAAAAAAACACAAGATCATTTTAAATACATTTAAAAAAATAATTTATTCACTTGAAAGAGTTGAAATCCACCCAAACAATTCCAAGAAAAAAAAATCAATTCGCTGCTCTTACCTAGAGAGTTTTATGTGCAATTGAAGCTTAGATTGCATCTACGAAATCGACAAAACATAAATAGAAATCTCTCCCAGCTTGAGTTTTCTTTCGGATAAGTCGTACACCAATGAATCCAGGATATGGACGGAATATGTCTGAAAAAAAGTAAGAGGCCAAGAGAAAAAAGAATGTGAAAGATTTGAAAAATATAAAAGTAATTTGAAGCGAATTTTGATTTGATAAAGCTTACGAGAAACTTCTCTTTCTGTGGAGTCGATTGGGATTCCTGGAATGAGCAATAACACGGTCACAACAAAGATAATATTAGACAAACTCAAAGTGAAATCGTGGATACCACAAAAGATTATTGAAACTGTTACCATCGACATAAAGGGAGTTAGTTTGACCTTCTGAATTTCTGAATGCCTTCATTTGCTCTGAAGAAGTAGCCTTGATTTCAGAGAGCAAAATATGCCCTAGATTATCTTCAACACTGTGAATAAACAAATTTAGATGATGAAGGAAATTACTATGAATAAAGATTTAGCGAGATTTTTTGAATAAAACAAAATGAGATAATAGTGTTGGTACTAAAGATTTATTTTAAAATAAAAAAATTACTTATCAGGATATGTTTTATGCTATTTTTCAGGATAAGAAGAGGAAGAGGATGGCTAAGAATATTACGGCTACTTTTACTATTATTGAATATTATTACTATTGCTACTATTATATTAAGAAACTCGAGTTTGAGGTGCTTAAGGGGTTTAAAACTACCTTTATGTGGTAGAATTATTACTTTGATTTTGGGCATGATAGTTATTACTACTGCTACTTGAAGGTCGAATAGGTTGGACATTGCTAGGGTGGGAATACTGCTATTATCTTTTAAAACAGAAAATGAAAAAAATGAGTTTTTGGATAAATAAAAAAAATACACTTTAAAGACTCATTTGATTTTCTTACGAAGAGTTAGTTGGATATGTATCAATCGGAATCTATTAAGGAGGCAACATTGGAGGTGGAGGCGGGTTCACTGGCTATTGAAATTATGATTATTATGAGGATGATCCAGCATATGGCATATGTCTGATTTGCTACTGCTATTCTTGGAATGGATTTTATGAGTAGATTTGAGCAGTTGGAGGTGGTGGAGGAGGAGGAAGAGAAGATGGATTTAGAACTTAGTAGCTGTTTACATTTCCATATTACTGTTGTTGTGGATTCTAGCTTAAATGTTGGCCTTAAAATCCATACGAATCAAATACAAATAAACAGTTTTAGCAAAAAATAAAGCTGTCTCTCAACTAATTTTTATTCATTTTACTATTACCATATGGTGGGTTCGGAAGATAGCTATCATTTTGGGAATATTGAGAAGATACTCCCAGTGATGGTGGAAGTGTCACTGCTGGCTATTGATAAGCCATTGATTGCTATTAGTTTGGTTAGTAGGGGTATTCCGGATATTGCTGTTGGGCATAGTTTTCTCTAAATTCCACATCTAAGGTAAAATTAGATAACATATTTTCAGTATTGTGTAAAGATATGCTTAAATGTAAAAAGAGACATTCATTGTTTTGTTTTTACGCATGCGGAGTTGGGCGTTGTAGGCTTGAACTGTCTTTTTAGCAAATTCAGCTAACTCGAATGAAGTGAACTCAACTTCCGCTGTTAACCTAATGTGAGTTTATTAATAAAATAAATTGAAATTTTGTGATGTTTGCTTTGTAAGTGAAAGACATTTTTACGATTCTTATTTATCATTGTAGTATATTCTGATGCTTAAAAACCCTTTGAAGCCGCGGAATCTTTCTGCTATCTCTTCTTGAGTTGTTTAGTGGGGTAGACTGTCAATTACAACTACAGCGCTCATTCTTGTGTGAGTGTATTACGTTCTCCTTTGTTTTCTTAATGTATCAAGTTTTAAAAAGATAAAGACAATTTTTCTTATTCGTATCTCTCTGCTTTTCTTGTTTCTCTTCAAAATTTGAAGTTTATTAATTTTCTTAATAAAGTGGCTAAAATATAAAAAAGTGTCTAAAATACTAATTGTATTGAAAACAACTTTACAATGTAAATTACTAACAAAAAGAGAGAGAGAAAAGGTGGGAAATGCCATATGAACTTAGTCAAACTTAAAAAGAAACTTAATTGTGATTGTTTGAATTATATTCTTGGTTTATAATTTTATTATTTTGTGTCACTTTTCAACAACTAAGAAGTATGTTTGTTGAGTGGAATACAGTACACAAGGGCATTAAGATATAATATATTTTGTGACTGAACTCCAGCAATCTATTCTTAAACAAAGAAAAAACTCAAAAATGTTTAGATTCTTCCTTTTTCGTAATTTCAAAGAAAAGACAATAACACAATCACACATCGGAGACCATCGGGAAAAAGATCTCACTTTAATAAACGATTTGATGATTCTATTCTTTTTATCTTGTGTAGGTATGTGTCATGAAAGAGCGCAGAACAAAACAAGTTAATTAGAAAAAAAATAGGCAGAAATAAAATAAAATTACCAATTTTTTTGAGCAAAAAAAGAATAGAGTACAAATGCAGCAACAGCAATAGCAGTAATAACAACAACTCATTGATCCTAAGAGATATGAAGAGCTCGTGCAAGATGCTAAGGACTTTGATCCAGATAAAAAATTCATGGCAGCTAACGATCTCTCGAATGCCCTCTCAAATGGATAACTTAAAGAAACTGATTATGATACAGTAGTCAAGATCCTACTCGCTCAACTCAATGATGACTCCTCGGAAGTACAAGGTAGATAGATATTTATGGTTGGTGATTAAGAAAAGTTTCTTGATATGACTTTGCTTGATTAGGAAACTCCATTCGATGTCTCTCAAAGATCATAAACAAATTGCAGGAATCTTAAGTCGAGAATGTATCCACAATCATGATTCAAAAAGTAATCGAAGATAAGGGTGAATATCGAGATGTCTATGCTACTTGTCTCAAGACTCTCATCAATGGTGTTCCATCAAATTATTCTAAAGCAGTTCAGCCAATTCTGCTGCATGCTATCACTGGTAAATACAAATTCACCTGCTGTTTGTAAATTGGAATAAATCCAGGAATATTTATTTAGATTTTATTTTCTTTTGATTTTTCACTTTTAAGGCATGGAGAAAAAGATCTTAACTAAGGAATTCGATGTTTAGGAGGAACTTTGCGATATTCTAACAAATCTCTTTAAGAAATGGGCATAAGTACTGTCAACTTCGAATGCAAATGTCAAAAATCTCACCAATATTCTCATGAGTATGCAAACATCCAAATTGTTTTTAATTTAGAGCCTTTTTTGGTATTTTTACTGCTTGATAAGAATTTTTCATTTTTTTTATTTGAAGAGAATATTCTTTCTGGTGAAAGAAACTCATTGAAGAAGAAATCTTGCAGTTGTTTAGGCAGCATTGGTTTAATTCTTCAGAAGGATGATGTCGGTAAGGTACTCAAAGAACTGTTAGCCAGTATTCAACGTCCTGCTACTCCAGCTTTATTAGTAATCAGTTCTTCAAAAATTGTTGTTTTTTGTTTTTGTTTTTTCAGTTGTTTTTTGTCGATAAATTCTTAATTTCTTTATTTCTTATCTCTTCTAGCAAGCACACTTAAGAGGCACCCAGATCTATGTAGTCCATGCTCTCAGTGCTGTTTCGAAGACGGCCTCCAGAAAACTAGGATCCAATCTTAAGGAGCTTATTTAAATTATCCTCAAAGTCATAAAAAGTCTCATCACCGAAGTAGATGACTACGATTTAATTGTGACTATTTCAGAGATCTTCGAGGCGTATTTGAGTGTCCTTGAGAGCCTTATCCGAGGGTCATCCGAAGATATCAAAGAGTTTTTCCCTCAAATAATTGATCTTGCTGCAGAACTTATTAACTACGATCCAAATGGATCTGCTTAGTTATTGCCTTCAGGTGATATGGAACTCGAAGATGGAGATGAAGATTTAGATTACATTTCAGATGACTAAGATGGTGATGATTAATCTTGGCGAGTTAGAAGAGCTGCGCTGAATCTAATTGAGACTCTAGTGAAAAGTGATAGCGAAATGATCAAGCCAATTTTCGCGAAATGTGTGTCTTCCGAAAGCGATTAAAGTACGATTGTGTACAGACTAGGGGAGAGCAATGAGAATATTAGATTTGCTACGTTCTCATGTCTCTAGACGATTATTCGAGCAATTGTCATATCCGATGTTAGTACTGATAAGGCTGATGAGGATTTTGACTGTGAGCTAAGTTCAGGTCCTAAATTAGTCCGAGTGAAATCAGCTGTGAAAGATTTTGATATTTCCGAGATTATCAGCGAGATTCTATCAATTATCACGAGAATTGAGTAGAATGTAACAGAGAAACATTGAAAAGATAATATTGATTCACGAATACAAAAAAACAAATAACAAATTGTTTTTACCATTATCCCTAATGTAATTTGTTCGTTAAAATAATAGGAGAAGAAGGTATCTTAAGCAGTGCTCACTGGTGCTTTCAAGTTGGTTGAGGGTATTTCCAGAAACTTAAGTCGTCAGATATTGAGTGAACCAACAATCTGGAAGCAAGCGTTCGTTTTGATATCGGGTACGATCTAAAACAAAGCAGTCGCAAACGAACTAAAAGTCATGTGTCTCAGCAGTCTGCGTCGTTTGATCAAGAACTAGTTTGCAAATGACTCAGTTGAGATTGCGCATCTCCAGAACGATATTCCAGGTATTTTCTAGCTCATAACTATTTCGTTAAAAGCAGATTACTTCAAGATAGTAGCTGAAGCATTTAGATGTCTTAGTGGGCTGTTCTATATCATCAGCAGGTAGTTCTCTTCTTCAATCCAATCGTTCAAGGATCCATTACAGTAAGTACTTCCCTTGCTGATGACTAAGCTGTAGAACTACGATATTGACTAAGAGATCAAGCAATCTTCTTTGAGCTCAACATCTGCTTTGTTGTCTAATCTCTCAAATCTTTTAACATCCCCGCAGATCAACGCGATAATCGCGACTATCAGTGATAAAATCAAAGTCGAAACAAAGAAAATCCCTGTTTTAAAACTTTTCAAGAAAATTCCACTTTCAGTTAGTTCTTATCTTACCAAAGAAACCTTCTAATTTCTCAACTCCTCATCGGAATTCCTCTCAGAGTTACTCGCAAAGCAAGATAGATCCCTTAGAGTTGCGTCTCTTGAAGCACTCGACAACATCTTATCACTTCTTTCCCATTCTAAAGTCATTTTCCTCCCCAAAGCGAGAGATGCAATTTTAGCCTTAGTCAACGATTTCTTGAACGATCGTGATACTTGGGTTGCTTAGTTGTATCTTCATGTGATCAAGAAGATTGTTGAGAACTCCTCCGCCAACCCTCAGGAGTATCAGCGTGCGATTACTTCAGCTGTTAAATTTGCAGCATCGTCGATTGTGTCAAATTCGCCGTTCTAATCTCTTTATGAATGCTTCACCATATTTACACAAAGAAATATCGCCGATGCTAAGAAAACTATTGAGCAACTTATCGAAGCTGGAACGAAAGATTCATATAATTCGATTTCATGCTCCGTGTAAGCTGTGATTAGTGTGTTACCTGCTGAATAGAAGGCTGGTTTCATCGATAATATCTTTACAATTGTAACAATTATTGATATTTTTTAAATTATATGGGTTGTATTTTAGATAATAGTCTAATCGCATGTTATTTGCTTTTGACAAACCTTCTAGGCGACTGATTCGAAATAGCCTCCTTTGAAGAGACAGATTTGCCTTGCTTCTCTTGGTGAGATAGGAAAACACATAAATCTATGCGATAAAGGGTAAATTTTATCTGAAATCCAAGCAATTCTTAACGAAAAGAAGAATACTGAAGACATTCGCATTGCTGCTTCCTAAGCATTAGGTGGAATTGCAGTTGGTAATTTAGGCAAGGTTTTACCGTAGGTTATTGAAGTCATAACATCTGGAAAAGAAGGATAGTATCTTATGTTAAACAGTCTGAAATCTATCATCGAACATTCACAAACTCTCTCTAATTCTATCTTAGAAATCATCCCAAATCTCTTCTAAGCCACAACCACTGGAGATGAATCCCTCTGCAATATTGTCTCAGATATCATTGGTATTTTTAATTATTATTACTTCAAATGTAGCCTCTTTTCAATCAGCTCCAAATCTAAAATCTTTTTATTTCTAGGTCGAGTTGCTTGGTTAAATCTCAAGGAAATGAAGGCATTGGTTATCGCTAACCTTTCCTCTAAGAATCCAAATGTTAAATACACCGCGGCAAGCTCATTTAAATATTTTGGGTTGAAGACACTGAAGATTGATTCTGATATTCGTGATCTTGTCTGTACTTTGGTGCATTGCATCTCTGAAAAAGACATCAGAACACGTGCTGCGGTGCTGAGATCACTCAACTCCATTGCGTTTAATCTCCCCGTGACGATTATTTAGCATGTCACTAAAGAAGAGTTTTTCTTGCCTCTCTAAGAAGCTTTACGATTCTCTTAGGTTCGAGAAATTGACTTCGGTCCCTTCAAGTAAAAGAACGATGATGGTGAGCCCGTCAGAAATGCTGCTTTTACACTACTGGATACTTCGATTGACCATTTGCACTATCGAGGGGTTGAGAACTTTGAAAGAGAAATCCTTGAAGAAGCACTCTTTGAATTCGGTAAGTTTGTTAATATTTAATTTTTTACCTTGAATTGTTAAAATGACTTTCTATGGTCTTTTTTTTGTTGCTAATTGGCTTAATTGTTGTACATTTTTTGAAAAGCTAATGAAACCTCAGAAGATATAAAGATTCTCAGGTTCTAGATAATAACAAAGTTTGCACACAAGGTACCTCTCAAGATCACTCCTTTCCTTGATCAAATTTCTGAAGTCTTCCTGAATGTATTGAAGCCTTATGCTAGCAAGAACGATGGTGACAGAGCTGCAGACATGGTACGTGCTGGCTTAATCTGCTGCTAGAAGCTTAAGACAATTGCTGAGGATGAATCTAATCCTAAATATCTCGCTTTCTGGGATTTAGTTATGAAAACAGAAAAATTCAGAAATATCATTAATTCCATGGCTAACTGAACAGAGCAGTATTTACTTATAAAAAAAAGATATTTGACTGTTAAAGGAAATTCATTTTTACTTGGAAAAAGCACCACATTTTTCAAAACAAAAGATTTGTGTGTGTGAAAGTGATTATTTTAAACATAATATTGCACGATCATGGATAAACTTAACTTTTTCTAAGAATAATCCTTTATTATAACAGCTCTTTCTAAGAAAAAATAGCCAATTATTATTAATTATAAAACGAGAGAATCTCCTAGCTTAACAGGAGAACAAAACTCAAAATTATTTAATATTTAACTAAGGATTTATCTAACAAAAGAAGGACTTATCGAAAAAACAGAAATCAAGAACTTTTTATTTTGAAGATCTAAACACTTAAACCTGTCAGTTAGTATGAATAAGAACATACTAAAACAAAGGAATAGTTCTTTTGTTTGATGGCATGCGCTCTTTGAAAGTATCCAAAGAAGTGATTGTTAGTTCATCATTTTGGTTAAGATATGTAATCCCTAAGGAGAAATTGGGGAGAATTAAAAAAATAACCCTAGCGATCACTCTTTCTTTCAAATATTAGGAAAATAAGTTATTATCTTTTGGGATGCCGAAGGTCATTAAGGGTAATAATGAATCTAAGAAGATTGATGATAGAAGGCTTTATTAGAGTATGTTTTTATCCATAAATTATTTCCTTTGACAACCATCAGAAAAATATTGTTGTAAATTATACAAAACTAACTTTTAGAGGGAAACATAATAGCTAATTATTATCTTAATCTCAATTTCGGCGATTGGGGATCAATTTTAATATCTTCTAGTGAAAGGAAAGTGAAAAATAGCCTTATATGACGGTAAAAGTAGCTGAATATCGCACATTACTTCAGATTGAAATATCCTCTGATAAATATTCCACCCTTGAGAAAAAATCAAATAAAAAACATAGAACCATCAGCTTCATTCCTAGTAGTACTTCAAGAGAATAAAGCTGATTCGAAATCAATCAAATTCTTACATCAATTTATGATAATTTACTAGTTCTAATCTATTATAAGTTACTTATTTTTTCGCTTTTGCTTTTTCACACAAAAAACAGTGGTTATTACTCTTCGATACAAAAGATGCTATTTTGGTAATTGATTTGTGCTTTTCTCGCTCTAACTAAAGGATGGTCAATATCTAGTATCACTAATCGCTTTCTCCCCATTTGAGTGTTAGGATAATTTTGAAATTGGGAGTAACTTCAATTAATTCTGTTTTGAGAATGATTTGATATTAATCCAAGGGTAATCTTGAGCCTTCCAGATACGAAAACAAGAAAAATGATGTGTTTCTATTATTTCATTTTCTGACCTCTACTTTTTCGACACAGCTCATAAACAGCTGCTGCTTTGCACTGCTCTCCATGAGTTCATCCATGTGAGATGGAAATATTTAGCTGAACTGTTAAAAGATACTCTAAACAACGAAATCAGCATATTGTTTCACACGATCATGATATTTAGCCTAAATTACATTTAAATCTCATCACAAAATGTGATATTTTGATTCAAAAAATAATAAATAAATAAATCAATTCTAATCAAAAAAATCTAAAAGATCTTAAAAACCTACCTAGAGCCTTACAAAATACTTTATCCTTTCCTCAATTTTACTACCCTAAAACCCAAAGACAACTCTCATGTTAAATATCATTCGCTTCTCCAAGTCTCTCACTTCTCTTAGAGGCATGTCAAAATTAACCACCACTTGTATGCCTTTCGCAACAACTCAAGATATTTGCCAACGCAGAGAGAGAGAATCTTAAATTGCAGACATTCTGAAATCAGAATTACACGCTTCATTTGTTAAAATCGAAGATACTTCAGTCTCAGTACCTGGAAGTGCATGTAACAGAAACATTCAATGAAAATTTGGTTATTAGATAAGCTAATGGTTTGTTTTTGTAATGATTTTCTTAGGTGGATAAATGTATAAAATGGTTGTGCAATCTCCATTATTCAACGAGAAATCCAAAGTCGAGTAACACTAAATGGTCACACATGTTCTTGGTGATCTCTTCAAAGACGTACATGGTTACAATCTCAAAACTCTTGTTGTTGAAAATGGAAAATCAACAGATGTAACTGAAGAACATAAATCTGAGTGAACTTATTTGAAAAGATAAATCAAATCATTCATTCACATCGAAAAATAATAATAATCCACAAGAATGACATTAGCTCTGTCAAGCAATAAATCAATACCTTCTTCTTTTTCTCTCTCTCTCTTTTAACTACAAAATATTAATAATATGTTATTTTATTCTTGTTCAATTCTCTCACTCATTTCTCAGCAAGAAGCTTTCAAACAATTATATGATAACATCAGTTTAAAAAACTGTTTTAATTCACAAAACAATATGTTTATTCAAATAACACTCAACACAATTTCATTTTATCTTATTCTCTACACTTGAAAGCTCACCTTTAGCCTCTATGTCTTATTTACATTCTTATACACCTACTGCGGACACAACTGCAGCTGAAATTGTATTTTCTTCTTCCACTGTTCCTGTTTATTCAACTGTTGATCATTGCTTTTGTTCTTCGAGTATGCTAAATTGTGGGCTTATTAGTGAATCTTCCTGCTAATTTTTCTACTCTTAGATGTTTCTTTGATTTTTTCATGGCCTTATCAATTAATTTTAAGAAAATAAAAGAAATAGAGAACATAGATGATAGTGCTGTTTTAGGCTGAATTTATTGAATTAAAAAAATGGAAAGCTTAGTGTGAATGTATGTTGTATTTGTATTAAAGCTACATGAAATGTACAGTAGATACAAGACACTTGCTCTAAAATGCATTTGCTTCATCTAACCATCCTTTGATTTTATTTCAATCTCTTGTAGCCATATCATCAATGAAAGGTGTTTTTCTTTCGGCCACAACTTTCTTGCCTGCAAAGACAGCTTCTCCAGCAGCAGGAGATTCCCAAGGAGCTCTCGATCTGTCTCTCTGGGCAGTACTTTAAAAACAAGAAATATTTAAGTTAAACAATTTGCACTTTTCATTCTTCGAGCAAATAATTAAATTCAATCAAAACGACTACAAAACCTATTTAAATGCAATATATTTATATTGTTACATAAATCTCATTCTGTCAAGATTTTGAGGTGCACCTTGAGGGACGTGATTCAAGGGGGTGTTTGAAAGATTAGCAGTGTGTGGCTTGAGATATTGATGGTTAACAAAAGCTTAGACTCCAGTTCTTGTTGGGAAATCATCATATTGATGAGATAACCAACCATGCCATTTAGGAGGTACTTTATCACCGTTTGACCACATAGTCATGAAGTAATCACTGTACTCCACCCAACGGCGATTGTTCTTGTCTGAATAATTGTAATAAAATCAGTAAAACAAACCAAATTATGCTTTTTTTTGTATGTCGAAAAACAAAAATAATCTTATCATAATTTTCATATCTAAAAAGTATGCTATTTGCCTATGTTGCCCCATTTTCCCATTCCTTCGCTGCTTTCATATTCATTCATGTAATTAGTTGCTTTACGTGAAACATCGAAATCTTCATAATATCTGTTTCCGAATTCATCTTCACCGACTGGCTTGACATATCCAGCTGGATTATTGCTACCAATGTAATGGGAGTGTCTTCCAGCTTTATGTCCCTTTGTCCATGTTTTGAGGAAACCTTCTCTTCTGACGATAGCCCAGAATTTGGGGGTTATCATCTAACTTATTGTCCATGGCCACAGACCCTAGAAACGAATGAATATTAGATCAAATCATCTGTGAATGCTTGTAGCCATTAATATTATTAAATAATGGTGCTTACCATTTCTGCAAAGTGCTTTTTGTTTCTTGTTTTTTTCTTCCTTTTATCACAAATAATTTGTTAATAAATGCTTTTTTTTCCTTGCGTGGATTCTCTCTCGAATCTATCTCAGATTTGGGCTTTTTTTATTTCATAAAATTAATGATAAATCTGCAATAAATCAATCACTTTTTCAGTTCAGATAAATACAGATAAGTATCTCGCTTTTTTTGTAATGGTATTCATCATTCTACTTTTTAGACAACTCTTTCCTTAAGTGCCCTTAAGTTCATTTAAAACACATTTGGGTTAATTATTTCAAAACCCAATGCATCTCTCTCAAATGTTTAGCCTATTTTCTTTATTTAGAATGCATTCTCAAGATCAACAGAGTCATAATATGAAAGGCTATGAATCTCCCTTGTGCATCAGCTGATCGTTCATCTGTATCAAAAGACACAATAATCAGTTCAATGATATCCTAGCCCTAATTACTAAGTTGTTGTATTTCTTTCTTTATTCTTTTTTTGTTGTTGAATTTTCTTGTTTTTCTTTATTCTTTTTTACAATTTCTTTGATATTATTGAACCATTTGCGATGCTTGGAGAATTCACTTTTTGCTCTATCAACGTTAGAAGATATTTATGCTACGTCTCTTTGCTGTAAGAACTTTGGAAATTCATTAATATCGAACTTTGGTTTGCTTAGAATCAGCAATTCAGGACCCTGAATATTGCTTCTTGTTTGATTACTGCGATCTCCAAAACACCCAATAATAGTATCACCTACACATCCTTTATCTGTAATTCTACTTTGCTCACCAAATGAATGCTGATTTGAAGTATATTATTTATTTTTATCCTTCTACTCATCTTAATATGCATTAATCCTCTCATCCTTCCTAATATGATTGTTTTATCCACATCTCTAATTCTCCTTGAACTCATTAATATCAAAGAAAGCATCATTTTCCTATATTTTCAATACAAAAATCATTTTCAAATCAAACTTCAAGCCTTTCTTGTTCACAAACAATTGAAAATATATTTACTTTCTCTTCTAGTCTGTTGTATTCAAGGTATTCTTTGATGAGAGTATCTTCGTTCAGATCTGATCTCATCGCTTTGTTAAATGATTGTTGAATTAAACCAAGTTATGCTTCCTTTTTCCTAAGAATATGCTCTTTATTTCGTATTGAAGCTGTTTTTGTATTAAACCGCTTTGTAGCTTCTTTTATAGGAGCCATGATTGCTTCAAAACTAGATTTGTTTTATTCAGATTTATTCTAATTTGTGTGTGTCTATTCAGCTCTTTTGAGAGCTTTTTGCTTATCCTAAGATATCTTCGGATACTATTCCTTTAATTCACTTTTTTTCTTCAGAATAAACAGCTTTTACTTTTAAATCCGTTCATCAATGGAAGTTAGAACTTCTCTCCACTGCTATCTTTGTTGGAAATGAAAATGATTTTCATAAATATATATATATGTTCACTTTGAAGAAGTTTGTAACTGTATAAATCTCCACCAATAATGTATCTCTCTCTCTCATGATAATAATCAGCCTAGATTCTTAATATCTGCTTACATTCTTTGTTCGTTTTGAGACAGCTTTTGCGAAGGAGGAAGTGGTTCTGCTAAGATGTGAAGATGAGATTAATTTATGGTCTTATTTGCTCGTTCGAAAATGAGCTTTTTGAGTTATTTTACCTCGTTTTATTTCACTTCAAGTTGATTTCTCAAGTATCCTTCTTAGTTCCCTTGATTCTTTTCAACAATATGAACGATTTCTTAATTAAGTTACTCTCTTCTAAGTTGTACTAAAATATCTATGTGTTGCAGCTTCATCACCTTCAATTCTTATCTCCTTGATTCTCTGCCTATTAGCAGCTTATCAATGTTCTGTTCCTCATCGATAATCATCTATGACATATTTCCAAATCCTCTTTTTCCTGAAATTCTACTTGATTCTTGAATCTGCTTTGATTACTCTACAAGATTCATCCTATGATTCTTCCATTCGTCTCTCAAGGTCTTACAAGCAAAAAGCAGTATCAAACCATTTGTTTTAACACTTTGCATGAAGAATTAACAATTTTATTATTCAAACATAAATCAACTATAAGATGATACCTATTTCTTTCGATGTAATTCATCTGATACCTTCTCAGCATACTCTTTTGTTTCTTTGATAATACCCTCTTCATGCCATTGTCTTAGCTTATCGTACTTCAAATACTACTTCATCCTTTCTTTTGCAGATATTTCATCTTCTTCTAGAATCCTTCTAGACTCTAACTCATTCATCTCAATTATTTCTAACTCCTTGACCCTTTCCTGTAACTCTTGTTCTATTTCTTAGGCCATCAATAACTATTTTTTAACTTAGATATCTTTCAACATGAGCTGAGTTGATACTTGCTAACAGCTGGTGTTTACGGTGTTCCCTGCATCTTACAACTTTTATTTCAACAGCAAAGCAAACTCAGCTCAGTTGGTGAAACGCCAAATCAACCAAATAAGTAATTAATGTAAATAGTTTCAATAAAAATCAAGCTTGAAAGCTGAGAAATATCCCAAACATTCTTTCCCTTGCTTTCATTTACTTGCCTTGCTCGATGCATTTATTCTTCGAGTGATGCCATATGTTTAAGTTTCTATTCTTCCAATGAATCTTCAAGTTCTTTTAAACGATTTACTTAGCATATTCTCACAGATTACAGTAATTTCTATGCTTCTTGCTGATTGAATTGCCTCTAAAGAATCTAAATCTTATTATAATATATACCTTAGTTATGTTGAATTACATCTAGAATATGCTATTTTATCGTTTAATGTCGAACAACTTTCTCTTTTGTTTTCTTTTCCCATTCTGCAGTTATTTCATATTCTCTATCTCGTAACCAAGATTCTCTATCATTCCTGAGTTATCCTGAAATACTTCTGAATAGCTATTCTTCCTTTTACCTGCTAGTCTCAGCTAATATGTCATTTTCCTTAATGGTCTCTTAAACTACTTACGTTTTGAGTGTACTCTACTAACTATTAAGCAATCTAAGTTACGTTTAAGTTCTATCTTCGTAAGCCCAAACTAATTCCTTACATTTTCTAGTTGTTTAATTCTTTACCTATTTCTCTTCTGCTAACAGCTATTTCTTTTTATCTGCTAGTTATGAATCTTTCATCTTAATGTATGCTTGCACCTGCTCTTCAAAAGCAATGTCCTTGCATCCATCACTATCATCACCATCATCATCCTCTTATTATGAAGATGCTCTCAAAATATTAGAATTTTCTTCTTTACTGTAATTCAAATTATCATTAAACTCACTGACTCTCAATTCCTCCTTTTCTCCATCATTTCTCAATATTTTCAATGTTTTCTTAAAACCATCATTCTCCTCCCCTTCATCTTTCATTTATCTTCCAACATGCTCTTCTTCTTCTTCTACCTACTCCTCTTCGTCGTCATCCTCATCATCATCAAATTTATTTTCCTCCTCATCAGAATCGTTTAATTCAACTCCAATTCTATCCTATTTCTCCTCACTTTCTAGCTTCCCTTGATTAGTCATATATTTACTTAAGCTGTCTTCTCCTGCGATATACTTCTCATAGAGCAGTTTCTTTTTAACCGAAGAATTCTCGATTGTTTTTTCATTACTGTTTTCGATAATAGGAGATGAACAATCACCGAAATACTTTGCTCTCATTTCAATTTGATTCAAACTTTGCTTTTTTTGAATTGACTCTTTCGAAATAGGTGATTATAAAGCAGCGATAATCTTTCCACTTGGAACTCTTTACAAACGAGGAGATTGCTATGCTATATCTTCTTTAGTTTTGCAAACTACTTAACTATTTCCACTATTCATTGAGTTATTCCGCTAATTATCTCCATTTATCTTGTGGTATTTTATATTGTCTTGATTTATTGCCTGTTAAATCTACTTATTCTCATATTTTCCCTTATTTGATTCCTTATTAGCATCTTAACTCTTTTCCTTTGAGCTCATGGATATACCTTTAAGTTCTTTGTATCTTTATTCTTCTCTATCCTTCCAAGCTTGTTAGAATTTCTGAATGAAAAACTCATCATTTGGACTCTCTTCATAAAGTTTGCCAGAAGATTTTTCATAAAAGAATGTTTCTTCTATCTCAGGCAGTTATGCTAAGCACCAGCCAACAGGAAGGGGAGAGATTAATCCTTCTCTAGCGATGTAAAGAAACTCCTTATCTTCTTGAAGGTCCATTCCCATGAAATCAGCGTAGGCAAGGATCTCTAGGAACGAAATATTATCAAATTGTTAGAGTGAAAACTCACACAACGATCGACGAAAACACCTGAATATCTAAGCTTAAGTTATTACCTTCTTGAGTGGGTTGAAAATCGGAGTCTTATTCAATAAGAATCATGTTTTTTCGATCAATATTCAGACCTTCATAGTTGACTTGATGCATAGAACTTTGTTTGAGAGCATCGATAGGTTGTTATCCTTGTGATTTCTGATTCATCTAAGAAAAACAAAGACAAATAAATATTTCGAAATCCCATAAGATTGCTTTCAAATTCAAAGCATAATCAGTCCTAATTCAATCAACAAATCGACAGAGTGGAACTGTCCTTTTTTTAATTAACACTTCCTCCTTCAAACACTTATTCTGAAATTGTCTTCAGATTTCATTTAGTAGAAGCAATTAAAGAATTGGGAAAAATAATATTGATGATTTTGCTGTTTTGCTAATGATTTCTAATAACAAACAATAATTATTCAATAGTATCTAGAAATATGAGCAGCAAGGAAGCGATCAGCAAAGATTCTGTTTCAGAACAGATTAGCAGAGCTTTAGAAGAGAAAACACTGCACATTTAAGTAAACACATACTTATCTATTCATTGATATATCCCCAGGTATTTTTAAAGTTAATGGTTTTATTTTTTGCTTGAATAGTTTCTCTAAGAAATACGCCAAAAGAATTATGACAAAGCACTTGAAATTGGAAAATAAAGTAAACAAAAATGGATTTTGAAAAGGATTTTTAGTTGCTGATGAATGTTTGCTGTTAGTACTCAAAAAGGAGCCACAAAATGAAAAGGTTAAGCAATTCGTTTAGTTCTTATCAGAAAAAGGACCTGAATGTAAGATATTTATTGAAACAATCTTATTTTGAAAATGCTGTGGATATAGTGAAGGAAATGGAAGAAGAAGAGGAAGAAGAGAAGAGAGAATAACGAGAAGAAGAGTTAGAGAATGGAGAAGACTATAATAGCGATGAAGATAGTGATGAAGAGTATCAAAAACCTTAATAACAAGAACCAGTGGCTGCGAAATCAGCTGGAAAAGTTGTAAAAGGAGCAGGTTCTCTAGCAGCTTCAAAACAAATCACTCAAAGTAGTAGCAAATAAGTGAGCGCATCTTCAACTTCAAAGCTTAGTTCCTCTACAGTAGTGAAGAAGAGTACAACTGGTAAATGAAGCTGTTAAAATAAATAAACAGTATTTTCCTTCCAATTTCTCTCTCTCTCTCAAATAAATAGTATCAAAAGCATAGAAATAAACGATTTTGACACCTCAAAAACAAGAAATATCTAAATTTTTAGCCCCAAGATTATTACATGAACTATTTCTCTGAATAATTAATAACATCCAAAGCAATGCGTATGTATGTTCTATTTAAAACCATAACTTAGCATAGCATTATCAGCTTCAGACATTGCCATTGTTGTTGTTCTAGAGCTAGGATATAAAAGGAGTATTAAATTGACTTTATTTCGGTGATGAAAACGTTTATTTTTAGCCTTATTATGTTGCTGGAACGAACATCGGTGGTTGCATACTAAACGGTGAGAGAGGAGTTTAAACAGCAGGATGAGTGATTCTAAAGAAATTTGCGTATTATTACATCTGATTGATGCTCCGGATGTCTGTGCCATTATTATTCTCGTTGGGCGTGTTGTAGCCCGAAGCACAAGGGGATATACTTGGAATCATTTAAAAGAAATTTGCAGAAGGAGATATAGGTGTACCCATCATTCCTATAAGTTGCTGTTATTGCTGTTGTTGTTGTTATTGTTGTTAAGCTAGCGCTGCAGCAGCTGAGTTATTTAGCAGATTTTATCCTAAGACTGGACTGCAATTGACTTTTTGGTAAAGCTAAGAATATTATGGAGAATTGCTGCCAGCTTGGTTAGCCATTTGTTAGAACATGATTTAGAATGTGCTTTAAGGTGTCTGCTAAGGGGTCTATTATGGAGTCGGCAGTTGAGATTAAGAACTCTTGATATTCTAGGAATACTACTAAAGCTGCAATCGCACTTGCTGTTAAGTGTAGTCCTCTAAAAGTTGCGGATCTATTTCGACAAGTTCTTGTGTAGTTGTGTTGTAGAATGCAAGACTAAGATTCTGCACAGCTTCGGGGTTGCAAAGAAGTTCTGTTGCATTCTTGATTTTGAACTAACCTATTGGTTCTGTTTGTTGTTGTTGCTATTATTGTTAAAGTTAATTATTTTAAAATGATGATTTCGCTAATAATTATTGTGTCGGTGTTGCTTGAATTGTGAATTAATTGGTGTTCTACGGACTCGTCCCAATATATGAACCATTGTTTGCAGAAAAGAGCTAAAAGAGGGCCAGATTTTATTGTTATTGCTGAGATTAAAGTGGTGTTGGCATAATTGTATTATTGTTGTTATTTGGACTGGTTTAGCTTTGAATCACATTCTACTGCTGCTATTGCTGAGATTGCTCTGTTTCTAAAACAAAAAAGACAAATCTTTGAATCAACAATCAGATCCCAAATGATTGTTTAGTTTTTACATATAATTTGGTTATTTTATTTCTAAAAAGAATTCGGAGAATAACTATTTTCAGAGACGAAGTAAAATGCAGAGTTCTATTGAATTGGAAATTATTGCTGTGATCGTTGCTATTCTTCTTAGAAAACACCAAACGAATTTGTCGAGTTTATCTTATTCGATTCTTCAAGCACCATGCTGCCTAAGCTGTTGCCATTGCTACTAGCTGGCATGTTGAACATACTCAAACTAGATTGCTAGGATTACTACTGCTATTGCTACTGGAATGTTTCTTTATTTTTGATCTCACTTTAAACTAAATCTTTTAATTTATTCTTTTGCTTCTCGATCTTTCCAGGTGATTCAGAATGGCGCAAACATTATTGATCAGAATTCTCCTAGCATCCAAGCAGCCAAATGAGGAAAAAAATACACAAATTGAGGATCATATTTGATTATTTTCATGTAGAGGTAAGTAAAAAATAATCAAATATTTGTAATTTTTGTGTGTGGGGAGTAAATACCCTTTTGTTTCTCAAAAATTACTTCTTTTTCCCTTCGCCTTTCTCATTTTTTCCCTCAATATCATGTATGTTATTATTACCTTGGGAGTTGACTCTTCTTCCTTGCAGTTGAGAGTGAATCCAGAGGAGATTCTCAGGGTGTATTTTTTAATCAGTAAATTGATTAGTTCTGCTTCCGAAAGGGATGGCTCATTCTTGGGTCCTTTTTATTCCTCTATGGCTTGTTTTTCTTTCTTGATAATGCTATTAAACCGATTCTTAACGTTGTTCTCAGTGCGATTACTGCGTAGTTCCTTCGAAACATCGGACCATTTCTTCCCTTTTTCGATTATCAATTTTAAAAGATTGAAATCTTCCTTGTCACTCCATGGACCCCTAAAGCAATAATTTAATAGCAACGTCAAGAAGGGTGAAATGCTATTTATCAAGTTATTATTATTATTAATTTTTGTTATTTTAACCTGTTAATAGCTGGATCTAGATGGTTATTCCATCTTTCTCTGCATTGCTTGCCTTGACGAAACACATTCTTTCTCGATTTAGAATTGAGTTCCTTGCTAATTTCACTCCATTTATTTCCCTTGTTGCTTGCGTTGTAGTCTCTTTTGTAGTTAAACATAGATAAATAAGCACAAAACGTTCAAAATGCTTGATTATTTCTAGATTGTTAATAATAATTCCATTCCAGTAACAAGTATTATGCATGTTTGCATAGCAATATTCCTTTCTTTAGATCATTTCCAAAATCTAAAATGCTTTTTTAAGATTTTTGTAAGTTTTACTTGATGATGCATAGGAGAAGTTAGTCTTCTTCTGTGCTCCATGGGATTTACTAGAGATTGAGCTTCGAGAGGGAAAGCCATTTGAATTTGCAGCTTTCTGCAGTTCTTCCGATCATCATCTTCGCAATATCCTCCCATATTTTATCTTCCTATTGAATATCATTTTAACCCCCCAAAAAAACAACAGAGAAATGTTTTCTTATGAGCTTTCCAAGTTATTAAAAGTAAAACCTTACAATATTCCTACAATCAAGGTTCTGAAGTGCACAAGCCTTGATGACTATCCAACAAAGTATCTTAGTTTCATTGTCGTTCCAATTCTTCTTCTGACCCTTCTGAGAACTTGAACTATTCAAAAGAAAAACACAAATTGTTCTTAGTTTGCTTTTGTAATAAAAGGGTTAGGAAGCAAAGTTGTATTGAAGAGGGTAACTGACTTTGGGGGTGCTATTATCTCTTTGAGGATAAACATAGCTGATTGAAAAATGAAAAATAATAATAACAACAGCAATACTTGAATTTTTGTATCATCCTATTGAATTCTGTTTTCATCTCCTCATCCGATGGCATTGTTCGAAACGTAATATTATACTATTCATTCACTGTTGACAGTTGAATAGCCGAACAATCCACTGTCTGCGTATTCTTTAAGAATTCCTCGAAGAAACCTTTGACTTGCTCTGGGTTTTTATCTTCAAATTTCATTTGGAAATAATAAGTCAATCAAAGCAAAACAGTTTCTCTCTAAACTAACCTTCCCTCACATGCTAATTTACTTAAAATTTACTAAGAATCACCATCTGAATTGCTTCCTGACTCACAATCATCCAATTATGTTGCAGATATAATTTAGCTAGAGTAACCATTACTATTATTGATATGTTATTGCTACTATTGCAAGTGCTGCTGCTGCGAGTTTTACTATTGATTATTAGCATAAACAAGCTAACCTTGTAGCTATTATTGTTATTGTTGCTATTGATGTGGTAGAGAAGCATCGAAAATCAACTAAGACTGCGGCTAGAGCACTTGACGGGTAGATAAACGAAACCAAAAATAAATCAAAAAAGGATCTGCAAAAAAAAAGAGATTTAAACGCGTAACCAGATTGGAAACATACAAGGAAGCTAAAGGAAAGGACTGTTTGTAGTCTGAGTGAAGATCTTGAATGATGGGTGTCCTGCAGGATTGAGCATGACGCTTAAGAAAAGTATTCAGAAAAACAAGTATGTTTTTTTTTGTAAGCTCTAGTTGGTCACTTTGTGAATTCTGTTTTTGGCTTAGATTCTGTGAATTTGTACAATTATCTCTCTCTTTTTATGCTTGTCTATTAATCGATTGGATTCCAATAGTCGAGCAAAGATTATCTTTCAGATTAAACTATGTTTTTGCTGCATTTCATACCCTTTCTCCCCTCCCCCGCACAGTTTTCTTAAATCTTGATCTTTCCCTTCGCCAAACTAGCTTTACTTTGATCTTAGAAAACATGAGTGTTTCTCAAAAAAGCAAACCTATTTTTAGTTTGAATGATGCTGAAACAAATGAGAAGCAAAACAATACAGTTTAGTAGATATGAAGATCGTAAGGAGGAAGTACATTTAATAAGGAAATGCAAATAAATAATCAATAATAGCAAAAATATGTATTAGTAGTATTTCATAGACAAAAACTCATACAAATGAAAGATAAAAGTGCTTATCTTAACACACATTGCACCAAGATTTCTCTGTTTTACTTGTGGGATAAAATATGTCTTACATGAAATAAGCAATTAAGAAGAGATACGTGCATTCTGAGTTATTTAATTCATGAAAATAAAAAGGAAATGATGCATATTTCCGTTTTGAATTCAATTATTTGGAGGCTTAGATTAACTAGATTCATGAGAAGCCAAATTACTGCCATTCTCAATGATTACATTATTTCTATTTTTGGATGCTTTATCAGGTGATTAGAACTTAAATGATTATTAATTCCCTAGATTCTACGCTGAGACACTCTAAGCTTGCGTAAGTTCTGCATAATTCCTGCAAATTGCACCCATAGAATTAGCTAGCTCTTCGCACTCTTCTCGTAATGCTTGTACATCAGTTTTGCTGACTGCTTTCTCAATAGCTAGTTCAGCTTCTATCGCGATGGCTCGTTCTTCCACTGCGTTTTGTAATGCCTATGAAGTTGGAAACAAAAATTCAAGGTTTTAACAAATTTATTTTTTCGTTTTAAAAGCACAACAAAGCAATCTTTCAAGCATCCAAGTCCAATAATACCTCGATGGTTTGAGTAGTTTCTCCAATAATCTTGAGATTATTCAGCACGCAATCATTGATTTTCTCTAGCTGCGTTGTAATTCGATCTTTTTTATTAAATCAACATAAATAATTTGTTAACTCGTAAATAATAAATTATTTTGATATTTATGTTGTTTCCAATTCTACCTTCTTGCTTGTTTTAGAACTCCACGAGCTCTTGGATCTACAGCCGTTGATTTTTATCGACTGTGGAAATATTCGATGCGAGCTAATCTAAATCAACTTGCACTTACGCATTGATTGCATTCTAGCTCTCAACTACTTTCTCTAATTAGTCACCTTGTATGATGGGATTACCCTCATGATGATTATTACTATCTGCTCTATCTCTCATTGCATCCAAACCTAAACGGATTTCTTCAATGCTATTCACTGATACATGCAAACCTTCTTTTGTCTCTAATAATTGCTATTCCAAGTCATTAATTGATTTCTTCGTTTCTTTGAGCTGTTCTTGAGTTTGTGTGAGTTATTTTTGAGTTTCTTTTTAGCTGTCTTTGATTTCATTCATGGAGAGATTCAAGGTCTTCAAAGTATTTTCTGTTTTATCAGCTGATTATGACTGCAAAACTGAAGATTGCTTTAATTGTTGATCTTCACCTTTTTGAGGAGAATTATCGTTGTTTTTTTGTGCTTATTGTGAGAGCTAATTTGGTGCAGAATTGTCTTAGGTTATCTTGAGTGTTTGGATCTTGCTTTCAATCTACTCAATTCTTGAGAATATCGAAGAACGATGGGAATCATAGTGCACTAGATGAGACCGAAATTATTCTCCTAACTTTGTGTACATTTCTTTGATTTTATCGAATTTCTTAGTAACCTCTGCAGCTAGCGTGGCACATTCTTACTCAGCAAATTCACTGAGCTTCTATGATCGCGAAGAGCATTCTGCATTTTAGGAATGTTGCTCTTTGAATACATCTGCGAATCTGACTTCTAAACGATCTTTCAGGAGATTCAAATCAGCTACGATATCAAACGCGATTCCACTGGTTAGGTTCTTAAGATCGATGTCACAATCAAGTCTAGTTTTTATCTCTTGTTTCATCATATCAGCTATTTTCTAGGTCACACCATTTTGCTCAGTTTGGAAGAAATCCTAATCCTAAGAAGAGAAAATAAGCATATTGAATGGCTAGAAGATTGACCAAGAACACATAAAAATTTTTGAATTGCCAAATGGAGAGGGGGGATCTTGAATGAATCTAAACTAATAATCTTTACATTTGAGCACTGTTCTCTGATGGAAATGATGTCTTTTCGAATAGCATTTTCAGCTAGGATTCTTTCTTCTGTGAGTGTTTTGAGATGATCCATAACGAACTGTAATTATCGCTCTTGTCCTGATCTTAACTCGCCTTGTTTGTTGATTTCATTTTGAAGTTGCTCTTCGAGATATTTCTAGATACTTTCAAGTCCTTGTACTCTTTCTTCTTTCTCTCTTAGCTAATACTCTGCTCTGGACTCTTCCAAAGCAAACAAGCTTTGTTTATTTTCACTGTTCTGCATTCTCTACTCCAAAGATCGAAACTTCTCATTCACAACATTCACCATCGAAGTTTGCTTTGAAAGATTCTCTCCCAAACGAACAACTTCTTAAAAAAGAGCCCTTGATTTCTCTTGTTCTTTCATTAAGCATTCCGTGTCAGCTTGCTGCTTGCTTCGCATGTTGGCATATTCACTTTTTTCCTTGAATTCAAAGAAATAATCTAAGTATCCTACAAAAAGACAATTTAAAATTGTTGTTTGAGCACCTACTTCATTTTATCTGGAAATCAGAAGAGCCAGCATTTCTCGTTAACTCTATTCGTTCATTGCATTAGTCCGCTCTAATTCGCTGCTCCTTTCTCTGCATAATTAGAGTTGCTCTTCAAGCTAACACATCCTTGTCTCTAACAATTCCTTTTATTTTTGAAAATATTGTCTAACCTTTGTATGTCCTTAGAAGAAAGTGCTAAATTTTGAGTGTTGTTTTATTACATTTCTATTCGAATTCGTTAACTTTTCTTGGAGTTATATCAACGCATCATGTGTATTTCTTTCATTTCTGATCAACCGATCTCTGAGATCTGTGCTAAGCCAAACAAATATACAGCTGATTCGAATTACTTTGAAATCCCTCTATCCACTCGTACATTTCGAACTCAAGACTAGTAGAAAATAATGATGGTCTAGCTCTCTCCCCGCCTGGTGTACGGCTCTCAAAGGTAAAGCTCTAAGTGACCTTATCCCCTGCGTTTCTGCTTGAACTTCTAGGACGCTTGATTTATTTGATCTCCTCGAT
>Ga0302271_10000142_pt1 | contig 63930 bp, 21 predicted proteins | sample III_Bog_N1_1_FD_198767 | JGI IMG/M metagenome (GOLD analysis project Ga0302271, IMG submission 198767) | Peat permafrost microbial communities from Stordalen Mire near Abisko, Sweden - III_Bog_N1_1 | ecosystem: Environmental > Terrestrial > Soil > Wetlands > Peat | place: Sweden: Abisko...
GTGCAATCATACTCAGTGTCCTTGTAAATAAATTTAAATTCTCCTGTTTTTCTGGCTGTTACTTGAGTTGTGTCTGCCATTTGCAAATTATGGGATGAAAAGTCTTTATCTTTTGGTTTGTTTGAACTAATATATTTCAATTAAAGATTCTTTGTTTCTTGCTCTGATTTAAACCATGTCATATCAAGCTTTCTTTCTTGTTTACTCTGATTCCCTTGGCTAAGATTTGTTTATTTTTCACATATTTTTATTGATTTATTCCTTATTCTTTCAATTTCTGGCAATAAAATGCCGTCATTTATCTTAGTTTAATATTTTTATATTTAAAGTATTCTTTCAATATTCATTCTAATTCAACAACAAACAATAAGAATAATTTAGTTTTATGATATTTCTTAAACCGTCAATGTTCTATCTCAGATATATTAATTCCAATTTACTCTTTTTTACAATACAGGAATATCAAAAAGTATGAAATATTTTTTCAAGTCACATAATTATTATTATCTTTTTGCTTATTTCCTCTTATTCTCTTATTCGAAGGATTTGAAGAGCTATTTTTCTTCATTGAGTATCGAAAGTGAAGCACTTTGTTTGGAGAAACAGCTTTTGATTGCATTCCTCTTTCTTCATTAATATCATTTTTTTATTAGAATAATTATAATATAATTCTTTTGTGCAAAATAACCCTTCTTCTTCCTTTTTTTATTTCATTTTAACTTTCCTTATCTTTCTGCTTCTTCTTTACTTTTGAAAATTTCTTAAAAACCCTTCGAAATTGATTATTAATAAATCTTTGTATCAATTCGAGTAATAACCAAACAAAAACAATACAGTAAGATTTAAAATAATTCAAAATTTCAGAATAAGTTTGAAGACTGCCTTTTTTAATGGAGGCAATCTAGAATTTAGCCTAAATAAATATCTTAGGGTTATAATAATTCTTGTAACAAAACGACTATGAAGTGGAGAGCTTAATTGGATGGGGATCGTTGGGGCCTGTGATGCTAGCAAGCTAGATCTCTACTAAAGAATAAGTGGCCATCAAGCGATTCTATGTTTAAACTGAAGAAGATTTTGGTATTTATTATGAATTTTTTTATAGTTTGAGCTTACTGAAATGTCCCTATTCTGTTAATCTACTTGCGGTACTAACAGATATCGAGAGTTAGTATATTTATTTGGTAATGGAGTACTACCCAAATGGAAACCTTGGTGAATACATAATGAAGAATAACTTACTTAGTTCAGCTTAAATAGCTGGTTGTATTATTCCTATTACCTAAGGATTACTATTCCTGAAAGAAAACAACATTTCACATGGAAACCTTAAACTTTCTAATGTCCTCATTGGTCCTACTGGCTCTCCAGTCCTCACCGATTTCGGGTTAACTTCCTTAATCTCAATAAGTCGCAATTTCAATGAGAATCAAAAGGTTCAATCTCGTTTTTATTAATCCACAACATAATAAAATACTTCTGAAAAACTACCTTGTTTTGATTCTGATTTGGCAGCAACTGGAATGATTTTGTGGGCTTTATGTGGAAATAGCGATATTTCTGAAATATTTGCAGTTCAAATTGGCAATTTTCCTGATATCTCCTAAAGAAATCATCAGGATATTCTTAAACTTTCTTTCGAGATGATGGTCCAAGACTCATCAAAAGATAAAACACCTCTTGAAATAATCCTCAACGAATTACAAAAACTTCAAGATCTTTCTCAAAAAATAGCCATTAATAATGTCTAGAAGCAACCATAACGATTCGAAATGTAAGGACAATTTTCCATCATTCATTTTACATTTTCAAAACAAATTATTCCTTTGAAAACCTAATCCAACATGTCGTACTCATACAATATCCCAGAAAGTTACTTATTGAATAAATTAGTTGTTTTTTCATCTTAAACTTGTATTTTTCTGCTTAATTAGGGTCTTGAATTTAAGCGAGATGCATTCTTAAAAATTGATCAATTATTCTCTTGAAAATCATCTCATAAATCACAGCAATATAACTAACTTATCCCTCAACTTACAATCCAGTTCGATTGATGATACAAAAGCACAATCCTTATTATCCTTCTTAAGTCATTTCTTGAATCTATCAAGCCTATCACTGAATTTAACTGATAATTAAATTGGAGCTGATGGAGCATAGTGTCTTTTTCTTCCCCTAACCAATTCCATTAACTTAACAAGCTTCTCTCTTAACTTAAATAGCAACTCGATTGGAGATATTGGCGCTTAGTCTCTATTATTGCCACTCTCAAATCTTGCCAATCTAACAACCTTCCTACTCCAAATAGAAAGTAATTCAATAGGAGCAGTTGGAGCATAATCTTTGTTGTCTCCACTAGCTAATCTTACTAATCTATCAACCCTATCTCTTGACCTCTCTCACAACTCAATCAAAGACATTGGAGCATTGTCTCTGTTACTCCCTCTTGCTTATCTCCTCAATTTATCAGACCTAACTCTCAGTTTCTGTAGCAATTAAATTGGAGTTATTGGAATATAATCTATTTTACTCCCTCTTGCTAATCTAATAAATCTAGCAACCCTATCTCTTGAGGTTTCTTGTAATGTATTTGAAGCAATTGGAGCATCTTCATTTTTGCTTCCTTTAACCAAGCTCATCAATCTATCAAGCTTTGACCTCTATTTATATAAAAATTAAATTAGGGACATAGGAGCATAGTCTCTATTTATTCCCCTCTCTATGCTCACCAATCTATCTCAGTTATCTCTAAGTGTTTCTTACAACTCAATAGGAGATGCTGGGGCATAGTCTTTGTTACTTCCCCTTGTTGACCTTATCAATCTTTCACACTTATCTCTAGGTGTTTATTGCAACCAAATAGGAGACACTGGAACACAGTTTCTGTTACTCCCCCTTGCTGGTCTCATAAATTTATCAAGCATATCTCTTAACCTGAATTTCAACTTACTAGGTGACATTGGGATCTAATCTCTCTTGCATCCTCTAACGAATTGCAGTAATCTATTGGACATTTAAATCTAAGCTTCCAGAAACTCAAGGATAAACAAGTAAATCCAACACGTCTGTAAAGTGCTATTTAAAAAAGCGACCGTTTCTATTAGAATTAAACACTTTGTTAATGTTGTGGATATTGAGATTTGAGCTTAGGTTCTTGTCATTTATAACAGTGAGATGAATCCGTTTGAAATCCCTATATTTAGAAAAAATATAGCTTAATGAGACGCAGAAGGATCATTTGTTCTAGAATAATTCGAATATGAATGATTAAAATATCTTGATTTATATATTTCAAAATGATGAATTCTATCATTTCATGTTGTGACCTTACATGTATTTTTTTAAAGAGAGGCTATTTCAATTCATAGAATAATGAATTTAATTAATTTCCTGATGCAAGAGAATTACAATCCAACTCAAGAAGATTAGCGATATCTTAATAGTATTTGCAATAAAAGGGTTCCCAATTTGGCTAAAAGACCCTTTAATATCAATATCCACATCTTAGTAATCTTTTAAAATGTTTCCTTTCAAAAAAAATATTTAAACCTATTCATTTTTGTAATTGTTCAAAATCATGACTTTGTTAACATCTGTTCTAATCCACATAATTACCCTCACTATTATGTGAAAAATGTTTCCAAATCTTGCGGTAAAAATAGTCGCTATTTTCTTTGCTCGGTTAGAAATAAATAATAATTCACCAGGGAAGTTAAAAATGATCCGAAGAAGATACTGATAAGATACATTAATTCTGCTTTGAAAGGTGAAAGAGAAACTTATTCAATTTCAATATTTCTGATAAAACAAAAATCCTAAGGCAGAAAAAAAAATAAAATCAACGCAACTCTCTAAAACATCGAAAATAAATAAAATGGAGATTGAATACCAAAAAAATATTAATTGTGGCCCATCTTTGATTGACGAGCGCTATCAACCAATATCAGTTCTTGGGGAAGGAACCTATGGGTAAGTCAGTAAATGTCTGGAAAAATCTACTCAGTAGATAGTCGCGGTCAAGCGGATTAAGCTTGAGATCTTTTAAGGAGATGGGTTTCCGTCTAGTTCAATGAGGGAGATCTCGATTCTGAGGAAACTGCATCACCCAAATATTGTCATGTAAACGAAAAAGAAAGTTGAATTTTCTAGATTTACAATTTATTTATTTTGACTATTATTACAGGCTGAAGGAAGTCTCATTTCAAGTCGAGGACAGCAATCTACTGATGGTCTTCGAATGCATGGAGTGTGATCTCAAGCAGTACATGGATGCACACAAGAACCTAAGCATGCTGGAAATCAAAGTAAGATGTTTACTTATTTCTTTGAAGTTATTTTTTGTTTCTTTCGTTGAAATGAGATTTAGTCTTTTTTGATAAACTCTTGTATTTTTGGTAAGCGCAGTAGATTATCAAGCAGATTCTACTTGGCGTTGACTTCTGTCATTCTAAACAGATTCTCCATAGAGACTTGAAGCCTCAGAATATCTTACTCTCCTCGAACAATGGGGGATTTGAGATCAAGGTCTCTGATTTTGGTCTCGCTAGAACGTTCATGACTCCTATGGATAGATACACTAAGGAAATTGCTACCTTGTGGTATCGTGCACCTGAGATTATGCTAGGAGATGATAGCTATTCAGTCACAATTGATGTGTGGGCAGTTGGATGCATTCTCTTGGAACTTATGACAAGGAAACCAGTTTTCAGAGGAGAGTCATAAATTGATTAGATCTTTAGAATCTTTTAAGTGTTAGGCACTCCAAATGAAGTCACGTATCCTGGTGTATCAAAGCTCCCAGATTTCAATGAGAGATTCCCTAAGTTCCCTGGAACAGGCATCAAGTGCTTGATTCCTAAGTAATATGATGATCCTCATGTTCTTGATTTACTTGAGAAAATGTTAGCTTTAGATCCAATGAACAGGACATTCTGTCGTGAGGCACTCAACCATCCATTTTTTACTTCTATGCAGAATTCACTTTGATTTGTTGAGCACTAAAAATTTATTGCATTTTTTGTTGTGTGCTGTAATGAATGTTCTGAAGATATTATTTGAAAGAATAACTTGGAAGAAATTCATTTTTTTACACTAATTTTCATTTTTTTTAAATATTTTCATCAATAAATGAAATAAAGAAATCAAATTGTTAAATATGAAAATAAATAACATCAGTCCCTTTGAGAAGTTGCAATAACAATACCAAGACAACAATTCCAACTAATTATCAAATAAATATTATCTGAATCATTATTCTTATTTTCTTGGTTAAAGACTGTTTGAATTAATTAAAAGTCTTATTAAGAAATACATAAAAGAATTTTTATTGTATTATGAAAAAAAATATAAGATAAAAAGAATCACTTTTCATTATAAAAGATAATAGCATTCTGCTTTCGAAAGAATAACGTACCTACCCAGCTAGCAGTAAAGCACAATAGAAAGAAAATTAATTATCATAGAAACTATTTAACAATAAAACTACAAATCAAGAGATAATTATAATATCTTCCCCCCTCTCTAATCTCCCTCTAGTTCGCTCTCTTCGCTTATGTAAAACTTCTAAGCCTAGGTTCTTGCTGATGCGTTCGTGCCAACTCATATCATGATTGGCGCTGAACACAAGAAAGATAAGACATTCGATGATCTCTAGCCACTCGCTAAGATCGGTGGTCACTATAAAATCAATGCTATCTCTGTGTTTTGGGATGAATAGCACATCCGTGGAATTTAAGTCTATTACAAGATTGGAAAAGATTCTATTGGTGACTTCCTTGATGCAGGTACTTCTTATCTTTTTTAATTTGAGTGGTTTCGTGTCATCATTGTTGTTGCTTTGAAAAATAGTTCACAACAAACCAAACACCAAAGAAAAAGGAAATGAAAAGACTCACGGTGCACTCTTTGAAATCGGACCTGACGATTATTTACTCGAGATAAATGGTAAAACTTCCGATGGTTTTATCAACAAACTTGGATTTGTGACATACCGAAACAAGAGCAACAGCTTTGGCTTAGATCAAGGAGAGGAGTTCAAATATAGACATAATAACTATACATTCGGAGCAGCAGCTGGTGGTTTTAGAGATTATATTGATTTCCTTCAATTTCCTGTTCTTCCAGCACCTAAAGAGTTCCTTTTAGGACTTAATCCTGTTGCTATCAATCTCAATCTATCCCTTCCATCAAAGCCTTAACAATCATAACCTGTCATGATGATGAATCCAACTAAGCCTCCCTCTCAAGGAGGAAATGGAGGAGAAGCTACTTACATTGTCAAGAAGGAGTTCATGTAAATCAATATCCCTAGCGTTCCTCAACGATCATACACCAACCCAGTTAACCAAATTGCTCCTTCGATTAATTCTTTTGGGCCTTCCAATAGCTTTTCTTCGAACCCTGTGAATAATCCCTACAACTAAGGTTCTTTCCCGTATCAACAACCATAAGTGTAGGTACCAGTGAATAACTTCAATATCTAATAGCCAAATGCCTACAATAACTTTCAGCCCTCTTATCCATAGCATTAAGTTAATCTCCCAGCAGCTTAGAGCAACGGAAGCGTTCTGACTTCAAGCAAGTATCCTGTGTTGAAAAAATGAAAAAATAGTATTTTATGTTTCTATCTATTTAGTATCATTTTTTTATGTTTTGTGACACCAATTCAACAATTCAAAACTGATTATTTATTAAAGCAAATGACCTAATAAAATTCATTATTTATCACAAATTATTGTGCTATCGAAAATTTAATAAAAAATATGAAAAGGTAATAAGAAAATATTGAGAATAGAAAGGACAAATATTATCATGTAATGAAACAAAAAATATATTTTTTCGGTACATGAAAAACTCTATATAATGGGTATGTTTAATGTGGATAGATTAATCATTCTAGATTGTTTTTATCTATTTTAAGCTAACCTGAACAGAATTCATCAGCTCGTTTCTCATTTCCCTTCTTAATTGAAGAAATTTGAAGGAAGAGCAAAACAACATTAAAAACAGATACATCACTAAACAAATACGATTGAATAAACTTTGTGGGAAATGCAACTCTCGATAAAAACACTCTCAGGGAAGAAACAAAACCTCGCCTTCGAGCCTTCCAATACCATCCATGAGATTAAATTGACTCTCCAAGAGAAGGAAGGCATTGGTGTAGATTAGATCAAGTTAATTTTCGGAGGAAAATAGCTGAGCGATGACACTACTATTCTCAATGCTAAAATCAACCCTGGTGACACTCTGCACATGGTTCTTCAGCTTAAATGAAAAATTATTAATGTCACTAAATCACGGAAATAAAAATATTAAATTCCTTTATGTTGTAAAACATATCCCTTGTGTAGAATAGTGATCATTTCTTAATTATCTAAGATTATTTAAATTTTTGCTAGAAAGAGTTACTTAATTAAAGTTAACTCCTTTTTATAACATTTATTGTCTTTTCAATAATCTCAAGATTACCTTACAGAAAAAGAATCAACAACACAAACAAGTTCATTGTCGTTTAAATAATTCCTTACAGAAAAAAGAAACGATAACACAAGTTTATTAAGTTTATTGTCTTTTAAATAATCTCAAGGATTACCTTACAGAAAAAAGAAGCAACAACACAAGATAGCTCTAATTGATAAAATATAATTTTCTTAAGTATTTTTGATGAATCGCTTTGATTTTTCTAATCAGAAATATCATTTGCTAAAATTTTATGTTGAAAAACCGTAAAAATAATTATGAATTTCTTATTTTTCGCAGAATAATAATAACAACAAATTTCTAACGGAATTCATTTTTTGGTGTAAGTTTCTCTCTCTTGAAATATTGAAATAGAACAGTTTAAATGAAAAAATACAAAATAAAACAAGACATTCCGATGGCTAAAAATATCACATTTAAATCAAAAGAATATCAATCTACTTATTTAAATAGATGATTTGTCAAAGGGAAATATTTAAATATCTAAAAACAGCCTTTTGAAATACTCTCTAATGGAGTCTAACATTATGGTAGAAATGTTTAAAAGAATAACTCTTTTTGAACTTCTTAACGATCAATTACAAAAATAAGTTATTTTAGAGAGAGCAAATTTAAGTTTTATTTTGAATAAAGAACAGACAAGATCTTGAAAATTATTCATTCTTTTGATGATTTTTTTTCTCTAAGATTGCTGGCTCGTGTATTCTGATTCAAAAAGAGAAAAGAGGAAGAAGACTTGTATTTTTTTGTATCGCACAATTATCTCAATATGGAAAACAGATAAAAAATATCTAAAACATGGCCAAAACTAAATAAAGTGTATTGTTTTTTTAGCAAGCTTGTCAACTTTTAAAAATCGTTTGAAGAATCATGTGTTACATTCAAGAATAGAATCTGCTAATTCCCCATTATTGAACGAAAACACCACAATAAAAATAATTAAAAAAAGATTACGAAATATCATCTTCATCAGAATAATAGGCTGAAGGGAGTATATTTTAATAATACTTCAACATCTGAGAAGCGAAGGTGTAAGAGATCGTCAGTTGGGGATAATTAGTCATCAAATGATTTAATCAACATTCTTGGCGAGCATTACTTCGAGTTGCTTTTTGAGAAAGAAATTGAATAAATGAGCTAGATTGGGTACACTGAACATTTAATTGTGGATAGGAAGCAAAGCAAAACTAAATACGTAATTACATCATTGGCATACCCATTAAGTGTCCTTGAAGGATAGTAAACAAAAAGAAGCTGAAATTGCAGCAGAACATATCATTTGAATTATTGAGTTTTTGAGAAATTCAAATGAAATCTGATGAAACTATTAACAAAATGAGTCATATAAATTGACTTTAGTTCTAAATACTTTTATCAGTGCAAGGCTGCACTGGGGGAAAAAAGCTCAACAACAACTGAAGATACTGATTCGTTAGTTTATTGTCTATTTTCTGTCTTTTCTTTAAAATGGAAATAGAGGAAATACGGGTAGGAAAGAGAGAGAGAATGATGTGGGGAGGATAAATGAGTATGTTGGAAAAAGAAAGAACTAATTAATGATGAATCAAACACGGCATAATATAATTCTCAGTTCTCTAGCACTTAACTTTTCTCTCAATTAAGAGGGATCGATCTTCTAGCTGATTATTCCCATAATAAATATCCCAAACCAAACAATCTTTACCCACTTCGTTTTCTTCGATTTATTTATTATTTTTCTTCTACTCTCTCATAGAGCAATATGACTGTCCAAAGCATTCTAATATCGTTTAAAATTCAATACAATACAAACTTCTAAGAAGCTGTGTATATCTCAGGTAATATTGAGTCTCTTGGATCCTGGGAAACGCGCAAAGCTATTCGCATGAACTGGAAAGAAGTAATTACCCTCAATTAATTATCAAAAATTATTTTTTTTTTTAAAAAATTATTATTACCACACAAACGGTGCAATTTCTTTTTTGAGAAGACTTTCTTTTTTTGATTTAAGTTTTTTGTTTTTTCTTATTTTTAGGGTAACTGGTGGACTGCTGATGTGCATGTAACCAAAGAGATAGCGTTTGATTATAAATTTTTTATTGCCAATCACGATTCTCTGAGCTCGGGAAGCATCAAATGGGAACAAGGACCTAATAGAAGTGCCAACATCAAGGGATATACTAGATCTTCTATTGAAATATGTAAACTAAACTATCCAAAGATTTTTTAAATTTACTTTTTACACATAGGATTAATTTTTCCCCCTCCCCACTCCCCACAAACTTATTTTTTCGGAGGATAGTAAATAATCCACATGTTTATAGATAATTTTTCAAGACCTTAATGATTCGAAAATCTAGGGCTTTTTTATTTGCGATTACGCGATTATTATAAAGTACATCACTACAATTAAATTAATTTAACTTAATCGCGTGAAGGATCATTCATTTTAGTCTGAATTTTTTAATCTCTAAATTTATCTTTTTCAAAAAAACAGTTGATGCTTGGGAATTCAAGAAAGTCATCCTTCGATTGTTTGATTGCCAACGCATCTTGAAGACTTCTTCCCTTCCAGATGCACTTACATATTCTAAGGAATAATTATTACTCAGAGAACTTATTGAATAATCTCCTAGTAGATAAGCTAGAGAACGCTTTTATGTGACAGCAAATACAGAAATAATGGGTGGGTTAATGAAACTCAAGAAGTTGAAGAAACGGTCAGTTATCTAAGCTAAAAGAGGAACAAACGAAGTCAAAGAAATTGTGTTCTGGGAGAAGTAGTTCTTAGTGAAATCGAGCTAACAAAGCTTAAAGTATAAATTTGCTTATCGCAGTGAAATACAAGATAATGATTAGATTCAACGCAAGGCTTCGTATATTAATTTTTCTAAGAACGACGTGGACTTCTAAGGGGCATTTTGTATCAATGATAAGTGGATACCAGAGCCATTCTCGTTTGATTAAATCACAGATAATATTCAACTTGGTAAAAAAAACATATTCTTAACATTTCAGAACGATAAGTAGAAATGGCTGATTTCATTATCAATCATAAATACAGTTTTCTTGACATATTGTTTATTTCTGAATTAGGTCCTTATCCAGAAAACTTTGATCAGATCAAGTAACTAGCTGCGAAGGGAGTACGTGCAGTCTTCAACTTATAGACTATTGAAGATATGGAAGTCAATTGCTTGAATTGGTAGAACATTCAAGACTACTATAACTCTCTTGGGATAAAACTCATTCACTTCCCAGTGTATGACATGGATGTCTATGACATGGCCATCAAGCTAAGTTAGGCAACTTAAATCTTTGCAAATGCAATCTCCGATTATTAAGTAATTTTTGATTTTCTTAATTTTTTCACTTATCATTAGCTTAAATTTTTTCTTATTTTTTCTTGACAGAATGTGTATATTCACTGTACATCTGGAATCTATCGATCATCTTAAGTCATTATCTCCTATCTCCATCTTAATAAAGGAATACCAATTAAGAGTGCGATTGCAGAAGTCGAAAACAAAAGACCTATTACCAAAAAAAACAAAGAATATCTCCGATAAGTTTATGCTCTGAGTGGATGTTATGGCAAACAACAACAAGAATCTGATATTAGGGAGCTTGAATGTTCACCTGAGCCATCTGGAAATGTTATCAAATAAACTATTTAAGAAGAATCCTCTCCAGTTAATGCTAAAACTGCTTAGAGTTGTTTACCAAGATAATATAAATCACAATCTGTTCATCTATGCTATTGTTATTCAAGTTCAGAAAATGCTAGTCCTTCTAATAACAACCAACAAGACTTGAATACTAGCTTTTGGAGTGACTAACCAACTTCCAAACACGATCGAAGAAGACATTCATTCTACAATTCTGTTTAAATTGAGAAATGCGCAGTTAGAATTTGGGTTTGAAGGAATATGATGATATCTTTCTGAGCCCAAAAATGCAATGAACTTCTCCTCTCTTTCTTTTTCTGCCTCTCTGACGGCTTACTATTAAATTTCAATTTCTTTCTTTTCTTCAGCTCTAAAATGTCCATTTTTAAAGTTCAGTTCGGTCGATCTGATCAACTTATCCCAAATTTTCTAGGCATTTTTCAAACTGAATTCAATCGAAAACCTCTCATTTTATACCTCAATAAATAATTAATGTTTTAATAATATTTTTATATTCTTGTCATCTCTCCAGAAATTATTGCAATTCATTGATGAAACTTCCATTTTACCCTCCAAAATAAACAATTCATTTTTGCATAAATAGAAGAATTAAAGAAACAAGCACAACAAACCTAAATAAATTAGATAAAAAGATGCATTATTGTAAGTATTTTATCTTCAATCAGATTACTTTATCTCTTAGTTTAATGTGTTGAATTCTCGAAAATGCTATTCTTAAATCCTTTTTGCCAAAGAATTTGAATTAATTATTTTTAAATAGTCCATGAATAACTCGATGCATTATTCAGAAAAACAAACAAATAAAATAATTTGATTTGCATATTTATCTAAGAATCTATCCAAACAATTATGTAAGAGGAAGCAAATCTAACATAGCCATATGCAATTCCTTATGCCAACTTGAATAACGGATAAAAAATGCCAATCCTTGGATTAGGAACCTAACCTTATGGGATAGCATCCAGAGAAACCTTAGAAGGGATGACTGTGCTTTTGAGAGAAGCCTTCGAGCTTGGATATCGCAACATTGACACAGCCAAATAATACAGAAATGAAGTTGAAGTTGGAGGAGCTTTGAAAATCATATTCTCTGAGGGAAAATACAAACGAGAAGATATTTTTATAACCTCCAAGCTATTTCCATTTAAAATCGAAAAAACTGTCAAGGAAATAGTTCAAAATTCTCTTGATCAGCTGCAGACATCGTATGTTGATCTTTATCTGATTTAATGGAGCATTACTCCAGTGACGCAACTAGGTGATGGTTCTATTACAGTTAATCATCGCCCGGTACATTAGATATGGAAAGAACTTGAAGAATGTGTGGAGCTCGGTATGATTAAGAGTATTGGAGTAGCTAACTTCAACTGCTAAATGGTGTTAGATTTGCTTGCTTACGCGAAAATTAAGCCAGCTGCTAATTAAATTGAAGTCACTCCTTATCTTCCTCAAATAGATTTTATTAACTTCATGAAGAGATGCAATATTCATGTAATCTCCATCTCACCGCTAGGTACTTAAACACCATCATTCTCATCATCACCACCACGCTAACCACATTTTATTTTTAAATATGTTTGGTTATCCCTTAGGACGAGCAGGCTGTTTTGAGAATTCCCCAGAAGGCTTGAAGATAAAGTTACTTTTGGATGAGACTCTAAACCAAGTAGCTCGTAAAAACAACAGGAGTGTTGTTTAAATTATTTTAAGATGGCTGATTTAGCGAGGAATCAGTATGATTCCAAAAACTGCCAAGCTTGATAGATTAAAAGAAAACAGTGAACTATTTGATTTCTAGTTATCGCCTGAAGACATGCAGACAATTTTCTCAGTGGAAAATGGTATGAGAGCAATAAACCCGAAACATCAGTAATGGTTTGGGAATATACCAATTTTCGATTGAATCATAGCAATAAAGTTCATGTTTTTAATCAGAAATTCCTTAAAAGAGCAATTTATAATATGAATAAATATAATTAAATAATAACAGAAAACAATAACTAGTTTTATGACAACAATTCAACGAGTTTGTTTTGAAAGAGCTCTAGTAAAACTGTCCAAAGTCAAGGGTAGCTAGAGTGAACCAAGTGCACCAACTTCTTCACAGCATTATTAGCATTCTTCTTATTATTATGGGCTGTAAGTTATAATTAAAGGTATTGGAGAAACTTGAATTACATTTCTCATATATTTCTGGATTTTTTTAAATTCTGCTAATAACTCACTGCTTGTTTTTTCTCCTTCTTGTTCATGTTCTTTTGGGTCCTGTTGATGACTCAATTATTCAGTGCTGTTTTCTTCTTTTGGAGCTTACTCAGTCACGTCAATATCATTAGATTATCCTTCTATTTTAACATTTTCCAATTGTACTTTTTGTTATGTTGAAATATTTAAAATTATTAGTCTGTAAGGTTTTTATTCATATGGATTGCTTTCGGATTCAATTATTTTCCTTAATGCTCTGCGACAATCAGGTGCATCCTCCACATCAATGCTTGAAATTCTCACAAGGAGATTCTAAAGATTCATGCAATTTGCCTAATCAGGATCGATAAGAAGAATTTTAGAATTCCCAAAGAATCTACGTATATCTTCAACAAGATCGATTTCAAATGTCTCAGCTGTGCTCCTTATCTTTGGAGTTGTCCCTCCTCCGAGATTTGGATTATTATTATAATTATTATTATTATTATCGATCATTGTCTTTTGTTTGTTTGCACTTCCGCCGTCTCTTGGAATTTTAGAAGCAGCTTGATCAGTTTCTGCTTGCTCTTTTTCCATTATTTCCTCTGTTAAAAGACACGCTGATTCGAATATGACTTTATCTTCCTAAGAAATGGAGACCTTTGGTGGGCTTGCGATAATTTATTAAAACGACTAAAGTTGGGTTATCTTGATAGGCTAGAAATATTAGAATGCTCTTGTAATTGCTACTTTTTGAGGTGAAGAAGTTTCTGATAATGTGATATCGATTAGCTAATTAGAAAATCCTCTTAAGTTCTTTTTTGTGAGAGCATTAGAAGTGGATGTAGCTAGTTGCTTTTTAGGCATGAAAGAGTCCCCTAAATAACCATTCTCACGATTAAATGAGATGAATTAAGTTCGACTTTCAAATTATCTGCTATCATTCATTAAATTTGAGAATATTTTAAAACGAATCTCTGCATTTCTGTCGTCTTAACTCACAGTAAAAGCTTAAGTCGGCCCAATCCTTTCGATTAACGCTGAACAAAGGAGAAGCTACAAGGTTTTACCTATGAAGAAAAATATAAACAAATCATTTCTAAAAAACAAGTTTCATTGGAAGTAAAAACCAAAATTGTACCTGATTAAAGAGATTCGAATTTCTGATCAAATTACGAGAACGATTTCGATAATTATTTTAAAATATGTGTAGGCAGCACTGAGTCCTTAAGGACTAAAATGATTTCAATCGTTTCTTTCTTTGTATCATAGAAGCTTAACGAAAGAGATACTGTTCCTTCTACGACATACTAGAGCGAAAGTGAAAGTAGATTTACGAGAACTTATTTGAGTCTCTGAAAATCTGAGAATATTCTCTCAGAAGGATCTACAAGGCAATTGATTTCCAAGGTAATCTTTCGATCTTTAAGCTCGTTTTGATAGATCTTGGTGAGATCGGAGACAAGAGAGTGGACAAGGAAGAACTTTTTGTTGAGTTCTAAGGTGCCATTTATCACACTGAGTAAATCAACTACATCAGATGTTTGGTAGTTAGCCTGGAGAAGATATTACTACGCTGACTCTAAAGACTTTTTCTTTGACGGAACTTGAGTTGATGTGAGCATTCCATTTTCTGATTTCAGCGAGTCTTCAAAAGTATTCAGTGATTCTAAACTCAAAAAACGCAAGAAATTCAGAAAATTATCAATTATTTTTGTTGTTTTTTAACATACCAAAACACGAAGCTAGCTTGATCAATGGTGATTTAATATCTCTAGCAAGTGATTAGAGAAGTCTGTCTTTAGATAGCTCTACGAACCTATTGTAGCGACTCGTTTATTTCTCAGTGATATCTTTGAGAATGCACATGAGAACTCTCCTTCCTTTGAAGATGCATTTGAGAATTTAAACTTGATAGTATTTTTTAGTTGAACCTAAAGGAGTTGTTATTGTCCTGTGACAGTTGTATAGCACATCCAGTTCGGATGCTTCAAAGTAATTATCCTCTTCAGTTTGATCAGCTGAATTGTTTTATTCTATTTAATAATTTGTAGCAATTTCAAAAGAAATCCATCTAGGATCTTCACTTTGCAGTTACATGACATATTTAGCTAAATAAGAAGAAAGCGATACTTAAGATTTCTTTTACTGCGATCTCCCTTCTGCGATTGATATCTATCCGTTACTCAGCATAGGATATGATCCATCGATCGTCCCAATAGGAGCTGGGATAAAATTAGCAGTAGCATTACTGCGGCCTTGGAATATGCTCGTTTATTATCTAGGTATTTTTTCAGTTCCTTAAGATAAATTTGGTAGATCTTCTTGATTGATCAGAAATTCAATTGTTTAAGACATTGGCACGGACACAACAATCTATTTCAATTCCGAAAGCAGATATTCTCTCTGATTACCCTTTTAATAAAATTCTTTTTGACAAGCAATATTTTAGAATTCTACCCGAAAATCTATGCTTGGTAGATTATTATCAGGTTATTCTTCAAGTATCATGTCAGGAGAATTATTAGGATTTGGACTTTCTGGATTGTTTTTAGACTTTCCGCGATCTACTCGGAGTTCTATTCCTTGAGGGATTATGGATACTTGAACATTTTCTTCATCTCCTGAGCGATTCTTATTGTTGTTAAAAGAACTTTTGGCATACTTCATTATCTTCATGCGAGCTACGAACGAAGAGGGATCGATTTAGGAGTCGCTTACTCTGATACTGGAATGGCGCTTTATCATTGGAGCAGGAGCTAAAGCAAAAAAAGAATCAGAGAAATTTGCATCCATGAATTTCTCCCAATTTTGAAGGCTGCATCGATTCTTTTCCATTTTCAAGAAATCTTCTCTTTTATCCTTTTCCGTTATGTACACGTCCACAGCGAAGGATATTAGAGCCAAACTACCTATGATATATGATGAAGAACCTAACTGAAAGAGAACTATAAAGAGAAAGACACTTATTCCAGCAGCAACAATTTTCACCACCCATTGTTAGTACTAGGATATGCTCAGAAACACAGTGATTCCGCCAATAAAAAATAAGTCTCCACTTGTGATACCTTCATAGGATTGTAAAGAAGCTTTAAAGAATAATAACACACTTGCTATTAAGCAAGCTCGGCTGATTAGAAGGCTAAACATGTATAGGCTCCTTAATCTTCGAAGAGGGATCATCAAGAAGATTGCACAGAGAAAGGAGCAGATTGCCATGAGGAATAGTTTTAAATCAAATCTCGAGAATACGAAAAGGCAGCTGCAGATTGAGCAATGAAAGAGATGTTAAAACATCATTTACCATCGTATCCTCCATATCTTGGAGCCTTGCATTTTATCATAGGATTCTGCTTGTTCGGCAGACAAAAAACGCAAGGAAAGTGAGGAGATGCCTTGGTTCTGTTTCGGCAGTCTCATCTATGATTTTGTTTGGATGTTCTTAATAAATTTTGTACCTGATTTTATGTTACAAATCTCTCAAAAAGAAAAAAGAGAGAGGGAGAGTGAGAGAGGGAGAAAGTGAGTTCTGCTACTCCCGAATTTTGTCCTCCACAGTTTATTATTAAATTACAAGAAACTAAATAACTAGCTCTATTTTCATTTTCACACTGGCTGAAATTTATGAGCAATACGGTTAGGATATTTTATTCATTCTTATTCTAGGAAAAAATATTTTTGCTAGATTCTAAGGCTAAATTTGCTATTGAAATGCTCTCAGTCTTACTGTTTAATTTGTTTTGAATAATTTGAAGTTATTTTCTCCTTGGATTGATTAAAAATTCCTTGATTTATCAGAAGAAAAAATGAATAAGTGTAAGCTTCATTGTGTAATGAGACACATCTTGTCATGTTGTGATTGAGAAGAATAAAAATTAAAAATATTTTGTCTCCTTAAGATATTCTTGACTTCAAGAAGAAGAAAAAGAAACAATAATTTGTACAAGCTATTTTTGGAGCCAAAAATCCATTTGGAAAGGATTAAGAAAAATAAAAATACTTCAAAATCAACTTTGAGAAGTGTAAATGAACAGAATAATTTCTTTGTTTTTCTAGATGGGGGGGGAAAAGGGTTATTTCTTGAAAATTGATCAACAAAATACACCTACGATTAATTTATAAATTATATACAATACAAAAGAAGAGATGTTAAAATTTAAATAATTTCATTTTTGTTTCAAGAAGTAATTCATATGTAAAGATTTGTATTTGGAGTCATTTTATGCTGGATGCAGAAATATGCGTACATCTTTCTCTTAATATATCTCGTCGCCCTTCTGATTATCTCATCATACAACTCAGCCTTGAGATACTAATTGAAAAGGAGATCTTTCTTGGAAAAATAATTGAAATGAAGAAAACGTGTAAAAGCTGCTCCTGTGCCACATTAAGACAGTTTTATCACAAAAGTAGCATCATTCAAGTAGAAATATGTTCTAATCATGATTCTATTTTTAATATCTATTATGCTATCAAAGATGTAGATCTAGCTGGATTCAGAATCGTCTTGCATGGAATCATCATATTCACTGCTGTTATTGCCACTTTGACTATCTTGCTAATCCTATTAGTCTTAAGGAGAGAGCGGAGAAGCAGGAGTTGCACTACCTTGTTGGTTGTCGTTTAAAGAACTAATACTATCAGTTTTTTTAAAGAACGATTTTATAGCCTTGTTAGATTAATCAGCGAATGACGAATATCGTGGTTAACCAGATTGTTCTTTGATGCTAAAATTAACTTTTTTACTAGATTCCTCTAAAGATTATGGTTCTTAAGACCTAATTTTGATTGATCTTGTGCGGTTCGGGTTCCTGGCAGCTAAGGGGTTTTGCAACTTGGGAGGATTTTCTGAATCACCAAGCTCAGTAGTGGAAGGAGCAAATCTTGATTTTCTATCGTTTTTGGATAAACTATCTTTGTTTTTTTAGTTATTCATAATACTGTTTATAATACTGAAGCTGCTGGAGTGAGGAGGAGACGAAGATGTAAATTACTTAGATGCTTGCTGGCTTTGCTGAGAGGATGATGAAACACTTGAATTTTAAGATTATATTTTCTTAGACAAATTCATTTTCTCTGGTGCTTGTTTTGAATGTGGACCTGCGTTTTCGTTCAGTGCAAGATCAAGGAAATTTTACGTTTTTATCTTAAAAATAATGAACGCGCATACTTCTTTTAGGTCTTTATAAGTAACTTTAGAGTTTGTCTACCCGTTGTGAAGCTTCGAAAAACCTTCCGCTGTGTAGAGATTCAAGATTTCTCTCAAACTAATAGCGAATGTTTTAGTAGTTTAAGTTTTGATTGAGTAATTTATTAAGTGAAAACAGAATTTAGGTGTTTGTTCGTAAGGTAAATAGTCCATTGTGTTAAAGTAATGATCGAGCAGTGCTTTCTTTGTACTTGTGAACTCCTTCCGCTCTTCATTTTCCTAAGTAAAAAAGAAATAAAGAAATAATTAAAAGTATCTTTAAGTTTTTGTATCTATCATTTGAAATTTCCCTGAATTACCATAATGGCAATGTAATTCAATTCAAAATGTTTACTTTGAGAGCTTTCATTTTCTGTGGATTGTAGTATGATTTAATCAAATCGATGTATATTTCAGTGTAGAATTCATTCGATTCACTGATTTTATATTAGCTATCCAGAACGAGTTCACTTATTGTAAGTTTGGCTGAACCAAAATGAAGATAGATTTCAATACTCGAGTGGTTGATTCTAAAATGACAGACATTTATCATCCTAAACCAAGTTTCGATTTCTACAAATTTTAGGATGAAATTCTGCCGATTGTCGGAGATATGCATTGAAAAGCTGTCATCGAGCTCCTTTGTCATATCTAAAAATTTATTGATTCTGTAGATTTTCTTAACAGCAGTAAGCTTCTGTTACCCTCCTAAACTGTCAGCCATTAATTCTATCCAGTGTTTTCTGATTAATTTTCTGATTTTGGTGATTGCTGTTTTGCCTGCCAAGGAAGGATCTTCGATTTGGATGTTGCTTTCAAGTTGATTTTCCTGTTATTTCTCGGAAGATTTTGCGAAATGAAAATCGTTGATATCTGTTGTGGAGCGTCTAATCGCTCTATCATGAAGTTCTTGGAAATTACTGAACGGTGTAAAAAGGGGATTTTCAAAGAAAAACATGAGTTTCTTTGTAATCGATTAGGAAATAAAGTCCGAAGAGCATCTTTCAAAATCAGAATAAGCTAATTTGCATGATATCGTCCTGCATGTTTTTGGTATGTATATTCTAATATTCCATTTCTATCCAAGAATATCCTTGAAAACCGTTATGAGTCCCCAATATTACCCGAAAAGTTTCGGTTACTGAATAATAATTCGATGCTTAAACGAAGAATCTTCCAAGAAAGCAGTGGTTTTACTGTGCTTGGATATTTCATACTCGTTTTTATAAAAGTGATTAGCTAAATATCTTATTTTAAGTGTGCTCTATCGGGCTTAATCTGTTCTTTTTCGATTATTGAAGCTGCCTAGCATCGATCCACGAATACTGCCTGTGCTGATATTGTATAGTTTCTTGAAAATATTTCTAGCACTCATTTGAGGTGAGAATTTCTGACCTTTTTAGTAATCTTTTTTCCCAATTTACATAGAAATTTATCGCTCCTAGCCAAATACCTATTCTTTCTCCACTTGAATTAAGAAAACAACATATTAATTTGAACAGTTTAAAATAACATTTTATGAGCAAAAAGTAAGTAAATATGTTTTTGTACCGAAAGTGAAGATAGGTAATCTTGCAAGGTAGCATTTGAGCGTTGAAAATTAATTGACAATCAAATCTATCAATAGAGTCATGCTTTTGTAATCGAATTTCGAAAGAATATTCTCAGCTAATTACGTGTTGAGTTTCAGCAGATCGGAATGATTCAAGACAAAAGTATACAGTCTTGTTCTAGAAAAATAAGGCGTCAAACTCACTAGGAAGAGATATTATTATCCATCAATTATCTTCTATTAATCATTCCCTAGTCTAAATCCTTTTAGAATTATTATTGATTTCCCAATCGATTTAACTTGTCTAATGAAATACGTCTCATAACTTGAATAAAACCTCTTGAGTTCACTTTAACATAGAAGTAAATGATCTTTAATCGTATTTAGGCTCTCAATATCCAGATGATTTCTTAAATGGTGATCCCGAATCTTTGCGACAACCAAACGCTTTCCTTGAAATGTCATTCTGTCCGCTAAAACATTTTTCATGAAGAAACTGCGCAGAAATTATGCATTCAAAGTTTAGGAATTATTCATGGGCTGGTTTTTTGGTTTGGATTCCTTCGCTTCTTTAGTTGCTAATCTATTCAATGCAATAGTTAGTCCTGCCATGGAAGAAGTAACAGAGTGCTTAAATTTAATTTGTTTATCGATAGAGTTTTATCGTTAACCTAATAAACTTTCACGTCGGAGAACAATAGATTAATTCTAAGATTGCTGGTGATTAAATTTGAGTGCGTTTTTGAGAGGACTAAATTACTTGAACGATGAGGCAGTGTGATTAGCAGCTGTTGGAATGATAGATTTGATTCGAAAGATATTCATAATAAGTTCTTTCTGCTTGATGGATTTGATTTTGAAAATATATTTTTATTATTAGTTCATGCTAGTGAGTTTTAGTGTGAGTTGATTATCATGATTCTCTAAGACAATCCAATAAGCACATCTTAAGCCATCGCTAGATAATATAACTATACTTGAGCAGTAACGATTGCAAAATACATCTTTCTTATGAGATTTTTTAAAATTATCTGCTGTTTTGTGTACAAGCATTTCTAAGAATTTATGCTTTTCATCTTGAGCTTTGTAGCTGAAAATTATTTATTCTGCGACTTTTTCTAATTTATCTTGTTCTCTGAGATTAGCTACCTGAGGACCTTAGAGTTTAGTTTGCTCGTTATCTTTGCACATTCTTCTAATGAAATCGATCTCAGCCTCTTTCAGATCTTAGTTCTCATCAGCCAACTAGAAAACAAAACAAAAAAATAAATAAAATTAGCAAAACTCTTTGTCTGTAACTCTCTTTCCCTCTCATTTGCTCATTTTATCTCCCTTACAAGCTCTTCTAGATCTGAAATATTGAATCTCATTTGATTTTAGTATTGCATAAATGCTTCCCTATATTTTTCATCAAATATTGTAAGAAAATCTTCTTTTTTGAGAGTCTCCTTGAACAAGATATTTCTAAGAATTGAGTTATTAATCGAGTTATATTTAGCACTATAGTCCTTTCGCAGATCGTTCTAATCATACAATCGCTCTTTCTTTTGAATCATGAATATGCTCTCTAACTTGTATTCATAATTTTATCTTAGAAATTTATCAGTCGATCGAAATACTAAGATTCTATTGAAATATGAAATCAAAAATTCAGTCCATCTCCTAGGGATCCTGTCATAGATCGTATATCGACTCATTATTTTATAGATATACGCGATGGATGGATCGTTTTCGATGATCTCATCAACATGGATGTCAAGTGGTTAGATTGAATTCATAAGTGTTTTCATATTTTTGCCTAAGACATAAAATGAAAAATTAGAGAACGCCGAACTCTTGATGTTCTCTGAGCCCGGCTTAAAACTAATTTTCACAGTAATGCAATGATATTTCTGCATATCATCTTTTTTTAAGAATGCAAAGATTATTGGAGGAATCTGAATTATATTTAGAAGCTTTTAGTGCAGGTATTTCGTGTGCTTCAAGATGAAATAATTCTCGGTCCTTTTGATGACAAAAATCAAAAATAATTAAGAAAAATAAACATTGAAATAAATCATAAGATTCATTTGAGTCAAAGTATGGTTATACTTGCGATAGGGTGGCTCTTTCAGGCAAGAATTTGGCAATTAGTATTATTTTTCAGCTTCTGAAAGAGGACTTGAATACAAATGTGCTTTCATCAAAGGGAGAACTGAAAAATCCCAAGCATAAAACGGTACAAGATTCGAATAAGAACGAACCGATTTGTCAATAGATTTTCTTAGAGACACTAAAACAAGCTAATTAGTTTGATCTTCTTTGCTGATTATAAATGTCGATCCCATATCGTTTCTTATTCTCTTCCCGTAGTGTTTAACTAGCTAGTTCACTTTATCTTTAACTGATCCAATATTCATCAGATCAAACTCACTGACTAAATCTTGTATGTTGCCTGGTTTTTCAGTAAACAGATTGTATTATGAGATAATCTCCTTGACTTTTCTAGATTTCCCTCTTTTTTTATTACTACTACCTAATTTTATCTTTTTTTATGGTGGAATACCAAGCTTTTTCTGTGATCCCATCATGGCTTTAAAATTGGATGCATACACATACTATGGTTTTAGAACAAATTCTTCTGCTGGATTCGAAGGTGGTGAAATTTACTCTTATGAGACTTTATCGCTTATATTCTAATTTGATGCTCTTTTCAAGCTCTCCTCTTCTAGTTCATCGTCGTCATCTGGAGGTGGTTACGGAATTGTATATACCTTCGGGAGAGTTTTCCGAAGATAAGTCTCAAATGAAATATTCAGTAGAGGCCATAATGTCATAACATCTTCTTCATCATCTTCGGGGATATTTCTTTCTTGATTTAGATTCTAGGAGCTCTGCTGTTGTGCTTATTTCTCTCTCTTTTTTTAGTTTATTTTGATAAGTTCTAAGTACTTTTGTTTTGTTTCGGAATCAATTTCTAACTCGATTTCAGAAATCAATTCCCCTGCTCCACCATCTTTCCAAGCAAAGAAAAGTTACTAATCGTTGATTTTTATGATTATGGTGTTTTGTCGTCGTTCAGTATCGTCTTTTCCATGCCCAGAAGCAGCAGCAATATTTTAATACATCACTGTTAATACCATAGGTTTTCCTTAAATAAAACGGACGAATTTGAAGATCGGATTGAATGGCTTAGAAACATCCTCTTCAGTGGAGTTTTTTCGTTTACTTTTTTGTCCTTTGCCTTGGAGTCCTTGAGCCATTTTCTTAAAACTTGAAGCATTTTTTATCCCTGGAGATTCAATTTACGTTTTGCTTGGGAAGAATGTTATTTAATGATCTTTTTGCTATTCAACTTTTATATTCTCAGAGGAATCTCCAATTTCCTAGACAAATAAGGTATGAAAAATAAGCAAAAATAATTTTTAAAACCCCTTACATCTTAGTCATTATTAACAGATGAGGATACAGAAGAATTTTCTGCTGGGATCTCAAGATCATGAATAATTGATGTTTCTCTTTCTCTGCTCCTTTTTATTGCAGTCTCAAGAGGATTCTCTTCCGAAAAATTAGATCTTTTTTTACTGCTCAGCTTTGTGAAATCTGGAGAATTAGATCCACCTTAAATAACCAACAAAAACATAAAAAATAATTAATTTTGAAATACTTCACTGTATTTCTTACTCATCGCAGTGATTGCTTCATTCAGCTCATTGTTTCTACTCACTGATGGCTAATTCTCGATAACTTCATGGATACTATTGTCAGATGTTTTGTAGACAATAAACTACGACGATTTCTTTTGTTAATGACGTTCATGTGAAAATGGCTTGCCATTTGGGATCTCTTAACTACTTATTTTACTGAAATTGCTTTGATTCTTCAGTTCTAAAAGTCTCCTTGGAGTGCTCGATATTGAATGTGAGGATTCACCTTCATCTTCCGAAGATGTATTCAAACTCTCCCGTTTCCTGACCAACTTATCTTTAATGGAAGCCTACGATTACAAATCACTTCTACTCTTAATGTTCAATGAACTCTAATCTTGACTATGTTTAGGCGATAAATTCTATGAGTTATTCATAAGTTCTTCTTATTTTTATTTATAAAAAAAACTCCTCTATTTCTGTATCATTTATCGTTCTTTAAGTGGATTAGGAAGATTTTTAAAATGAACTGGTACTACAACATCATTGCTGCTTTAATTACTTTCCTCCATGAGTTTGTAATTCTTCAAAGAGACAATTGAATTACTTCTATTTAGACGTGTTTGTGAATTAGATTATTAAAGCGTCTAATATGAATTTACTTTTCTGGTACTTTAAACTTTAGGAATATCAATCTTATTAAGAATATCTTTAATTTTGAGTTATGTCTTATTAGAAGATGATATCTCCAAGAGAATTCCTTGCTTTTGTTTTTCTAATTCTAAGAAACTAAGAAGATTTTGTAGTTATGGTTTTCCACGAAGATTCTCGTCTTTTGAGTAGATATCTTGGATCGAAGCTAGGGAGAATTATTGTTAGCTTAGCATTTGATGGCTTTAAATAGATAATCTTCGTATGTTTTCTCCACCTTTCATGGATTTATTAGAATTATTGTTTTTGTCTTCTGCTCTGTTTTGTAGATTATTTGCACCTTTTAAAACGGATCCACCTATGATCATGGATAACTTTGAAATTGTTCCAGTTTTAGGTCTAAATTTACCACTGTTTGAGCTGAGACTAATACTGCTACTATCTTTATCAGAATCACTGTTATTATCTTTCTATTCTTTGCTAATTTTATCTCTTTATGAAAAGTTAGCATATGCAATACTAATAGACTAACGAGGTGAGTTACTCACAGCATCTGAGAACTACTGTATTTCATCAAATTACAAATATTATTACTTATTTGCACCTGTTTCGATATCGAAATTGAGTAATGATTTCATTTTATCAAAATCCGATGAAATTGGCTCACCATTTCCAATAATAGCTTATTCATCATTGGATTTTTTCCTCACAAAATTCCTCTACAATAATCCCTTTTCACTGCCATACACTCCAGCAGCAACTATTGATGGAGAAGATTCTTTGTAAATCTAAGAATATTAATCGAAATCGTAGTCGACAAGTGAAAGAGGAATTCTCAATTTACCACCTTCAAATTAGACATTCGATCCGACTGGCTATGAACTTGAACTATTCGAAGCAATCGTTCCTTTTCTATTAAGATTATGCATAAACGCAGATTGATCGACAACTACAGCAGCGTCACCTGAAGCACCACTATTTTAATGTGAAAGAACTTATTTTTTTTCTTAAAAATAATTACTTTTTTTCTCTTTTATTTCGCCTGTAGCGTCATCAATTTGTTTTTGCTACTCTTCTTGCAAAAACGCCTAAAATGCTTTAGCTTTTCCACTAGCTGCTGCGAATAATGATTTATCACCTATTTTTCTAGGACTTGGACTTTTTGGTTATTGGACTGCCATCGTTGAAGAGCGTTTGAATTGTGAATGCGAAAAAGGTAATAAATTTTTCTCAATAATGTTTTTTTGTAGCAGCGGATTGTATTGGTTTAGATTAGACAATTTAGCTTGCGTTTCTTTGGAGAATTTGTATGGTTATGATGGTAATTCCTAAGTAGTATTGGGTTCTTGGATTGCTTTCGAAAAATTCATTTGATTCGCCATTTTACTGTTTATTTTGTTCGTTTGAAACATGCTTTAGTGAGAATCGATGTGCCTAATAGAACTTTCTTTCAAGGAAGGAACGATAATGTTGTTGCTAACTGTGTCTTCGAAATTAATCGATGTTGAATGCATTAAATTTCGAGAACGAGAATTCTGTATTTAAGAAATTTTGTCATTAATCACACCGCTAGATAGTTATTAAGAGGATAGCATTGACCTTTTCACTAGAGAAAGACTGCTAATAAGGGCTTTTCTAGAGTGTGGATCTTCTACTTCAATTGACTTCTAGCTGTCCTTGAGTTCTTTAGCTGATATTCGAAGTTTACTGATAACTTCACCTTAACTGTTAGAATTCGTTTTTTTAAGAGAAATACCTTCTAAAATTGATGCTTCTCCATATCTCTCGAAGTTCTCATTTAGCTAAGAAATTTATTGTTCCATAATTCCAGTTTTCTTCTGAGAAACAGAGAGTTCAAAGGTAGGAAAAGGAAGGCAACTATAAGAGCCCTCTGTTTTTTCTTTTTCATTATTGTTACTAATTGAATCAATTTCTTGGAATTAATTATCTTTATCAAGATTATTTGATGCTAGATTTTCAGTTTCTGGAGGATTTTGAGGATGAAATAGTTCATTTTTAGGTTCAGCATCAAATTCAGCATTTTTATGATTTAATTTGCTATTTTCCTTGAAATTCTATGGATTCTACGAAATTTAAGACAAGGATTATGAGGACTAATTTTTGTTATGTGAAGCTAATGTTGCAGAGTAGAGTGCATTATAATATATTTAATTGGAATTCTAAGAATTCGACATGTATGAGCTAACTATTGGACTATTCCTGCGAAAGAGTATTGTCTAATTATTCATTGAAGAATTCGTAGTCGACAGTGAATAAGCAGGCTATCTGTAAATCAGCGCAGCATTGGAAGAACTATTACTCATTTTCTTGCTGGATTTAGCAGCTTAATCGTTTCCTTTCTTCCTCAGAAACCCACTCGAATCAAGGCTTGTATTTCTATGAACTTTAATCTCACCTGAGGGAATATTACTCAATTAATATTTTGATAAAGTCTTGCTCAAAATGGATTCATTCATCCGATTCAAGACACTGAATCCAAATGACAGACAACGATTTTTATTAAATGTATTTTTACTACTCTTGGAATTATAACCACCGTTATGTTAGTGCTCTGAAAACGATTTTAGCTTTCGATTTCGTTGATTTGAGGAAATATTAGCTGATTTATTAGACTGTATTCCAAAGTTACCAAAATCAACGGAGATATTCAATCTTTTTCGTAATATCGAAGAGCTTTCTTTGTTTAAATGTACTTATTACAGATTTTATTATTCAGAAGCTTCGTTGATTAGTCGAAATGAAAATAATCCTTCTTCTACAATGTTGTCATTGATGTTGTTGTTGTTTCCTGGTTGATTTTCAAATATTTTCTTCACGGTTGATGTAAATCTTGTATTATTTTAATTTAAATTAACTTAATCTACGAATAGTAATTATCCTTAACCATCTGTTCTATTCGATGGTGACACATCTTTGGAGAATTCTTTGAATTTCTTACAATCCATCGGGTTAAGTTACCCTGTATTAAAAGGTTTAATTTCAAATCCTCCTGTTGCTTCTTGCAGCTATTGCAAATTAGTTGAAGATCTAACTTAGAAATTACCAGTGGATACAGTAATATTATTTAGATTTTCAGATGGATTCTATTTCAGCACTAAATCGTTCATTTGCTGAGGTAGACTACTACTTTGATTCATGAGTTAAGGCTACTGTGAAAACTTGTTCATCATAAATTTCTTGATGTAGCTTGAGATAGTTTGTTTCTCTTTCTGCTGATCCTTAGAATCGGTTACAATCACATTATATTCATCAGTTTTTTAAGCTATTTTATCGCTTTTGTTATCTTAACCTTCAATACTGTCAACTTCTTGCTCTTCATTGTCTTTTAAGTTATCTTCGATAGATTTCGCTTTCTGTAATTTACTCTCTAAGTCGTTGGTCTAAACTAAAGCTCCAACTTATGATTGTTTACTCAAAATCTACTTTTTCTTTTCCTTAATTCTTTTGTATTATTCTTCCTGTAGTTGTTCTTATTCTTCTTCATTTGCTTTGATTTAATCTTGAAAATAATCTTCTTTCAACGTTTATTGCTAAATACTTTAGGTTAATTTATCTTTGTATGACTATAACCTAGTTTTGAGCTTGAAAGAGTAGTCTTTAGAAAGATATTAGCCTAGCACTTGCAGCTGCTAGAAAGATTCCTAAAGAAGAGTTTAAAACTGTTTCATTTTGGAAACATTCAGAAGAGAATACAGCAATTTAATGTGCTTGTAAGTGAATTCAAAGTAGCAATGAACGCATTTGAGCTTCTCTCGTTCATCATAGATGTAACTCTCGTTGATTTAGTTCTCCCAAATATGAGCGAACACTTGTTGTCCTTGATCAAATACTCGTTCTCGAAGCTTGATATCATATTTTTTGTATTACCTAAGTGAACAAAAAACAAAGGTAAATTCTACTTATAAAAATGTTTAGTCACAGCCAAAGAATTTAGAAAAATTAATCACATTGCAAAAGCAGAAGCAGTGTAGATTTTGAAGAGATAGAGCGAAGAGCAATCATAGTGATCACGCCGTACTCTATTTTCAAAAATTTCTTAGATAAAACTCTCATATTTTTCAAACTCGAAAATAATCTCTGCAATGGAGGTAGCTTTCCTCGAAAAAATAAGAAGAATCATGCAGAGCTTCAGAATCAAGAATTCCTCGCATTGCTGGATTTCAGGAGCCCAAAATTAATTGAAGAGAAGGGCTTTTATCTCCTCAATCTTCGAGAGAATATCGATTTAGAAGGAATTCTAGACTTTGGTTAGAATATATATCAACGTGAATGCAAGTCCTTTCAAGTTCACCCATATCATGTATCCTCGCTTGTGGTTCTGTGGAAAGAATATTAATAATGTCAGCACAGAAAATCACTCAAACTATTATGAACAGCCCATCTTTATTCAAGTAAAACCTTTTCGAAGGCATTTTCAATGACGCTCTGATACTCAATTAGAGCTTCTGCAATCTTAGCTAAGTCGTTTCCATGTTTCTAGAAAAAATGAAGCTACAAGAAAATGTCTAGCTCCTCCATGCAGATTTTAGCAATATTTTGTATTTATTTTAGTCTTTCATCCGTTTTCCATTCAGAATAATCAGCTACATCTTTATCTTCTCTGTTATTTTGTGCAGTGCTCATTTCCCGCAGAAATTTGAGGGAATCAACTCTCTAGGATTTACAAAATAATGATTTCTACCAATTAATCTAAAACAAGTTATTTTAAGAACCTTGGAAAAAATTAAATTAAGAAGCATAACAACAACCTAAACAATCAATAAACAATACCATCAAAATTTTCATTCAATTCTAAGGAAGAATGTAGGTTAATTTATAGTTTTCACTCTCAATATCAATACAATTTCAAATTGTTTTAATATTTTTCTTTCTTCATTTTTCATAAAATAATAATCAAGAAAGCACACTAGAATTATAAAAAAATTGAGCAATACAGACTTATTAAAAGCAAAAATATTCATTTTAGCAGTTTTAAAAATATCAAAGTTTTCTCTGAAAAGTGCATATCCTTTTCATAGACACTTTATCGAAAGAATATTCGCATATGAATCGAGAAAATCTCTCTGAAAACAAAAATAATTACACAAATAATCAAGAACAAACTAATCCTCTCACAAAGAACTTCCATCAAACATAATCCTATTGGCATAGAAAAGAATTTTCACTCACCAAATTATCCTCTAATGAATGAAGAAGAAGAAATTGAAGAGCAAAAACCTCAAGAAGACGAAGAATAGCTCAAAACTACTGAGAAATAAAACAAATATGCATTCGTCCCAGAGGTAACATTTTAGTTGCTGAAAAAAGTTGTGAATGATATTGACGAAGACAATATTGATCCTGTAAAGTTCTTCGAGATTGGAAAAATGGCTAATACATTGCTTAACAGAGCAAAGAGAGCAAGAAGGACAAATACTAGTGAAGCTAGAAATGCTTTAGATACAGTTATGCTTGAAAAAACATTTATGGCTTCGAAAAAAAAGAAAGAAAATAAAAATATCCTCAAATAACTCAATAATCTTGGAAAATAAAAAGCAATTGACTACAAACCTGAAGAAGAAAATGAAGAAGAAAACAATATTGATATTGCAGAAGAAGATGAAGATGAAGGAAAGGAACCAGAAATCTATAAAAAAATTAAAGAAAGCAATATTGCAGATAAATACAAGAATTTTTTGTTAAAAAATAATGTAAACTCAAGAAAAGATGGAGCAATATTCCATCTTAGCAAACCCAAGCGATGCTACTGCTGCAGGGAATTATCTCATAAGGTGCATCATTTCTACCATGCAATGTGTCTTGCTTGTGGTGATTTCAACCTTGCCAAAAGGGAAGCACCTTTACCTGATTTATCCAATAAAGTTGCTGTTGTCACCGGAGGAAGAATCAAAATAGGTTATTTAGTTTCTCTTCTGCTTCTTCGCTCTGGATGTTAAGTCCATGTGACATCGAGGTTTGCTAAAGACACTTTAGATCGGTATAAGAAAGAAAATGACTTCGATTCTTTCAAGGTAAGTTATTAAGACTTTAAATTTGTACATTGTTTGAGAAATTTAAAATAAAAGCAAATTGATTATGATTTTTGTAATTAAATTGATTGTTGTTTTTGGGTTTTCATGTTGATTAGGAGAGACTATTTATCTACAGTTTAGATTTCCGAAAAGTCAGTGCTGTAGTCGATTTCTGTGACTTTTTCAAACAAAAAATAGGAAAACTAGATTACCTTATCAACAATGCTGCATAATGTGTCAAACGAGAACCTTCTTACTTTAAATATCTTTTAGATGTTGAATCCAAACCTTTAAAGGATTTTTCAGAAAGCGATCTAAAAGTACTGTCACATGATGAAGAATTGAAAGCATTTGAGGCATTAAAGAATTAAGATAATGCTCCTTTGAATGGATTTAATGGGAGTTTCTTGAATGAGGATAATAAAAAGATTGATAATAATGGGAATGCTAATCAACAGCCAGAAGAACCAGTAGATGCCCAAAAATAGACTTAAACAGAAGATGAGAGAATAGGCTAAGTTGCCAAAATGGCATATTGTCATTTTTCTGAGTCAGTGCTGATGAATTTAAAGCCGGTTTTAGACGGATAGAAGACAGAAAAAGACCATCTATATCCATAAGGAGTTGTAGATTCAAATAAAATCTAAGTCGATTTAGCGACAAAGAACTCCTGGAATTCTCACATTGAAGAAGTACCAATTTTTGAGTTCATGGAAACTCAAGTAATCAATGCTTGGGCACCTTTTATCCTTTGCTAAAGACTTAAAGATTGCATGGTAGAGACAACTCAAGATGGCAGTGACAAGCCAAAAGATCTCAAATTCATTGTCAATGTTTCTTCTGTCGAAGGGAAATTCCATATGAAAAATAAACCAACTGTTCATCCTCACAATAATATGTCTAAAGCCTCTCTCAATATGCTGACAAGAACAGTAGGGCCTTAGTATGCTAAAGACTACAATATTTTCATGACATGTGTTGACACTGGATGGGTTTCAAATGATATGATCCCTTAAAGTTACCTTTTTGATAATGTCCGAAGAACAACTCCTCTAGATGAGCTTGATGGAGCATTACGAGTCGTTGATCCTATTTTTGATGCCATAAAAGGGGCTAAACCTTATCAGACTGTTTTCTTATAAAACTACAAGGTTGTCGAATGGTGAACAAACAAAAAATAAGGATTTAAGCCTTATTTTGCATGAATTTGGCAATTAAACTCTCCTTCAAAAAAGATGCATATTTTATGTGAATTTACTTGATAAAACGAATAAGAAACTGAGAGAATAAAGGGTATTTTACTTTCACAAATAAGAGCAAGATATTTTTAATAAGATTCCTAAGAATTTTATTGGGAAATCAATTGAATAAATACTATCAAGGATATGTTGAAATAAACTTGAAAAAACAATCAAATGATAGAACATCCGCATGAAGGTTCTTGGCTTGTATCAGTGTTATATTTTTTCCAATTTTCAACGAGATTGACTTCAGTAATATTTTCATGAAAAGTGATTTTATGCAAAGGTCTTTCTCCGCTATGTGCAAAAGATTTTATGACATTTCCACTTGCATCTAAACGCGGTGATAAGAGTAATGAATCCGTTGTTAATGGTTTGCTAGATTTAAGGATACTACGGAACTACTACTTTTAATTATGAGTAGCAACAGATTTAAAACCTGTTCCTGCTCTTGTACTGTTCCCTCTGGAATATATTTTATTTTTATCATCACTGATTTCTACAACTTAAACTCCTTATATGTCATCATCTACTTGCGATATTTCAGGAGCACTATTGATTCTCTCCATTCGAAGTAATGAGTCATCTCTTTCTTATCTAATGTATTGTTCATGTTGATATTTGGAGATTCCTTTAGATGGTAGAAATTCTGATTCTTTATCTTTCAAAAGAGACTCTTGGAGATCATGATCAGCTACTTGTCTTGCAGTACCCATGCTAATCGATGAAAATTTCGTTGAGAAGTTTTCAAGCTTATTAAAAATAAATTATTAATCGAAATTTCATTCTTTTTTTTTTTGGCAAACAGACAAAATATACGAGTTATTCAAAATGTTTAAATATTTTTCATTAAATAAGTTTAACCAAAGAAAGGTATCTACAAAACAGTTCACTAAATTCTAGAATATCCTTTGAGAGATATCTTTCGTTAAGAATTAAAACTAATTTGAAAATAATCATCAATAAATTATCGAGAAATTTTTTTGTTAATAAATGTTCTAATTATTACAGAAATTGTATCCTTTTTTTTATTTAAGAAATGTTTCTAAGAAGCATTCTCATGTGCTAATTAGTCCTTTCTTAATTTTGAAAAAAGCTGTCAAAAATGGAAAATCCTATTAGAAGAAAATCCTGCTGATCTTGAGTTATTTTAGGATATTTTTCGAAGGGAAAAATATCGCTTTGAGTTCACCTAAAAGATTATTTTGGATGGAGTCAGTTAATGAGATTATTTACGTCATTTTTTCTCAAAATCTCTGAGTTATGCATCATCTATTTTTGACTCTTATTATGATTTACTTTACTTCCTATTTAAAAGTATCTTTAAGCAAATTAAACGCTGTCTTTTAATTAAAAAATGTAAGACTTGAAATAATCAAAAAATTGTGAGGGGGTCAAACGGCGGTTTGCTTTTTAATAGTTAAAATTATCAAGGCTGTATTTTGATTGGGGAGACTGGCTCCATCAGCTGACTACTCTGTATATCTTTTGTGTGCTTAATCTAGCTTACCATTTACTTTGAAGCTATTTTCCACATAATTCAAGTTCAGCCCATCGCAGCTCTTTCTTTATTTATTAAACTACCAAACCATCATCAATGCCAAGGAAATTCTTAAAATATCTTTTACAACCACACACTCAAATGTATTTTCCTTCTAAATTTAATTTGAAAATCTTGTTTAGCTACCATACAATTGAAGAAATTATTCTCATATCCAATCTATTCAAAAAGTAAAATAGAATCAAATCAATGTTTACTCTAGAAAAATTTAGTTCAGAGAGAATAACTATTAATTCACAGGATTTGATATCCTAATAAATAAGGCTCTCAAAAAAAATTGTACATTTTCTTATTTTTTTTCTTCTAATCTATTTTAACAAATTCCCAGTTTTTACATTACTAGCAAATACTTACTTTACAAAAACAACACCTTTAGGTTAGACAAACAAGTAGCAATGTGCAATCAAAGAGGATTAAATTATAATGGTAGGTTGATCTTAAAGTGTGGATACAAAAACACAAAAATCCTTATCAAATGCATCAATCCAAGCAATCCCTTCAAATGTTCTCTCCTGCTAACTCAGAAAAAATATGTTTTTTTTTAGTCGACGATCGCTTCTGGATATCTGAAATTGACTCATCCCTGCACATTTACAGAAATTATGCTTGACCTTACAAATTTAACACTTTACTACTATTTATCCACTCTGTTGCAGGCTAGCCAAGATAATCTTTGAAAATTGCACGGTAGGGAGAGGTTGTAAGTAATTTAATTACCATATTATCGTTTGTTTTATTTGAAGCTATGTATCTTTTAAAATTGAAAGTAAACCGTTTATCCTCGGCCTCTCTGAGCAATGCATACTTAAAGAAGGATTTAAGTAAGTTTTTAGAAAAATTACGTGACTATTAGGTATGTTCCTGCTTCTTGGGACAATCTTTTGAGGGCTAACTTTGTGTTGTTTCTTTGTTTCGATATTTCTTCGGCTGGCTTTCATTTAAACAAGAGGATTGCAATAAATTTTAGTTATCCCTAGAGCTTGGGACTTTATCTATGCAAGGTTTTTCAAATTCCTTGGATGCAATAGCTGTAATATCACTTTCACTTTTTGAGGTCTAAAAAGATTGTTTATGATACGTATTGCCATCTTCTGGTTATTCTGTGGTTTATGGAATTGAAGATGAATTCTTGTGGAGCAGTGGTAAAATAAGACTATTTTTTTCCAGCTCATTTTTCCATTTCTCTGAGTTCACATTTTAGTTTGAATTATCATGATAGACAATCACATTTACACGATTTTATGCATCTTAATTATCTTATTTATTATCCTATTATCCATTGAGTCCATTTAGCAGGTATTATTGTTAGCCAGCGGTCGATTCTGAATTCATCAAATTGACAGCAACCGAGTTTATTTTTTGAGGAAAATTTGGGATCATTTAATACTCAGTGTTCATACATATCTATACCCCATTGGGTGATTGCTAGTTTGGGAAGGAACTACCTTACATTTGTCTTAATAGCCACTAAGAAAATTAAATACTTCCTGAAGTAGGAGGAATGCTATTTTAAGCATAAATATTTATGAAATTTGGTGTGAATGCATGCAGTTCTTGTTGCTAGAGCAAAGGAAGCAGGTGATTGGAAAGATGATTGTTCAAAGCATTAGTTGTCATTTATTCCTTGAAAAGAAAGGGAAATGGAAGAGATGGTTAATAAAGGCCTAGCTGATTTGGATCAATGTATTATTATTGCATTGGTAAAAAGTTGTTCTAATCAGGAACTACCATCATTTACTGTGGTTAAGGGTAAGCATAGTACTGCAGCTAAGGGAAGGTACTATAGGAATCCATAAAATTTGTATGGTATCGGTGGTATTATTGAAGACGAAGAAATCTAGATATTTTGATAATTTTCGTTGATGTTTTTAGGAATATTTTCAGTATGTATCTAATTTCTCTTCCTCTTCTTCCCTTTCTCTTCTTTTGTACTTTGAATCCAAAGTATCATAGCTCCAAGCAGATTGTACTTTTGAAAGACCAATCAGCCTATCTGTAAGGATCCCCCATGGACATGATTTCCGAGAGTATTAATTGGGGGATTTTCAGAAATGAAAATTAATGATGTGGAGCGGTTAAAAATGATTCAACTTAAGGCTGGTCAACAATAAAAGAAATATTAGTTCTATTTTTCGATTATTTTATTTAGGAGATCCATTTTCGCCAAGAAATTAAGGTCTAAAATTGTATTCCTAGTAGATTCAATACAAAACCAATTTTATTCGAAAATGCATAAGTAAAATGACTTAAAATAGATATTTGTAGATTATTTTGGGTAAAATTAAAGAAAACAAACACCTTTGACAAATAGGATTTAGTTTTGTCCTTAAATAATTTCGAGTCCCTGTGTAATCAACGAATTCCTTTTTGCTTTGATTAAGAAATAGACGAGTGGTTACAGTTTGAAATTAAGATATTTTTGTTAAGATTCATTAAAAAGAATCTTGAGTTTGTATGTGGGTTTGTTAAATAATTTGATCAGTTTTTTCAAATAGAAATAGCACTTTTGTAAAGATAAAATGTGCTAGAATAATGGATAATAACAAAGTGAAGAGTAAATTAACTGTTTTGAGACTCATTGTGTTAGACAAAATATCAAGAAATATGTTCTCAGATTTAAAGGGGCTAGTGAGGAGAGCTTGAAACCTACTGTGGCTGCAGTTATGGCTATGGATGAAATTGCTATTGATTGGGATAGAGCTATCCTGACTAAGGAAAAGAGGGAGGTGGAGCTTAATGCACTGGGATTTATGAAGGTGAAGGCTGTAAAGTATTGTAATTAATCTGCTAAACACCATGTGGGTAAATCTACATACCAGTAGGAGAAGGAGGTTATTGCATACCTATCATAAAAGGCATTCCTCCAGGAGCAAGATAAGCTGGGTTGAATTACGGAGGGTAGTATGGTGATTATTGAATATTGAGATCATTTGGCTGAGGCTGATGCATAATCTGTGGGATACTTCCGGGAGTGGCATAATATGATGGATATGGCGATGGGAAATATTATTCTGCAGCTAATAATCGAAGTTATGCTGGTGTTAAAGGCAGGAACGGTGGGTTATCACTCAATAATTGGATATCAACAGCTTTGATGGACTCACGGTACTTCCCGAAATACAGCATGATGCCAAATTAAAATCTAACTTGTTTTCCATTTTTGTGGTCAAACATGATAGTTTTAGGGATTCCAGCTTTTTGCAAGTCATCTAAATGCAGGAACACATCTTGTTTGGTTTCCTCTTCCACGATGAATCCATAGTTATTGTCGTAATCGAAAAATTTTAGAGTTCCTAAGTATTTCTTCTCCTGCCCGTTTTCAGTCGCTTTTTTACGCTATTACTAAAGAGGAATAATCACATGTTGAGAGGGGTCTACTTGTAAGATAGGCTTTCCTTATGATACCCCGTTAAAAGGATGCTCGGGGATATTGGATCCTTGGGTAAAAATAGACTAACTAGGCTGTTGATTTATGTCCATGGATTATTAAAATATTCCATTTGGTTGTGTTTTTCCTGGTTAGCTTTGTTATTCATTCTAAGTTACTTTAGAAGAACTTTACGGCTGAACAGATTAATCTAATTTGATAGTTGGGTAAGTAGATATCCCTGATCCTTGAGGTATTGTATTTGGAGCATTCAAAACCAAGTTATTTGCTGAAGATAGACTCATAATTTAGGGAGGATTTAAGCCTATGTTGTTTTACGATGAAAATGCTTAAAACGAAGCTTGATTACTTATCGAACTACTCGAATTAATTGCTCCAATGTAACTGTTAACGCTTTCGTTTCTGACGCGTTCAAGATTTATTGCTTCTTGTATGAGCTAAGCATCTTCATCTTGTGAAATTAAACTTTATTTTTTATCAACTTTTTTTGATTCTTTTTTATTTTCTGGGCTTTATTTCTCTCCCTCGGCTGGCTTTAACTCAGGGGATTCATCTTCATCACTGTCACTCGATCTATCATCGTCGTTGTTTTATTTTGTGATGAGATCCTTCACAGAATTGAGAGTTAAGCCTATTCCTTTTTTGGGAGCACCTCTTTGTAAAATATTCTAAGGGCGGTTTCCTTGAGATTTCGTAGGAGAAACCTAAGAAGAGTTGGATAGTGTGCTCTTTTTGTGCTTAACATATTCAGCTATACTGTTCTTTCTTTCCTTAAAGAGAATCTAATCGAACAAATCATCTGGTGGTAGATGATTCTCGAAAAGATGATAACTGTTTCCTTCAGATTCTTCACTATCAGTAACATTTTTGGAATTGATCTTTTTGAAGTTCCTTTCTCTCATTTCAGGTGATTGATCAGCATGATTCTGTGTTTCTTTGCAAATCATTTCCTTTTCCTATTCCGAAAACTCTCTTTCTTCTGTCAAATCTTCGTTTTGAGTTGCATTGGAAATGGCATCTAAATGTAACTTTTTTTTGTGTGAAAAACAAAAAAGAAATTGTTATCAGCTCTAAAATAAGAAATATAATTCATCAAACCTCATATGCAATGTTCAAAAATCCAGTGTCTCCTTTATCTCCAAGATTTAGTGCAGAATAAAGTATATCTTAGCACATTGCGTGCATTTCCAGATTGTCTTCATGATAGATGGAATCGTAGTGACCACTTAGGTTGATGATTTAAATTGTCTGCACATAACGATTGTTGAATAGGAGCGATTTTAAGATAAGCTCTTTACTCATAGAATACACCACAATTTTTCTCTCAAACACAAGGGAAATTAACTCTAAATTCAGCTTAGCAAAAAGTATTAGATAAACGCCATTTAAACAAATGAAGGAAAACATATTTGAAATATAATAGAGTACTGTATCAAATTTAGGCTAAGAAGGATTCTTAGAATATTCTTCAAAATGTGTCTTGATACTCTTTAGCTTGCTTGGAATGGTCTATTGAGTTTTAGGAGAATTATTAGATGATATCAGGAGAAAAATCAAAAATAGCATACCTACGACTGAAGCAGTTCCTTAGCATAAGCGACACATTTATCTTAAACTGCTTTAAAGTGCAAAGACGTAAAGTAAAGTTGATCACTTAGAGCTTTCATTAAGGAACAAGGTGATTCAGACTGTTTAGATTACAATCAAAGCAACATTGACTAAAAAATTCACACAACATACTTAAAGAGTATTTAATCGAATAAATACCTCTGGAATCAGCTTGCGGACGAGTTAATGATCTTTCAAAGTTTACTCAATAACTTATGTCTGTTATTTTTTTAAATGTGTTGATCATTTAGCAGTTTATTAGAAAGAAAACAAGCATTTGAGAAGTTAAGAACTTACTAATGTTTGCTGAGGGGATGCTTTGCAGAATTCTAGCAACCCATCCTATGCGATTAGAGGAGGAGTTGTGGACATGTATGGTGAGATGCCTGCTGAGAACGAAGGGTAGGTTTGAGAAGGAGAAATAAAGGAAAAGTGAAAAAACTCTAACGTGTGTTTTAGTGTCGGTTGTGAGGTGATATTTATCTGGAAGATTATTATGGCTTTTAGATAATTTTGCAGTAATTAAAACTAATCCTAAAGGTAATATCATTAAACAAGCTTGATCATCACTTTAGTCAATCAACGAACACATAATTTGTCCCATTTAACAAGCAAGAATAAATTAACAAAATATATTAATAAAATGTTATGATTTCACAGTTAAATTAGCATGTAGATAGATATTGCTACTATTATTCATACTTTTTAAGAGAAGCAATAACTGTTGGATCATTTTTTAGGTAATATTTAGCAAACATAATTAAGATGTGGATTAAAAGGTAAAGAGTCAAGAAAACTCAATATTGTATGCTGTTTTAAGAATTACAATACAATACAATACAATACAATACAATACAATACAATACAATACAATACAATACAATACAATACAATACAATACAATACAATACAATACAATACAATACAATACAATACAATACAATACATTAATTGGAGAAAATCTCCTTTTATTAAAAAATTTCTTTATTTAAAAAGAAAATAATGTTAGTTTTGAAGAGGAGGACTGTAATAGGCTTGTATTGATTCCTAAAATTTGAAATTCTTTGACTAGTATTTTAGTTTTAGTAGAAATTTGTGGGGAGATGTCTTCCAATTGACTTGAAGAATCTGAACATGTAGGAGGTTTTAGCAGCTCAAAAGAAAGATAATTTAGATTGTACACATCTTGCTAGGAGAAGGAGGTAAGTAATGATTTTGATAAATGAAGAATTGAGGTTATTAATTAATTAAGTAAATTGAATTTTCTGAATTATCATAAACAAACCTGCCCGCAAGAATTATAAAAAGGCAAATTAAAACAATTCAATAGTATTGTTCTAGAGAGATAGCTTTTTTTCAGAAGGGGGACGACCACAATAGCAATGGAAAGTCCAAAAGAAAGAAGCTTCAGTTAAAGTAGAGTGGAGATATCTCAAAAGTTCATTAAAAAAATGCTAGGAATCACACATTTAAGCATGAAGCGAGTGCAAGAATATCTCGGGAACACTGATTTGGATCTGACTTTAAAGAAAGAAAATGCATTGAAAGTAGCATTGCAAAATGCCAAAGAAGATGTAGAAAAATTCACTAAACAGGTAGTTTTGTTTCTTTTTGGCAATAAAAATTATTTTTTTCAGGAAACTGTTAATTCTTTTAGAATTCAGCTGATGTCGCAGCCTAGGAGAAGTTTACTCTTGGATTTAACGTTCTTGTACAGCTGTTGTTGCAACAGGCCGATGCAGAAAAGATGAAAAAATAAACTTTAGAAGAATTAAGATGTATAAGTGAAACATATTAGAGTAATTGTCTTTCGAAAGGTGCAACTACAATAACAGGATAGACTCATTTCATGACTAAGATCTTATACTGCTTATTCGAAATAAGACGTCGGTTATTGAAAGGTAACAAAGTAGGAATAACCGCTCGTGAATTAATGGAAAATGGGAAACTTAGAGAAGAAGTTGAAGGAGTGTTTGAATCTTGGAAAAAAATAGAAGGGAATTTGATGAATCCAGGGATTTATTTGTATCTAGCTAAGCTCACATGCAGTTGGTAGATATTACTCTGCAAGCGAAGGAAAGAAGAAGAAAATAAAGGTGGAATAGGTAGCTGGAGAGAAGAAGAAAAAAGAGGATATGTTGATTAAGCTAGTAGGATGTAAAGTATTTTAAATGCGATTAAGGAATATCCTGAGAAAAGAAATAACAATAATACCAATAATGAGGAACACTTATGCGAGATTCTGTTGTGTCTTAAAACAGTTGATTTATCAATGGTAAACCATTCAGCTTCGTCTGAAAAGAATCTGCTATTTATATGCTAATCTTTGGCTAAGTGGAAGTAAGCTGAGTAGCTGTTCAATAGTATGTCAGAAAGTTCATAAATTAAGGAGATTTTTAACAAAGCGAATGCTAAATTTGAGCAAAAAATGATCAATGTTGCGAAGTCTTACTCTTAAAAAGCAAAGGAGGTTATGAAATTACTGTCTTCGTTAAAAAAAGCTTCGATTGATTTTCTGGAGGATGTCTAATAGCAAAAGAGAAGTTTAGAAGAATCTACTGAAACTGCTGGAAATGAAAATAACCCTAGAATATAAGTGTTCGATACTAATTCCGTGCAGCCAGTTGAACTCTTTGCACCACAAGTTAGTGAAAAACAATAAGAATAGGTTGCTAAGTCAACTCAGGAAATTAATGAAAACCAAGCTGAAAATGATGTTCTTTCTCTTATCGAGTTGTGTTTATCTAATGAACCAAAAAAACTGCTTAATGATCTCTATCAAGAAGAAGATTAAAGGCTAAATAAATTCAATTAATTGAATAAACCTAATAGAAAAGCCTCTCTTTCTCTTAACAGTATCTTCTAGGAAGAACAAGAAGAACTTAATGAACCTCTGTAGATTAAACATCTTCCTAAAAAAACAAAAATTATAACAAACAAGTAATTCAAAGCAGGATCGGTTGGTTCTGAAATTAACAATAACAACACTAACAGCCCTGCTTCTCGATAATTAATTGCTCCAGCTAGCAATAAAATCCTCTAATTACTTGCAAGATGGAAGGAGAAACAACGTGAGAAGGAATTGTTAAAGTATTTATCTTTTTTTACATAATTTTTTTGCAACCATTTTTTAACTTTAGTTGTTTTGGTATGACTTATTTAATAGGAACTCTCAAAAAAGATTGGCCACGGCAACTTCTAATGATACAGCTTGCTCTGATTCTAAATTATTTGGTTCAATGGATTCATTTAGGCATGGTATTACTTTCAGAAAATAACGTTCTGCAGCGGGAATAATATCTTCTGAATCTCGGTAGATGATTTTAGCTCCAGAGACATCAATCCTTCAACCTTCTTCGGGTAGGGCATAGTCAAATTCAACAGAAAAATTATATTTTGCATACACAAAACCTGTAGCACATAAGAATCGAAGAGTTGTTAAAAGTACCACAGCTACTTAACTTAGATCAGCTGTAAGCAACTTTGATCCATTTCGTTTGGGCAAAGAAGAGTTATTTCCTTCATAAATAGCTACTCCTAGCTCTAGAGTATCTTCAAAGAATTCAGTTAGTTGTACAGGTTTTTTCTCGAAAGTTACTTCTTAAGGGTAATCTTAAAAAATCTAAGTTTTCCATAAAACAGCAACTGCCACACCAACAGGACCTTATTCTGTGCATTAATTATCACATCGCTATTTATCATTAGCCACTGAAGAAAGAGATTCGGAGGATGAAGAAGATGAAGAAACAGTCGCTAAAATTAAATCAGTTTTTGCTGAATCACCCAGAAAAACCAAAAAAGAAACGAAATATTTCTGTAGAAGTGCTCAAACATCAAATAGTCTAGCATATCAATAGCAGTTTAATAATGACCCTAGTATTTAAAAGAAGAATAACTCTAAAAATATCAAAACTGACAAAAAACTAAACGGATCAAGTTATGATAAAATACAAAAGTTAGAGGGAAACTAGCAAGTGAATTAAATATGCTAACTTGTGCCCTTCCTGACAGATAGCACTCATAATTGGATGAAAAAAACAGCAAACGAAAGCCCTTAGTTAGAAAACAAAATTGATTTATTATCTGCTGACCCGTACGTAATATGGCCTTCCTCAGCAAGAAGTCACATCTAGAGAATCCCAACAACAACTGGAGAAACGAACAGAACAAGTTTCAATTCCTTTCGAGGTATCAGCTCATCATCTGATAAAGACGATAGGAATAATAATACCTAACACCCTCCCAAAACCAATAAATACAAAAAGAACATCCCAATGCTAAATCTTGACATAATTAACAGAAAACAATCACAATAACTCTATTTACCATAAAGTAGTAGCAACAATAAGACTCCACAGACATAATAAGATATTGGCTCATAAAAGAATGTTTCTCATAGGACAATCAAAAAATCGACAGATGGTATTTCTACTAACTAGACACTGCAGTTTAATTAATTTCTTACTCATAGGCCTTCCGTTTTAAGCTCTCCTAATAGTTAAAGATTCTTTAGCAAGAAAAAGATTTTACAAACAGAAGAACAGAAGGGAATCGTTGTTAGTTAAAGTAGCACCAAAAGTAGTAGTTCTACACATAAGAGAAATAACTTCTTTGAGACTGTGGAAGAAAAAGAGTTAGCCATTACTCTGAATTCTAAACCAGCTATTGTGTCTCTATTCAGGTCTATTCAATTCGAGAAGCAATATCTGTAGTTTTAAGATAACATAGCGACACAGCAAATCAATAATTTACTCGAAAAAGAAAAGGTAAATTATCCCAAATCTATTTCGCAACCGATATTAATAGCAAATGAAGAAGATCAAACTCTTGGACCGCTGACCAAAAGACTGTCTATAATGCAACCAAGAAGTCCAAGAAAATCTCACTAACAATCAATTCACTAAGATGAAATTGAATAAGAAAAATTATAAAAACTACCTCTAAATCAAGAACCTTCGATTCTTATGGACTAAGAAGAGTTATCTCCTAATTCTCAGAGTCAAATTTACAGGCAATTAAATATTGAGGATGAAATCAGCTAATCTACGATTGAACTAAAATCCCTTCCTATGACTTCAATCAAACTCGTCCTTGAGGAAATACCTGAATCTCAAAATGTAACTTCTTCGCCATAAAGTAGAAAAAACAAGAAATCTCTATTTGGTACTCTCGATCAGTAGCAGCAATCACTCCCAGAATAACCCCAAATAACTTCCCCCAAAATCAACCCTTCCATATTCGCACAATAAGCTGACAATAAATAAAAAAATTCTCGCGCACAAGTCAACAGATATCTAAGCTAAGAATACTTCACAGGAGAAACGCCCATTACAAAACTACATGAATAAGAAACACCGCAAAAATCACCTTCGCATTATTTAGTGAGAAAAAATACAATTAGTAGCCCTTCTTCAAGTCTAACATTTTCTTCGTAAATCCAACAACTCTCATAATTTGATAAAGATAGCACTCCAAAGGATGCCACCAATGGCTGGTCGACTTATCGATCAGATCCGTTAACATTCAAATAAAGAGTAGTTTCTTAAACAATAAACGATGAAGCACAACAGTCTTAGAATGATTCTCCATCGAGAGAAAGGGAAATTGTATTCAGCGGAGATTCACAAAAATAAATCAGTGAAGGGAGTGGCAAGTATCAGCATATAGGGTCATTATCGAATGGGCGAAAGATGTCTGTGAGAAATATCTTTTAAGTTCAAGGGTCCATGAAAAAAGATGACGAAGAACGAATAAGGAAGCTCAAAATGAGGCAATCTTCGCTGCTTTAATTCACTTTTAACAAGCGAAGTAGACCCAAGGAGAAGGAAGAAGAACCCTCTGAGTAAAGTAGTCTCATTAGTCAAGCAGAATAGGATAATGCAGATTCCGTTTCTGAATAGAGTTTCACAAAGAAATAAATGCCTGATATTAATAGAATCAAATCAGAAACTATCACACAAGAAATTGCATTTACGAATGAAGAAACGAAATTTAATAAAATGAATTTAGCTTCTGAAGTAGAAACACCCAAATCATAGCCGTCGTTTATACGTCCTTCAAGATTCAAGAAGCAATAAGGTAGGAGAGAACATCATATTAAACTTCTAAAGATCAAGCAAATTCATTATTGAAATTAAAAAGATTTTTCATTAAAAAAAGATAATTTCTCCATTTTTCATTGATTTTGTTTAATTGAAAATCACAAAGCTGATGATAACTAAGGAAGCCCCGAAAAATACTAGCCTTAGATAACATCGCACGCAGGCTAATTAGGATCTCGACCTTTACAACTCGACTCCGAATAAAATAGTCTCATTGGAAATCTTTCTGATAAATCGTCACCCAAAAATAGTTTCTTTTTCAAACTGCAGCACAAAAACTACAATTCGTCTGGGTTCATTAGCTTCTCAGAAAGCATTGAGCAAGCTAATAATTCACAAGCACGCAGGCTAACTACGAAGGGTAGCTAGTCATTGCCTAAAATTAACTTACAAAGCAGCACTTATCGACCGAATGAAGAGGAGTATTTACCATTTTTATAACAAAACGTTGCAGAATCTGTGGAAAAAAAGATTAAATTCTAACGAGAAATAAAACAAGTTGTGATGTTTTTAGGTAAGAAGAAGTTTAATTGCCTCTTGAGACTCATTTCAGCGTTGAAAGTGTAAGTTTTATTATTTCAAAGTTAAAAGTGATTCACTACTATGTCCTATTAAACTCTTTTTCTTTCTTAAGTTTATTGAAGTTATAAGTCAGAAGATTCTAAGAACGAAGGTGTCGCCTGGTGCTACAGCAGTCTTTGTATCTCATAAAAAATCTATCAACTAGCTTATCATCTAATCAGCAAAAAGAAAAAGAATTAAGTTCCTTTCAGCAGACGAAATTAAGCACTCCATTTAAATTTATGATGCATTTCCCTGGTTCATTTTCAACTCTTGTCAGTGTAAGCCATTGGTTTAGTTAGCGATAAATGAGTTATGGACTCCTGCTAAAATGGGAATATTAGTCAACTTTTATTCCTCTCGATCTTTCTGCTATTGGAAATCTTCCATTTAAGCATACATCTGTTTGGCCACAATATTTCATTGCATTTGCTATCCATCTAGTTGAAGCTAAGATCATAAAGAATTTAGATTCCTTCCCTTTTGATCTGTACTTTGAAGACTAGACATTCAGTTTAAGTTTCTTTAAGATAATTACCTATAAAATTACTGAGTTTATTACGTTTGAAGACATCATTCTGATCGGGTATCTTCAGTGTCTCATAATGGAGTATCTTAGGAATAGATTTTATTTTTAATATGAACTCTCTGGATATCGATTTTTCGAGAGTGTTCTACCAGTTTAGATACTTCAGTTTGAATAATTCAAATCAAAGATAATAACCATCGAACAGTGAGCAGTTATTTTAGTTTAAATATGATGATTTAATCTCATTTTTGTATTTTTTAATTTGGATTTGTTTGAATAGGAAAATATCTTCATAAATCGACTTTAATTTCAATAAATCTGAAACATCCTACGTAGAATACTGCCAATCAGGACTCTAGAGGCTCTTTGAGCCTAACATAGCAGCTGGTAAACTTAAAAAAATAGTTTAAAATGATGCGACAAGTACCACTCCAGAGATCAATCCACTTTTCTTAAATCTCTAAGAAACTTTTGATAACTATTCGACATCTCTGGATAATTTGCTATTCACTTTCAAGCAACCTCGGCATATTCTTGGGTTTATTTAAAAAGCAGGATCTAATTTTATTATGGTGCAGCTTAAAATGTGCTTGCAGGAACAGCTCAACTATAACAATATGAAACTTGAAAAATTTGATACATCTCAGATATCCTTCTTAGTAAAAGCAAAAAACATGACAATCCCTTGGATAACTGTCGATGCTAAAGAAATAGTTGCTAGCGAGATCATTCAATATTTTGGACCTAAAAACTTCCAAAGAGCTATTAAATTGTAAATATAATTAAGGGAGAGTGCTTTGAGATTTGGCTTTTGTGTTCAGAAATTTGGTTGATAGCTTTTTTTGTTATTGAAAAGGTTTGTGTTGCGATAGCGATTTACAAGAATATGGAGACAAAAGTTACTGGATGTCTTCCAATCATTTGTGACATTTACGAACGAGAGAGTTGAGTCTCTTGATCCTGGCACAGGGATGATTAGTATGCGAAGTCTGAAAAAGTTTTAAACACAGAATATTATTTTCATGCACTTTCTCAAAAAAGAAGGGAGAGAGTCATTTAAAATAGGTTAGACTGCTGCTCCATTCATCATTCATAACTATGGAGAAGTTCTAGAAGAAAAGAGTCGCTATGAACATCTCTTTATTAAATAATATCATTAAATTTACGAAACTAATTTCTTATAAAAACGAGATAAATATGAAGAAAATGAAGATCTCGAGATTTTCAAAAGCAACAAGAGTTTTAAGCGTCCTTCTAAGATTTATTTTAAGTATCAACCACCTGTGACAATAGCTAACGAAGAACAATCGACTAATCAAGACGTCAATACTTCGGAAATCAAAGAACATGTTCAAGGGGTCACAAGTACAACCACAAATAATGCTAAAACATTTTTTGCATTTAAAATTCCATAAAATGTTTACAGTTATTTACCCTTGAATTTTTGTTTATTTTTTCAGAGGAAATGCTCGCTGGAGTTAGCCGTCTAAGATATGTATTTTTCATGCAATTTGGGATGCGAAAAAAGAAACTTTGCATACATTTAAAGATTCATCAGCGAGAGGATGAGTATTTTAGTTTTGAACTAATTCTACGTGATAATGAAAAAATGACTACTTCTCGATTGATAATCAATGATTCTAAGCGCTGTGTTTTGATTTCAAATATACTGTAACTCAAAATGGAACAGCAAGCTGAAATAAATGTCTTAAGTGGTCTTAAAGAAGATACTAAAAATGATTTAAACTTGCAGATTAAATCAATTTAGACCTCAAATAAAGATAGTCTTCATCAATCGAATGACTCAATTGATGAGCTCATGCATCCCTTGTAGAATTCAATCATCAAGAATATGATTTTCTCCAAGGCTAAGTAGAACGGTTGCATTTTAGAAACTCGACAGATGAGCACGAAAAGTGAGTTAGTCGGATTGAGGGTAAAGGACGACGAATCTATTTTTCTCCATTTAATAGGCACATCCCCTTTGTTACTGAATTATTTTCACGTTATCCATCGGGTTTATGTTCTCAAAAGCAAAGATCTTGGAAGATGCTCTGTGACTGCTTGCTTGTATACTCTCAAAAGTTATGAATACAATCAGAACTAAAAGATGCTTCTTGCATTGCATATTTTTCCATATAAATTGAGAGTCAAGTAGTTTAACGTGTACTTGTGTTATCAGGATCTATAAGCTGTAGACAACGATACATGCATATAAATTGTCGAGAGATAAAATTAACTCACTGAAAATCTCCTTTAGGCGTTGACATAGAAAATCGTCAGCTAACTTATTGTACTCCGAACACTAATAGGTAAAATAATAATCATCATAAACAAATTTACCTCTTTCTCTTCATTAATAAGAATAATTCCTCTATTTATGTAATTCCAATCCTAAGTTGTTTTGTTAATTAGGTGCATAAATAAACTTCCGTTTACTTCAGATCCCTAAAGCAGTTCGAAATATCTCGAAAATGATAAATAGTCCATTCAAGAAATACGGTGTGTCAAATCGAAAGATTTTATTCTAAAATACGAATTCTCTAGATATCTCTTAAGCCGTGGAGAGACATGAAAGCAATGATTCTGTTATGTAAAGTAAACATTAATCGAATGAAAATGTAGAAGCACCTTAGATCAGTTAGATCAGTGGGATGACACCTCGTGCAGCAGCTGTAACATCTCGAGGATCGATCTCTAATTCCTCACAATATTTGAATCATTTTCATTAGTAATACTACCAATAACAATCCATGCAAAGCTAGCCACATATCAGCAGAATGAGAGAGAAAATGAAAAAGGAAAAGAAAAATTTCGATGCCTATTCGAAAGATAAAGATGCTTTCCAAAGCAAGAAAGTATCTGAGACTCTATCCAAACTAAAGTATGTGAGAAATAAATGTACGAAGTATCGCTATGACTAAAGTGCGAGTGCTGAAAAGGAATTCTCGAAGCCTTTTCTAGAAGAAATTGTGAATCTAAAGAGAGTCGTGTATTAAGGACCGAAGTTGTTATAAAATACGTTTGTAGTAGTGACTGTGCTAAGAGATTTAGTATTAGATTCCTTTTCACTTTAGATCTACATTCCTAAAGTATGCAGGACGATTTAATCCAAATTTACATTAACGAAACTAGTCGATTGCTCTTGGGATTTCTTTGCATAGATTTTCAAGGATAAATTCTTCTTTTTCTTTGATAATAGCTGCTATTTGTAGATTTTTAAAAATTATCAAAGATTCTGTCTTCGCTGTAATTATATGGAAAAACAAAGATAATCTGCTCCAATGACTGTTAAGCCACATTTAGAATAAGGACAAGATAGTAAAGTAGATAAAATGAAGAGCCCAAAGAAACATTCAAGGAGAAATAACCTAGAAAAAGGTTAGAAAATTTTAAAAGACTAAGAGAAAGAAAAAGCTTTGCCAATTCAAATCACCTTGCAGATAAACGGTGTTCCAGATTCGCACATCAATGTAAAAGTAACAATTTTTAAATAAATAAGTATCATTTTACCAGTTTTTAATGAAAAAATGGTCTAATGAAACTGATACTTTAAAATAACAGGAAGATTATCATTCCCCTACGAAGATAGGCATTTTCGAGACGAGTACAGCTTAAATTGGTAAATAATATTTACGACTTAAAGTCACAGACGAAAACAAAACAACGAGATCTTGCGAGGTGTTTTAATTGAGCAGTTTAAAAGATATTTCTTATTTTCAAAGTGGAGACTATGATGCATTCATAAACCCAATGGCTGATGCACTCCCTCTAGCAACAAACGAACCTTTGTTTAACAATTCTATGAATGATATTCTTCCTAAATCGTAGATTTTCGTCCCAGCAATTTCATTATTCTCAGCGTTCAAAACATAAGATAAAGTATTACGTTTTTTAAAAAAAGCGATGCGTAGGAAATCAGTTGATGTACGCAAAGACACTGATTTATTGACTCTTCCAGCTTCTTAAATGCCTGTTTAAAAAGACTCTTTACCTTAGAAAAATAATCCCAAATTCAGGAATAATTCAGTCCTCGCAACTTTTTCAGAAACGATCTAATAGGAATCTCAAAATTGGAAGAATCCCTCTTCATCCAATGATAGTAACGAAGCAGGAGCTGCTCTTTAAACAGAATAATAATTCCTCAACGAATATATAGGGATTCCTTTTCTTCGTGATTTGGAAAATACAGATTTAGATACATTGAATTTTATTGTACCAAGTCCGAGATAGTTATCGTAATAATTCAAGAAAAGTCAGCAAATCTTCAAAGCCCAATCGTAAAATGATTAATTCCTATCTCGTGTATCGGAGTAATAATCCCCTCTCAAGCGTGAACTTGATTCGCATGAAATAAGTCTATTACAGCGTGGTATCATCAGAGAACAAAGTGCACCAGAAGGATTTTCAAATGTCTTAAAAGCAGCACCATACTAAATGGTAGATTCTCCAGGACATGCTCAAAAATAAATAAAAAAGGGGCTCTTCAAATAGCTTGTGTTGAAACATAGATTGCGATTGATTTATTGGAAAAATTCCAAGAGACTTTTTGAACTTTTTAGAAAAGAAAGTGCTAGGAAAATTGATAAAATCTATTAGTTTGCAGCGTTAACAGAGTAAATCGACACATTTTATATTAATAACTTAAAGAGTGAAAGAGCAAAGAAACTGTATTATTTTGTTGAAATCTTCATTTGGGATAAAATAATTCATGAGTACACATCTATCTAAGCATTTCCTGATAAAGAAGAAGAAACGTTTGCTGAAAAACGAGAACAAAAGAAAGAAGATAATCCTGATATTGAAAAGCGTTCCAACACGAGCAGTAAACGAAATATTACGATTTCAGAAGAATCAAATAAATTAAACAACAGCAGAATGAGCGAAGGTAGCAAGAAAAATTAAGGAAAAAATGAGATTAGCACTAAAAAATAAACATTAGGAGAAGTCAAGACTCCACCTAAATAATTTGGTTCCAACGTCGACATCGATAATATTTACAATGCGTATGTTTGCATCGACAATTCTTCGAAGTTCTTCTTGAGAGAGATTCTTCATTCAGAATACATGAAGATTGATAAAAATGAAGAATATCACACATCTGTCTTCATTGATTTCATAAAAGTAAAAATATTTGAAATGTATCTCTTTTTCTTTGGTTAAATTCTTCAATTTATGCTTTTTTGATTCCAAGAAACCACTAGAAGAAGAATCAGTGTTTGATAATTGGAGGTTCCAGAGTTACAACGAGACCGATAATTTCAGAATTTAGTCTTTTTCGAAGAAAGAAAAAGCTGAGCGGTTTTTCTTTGAACCGTTTGGATCAATTGGATATACTGACACCTCAAATCACACGATGTACATCAAACATTTGAATTTAAACTAATAGACAATCTAAAAAATGAGAATAAACCTAAGAGAAATAGTGAATTTATTCATCGCTGAGGGATACTTTAAAAGCTAAACAAATTATACAAATTCAAGATTAACACAATCTGAGCTTAAACAGCTATGTCACTTTGTACTTTATAAGATTAAAACTAATGAATTCTTCGATATTGTAGAAGTTAAGACTACAGCAAGGAACTACTATTTCTGTGTGCAAGTCCTAGATCCAGTACTGAAAATATTACTAAAATCAACTTTAGATCTAGCTAAGAATAGCATAAAGTTTGTTGTGAATAAGCTTGGCACTCTTGAAACGATCTCCAGAGTTGTTCCAACACATTTCTTTGAATCCTACATACCGTTTTTCTCGGTGCTTCTCCTTTAAAGTTAATTTGATATTGCATTACAAAGAGCATCTACATTCTATGGATCAAAAATGCTCCTTCACTACTATGTAAAATAATGAAAAATATTTATCGAACCTCTATTAGCGGAGTGGCCTTACTAATTGTTATTCTTCCTTGTTTTAATATTTTTGACTTAAACAAATCTATCTTTGTTTTGTTGCCTTTCCTTCTGTGTAAAAATCTAAAAATGAAGATAACTTTTTTATTTATTTACATAAATATATATTTTCTCAATTTTTGAAAGAATTCTGTTAATTTTGCATTTGATCCATTTCTACAAGAGGCTTATCAAGTATCACATCTTCCTGAATATATTCTGCCATCTCTTATCCTGCTGTTTCTTTCAAGAATCGACATAAGATTGCTGCTCCAAATCCAAGAAATCCAAAGAATGCAAGAGGTTAAAGATTTTATCCCTAGAAGAACACCACCATCATCGGCACAAATATAATAACTAAGTTAAAACATATGAAAAGTTAACTTTAAAAGAAAAAGAAAGATCCTAAAAAAGGATTAAAATTACTAATCTTCCCGCTTGCAATGCAAATTCCAAATCCAAGACTGCGAACTACAGTAGGAAAGCATTCGCTGGTGAATGTCATGAGCACTCCTCCAAAGACTGCTACGCCAAATCGTATTCCCTTGGAAATTCGTAACATAAAATAAGCTCATAAAAGCAATATAAAAAAGAGAATAATAGCAAAACTTACTATGGCAGAAATAACAACGAGAACTTTTTAATAGCAAGAATATTGATCTAAGTAGCAGGTTTCTGGGATACTAAGAAAAATTAGAGAAACAGAACAGAACGTAGTCATTAACGCAAACCAAAATAAAGATGTTATTCTCTTCATTCTGGTCTTGATTGGAGCTAGAAATAATACAGATTTTTAAGCAAAATATTAGTTCTCAAAATGATAAAAAAATGAAAATATCTAATCGTTACCACTCATAAGAATAGCAAGAATCTCACTAATTGCAGTATATGTCTAGTTGGAACTCATCTCTGCTCCTAGACTGCTCAGAGAGTATTACTATCCATAGTAGATCATATAGCGAAAACTCCATAAAATAATTAAAATAATTGTGAGGCTTCTAAGCGATTTATATCTAAATAAATCAATGTAGCCATGAGTACTTCTCAAAGCACTTCCTTAGTGTTTGTTACTGTCTTCTTCTTCTTCACCTTCAAGTTTGTATTAAAATCGAGGTCGTTTGTTTTTTTAGCAGATTTTATCAAGAACCTATCGAGCATCTTAAAAATTGCCCTAGGCAGCAAGGAATCTAGGTGTCTCAAGAAAATACAGTTGAGCTAGCACAAACGCTATTAAGAAAGGGATTCCCTTGAGTATTATACACTAGTATCGCCAGCTTGTGATGAATTTAGTGATGATTCCATGTAGAATCTAAGCAACAGCCCAAGCGCAACCGAGAAATATTGTTGAGTAGTTTCGAAATTTTTCAGCTTTAAAGTTTTGAAAGAGAAAAAAAGTTCATTTATTTTTTGATTTTGCTGCTGAAATATTCAATTTAATGCTATGAGAATAAGCTCGTATTGCTTGTGAATTTTGTTTGTGTTTTTTCAATGAAAAATGTATTACCTGAAACTTCTGATACGTAAACAAGACTGATTGTCTCAAACCCACTTAGCGACAGTCCACCGCAGAAAAGAGCTGCGATAAACTAATAAATGTTTGTTGTAAATCCACAAAGGATCATGGAGACAGAAGCCAAGAGAAGAGACAGTACAAGAGCAGTTTTTCTTCCTTTAACATTGCTTAGAGGAGGAAATAATAATCCAGAGAGAGCATTTCCAAAAAAGAATGCTGATTCACTGAGACCTATGAGATACGTTCTATCGCAGTAAAGCTAAAAATCAAGCGATGCAGAATCAACGCTATTTATTTTATCTATCTCACTATATGTAGCTTTGCAGGCTTATTGATAGCTGCATACGACTAGCTTATCAGGTGAGATTTAAGAGTTCGCTGATCCAGATGTATCATCAAGAGATGCAGCACATAAAAATACTGGTTCTTTGAATAAAAACGGAAGGCCCATGCTCATAAAGGAAAATACACACCAAGAGAATGATAATATTCTCATTAAGTTTTTTTAGTAAAAGCTATTGTCACCAACAAACTCTAAAGCCTTGAAGAAAGGAAAAATGTTATGAAATGGAGAGAGTTTCTTCCAAATAAGCAGGGTTACCTTATCTAATGAAAGTGTAGTATTGCACATGCGCAAGCTGTTGTCTGTTTTCCAGTGCCTCATTTGTGGATGATATTTTCCTTTGCAATTCCAATAAATCTGCAAGAACTCATCAAAATTATTTTTGATTTTTTATACTTCAAGTTCTATCTTACTGATCTCTCATCTGCCCCCATCTCACTATCTACTTCTATCTATTTTTTCTTTTTTAATTGCTTCAATAAATCATTTGGGAGATATGAGAGGACTCTGATGGATCTTATGTATCCTAATTATGATCAATTTAAATCAAAATAAGTACAACAATCCATTATTTCTTTATGTAGGTCTTAAGGCAAAGATAAATACAACATTTCTTGCGGTCCATCATAAAACATAAAGGTTGAGATATTGAGTTATTGAACTATTAAATTGATTTTTGGAGATTAAGAAAATTATTGATGAATCGTTAGTTTCTCTCAGTCTTTTTTCAATAATGATACGAAGACTGTTTTATTATCTTGATGGATATCTATTTGATAAGAAAATTGAGATTAAAAATAATGAGATTTGAATTTATTGCAAGAAACTTAGCTATAAAGAAAGGATAGTGATTTTAAATTGCAGTAAGAATTATGTGTTCATGTGGGGGTAGTTTTGTTATCAAAGCGAGATAAAGAGAGTATTTTTGAGAATCCTTAATTTGTAACCATACAAAAAGGGAAGGCTAATAACAAATTTTACATCTGATGGGTAGATTAGAGAGAAATGAGATCTATTCTTTTTGTAATAAATGATTATCTCGAGCAAAAATATTGGTAATCAAAAAAGACCGACAATTAGTTCAGCTTTTCAACCCAATCTAACTACAAAAATGACTAAGAAATAAAAAACTGTTTGAGTCAAATTTAGGATTCTTTTCAATGAGCCTGTCTGTATCAGCTCACCATGAAAACTCCCATCGATTAGAAGCATTTTTGGATGAGAAATAAGAGTAAACAAGAAGAAAAATATTAAAAAAATTGATTTCTATTCTGTAATGTATTTGTTAATAGTGTTAGCCACAAATAAGCTAAACAAATCTCTCTTTTATTTCTCACGTAGAATATTTTCCTTGAATGGTTTTCTTGGAAATAATGAATTCAAGGAGAAGTTAAAATTGAAGATAGATTGTAAATTTTAGAATGAATTTAATGACCAGAACAAAAAAGAAAACATGTAATTTGGGAATAGAATAATGTAAAGAAGGTATGTTAAGAAGATAAGGAATGGAGAAGGCTTTGAATTGTGTAATAGAAGATTAAAACTTTCAGTTTTGCAATAAAGAGGTTCTTTTTCAAAAGAGAATTCTAGTTGATTCTTCAGATATCATATTTTTTATCAGCCTTTTCGAGATTGATGATAATATTTCTTGTAGCAGCTGTCTTGAAGCCTAACAGTTCAGAGTAGAAGTATTAATCTTATTCTTCTTTGTCACTCATATTTTCATCTTGACAATCGATTATCAATTCATCGAAGTAGTCGATGGAGTTATTCATAGATTTGTATGATTAGTTAGGAGAATTAGGGATTGAGCTCATGATAATGTATGTAGACTTTTAGATTCGGAGGGAAATCTGTGTTTTTTTTGGTTGTGTTTGTTTGTTTGTTTTGATTATTTAATTATTTCGATTTGACTGTTTCTCCAATGGTAATTTATAACTCAAACGAGATAATCTTCTTCGCTTTTATTAACGAAATCATACCCAGTGGAATTAGATTTACCTCCTTTTTAATTCATTTAAAATCACATAATTCTTAATCTCTTGAGATTATATATTACTCAAGTTTTTCGAGAAAGCAGCCGACTTCGAAAAGAGGAAAAATAACAATTAATTAGTTATTCTCTCACAAAAGTTCAAATCAGCTCTTTCATAATCTTCCTTTTATCGATATAGGTTATTATATTATTTAAATCTGTCAGCACGTAATAGATAGAGTTACAATTAAGGGTGATAATTAACAGCAATTGGAATAACTTCTAGAAAGCGAAGAGAGTGGTCTATGATTTCTACCACCTGCTACTAACATTTAAGATAATTTATTTCATGTTTTAAGAATCTAACAAAAATCCATTCAAAGAAGGAAGGTTTGTTTGGTAAATTTCTTTAATTATCACCCCTCGGATTATTAACCCTATTTGAATATTTTTCCTCGTTACTCAGATAATTATTAATAAATCTCAGTTGATTTTTTGAAAAAACTCAGAGAATTTCTTTCATTTGAAAGGGGGAGGGGGGGAGGGGATTATAGAGAATGATTATGATTTCAACTCCTAAATACCCTTTAATTTGAGTGTAAGATATTAAAGAAGCTTTAAGAAGTAATCAATAGTGAAGAGAGAAAAAAAGATAGAACCAGCAGTCAAATAAGAGTTCTTTTTGTGAAATCTGTTAACAATTAATAAAAAAATGCAATCTAACAGATGTAATTAACTGTTGAAATCTGAGACCTAAGTCATTATCGAATTAAGTATTAGAAAAAACTAATCGATTGGAGGGGAAAAAATCTCAATAATTGACCATATTTAACTATCTTAATCGTGTCTTAGTCTGCAGGCTGGAGACAATTAATTTGGTTTTTGTCAAGAGTAAAACCCATTCAAAGAGAACAAATTATGAAAGCACGGTGCTTATTAAAAGCAATTCATTAGAAGATACTGCTAATAAGTAAACGTTTATTTGACTCAGACATTGAGAAGTAGAAATTTAAAAGTTATTCAAAGATAAAGTGACAAACTAAACAAATAGCCAGTTTTTCAGGGAAATACATATGAATATGGGATAGAAGTTTGAATGATATCGATGTCCACACGAAAAGATAGTCAAATAAATTTTCTTCAAATAGCTCGGGACCATCAAAGGTAGGTAAATCTTGAGGTTGACTTGGGTCTTCGTACGATATCGGTAGTAAAAGTTTATAAGTTATTTAAAAATACGTTTATCCACTAATAATCCGAACGAAAAACTGGTTTCCAAAGAAAAAGGAAAAAATCACAGAAATTAAAATTTTCTAGCTTTTGGAAGCAAGATTAATTGTGATTGTATAACAAATAGAAAGTAGATATGTATGAAAATGCTGTGTTATTTCATTATTTCAGAGGTGTAATGTTGAATCTACCCACAATCAACATGAGAAAAGCAACGTTGCCAACTAATTTTGAAAGTAACTCAAATCCTCGATTTTTTTGTGAATTCACAAAGTTAACTAATTTTATTTCTAATTTATTCAGACTTTATACTTGCTACTCCATGAAAAGAATCACTTTCTTGAAGAGCTGTTTTATAGCTTTCAAACCCTTTTAAATATTCCTACCCTGCCACGAGGGAATTAGCAAGGTTGCATCTAATCTCAATAATCTAAGCAGTTTTGACTTTATTTAAATCAGTATCTATGTTCTCTAGAGCTAAAGAGTAATATTCTGTGCTTCCTTTGAATTCACAGAATTTCATCAGGATATTTCCAACTTCATTCAAAATTGTTGATAGAATTAATTTGTCACTTATTTTTTCTGAAAACAAAATTTGTCTCAATGTGTTTTCATGTAATTTAAATTTCTCCTTGTTGCCTCCTTCTAAGCATTTCTCCAAAAGTAGGAGGTAGAGATTTAAGAACTTGATGTGATTTTTTGGAATGCTGGTCTATTCATATGTCATTTAGATTTCTTCAAGCATCTCTATGCAGGCATTGAACCTGAGATAAATTACAAAAAATGATACTAAGAAAAATTCAGTATTTCACATGCCCTTAAAGTTCTGTTTTTTTCTTTCTAAACTAATCAGAAGAAGAAAAAGAAAGAATAGAAGTGATTGTCAAATAAGGTTGACTAAAAATTCCCACTCTTTACTGTTTTTTCACATCGAAAGACCTCTTAAATTTTTGTATTTTCATCAAAAAAAATTTCAAATGGAGAAAATATTGTAAGAAATCCCCCTCCCATCAGAATTTCGTTTAGTGGCAAAATAATAATTATCATATTAATCAGTTTTTTAATCTGTAACACTTTTTAGGTTATAGAAAGAGATATCTCATCTATTAAATTTGAAGCTTATTAATTCTGAATGTATTTAAGAGAGAAAAATTTACTTTTTCTACTTGGAGTATATTTTACTGACTGAAAATAAGCAGTCAGAAGCATTCTCAGAAGAGTTGCCTTCGATTTTGCAGATAAGTTAATGAGCAGTTTGATAATTCTTAATTGCACTTTCGAATTCACCTATCTTGACAAGAGCTTTTGCTTACCCTCCTAAGATAATTGCTTCATTTTTTCGAAAAGTATCTGAATTTCGTGAAATTCTCAATGCATCTTGATAGTGTGAAATGCTCTGGAGATAATCTTGTAATTAATAATTTATCACTCCTAATTCCTCGTGTATTTCAAATAACTGATTATCAAGATTTCTATCTTATGTCTAAGTAATACCTAGACGCAAGGCATACTCGAGGGATTCTTTAGCTTCCTGGTATTTTTTTAATTGACTGAGACATTTTGCTTTTAGCTGAAGCACTTACAAAAATCTGTAAAAAAAAGTTATTAATTTCCCTTTTTAGTATTAGTTAAAAAACCACTAAAAACCCTACTTTTTTTAGAAAGTTGCAATTAAAGAAGAGGATACTTTTCCTAAAGTTATCAGGGCTTCCGAAGGCCTTCCAAGAGTAATCTGGCAGCTTGCGAGCTCAATGATTACATCCAATTATTCTTACTGTGAAAGAAGTGGGCTTCTTTGATTCCAAGCACCAAACACAGACAGCATTGAAATTAAAACAGCAGCGCAGTCATTCAGCCTTGAAGGATATTTCTTAAGCTCCTTCGCATATTGTGAAAATATTTTCAGACAGTATTTGACACTCTAAGCATCTTTTAATCTTAAACAAATGCAAAAAAGCATACAAAAAATGAAGGACCATTTTGTTATTTTTTTTGGTAGAAATTGATGGCAATTTTTTTAAGTTCTTCACTTACTTCACGAATTGATGTGTTCGGCAGAATCGAGAGCATATTGTTAGCATTTCGGAGTATCTTTGTTGGCTTGCAAGACATTCCACAAGCAAATAATAAGCATATCTAAGATTGTTTCAAAAATAGATAAGTTCATAAAAGATTGCAGAAAGCATAATTATATTTTACATTTTGTGACTGTTTCCTGTTGGAATCAGCTCTAGAAGTATTGATTCACATTTCTACAATACTGTTGTTGCTGCTCCCAATTGGTTTTAGCTAATAAATCCAAGTGAATCCTAAATAACTGCTTCTAATTTCTTCAAATTATCCTTATCCTCAAAAGTATCTATTTTTGCTTTTATTTTTTGCTTGATTGACTCATAATAACTATCTCTTCTGCACAGTAGAGATACCTATTTCTATTAGAATTTATCTAGTTTTGTATTGCCTTACACCTCTCCTTAATTACATAATTCTTATTTATCTTTTTAAGTTGATATTTCTAAGCAATTCCAACTCAGTCTCTTACTTTCATAACTGTTATAATTTTTCATCTTTGAATGATTTGACTCTTCAACAGTTCTCGGAGCTTCTTTCTCTCCAAAGGGCACTGCCAACTCTGGTTGTTCTTAAATCTAAACACCATTTTCGAATTATTCAATATCCTATTCTGTTTCTTAGGGCATTTTAAGAAATTAAGCACCAAAACTCTAAAAAATTGGTAAAGATTTGTTGATTGCTACATTCTCGTTTAGAATCCTATCCTTAGAGTCATCAAGTAACTGTTTAACTCTTGTCTCTTAACAATCACTATTTTCTTCAAGCTAATACTCTACATCATCAATGAATGTTTATCCGTTTGAATTTTTGCTCGACAAAGACTGTCTTTCCTTTTCAACAGATACACCATCCTACAAAGAAATTATTTTTGTTAAAAAAATGAGAATTGTATCTGAAAATAATTATTTAAGTTAACTGTTACCTTTTCATTTTATTCATTGATCTATTTATTACAAATTGAGTACTCTTCGGAGCTGTAATTCAACCTTGAGAAACTACTTGTATTTGGTGTTTCGTTGACGGAAGTTGAAGAAACATCTTTGGAAGTTATTTCAGATTTATTATTATTATTATTTTACTTCCTACCTGTCGAATCAATATATGAAACTGATCGTTTCCTATCACTTGATGATCTACTTGCTTTTAGAATAACTCCACCTTTGAGTACAATTCTACTTGAACTTGGTTTGCTTTCAATCTCACCTAAGCTACTTAAATCACTGCATTCTTAATAACAAACACTTTATCCCTTACTTGAGTTAGGCACACTAGCATCTTAAGAAGGAATAAAGTGTTCATTTTTAGTAGTTGAGAGGCTTAGAGTATTCTTTTTAGTGTCGACCTATCTTTCATTTACATTATTTTTATCAAAGAAACACTTCCCATTTTATTCTTCCAAGATGATTTCGTTTTACAATGCCAGTAACTCCTGCTAAAGATCCTCTTCATTCTTGTTTTCGTTACTGATACTGTCTTTAAACTTTTCATAGTATTTTTGATCTAAAGTTGTGGCTACAGAGCCTTAGAATTTGCTACTGAGAGACATTTCAAACTGCTCTTTTTATAAAAATATCTTGAATAGCTCATTGTATTTTGTTGAGTTAGTTTCGTGTTGATTCCCTTTTGTTTCTTTAACTTTACCATAGTTTTAGGTAAATACATTTGAGTTTTGCTTTGAAGGATCAAGATAATAACCTTGCTATTTTCGTTCTTCTTTTGAAGATTTTAGGCCATCTCCGATGAAATGTTCTTGTGTTTTTTTCTTTTCTTTTTGATTATGTAATTCGATTTAAGCAATTGGTTTACTGTTAGTTTCAATAACATCTTTGTTTCTTCTCAGATGAGGATTTGAATTGTTGCTGAAGGTACTCAATTCATTGAGAATTCGCTGATTCATCAAGAAATGTGTCTTCGAATGTTATTTTTTTATTGATCTTTTTTTTGAAAATTAAAACCAAGAGAAAATCAAAATTGTCTCAGAAAAAAATCAACAGATAAATGTACTTAAAATTTAAACTACAAAAAGGCATCAATTATTTGATGCAGAAAGAAATCATAAAATGTATTATTTAACGAATTTATTAACACAATATTGAAAATATGGTTAAATCATTGAATAATACAATTTTTTTAAAAAAACACCCTTTTTCTCCACTGTTGAAATTGTAAAAAATACTGTTTTTTAATAATACAACAATATTTTAATTATTAATAAAATCTTTTGGTTTTTTTGTCTTCGAAAGAACATGCACATTAAACTGTTTTGTTTAGTTTCAATCGAAAAAATAAATAAATAACTAAAATAGCAATATTTTGCTAATACCCTTTTATCACTAAATTAGTTATTTCTTAGATCATCTTTAAATATCCTTTGCATTTTCTTGTTTCTTCCATGATTAGTATATGAGATTAGAAAAAAAGACTAGATCCAATTATTGAAGATCCTTTATGATATCAGAAAATAAGTTAATCTCTCTCTCTCTGTAAGCTAAATCTTTCAAACAATTTTTGATTTGAGTATTTGCAATTAAATCACAAAATATTTGGAAAGACCCTTTCTGTTCTTTTAGATAGAATAAACTAAATCTTTTTAAATACGTTATTCAATTGTCATGGAAAGAGCATTATTCTCACCGCGATGGTTGATATGTTCTTTTTTGCTATTTAAAAGCTATTTCATATATATATTTTTTGTTGTTGCAGGAAATGGTTTATTTTCCAAAAAGAAATTGAATATATGAGATAATTGATGACATTAGATAACAGAAAATAGATGAAATATGAAATGAGCTCTCTTTCAACCACTATTCTGCATAGTACGTAGTAATCAATAATTATAAAAGTCTGATTTGGTTGTTCCCCCTTTTCTTAGTGAAAGTATTAATTCATAAAAAAGAAATATTAATTTCAAGAATAGAAAACATAATTTCATAAAAAAATTAATAAAAGAAAAGATAGATAATCCTATGGGCAACGTGCTTGGAATCTGCAATCATAAGCGAGAAGATATTGATTAGGAAAGAACACAACCTAAAAGGTTGGTTGGACATTATTCTCTTGATAATCAACCGAACAATCAACTTGATAAACCTGTGAGCCCACCAAGTTCACAATAGAAACCAGTGGAAACTGCATAAAAAGGAGCTAATTAGATCAACACCTAGTAGAAGGAGTAAAGTAAGAGTGGATCTCAAGCATTAGATTAGAATGTCGAAGTTGTTCTTGAGAAACCTAAAGTGAGAGAAGAAACAGAGAAAAAGTAGAATATTGATATTGTCTACGATGAAGCTGATGGAACTAAGAATGAAAATGAAATTGAAAGCTAGAAAACTGAGCAAGATTAGAAATCTCAGGCAGTTGCTTAAAATGATGGCTAGATTGAAAGCAATCAAGAGGAAATAATAGTTAGAGAACTACTAACAGCTTAATCTGAAGATGTCAAGGTAGAAACTGAAAAACAATAATAGCCTATTGAGTAGATAGAGAACATTCAAGAAGTTTCAAGTGAAAATCCAAATCAAGAGTAAGTCTAAGTAGATTAGAGCTAACCCGAAGGAGCATCAAAGGAGATTCAATTAGAAACTGCTGTAGTTGTTGAGCAACAAAAGAACGAAGTTGTTGTTTAAGAAGTTTGCTAGGAAGTAGTAAAAGAAGAATAAACTGTTTCTGAACCAACTAAGGAAGATGTTGTTGTTTCAGAATAACCCAAGGAAGAAACTGTGGCTACTGAGGTGCCTTAGGTTGAAGTTGTTGAGGTTTAATCTGTAAAGGAAGAGGTAAGAGTTGAGGAGAGTTAAAAATAAGAACCTGTAGTCGAAGAGCCTCCAAAGGAAGAAAACACAGTGAATGTGGAATAACCTAAAGAAGAGCCCTAAGTTGTTGAAGAACACAAAGAAGAAGTTTAAATCTCAGAGCCTCAAAAAGAAGAACAATAATAAGAATCTTCAGAAGTTACAAAGGAAGAAGTAATAGTTAACGAGCAACCCAAGGAAAATGTATCAGAAACAGAACCATCAAAGGAAGGTAATCCAGAGATCACATAAAGCACTGAATAGAATGCTACTGAAACTAAAAATGAAGAAGAAGCAATTGTGCCTCCAGTTGATGAATAAGTTAAAGAAGTTTAATAAAATAACGAGGAAAATTAAGTTACTGGAGAACAAGTAAAAACTGAAAGTGAATAGAACGAACAACCAGCAGAAGCTAAAGCTGAAGGAGAGTAATAAACTTAAGAAGAATCTCAACAAAATGTTGAAAAGAATACAACTGAAAGTGGTTCTGAAGTTGCTAGTGAAGCTCCAACAGCTGCTGAAAGTTAAGCCCAAGAAGGAGAAGAAGACACCAACGAAGGAGATAAAAAAGACGAAAACAATGGTGACAAACAGCCAGAAGGTGGAAAGAAGAAAAAGAAAAATAAAAACAAAAAATGAACAAAGAAAATATTGAAGCATTTCTGTAATATTTCTTTTTTATTATCAATCGATCGATGTTTGGTAACTATTAAACAAAATCATGACAAAATATTATCTTTTCCCCTTTAATTCAATCAATCACAAATTACCCTAAATCACAAGACAAAGCATAATGTATATTTGAAATAACATCCAATCCCCTTGATATTTTTAATTAAGCAAAGACGCATTTCTTTCTCTAAGGAAGAAAAAATAATAATTCATTTAAAAAATCAATAAGTAAAAAAAATTCAAAGTGAAAAATACAAAAAATAATCATCTCTCGGCCCAAGTGATTCATTGAAATTATTTTTTAAACTCACCATTATCAGCCATTATCCCTCATAAACTTCTGCAATAACTTGTTCTTCTCCACCGTTTCAATCAAGGAAGACTAACTTTTGCAGATTGTTAAATATTCAAGAGAATCTTTGATTCTTTTTGAATATTTTTTGAGAGATATCATAATAGTTTTTAAAGATTTCTGCATAATCAATTTTAGTTTCTTCAAATTTGAATTCCTGCCATTTTTATTCCCAATATTGTATAAAATACCGTCTATCTCTACCTTGCTTTATGTAAATAAATGAGAATTATTATGAAAAGAAAAAGAGAAAAAGAGAAAAGAATAAGCTTTAAAAATATAAATTTAAAATTTTTCATAAATCAAAAAAAGATATTCCCCTTTAAATTCAGTTAAGAGAGGGGTACAATTAAATTTAAAATAATTCAAATCTTGTGGAGAAAAATATTGATTGCTGGAATCTTAACTGGCACGATTGTGGAATGGGGATGAGTTTGCCTCAAAATTTTAGCTAATTTGAATTCAACGAAATTTCAATGAAAAAATAATATGATTTTTTTATACAAAAGATAGTAAAATGAGCTCACTCAAAGTAACTAGCATTAAGAATTCACAAAGAATCACAATTCAATAAAATATCCCCAAACCACATACAAGTCCACAATTTTTGCATTATAAGAAACTCATGATAATTTGTGTTTGATACAAAAAACACAATAACAATAATCAATTAACTAAAGTTAACTTCTACATTTAGGGGTTGGGGTTGGGGTTGGG
>Ga0302271_10000143_pt1 | contig 63694 bp, 44 predicted proteins | sample III_Bog_N1_1_FD_198767 | JGI IMG/M metagenome (GOLD analysis project Ga0302271, IMG submission 198767) | Peat permafrost microbial communities from Stordalen Mire near Abisko, Sweden - III_Bog_N1_1 | ecosystem: Environmental > Terrestrial > Soil > Wetlands > Peat | place: Sweden: Abisko...
AGAAAAGAATTAAAAATATTACGTTTTAGAGGATTAAGAAATTTTATATCAGCCTTTCCCCACAATGAAAAAAAAAAACAAAGCGAAAAGGAATTAATTTATTAATAACATGACAGATTATTTTCTCGGTGCAGCCAACAACAATTTACAAAACAAGTCAATAATGCAAATAATGTGCTAATCTTAGTTTATGTTTGCTAGTTTTATCAGTTTCCTGAGAGCTACAATTTATGTAAAATTAGCATCCTAAAAATGAATTAAAATTCTTCTTCTTCTTGTTTTTTTTATTAAAAAATGATAATTTTATCCTCAGTTTAATAATAAAAATTCCATCCTCGGTGAGACTCGAACTCGCAACCTTTGGCTTAGGAGGCCACTGCGCTACCATTGCGCCACGAGGATTTAGCCTTAGCATTATCCTTCAAATATTTTTATATTATTATGGAAAATATGTCCCCATAAAACGGAGAGATAATTCCAATAAATCCGTTATGTTCTTATTGAAATCTTAAATATCTTAGATTTTTAATGCTGTAGCTATTTTTATGAAAATTGAAATATTATTCCTCTTAACTCTAATAATTTATCATAAGATCTTTGAGATTCTGTTCTATTAATGTTGGGAGATTGTATGCAATTTGAAAAGAAAAACTATTTAAAAATCTAATTTGATTAACACATAATTTCGATTCCCCGATCAAATTTACCCACAGCTATTAGTCAGTTAGATATTCAATATGCTTATTATTACCCATTTAAAACTAATTAAATTTCATTGTTAAAGAAGAAGAAATCAGTTTGGGGAGGAGCATTGCAATCTATCCGAAACAAAAAAGCCAATAATCAATCAATTCAAAGAAAAGAAAAAAAAACAAAACAAAAATAAGAGTGAAATGAAACAAAAGAAAGATAGTCCCCTCTGAAAAATGACTCAAAGTGCTGAAGAGATTTAAAAACAGCCCAACTACAAATATGCTTAGTTTTTTAGCACAACGCGCACATACGGGATTCATTTTCTTAAGTGAAAAAAATAAACACTATTTCTAGCTATGCACGCTTCGGCGATATTTTTCCAAGAAATGGTCTCTCGAGATTCCCAAATGTTCCTTCTCTTTCTCTTTCTATCTCTGTCTCTCCAATGAAGTTTTTAAATTTAATTCTCTGTAAACCGCGCATATTATCACTGAGTCCATTTTCCAATGGAAATATCATTTCTCCTTCAATGATTGAGCACTCTCCTTACGAAATTTCACATACGAATTTGTTTAAATAATAAATTCATTGTTTAAACCAGCAGATTAGACATTTTTGGAATTGAAAGTTTTTGATATTTTTGTTCTGCATCTGCTGGTTTTCTTTATTATTTCAAAATGCTTCTACAAACCCCTGATTTATTTAATGGGCATATTGTAAGAATGCTAATTTTTTGGAAATTTGTTTTCAATGATCAATTATGAGAATCCTATCCTGCTGCTCTTTTTATTGTTTCTCTTTGATTTTATTTGTCTATGGAAAAGACAAAAAAAAAATATGAAAAAAATAAATGAAATGAATTGTAGTTTCAAAAGTGAAATACAACAAAAATTAAGAGATAATAATAATAATTTCAGTTAATATTAGAAATTAATTAAGTACTTATGCATGTGTTTTTAATTATGCATTAGACTTTGGCGGTTAAAATTACTTGGGGGGGATGATGAGAGAAGAACCATAGAATGGTTAAAGACTCTGAAAAATACAGGATTTATTATCAATGCGGACTTGTAAATGAAATGATACTAAAAATGATAGAGAAAAGTCTTAATAAATTAATTACACAATATTCAAATTTGCAAGGAAATTTTCAATCTTGAGCTATTTATTAGTTTAGAGTAAATCTCTCTCTCTTTATCTTTAAAAAATCTAACATTTTAATAAAAAACAAATTAAAAATATCGAACTTCTATGATCTATGATGAGAAATCACACCCCCGCAATGATAATTCATCCTCTCTTTACTTTTTTCAGGAAGTTAAATCTTCGGGGAAATAATAAATTAACAAACAATTTTTCTTTGATCCCTTACTTTTATCAAATCTTTTTTTCTGGCACTTTCTTGAAAAATGATAGGACTTCAACGCAGCTTAATGGCTTCTTCATAGCTAGCAAAGATGCTTAGTAACACCAGTGGAATGTGCGCATTTGCGAAATTGAAACGTCGCTCAAAGAAATCGAAGAAAGAAGATGAAAATAACCCGATTTATAATGTCTTCTAAGCACTCAAGCTAGTTAGAATACATTCCATTGCGCCTTATCCTGAAACCATCGATTTTAGCGTTATGTATTGACAAAAAAAGATAAAATATTATGATTTGGTGATTAACCTATTGTAATAAAAAATCTAGTCTAAATGTTGATCCACGCCATGGAGATCAAATCGTTAGAGGAACAGCTAAAATGCCAGCTGGATTAGGCAAAACTAAGAAGTTATGTGTATTCTGTGCGGAATCGCAGAAAGCTGCTGCTATCGAAGCAGGTGCAGATATGTTCGGAGATGAAGAAGTACTCAAAAACGTAATAAATCATAATAAGTCTTAGAACAAATGATTATTCTCAATCAATTCAGCAAATAGTGAATCACAAATTTTAACATTTTGTGTTGGGTTTTCATTGTCAAATAGATAAAAGCAGGCATTGTTAACTTCGAGTCAATTATTGCGACTTCCGATGCCATGGTTAAACTCAAACCACATGCAAGAATCCTTGGACCAAAAGGACTCATGCCAAACTAAAAGCTTGGAAACTTAGTCACAGATGAGAAATTGGGTAAATAGCTTAGTTTGATTCTGCCCCTAAAAATCATTTATCCATTATTAAACACATATTTTGAATCTTCGACCATTTTCTTAATTTTTTTTCTATGTTTTCTTCCACATAGTAACTGCAATCACTGATGCCAAAGTTGGGCAAGTTACATTCAGGTAACACAACCAATTTATCAATAAATTTAGTTTCTTTCTTTTTTCATATTTTTCTCTCTTTCTTTCCTTCTTTCCATTTTTAACAACAATTTCAATCTTCCATCAATTAGAGTCGATCCTGGCAGCAACATCCATTCTCCTTTAGGCAAGGTTGACTACTCCGATGAGTAGATCCTAACTAACTTGAAGTCACTAATGTAGACACTCGTAGAAAAGAAGCCCTCAATGGTGAAATCAAACTACTTCGTGGATGCATATCTCAAACCAACTAAAGGACCAAGTTTCAGAGTGCAAATCGATAATATTGATCCAAGAAGTAAAACTTCAGTTATTAACACTTTCCAACAATAGCAATAGTCATAAAAAGGAGTTGCAGCATCGTTACCTGCTTAATGAGATGAATGTTCGAACATAGAAGAGGGGCGAAAAGAACATAAGATAAATAAGGATAAAAAAGATTTATTTCTCGATTTGAAAAATCATATTTTGATATGTAGAAATGAAGGTATTCTTCCATGTTATATCTGTAGAATAGCAGTGTATTTAATGAGGAAAATATATTCTAAATTAAACTAAATTAGACAAGAAAGATGTACCTCAATCAACACAAAATGTAACTTTCTCATAAATTATATAAACGCATAAACTGAATTCGATTGGACAGAACAAATTGTCTTTATAAAAAGCCTAAAAGATATGAATAAAACAGAACTACAAATGACTCTTTGCGTGATTGTTATAATTCTGCTGTATCTCCAACTTCCCCTCTCATTTAACCTTCTCTTTATCCTTAATCTTCTTCTCTGATATTTTTTCTTTCTTTGATGCTTTTTCGTTATTGCTCTTCTGGAGATTCTGATCTGTTTCCTATTTATTGTCCTCTCCTTTATCTTTATTTTTCTTTTTCCCTTGAGATTAAGATTCCTTTATTGCTGATTCTTATCCTTTCTTCTCCTTTTTAATCAGTAACTCTTGCATCTCCACATCCTTAGGACCCTTGTATTTCTTCATCTTCTTTTTCTACAGTTCTATGTCCTTCGCGATCTAGAGAATGTAATCAAGAGAATTACAAGGGTTAACTTCATTTTATTCTTAGATTGCTTACCTGCGGTTTAGCTTGTGCTTTCGCAAGGAAGTAAATCATGCTCAATCCACTCCATACCTTATTTCGTTGCATTTCCCCAAAATTTTACAAAACATTAACTCCAATTTATTCAAAATGTTATTTTTTCTTACAAGTATGGCAATTTCGAAGACATTGTTCTGATAGAATATCTTGTAGAACTCCAAGTAGTACACTTGGAAGTTAAAGATCTAACTCAATTCACTGAATCGAACATATTATATGAAACACTTCGCAACAAACTGCACAACAGCTACACCCATCACCAACATCAAATTCAAATTGAACAAAAAGCTGTTCATCCATGTCTCATTTGGTCTGTTAAATAAACAGAAAAAGGTGATTAAATCTTGAATTACATTAAAATTTACCTCATTGGATGAATTGTAAACAGGAATGGAATAGCTAATCCGATTTTAAAGTTTCCTTTCATGGCACACCATAGTAAATACAGTGAAAACATCGCAAAGAGAGCGATTCCAATAAAGTCAATGCCAATCTCTTCTGTTCGAAGAAAGGCCTTGTCTAGTAAGGGAAATAAAGGATACCCATCTTTCTTGATCACAACTGCTACGAGACTTAAAAAACAAACAAATAATAAACATAATTAGTTAGTTCAATATGCTAATTCGCTAATAGTTTTCTGTTGTATTTTTTACATATGTGCCCACCACACTAATGAGATGATGATGCCAATGAATCCTATAAATAGCTTCCCGTAGAACACTAGCGGATTTACTGTACCTATCGATAACTCCATCTTGAAAAGTTGATGCTCCTAAATGTGAAAAACAGGTTAAATAATCAATTTTGTGAACTAAACACACCCACATAATCAACGAAATGATTAGCTTTTACATCTTCTAGCTAAAGGACTGCTTCGGAGAATACTTGAAAGTCCGCTGCATATTTGCTTTTGATTTTCCTCTTTGCCCAGAATCCTTTTTAGTACTTTACTTCGAATTGATCCTCTTGAATTTTATCTCCTAGCTCCATTAATGTCTCGCACTGCTTTTTCAGCTGAGATTTCTTTGAAAATGCTTGCTTTGAGGAGGTCTAAATTAAAAATATGATTCCTGTTAATTTTTCTCATTTAATGTCATTTATGTCTTACAAATGTCGGTCTTGTTCTATAAGACCTAATTAGATCGATTGGCAGAGCTGACATACCCATTCCAGCGAACAACACAAGAAAGAATATCCCAAGGAAGGCTAAGCTAGCCATAATTGAGACATACAGTGACACAGTGAATGTAGCTGTCAGATCCTATGTAACTTGGATGTTAGTTGTGAAATATGTATCTGAGATAGTATCTGAGGATTATAGAATTGCTGTAGGTGATCCATCTTCATTGAGTGAGAAGGATATGACTCTTACAGGAAGGTAAACAGTCGAGCAGAATAAATAGAACATCGCTAAGAACACACCCATAAGAAGGAGCATCACGAACTCCATGGCGATTGTAGTGCAGACTCGAGTGAGCTTAGAGAAGAAAGAAAAAGAGGGATTGATTGTAAAGGGAATTATTTATTGTTTAGATAGTTGTTACGAATGATTTGTCCTCATCAGACTCGTAGTAGAAGGAGAGAACGGGAATCAAAAAGGCTAAGAATACAAGCACCGAAATATACACAACATACCACATCTAAAGAGTTCGAAAAATAGGAAAAGATTAAGGTATATTTTCGCGAGGATTTCTTGCTCAATTTATCAGAATTTAGAAGTGATTTGTTTACTATTTCCATGTTGAACCCCGAGCCGTATCCTCTTTTAGACAAAATAACAAATAAATACAATTAAAACCAGGGGATTTTCTCATCTAGCATTCTCATTTTTACCTTGAATTCGAAACATCAAGTGGAATTAATAGCACTTGTCCCCAACATAACGTCAATCCTGCGACCTATTATGTCACCATAACAAGAAAACCAACAATATTTCAAGAACTCAGAAGAATTTCATTGAAATCAATGTAATCCAAATGAATCTGTTGCATCATTTTTTGTCATATTATTAATAATATTCAACCACTGTGATTTTACAGAGGAGATTTGCACCAAATCCGTTATCTTCTGGATGGCAATACACTCCTAGGATATAGATGTTCGCGAATACCAAGAGAACTCCAATGATGATAGTCATCACAAGGAGAAATATATCCATGTTTCTTCAAATGGCTCGACAAATGAGCAGTTTTTGATAGACCAACTGCGCTAAGGAAGAAATCTTAATCAATATCAAATGATTTTACAAACAAAAGAAAAATACAAGATAATTAAATATTTGTTTCCGGAGAATGATATCAAGTGTGTGTGTGTGTGTGATGTGGGGAGGGTACAAACACTTTGCTGGAAAACATTTGATCGTTATTGGCTGAAATAGACCAAAAAATAATATAATTTATAATCATAGAATTAATCTATTCTTATTTTGAGAGATGATTTGAATAGGATATCTTCAGTTTTTAATAGGAAATAAAGATGAAGGCGAATTTGTGTATTTATTTTAAATTATTTTTAAAAATAAACAGAAAATCAAACATGATTTAAGTTGTTAGTTTGTTTAGCTTTAACTGGCTGAATGACTATCATGCAAAGAAGAATAACTCTTATTTTGGAATCTCAACGCAATTAATATTTTGAGTGGATTTTTTATATATTTGAAATTCAGCACAACAATACATTACACAATTTTCTAATATTTTGACTCATGCTTTCTTCGAAGAAAGGCTCTATAAAGACTCTTGCAGTTTCAGCTGCGAATACTAATATAGCTAATAAAACTAGTAGATCTAGCACATCGAAATCACTTCCTAAAAAAAAAGAAACCATTGCTGGAAGTACAACAAGCTTAGGTAAAAAGTCTAAGGATAAATAAGATCTCAAAGATGGATAAGCGAATGATTAGAGCGTAAAGAAACTAAAGAGTTCGAGATAAAACTCTAAAAGTTCATTCTTGAAGCTAAATAGCTCTCAAAGTGAAGCTGATATCTCACAAAGAAGAAAATACCCACTGATTAGCGCAGCAACAACAAGAAATGGGAATAATAATAATTTAGAAATCGTTGTAGCAGATAAATAATAAGCTTCCACACCGAAATCAGTTCTGTAAGATATATTTAAAGATAATGATTATGTTTGTATTAATGCTGTTTTTGTTGTTGTTCTTGAAATACTCATTTAGTTCTCGTCGAAATGGTGAAAAATCACCTGGCAATAATATTACCAATCCTGCATTGAATCGCTCAAGAAAATCAGATGCTGCATTGGAAACATTTCCAGTGAGTTCTCGTTCATCTCGAAAGCCATCTTTCACTGATGCTAAGAGTTCAGCTAAAAAGAATACTCGGCAGCCTTCAAGACAATTAGAAACCAAAGATGAGTCAATCAAAAAGAGTAAACGTAGAGTCTTGCCTAAGAATATCTTAACTAACAACAACGCAGACAATAACTTTGATGGACTAATGAACTCGAGTAATTATAATAGCAATAGCAGTAGCAGCGATGATGAATTTGATGTGATTCTAAGTCCTCGAGTATTGAAGCGAATCTAAGAGTAGAATCAAGCTGCATATGACGCTACGAATTTATCGAAGGAGAGTGAGTTTATTTTATCACAGAAGATTGATGATTGGAAACGAGATAGACTAGAAAAGGAATTCAAATGTTTATTCTATAAAACGAGGGAAATCAGTGAGTTATTGCTGGAATAGCAGAGGAAAACATCAGAAGTGTTGAAATAAACAGATTAGCAGGAGTAAACTGCTGATGTGTTTAAGTAGAAATATAAATAATGCAAATAGATGCTTAAAGAAACAAGAAACAGCATCAAAGAGAAAGAGGAATAAGCTGTGTCTGCTACGAAAAAGGTACGAAAAAGGGGGAGATGAGGGAGAGTCTTAAGGGGGGTTATTTTCGATAACAAATTGTTTATTTTGTTGTTCTGTTTGAATCAAAGTGTGAGACATTAACTTCTGAGTTATTCGATATGTAATTGAAAGTAAAGGATTAAAAATCAGAGTTAAAAAGTATGGAATCTGAGGTAAATAGGGTTACAAAGGAGAGTACTTAAGAGAAGAATTAATTCCTCGAGAAAATGAAGGAATTACGAGCAAAGTTGAATGAAGAAAAAAAAGAAGAAAGTAAGAAATTCGATAGTGCAACGAGATTGGAGACAGAAACGAGAAATAAAATGGAGGTTCTAGAGTAACAAAGGGAATAGCTGAGGGAATAAAAGAAACTCAGAGAATAAGAAGTGAATTAGTTGAGATAAGAGCTGTAGGATGTGAGAGAGAAAGCAGCAGGGTAGATTAAAGAAATGGAAGCGAAAGATTAGAATTAATTTCATATTCTAAGTGAATTAGAAGCTGAAAGAGATAAAATGGCTGCGTAGATTGAGTAGTTATTGCAAACTAATACGAATTGCTAGCTAGTAAGAATAAAAAGAGAGATTGAGGAAATTTTTTCGATAATTTATTTGAATAATTAAATTAGGAAGTGAGTGAGATGTAACGGAGTTTAAAGGAGGAAAAGGAGGAATATTGGAGAATGAAAGAGGAATGCAGTGTGCTGGGATTGAAGAATGCTGGTGTGACTGATTAGCTGGAAGAAGCAAAGAGGAAAATCGAAAGTTAAAAAAGGAAAATATCTGATCTTGAAGAGTCATTAATTAGATTCAAAGCTGATAAATAAGAGTAGGTTTTGAGTTCAGAATTGAATAACCAATAAGCATTAGGATAATAAGCATAATTGAACTAAGTTAAAGCAGAATTAGCGAAGGTGCAATCATAATAGTCGATTTCAACTGAAGAATTAAATAAAGTAATTATTTTTAATAATTTTTTAGCATTAAAAATAACTGTTTTTTATGATTGAACTTTGAAAGTATCGTGAATTATCAAGTGGATTAGAGCGTGAGAATCGTTTATTGAAAGAAGAGCTAAGTAATAAAAGTAGTGAATGTGAGAGACTTCGCGAAAATGGGTAGAATCTTGAGTAGTAATTACGACGAGAGATTGAAGAAATTAAAGTATCCAACAGAGACAATGAGGCTAAGCTGAAAAGGAAGGAATCAAAGCTTAATAGGCTTAGAGATGATACTGACAGCAAGGTTAAAAAACTCATGGAGAAGAATTTGTATTTGGAGAATGAATTGCTACTTCAAACAAGAGCGGCGGAGGAGAAAGCACAAAATCTGTTAGAATTGCAGAGAGCACAAGATCGATAAGCATTATAAGTAAATCATGATAGAAAGAGAATTAGCCGTTTAGATTACAATTATGTCTAACTCTTTTTGTGGTATTAGAACAAAATGGTAGAGGAAGAGAGACAAAGAGTCGAGTTGATGATGAAATCTTTGGAGTTAGAAACCAAAGGAAAACAGGAAGCAGAGAATGCAATGAAGTCACGAATTGCTGATTTAGAGAAGCAAATAAACGAAATTGACTTTGAAAAAGAATCATTTAAGAATAAGCTACTCTTCACCAAATACGAAACACGCAAAATTAAAGATGAATTCAATGAGGTAATCGATTAACAAACACCTTAAAATTATGGATTGAATTAACCACCATTTGTATCTTTTTCTATAAAATAGAAAGAAAACAGATTGCGATCGACATATGAGAATCAAATTGAGTAATTCTAAACTGAAAAGGAGCAGATAGTAAATGCACTTCGAGTAGATCAAGAAAAGAAGAAAATCAAAGACAACAAAATCAAGGTTATTCATTCAACAAAAATGTTTTAAAAAGAATAAAAGCAAAAAGTATTTTAACTGATTTTTGTTTATTAATTTTCTAGGTAATCAGCGATATTAAGGATTTAGTACGATATCACAAAGAAAAAATTAAAGAAGTATCAGGAAATTGAAAAATAAAACATTTTATTTACACCAAATAAGCAAACACAAACAATGATAAATTACATATTCAGACTATCAACTGCATAATATGACATATTTAACTGGACTTTTCAAAGTTGATCAAAATACCATCTTTCTTTTTCTCAAAGCTTCCTTGTAATTTTTTCAGAATATTTTATTATTCTTGAAAATTACTTTATCCACTTTCCGTTAATAGCTATTATTTGTATTAGTATGTCTCTCTTGCATATTCCCTAACTCTATCAGATCTTCTCTTTTCCCTGGATGTTTCTTCTAAAATTCATTAATGACATTTGAAATATGTTTACTTATTACGTTATTATCTTAATAATAACTCAATGTATTCTTCTCTTAGCCTCCTGTTTTATTTAAACTACTGTTCAACAAGTTATTGCTAATTCTCCTATTATTATTATTATTATTCTTATTATTTCTGTTAATATCTCCTTCAGTTCCACTGCCATGACTCAGAGAATAACTTCTAACTCTTTATCCACCACTGCTGATAATCTCTCGAACATTCGATGAGAATATCTTCTTACCATGTAAACTCTCTACCTGTTTTGTTTCTTTTCCTTCATCTCCAGTAGATATTTATTTATTTTAATTATATCCATTAGCCATGATGGGCACTTTCCCCCATGCTTTTGCATCAACTTGACTCCATCTTTTGTTATACAGCCATCCAGTGGCTTGTAAGGTATTTTGATTTGTTGATGTTTTCGTTGCAGTAGCTGTAGTTGTATTTTTAGTTCTGTTGTTGTATCCATTTGTTGTTGTAATAGAAGTTAAGAAATTATTTTTCGCTTCATAGTCATCCTCGTTGCTTTCAATGCCATTCGAAATAATATTATCCTCCTCAATCGATCGAGCTTAATCATCATGATAGTTATCTTTATTCTTGTTGTTTTGTTCATTCCCTCCTGGAAGAATATTGAATTTACAATCAGAATAATTGCAGCATTTTTATTGAAATAACAATGCATTCACAGCTTCTAAGAACTCATTACTAGCAAACATCCTTTAGACTATTTCCATTCGTTATTCACTGTCAAACTCATTATTATTCGCATCAGTTTTATTCAAACTAGATTACTTCCCTGATTACATTTCTCGTATTCCTTTCAGGAATATTTCCCTAATCGGATTCCATCGAATTTCTGGAGTATTATTTCCTCCTGTTCGAAGCTCACCAAGAAGTTACTTGATTTACCGTTTCTTAGATTGATTCTCTGTTTTGAGATCTTCAATGAGTGTATCTCTTCCACCGAGTTTGTCAATCACTAATCTAAAATAAATAGAAGAGATATTTATTATCATATTTTTGTGAAAATGTTATTGTTATTGTCATACTGCTCGATAACAAATGCTGCTTAATGTGGATTCTCCTAGAGATCAATGACTCGTAATGCTGTGATTAAGGAATCTCTGTGCTTAAACTATCTACTTAGTTTGGATTCTTTTTCGAGTGGAATCTTAGTATCAGTTGCGTTGTTTATCGAGTTGTCGTTGTTTGTAGGCTATTTCATGGCTTGTATTTCAAGCAATTCAGTGAGCCTCTACTGTGCTTTAAAATGAGCTTACTTAGCAATCTTGACTTCAGCAGTGAGTACTTCCATTGAATTCTTCAACTCTGCAGTCTAAGCCTTCAATTCAAGATTTGATTTACTCAACTCTTCGCAGTTCTCTCTGAAGAATTTCAACTACCTCTCTAAACCTACAAAGATAATAAGCACACAGAGTATAGGTAAATAATCATTTATGCAACCCCCTCATTTTTCTTGCTTACATACAACTTTGATATCAGTTTCTGCTTCTTTATGAAAATTAGCTAATTTTCTATGCGTGTTTGCTAAATCAGCTGTCATCCTATCCATGGTGACTCTAAACGACTTCAATAATTCATATTCTCGCTTCCCAAGTGCTTCAATGACCTTTTCATCGAACTTACCCATCAATGCATCCAGCTCGTTACGCATCGTTTAGAACATCTCCTCGTTCTAAGTGTAGAATATATTCATTCTGAATTATGATGATTATTAATATTATTATTGTTGGTATCTTCTTGATTTCGATGGTGATCCACTTTGAAGCATCATATCATTGTTTCCTAAATAAGATGAAGAGCTCTCGTCATAGTGCGAATAGAACTATTAATCATTAATGTTCAGATAGTTCGAGTTGAAGTTGTTATTATTATTAACAATCTCAGAGTTTTTGTGTGTTAAGACATCTTTGTTATTGTTATTGAATTCCGTTTCTGATTCACAAACATGCGATAATGTACGAGAGTATCCCAAGGGATTACTAATATTATTATTATTGTTATTACTTTTGGAGGGTAGTTTTAACCAGAGCTGCTAGGAAGTACCATTACTAGGCTAAGAGAAATGATTATTACTTTGTTAATAATTATTGATATTCGAAGACTCCCTTTAAGATTAAGATATCTAATTCATCAGCTGAATCTCATTAGATGGGTTAACATTCTTGTTACTATCACTCGTAAAGGTAGTTGTTCTCATAAAATGAGTAACTCTTTCTAGTCAACTGTTTGTGATAATTGGAGAAATAAAATGAATATCTTCTTCTTCTTTTTGAGCCTTTGTTTGTAACTCTTTGTTCGTTTGTTTTTGTCAAATATTTGATATTGCTTTTCTGTAATTAAGCCAACAGACTCCCCAATAATTGAAAGACCTGTTAATCAAGCAATTAAGGCTCGATTTTAGTGAATCCATTCGAATTTATACACAGATCTCAAAATGATTCCCATTCTCTCAACCAATCAATTTAGTTGCTCTGAAATTAAAAGAATCAGATCGACCTCTTGAAAAAGCAACGCCCTTCCTGTTGTGGAAAGAACAGCCCTCCATCATATTGAAATACTCGATCATGGCGACTCTCTAATAGATATCTTTTAAAGAATTCTTAACTGCGATGGTAAATATGAATGTGCAATGATTCTAACAAATTGCTATGATTGTGTGTGATGATAACGTAACTACTTTAAATATTTCTATTTGTTGTAAGGAGCGTTACATATTGCAAATATGTTGGAAATAAGTCAAATTATCAAAAAATACATCAAAAGTGATATTTTAAATTATTATAATAGTTGATCAGCCTCCCCTTTTACAATCTCCCTGAATGTTGGTAGCTTCTTTAAATTATTCTACTCAGTAGATTTACTCTTGACATATTTCTTCTGTCCTTCAGAAGAGAAAAATGCAATCCTCTTCAAAGAATTCCCTAATTTGACCAACCCCGGTTCGTAAATGATCCATAAATACAGTCTTAGCCTAAAAAATTCAGATTTGTAAATAATCGAAGAGAGAAAAAGAGAAAATAGACTTTTTCCATTACTACATTTAAATAATAGCAAGAAAATCAACATAAATACTATTTGTTGAGAATGTCCAGTTGTAAAAACACCTTGTATCTCAGTCTTTATTTTCGTTTTTATTACAATTCTTAAGCAAACCTAGGAGTAGATTAAAACTGTTGCTCTGCATTGTTGCAGTACCTTCTTTTTAAAAGATCTCTTTTCGATTACTGAGCAACACAATACAACAATAATTACATGTAAAATAACCACTCGAAAGCATGCCTTAGCATGCCTATTTTACTCACTTAAAGTTTGTATATGTCGTCTTATCTGATTTGCTGCTGAACTATTCAGATTTAGAAATACAAAAGTATCATTTGACACATCAAATTCATCCAAATCTTTTAAATCTAATTTTACTTCTGGATCAAAGCGTGCAAGCACATCTGGCTCATAAAATAGCACATTATTGACGACTTGTGGTGGGATGTCATATATCTCTGGTAGTCCATCTTGCAACTCTGTCCTCTTCGTATGAAATCGAGAAAAGTTATCTGTGAAATGAAATCAGCAAATTGTTGGATTCATTCAATCAAGCAAAACATACATATCTCAGCAGGAATAAACCCATAAGCCCTTTAGATTTTTTCTATTAAAACCCTGCTGTTATTTTATTGTTGCTTTTATCCTACCTTGCATGGTAGTATACGAGTGAAACGGCTTGGTGATTGCCATGTTACGACACTAATAAACGAGAATTGCATAGGTGACTGTCATCAGAAATACTGAGGGAATAGCTAAAGCCCACGATTTATCAGGATAGAACTGTATCCCAATCGATTGCAACACTGAGTCAGGAAGAATTCCCCATGTAAAGAAAAAGAGAAATCCACCGAATGTACTCACCCAACCAACAAAAGCATAGATCTCTGTGGGTTTCATTGTGAATAGAAGACTGTTTTATTAAGATTATGCAGATATCGAAGAAATGCTATTAATATGATAATTATTAGTATTTTTTGTTTGCGTTTGGATCGAATCTCTCAAACACGGTTTTAAACAAATGTACTTATTAATTGATTATTCGAAATCAAAAGAAAAAAGGAAGAACTAGATTCCAAGCATTGAAGGATTAATTCATCTTGAGGGCTTTGCAATTATAAATTCAAAACAGTAGAGGATTAGAAGAAAAAAAGAGAAAGGGGGGAGAGTTTTTTATTTGGGGAAGAAAGAAAGAAAAAATAAACTAATTTTCAAAACACAGAACAAGGTGAAAATCCAATAAGATTAATATCAATTAGAATTCAAATAAAACCTCACAAAGATTGTTTGATATTTCCAATACAAACCACCAGCTTTAACACAAATCAAAGAGAGAAATAACTTTAAAAATCACTGATCAAGAGACATATAAATTCAACTACAGAAAGACACACAGAGATTCTAGCCTGATACAAAAAGGATACTAAACAAATGAGTCAGTTAGTCTGTATGCCAAGTGAGTTAGTATTCGATGAGCAAGGAAGAGAACAATAGGTATTACTGAAAAGCAAAGACAGCGTTTCAGCAATGGATGTCAAGATCATCTTGTCTGCTTCATCACAAAGCAACAATGAATATGACATCAATCCCAGGGAATTCAGATTAGCACCTTTATCTGAGAGACTAGTCACTATTAGACTACTCGCCAAGCCAAGTTAGTTTGGCTGGAAATAATCGCCTGGAAGAGACACCTTGGAGATACTTCTGTCAACGGAGAGCAATCATAAAATGCAGACACAGCAGTTATCTGTTTTGGTGCTACCAGCTGGGGGTGTGTCCTAAGGAGAACACGATGAAGAGGATGAGTATCGAGATTACAGTGAGGAGGGTTTGGAATATGGGAATAGTAATAATAATACACTGTTTGAGGAGACTAACAGTGGATTATATGAGTAAGGATATACTCTTGGAAGTAGTTCACTTGGAAACTCAAAAGGAAGCAGTAGCAGTAGTAGTTAGAGAAATCAAGGGCAACTACAGCAGCAACAGTAGTAATAGTATTTGTAGGATTTAGAGCGTTCAAGGCAATAATAGAATAGGTTGAGGAATCAGTAGAATAGCAATGAGTAGAATAGTAAGACAAATAGCAATAACATTGGAAGATTAAGCAATAACAATAATAATACTACTAAGAACAGTATCAATACTAGTTTAGTGAATAATAACAATTATTAATCGCATTCCTTAAATCAATCTGCTGCTTCTTAGCCATCTTAGATAGCTGCTTACAAGCGGATCATCGAAGAGAAGGATAGTTTAATTGCAGAACTCGAAGCTGATGTGCTTGTGTTAAAGAATAAATTCCAGCGAGTTTAGGATCAGCAGCAATAAGCATAAGAAATTGAGTAGATTAACTCGAGATTATCGACGATCTTAGCAGAATCAAATCCGAATGTAGCTATGGCTATTGAACTAGCTTTGTAGTAGCAAAGAATTCAAAATGATAATAAAAATCAAGTAAAATTTGAAAATTTTCAAATTAGTTTAATTTTTTGAAGTAATCTGTATCTTCTTTGTGTAATAGAGGGTATTGGAGGTGTTCGAGGAGAAAGATGCGGAGTTGTTTAAGAAAGAAACGCTGATTTAGGAGCTGAGAAAGGTTATGGCAGAGCTAGAAAGAGAGAACATGAAGATGAAGAGTAGGATTTAGATTACAGAGAGTGAAGAATTGGAAAGGAAAACAAGCTTAGATAGCTCGTAAAGAGAAGTGATGAAGGAATTAGAAGCAATGCAAAGGGAAATAAATGGGTACAAGCAGGAGTTATTGCATAGATAGATGTAATCCGAATAGGCTGAGAGAAATATGGAAAATGAGAGGCAACGAATTAGAGAAACAGAAGAGTCGTAGTTAAGAGAAGAATAAGAGAAGAATTAGCTGAGGGAGATCAATGCAGAATTAGAGCAAGAAGTAAAAAATATAATGAGAGATTGTTGCAACAATTGGAGGTATTATTGGATATTTATTTGAATATTGTTTGTTATTTGCATGTAGATCTCCGAATTACGGCGAAAAGAAGAATATTGGTAGTAGTACTTCGACGGTAATTCAAATGAGAGAAGACAACTCAGTGAAAGAGTAGAAGAATACAAGCAACTCGAAGAAGATCTCGCTAAACTCAGTGAAGAACACACACGATTATTGGACAAGAAAGAACGAGAAATCAGAGATTTATCATAGCAACTTCGGTAATTGCAAGAATCCAAAGAGTTCTAGAGCAATTTACCTGAAGGAAGAGAAGGATAAGTGAATAGCTAGAATAAACTGCAAGGAATGAACTAAGAAAGGATAGCGAGACTAGAGAATGAAATCAGCTAGCAGACATAAGAAGGTAGATTGGTAAATTAACAGTTAAGTTAGCAAATTAAGTAGAATAAGATATTAGCTGATTAAGTCGCTGCGAAATCATAAGACATCGAGAAGCTTGAAGATTAGTAGTAAGTTAGATAAGGAGAACATGATAGAAAGGTTAAGGAACTATCGGAACAATATGCTTAAACTCTTTTTAGCTTGCAAGGAATTCAAAGTAATTCATTTAGACAACAAATACATTGTGTTTTTGGCAAATATGGTTGTTTATCTTTCAATATTTTCTTTTGATTTTCAGAGGAGAACCGTGAACTAACAGGGCGAGCATCTAGGCTCTCAACGGAGGAAGAGTAGAAGCATTCTTAGGAGTGCAAGCAATTGAAAGTTAAAATTAGTGAACTTGAAAACAGAGAAAAAGATTTATCTCGTCAGCGAACTGATTTGTAAGATGAGTGCACACAACTCAGTAAGCTTCTGAGCGATTTACGAGAAGGTAAATATCAAGGCGAAGGAGAGCAAGCAAGGTTAATGAGAGAATGTGAAAGAGTAGAGTAGTTGCTTTAAAATGAAAGAAACAAGTACAGATCATTAGAAGATACGATTAGATCATATGAAGAGAAAATTTAACAAGAAAGGTAGAGAGCAGAAAGTGAAGAACAGAAAGTAATAGAGATCAGAAGGAAGTTGCAGCAATCGGATATTGAAAAGGAGAATATTTAGTTGAATGCTTAGCATATGGCTGCGATTGCTGATGAGTTAGATCTGAAAGCGAAGGATATTGAAGATAGATACAGAGAGGAGAATATTAGTTTGTAGCAGAAGTAAATCGATTTGTAAGCGAGGATATTTGGATTAGAGAATGAAGTCAATCAGCAGGCGTAGACTATATAAGATTAGCAATATCTGAAAGAAAAAATAGAGATTACCTCTAAAGTCAATGCGAAATTTGAAGCGGTAAGAAGAAAAGAGATATTTTAGGAGGAAATTGAGTAGAGTTGATTAATTGGGTTTGTGATTACAAATTGAATAGGATTTGAAGACTTTGAAGATGCGTTGTCATGAAGATGTTGGAGCTATCAAGTAGTAAATGGAAGAGATGTAATAGATCAAAGGGAAGATGGAGAGAAAATTAGAAGAAACAGAAGAAGATAATAGGGTGTTGCATTAAGAATCTGCGGAGAAAGAAATAGTTATTAAGAGGCTGAATGACGAAAGTGATGAGTTAGATCATAGAAATCAACTTTTAATGGCTGAGAATTCGAAAATTAATGAGTTGAATAGGAAATATGGTATTGAAATAGAGAGAATACATGCATAATTGGTGACTTCTAAAGATCAAACGGAATGGGCAGAAAGGAAGAAGGCTGAAGTAAATTAAGAACGGGGGATGAGAAATTAGTGGGAACATGTTTTGATTTTGTTTTGGATACGAATTTGGATTAGATTGAAGAGCATTTGGCATTGAAAGTAGGATAACTACAAGAGTAGCTGAAACGAGAATAAGATGATAAAGTTGTGCTGAAACGAGAACTCAATTTAGAAATCGAGAAGGTAAATGAATGAGAGAGGGAGATAGAGATAGGATTTGTTTGGTTGTGTAAAAAAGAAGGAGGATTGATATGATTTTGGTTTGTTGTTGTATGAAGATGATCCGAAATCACAGTGATGACATAACTCATTTGAAAGCGTTGAATGAAGAGCTACAAGAGCGGTTGATTATTGAAACCGAAGAACGATAAAGAGATGCAGGATTAGCTTCTGCACGAGAGAATTCGTTGGGTTAATAAGTGAAATTACTGCAAATGGATTTAGAAAAATCAAAGAAAAGAAGAAAATCTGTTGCTGGATAACAACAACAATAATAGTCAGAAGGTGATAAGAAACGACCTAGCTCAAGAGGATCTTAACATGAATAGTTAGACAGCAAGGAGAATAATAATAACTCAGATAAAGATGATTAGACAAGTAGAGTCAACTTAGAGATGGAACTGCATAAAATGGATGTTTAGTTGCTCAAAGAGCGATAAGGATAAGATTAACTTAGATCAGCGTTAAGAAGAAATGAAGCTGCTAAGGATGCACTGAATAATGAAAATTATGCACTCAAAACTGCTGTCAGAGTAAGGAAACACACAAACATGCACAAAGGAAAAAGAAATATGTACTGACATTTTTGGATTTATGTGTGTGTTTGTCAGGAAGTAATTCGTGAGAAGGAGGACTTAGTTAGAGAGATGAATGTGCTTTAGATTTAGACAAAGCACACTGATCCCGCTGATGCTAAGGTATTTGAAGAGCTGCAGGAGTTAAGAGAGACGATGAGGAGAATTCTAATTGAAAAGGAAAGAATGGAAGCACATTTGAATCTGCAAGATCATGAGTTATCACAACAGCAGTAGTAGTTGTCTTAAGAAAGCGTAAATGATGGCATATCATATTTAGGATTTGATATTTATCATTATTTTTGAACTTTCAAAATGAATTCATAGGAGAATATTCGACAGAGTACAGCTCGAGGTGATGTCTTACGATTTATGAAGAATATTGAGATGAAATATAGGGCATTGGAGAGTGAAGCTAACATGGAAGTGAATAGACTCAAGGATGATCTAGCATAGAAGAAGGGCGAATATGGCAATGAAGTAAGTAAAGCAAAAGAACTGAAGAAAGATTTAGAGAGAAAAGAGCAAGAATGTGTGAGTATCATGGAAGAAAGAGCGAATGCGAAGAAGGAAGCACTCAAACACAAGGAAATGTAGGATTAGCTGGAAAAGAAGATTGGAACATAGGAGATTCAGAAGGATTATGAGATCAAGTAGTTAAATGAATAGATTGGAGGGCTACAAGGAGAATTATAGAAGCAAGAACAAGTTGTCAGTGTGCTTAGAGAGGTAATAAGAGTTGGGAGGATTCAATGGAGGAAGAGGGGAAAATGTGCTTTTACAATTTGGTTTAGGAAATGGCGAATTAGAATCGAACATTCAAGGAGATTCGTGGGTAGAGTGAGGGTGTGTTGCAGATGATAAAAGGGAAGTTTGTGAGTGATTTGAGTGAATTACAATCGAAGTTTTAGTAGTTTATGCAAGGACAACAGCAGCAGAAGTAAGGTACGAGCAGTAATACCAGTGGAGCTAACTCATCGACTGCAGCGATAAACTATGGTTCTAATCTGAGGGAAGACAAGAAGTATTTAACGCGGTTATTCGAGAGTTATGCTGAGAATGTGAATATTGTGAGTCACAAGGATGCGATGATCAAGAAGTTGCAAGAAAAGGAGAAAAAGGGGATAGAAAAGGAAAAGAATTCGTAGAAAGAAATAGATAGATTGTAGGATCTAGCGAAGAAGCAAGCAGAGGAATTGTAGAATCTACTGAAAAAGGGAGTGTCTATGACATCCATATCGAGGAGGACTGTGTAATAGCAATAGTAATTCTAAAAACTACTCAATCCAGCTGGAAATAACAACAACAATAATAGTGTTCTTGATACATCCAGGAATAACAATAACAATAATAATAAGCCATCCTCTGTGAACCATTCTTAAGCTGATATCTCCATCAACTTCCAAGCAGCAGCTGATGATAGCAATACGAGGAACAATCAAGGTACAGTTAAGATCACTGATATTGCAGCATTGGAAGCTTAGCTTTTCACAACGAAGACGATACTAGAACAAGCACAAGAAGAAATAGCATTTCAAAAGGATTACATTAAAGATCTTAAAGATGACATTGACAAGTAACACAAACAATAAATGAGAATTCTACAAGATAAATATGAATGTGATTATGTTAAACATTAATAGGATATCTAAGCGAGAAGAGGACTTGATTGAGGAGAACAAGGTATTACTCGTGAAGGTGAACGAGCAGATAAAATCAGGGAAAGTAGAAAAGGAGAAGCTCACAACTGAGATTGAGAATGTGAAAAACTAATATTTCACACCGGAAGTAGTCAATGAGTAGAAGCAGTAAATCGAAGCGAGGGATAAGATAATTAAAGAACTCAAAGAAGATGTCAATAGGAAGAAAGATTTGGTGTAGAGTGTTAAGTAGCTGAAAGAAGAGTAGTCGTATGATTTGAAGACGTTATAAGTCGAGATTGAAAGATAATAAATGGAAATTGAGAAATTAAAACTCAAAGCGAAGTAAAAATCTAAAGGAATATTCACTTTTTTAAAGAAAGTTACAAATGTTTAATTTTATTGTGTATTTTAGTAAAGCTAATGCCGCTGCAGCTGGTCCTAGTCGAGAGCAGAAAGCATTGGTGGAAGGATTGCGTGCATCGGAGAAGAAATTACTCAGTGAAAACGAAGAATTAACTGAAAAACTTAGGGTAAGTAGGAGTGAAGTCTTAAGAGGATAGTAAGCGATCAAGGAGCTTAAAGCGAAATTGGAGATATGCTAATAGAACTAAGATCAAGCAGCTGAATTAACTGAATAACTCGATAAAGCTAAGGAACAACTCAAGAAGTTAAAAGGAGAAGTAGAGAGAAAGGAGACATCTCTTAAAAATCACAAAAACAAGCTAGAAACAGCTAATAATCAGCTTGAAGAGTTGTAGAATACGACTAAGACACTCGTGAATAGAGCGGAAGTCATCAATGAACAGAAGAAAACTGATGGATTAAAGTACTCCATTAAACAAGCTGAAGCACAGACGGCTATGCTAGTGTTCCTTCTCAAAAGGATCTTCAGAGACTGCTTCGTAAGTCTTAATAAACTCAAAGCAAGTAATTAATAGTAATTACAGTAGAGCAATAATAGAAATACTGCCAACATACAGTAGACGGGTGGGGTTAGTAATACAAATAAATTCTCGGAATCAGTGAATATCCTTGGATTGTCGCCGTAAGAAATCAACTAATTCATTGATCCCTATGCGATGTCTGGTAGTAATAACAATAACAATCCGAACGCGAGTGTAAATAATTAGAAGAATGCAGCTTCGGAGTTTTACTCTGATATGATGGATAGATTTGAGCATGAATTGGAGAATATCGATGAGAATATCAATGTGAATTCATTGTATAATATGCTCTCAGCTGTCATCGAAGAGCGCATTGAGATCATAGCAAAGCAAGGATCACAAAGAAGATGAGATAGATAATTAGAGGAATATTTGTGGAAATTTTTGGGAAATGTTTGGAATCAAAACAAATGCATTTATAGTTTGGATAGATGATACGTTAATTTATATTTTAATCTATTGGGAGGATGGGGAGGATAAATAACAGCTCACAGGATGGCTGCTTGAGTTTGAGAAAGTCTCTCACTTTCCCCCAAACAGAGGAGTGAGCTTTGAGTTGATTCTAATAATTACAATTAATTATTTTCTTGATTTGCCAGTATTTCGAGAAAGCAATTAGTTTATGTCCACTCAATCTACTTTATTTAATCCAAAGGTATTAGATGTTAGCCGATTTTTAAAATAAACATAGTTATTTGAGTAGATAGACGCATCAATAAGAAGAATAAACTGCATGTCAAACTTAAACATAACAAATAATGCATCATAAGATGAAATATATTGATATTTTAGATTATTTATTGTGAGAATAGGTATTTGACATTAATTGCTGTCTGACGATGTTAACACGTGTCGCATATTGTCAGAGCTTGGCGGATTAAGGCATGCTTCGAACCAATCTGAGAGATTCTAGATCGAAGTGTGGACAATATTTATGGAGATAATTAAGTTTGATCTCAAACTCTTTTACCTTTGATGAACTAATCAAACGCTTAACTAGACCAGATTAGTACAATTAAACAGTGATAAATTATAAATATTAATTATTTTTTCCCTGAAAATACTGACTGCACCTCTCAATAATGGTAATATATTTATCTCTCTCTCTCTCCATCAAGTAATATTTTAAATTCACTGAGGCCTCTGGTACTTACTTCTCCTTATTACAAAGCAAACACACTTAACAAAACAATGATCTCAAGAGAAAAGGCAAAAAAATCCAAGATAATTCTAGAGAATCTTTCTTTTCATCAGAAATTTCATCAAACTAACCTAAATGTGCTTTTAATTAATGCCATTGAATCTAATAATCTCAATAGTACTAGTATTAGATTCTAGCCAACTCAAAAACTACAGGGAATGAGAGAACTATAGCAAATAGTTTATTTAAAAACAAAAAGATAAATCTAAAAAACAAATGAGAATAATCATCTTGAGTGTTATCCTATTAATTGCACCTTTCTTCGTGGCAAGCTAGAAGCTAGTCATCGATAAGCTCGAAATGAAAGGATTGGATGGTCAGTGGATTGAGAAAATCTACCAATCTCCCTCAGATACCGATATTGGCGATGTTGCTGTATTTGGATGGATTCAAATCGATAAAGTTCTCTCTAAATACCAGCACGGACCGATAGTCTTAGTGGATTCTCTCCCTTCCAACATCGAATTTAACGAGATTTCAAACTCCGAACAATTGTTTTCCCTGAATTTCACGAACAATCCTTCGAAGGCTTTAACCATTTCTTCTTCAAACAACCAAGATAAAAGGATTATTTACTACCTGCAACTCCATGACTTTGACCGATGGATATTCTTCTACACTGCCAATTCCTTCAGCCAGTAGAGACAAGTCACATACATCAAAACTGCTGAAGAAAATAAATCTTTCAAAATCACAGCTAACACCAAATCCACAAGATCACAATATTACAAGCTCTCAACTGGTGTCGGCATGAAAGACAATAAGTTCTTTTTCCCTGGAAAAATGGAGAGACTCATATTCCACATAGGCCAAAATGCATTCAGGGAAAAGGATTTTGAGTTTTTGCATGCTTTTCATCCTGAAATGCCACTGGATTGTGGGAAAGGATTCTCTCACTGCGGATTCACTGGGAAGGCATTCGACTTATGCAGTGTTCCTGGGAATGTACAAATGAAAAGTGTGCTACTTGGGACGAAGAAAATGGTATCTTCTTGTTTGAATTACATTGGTGGATAAACTGAGTTTAGAATCAACGAAAACTATGATTGCATGTCAGAGGATAATTTCTAAGAGCTACTGGATTTTAAGGTAATTTCCTTGATTAAAAATGAGAATGATTTGTGCATTGAGTGATGTGCGTAATTCTAAATATTGTATTCGCCATATATTATGTGTTAGTTTGTTCTTCTACAACAGCCCTGCTTTGTTTAATAATAAAAATGATTTATTATGATTCTATTAGCATTTTTAGCTGATTTTCAGATAGTCTATTCTGAGTTGCAATCAAACCGATCTTGCATGGCATTCTCTAGATTTTTGGATTCTTTTCTCTGAGGTTTTATCAGTCAGTCTTCGATTGGTTTAGAACAACTCTGAATTGCGTGTTTGAATTAATGCGTATGAGAGATTTATCATTTCCAAGCAGAGAAATGCATGGAATTTCTAAGAAAAACTAAGAGAACAAAACTACTATTATCAAAAGGAATAATTAATCAAAAAATAACAATTTAAAACAAACTAAGCAAGCTCAAATGGGAGGCTCATCACAACCTGCGCAGCGTTTTAGTGTGCTTCTTAAAGTGCTATCCACTGTTCGAAACCATAAGAAGAAAACGATTCTCTTGATGTTCATTCTTTCATGTTATCTAGGCTGGAAACTACGCGCGAAGATACCCTATCAGAAAATAATCCAAAAAGTCATGGGACGCATCATGGAAGCTATGGATAAGCAAATGAAGCACTAATAGTTCATGGAGAGTAAAACAATCTCGTTGAATGTGTGTCTCAGTGAATTTGAAAAGGGTACATTGCTGAGCTCATTACCTGGACACTACAGTAGGATGTTTGAAATATCTGAGTGCAGAGATGAGCTGCGAAACAAAGCAAAGGAACTCAGCAAAGATAGGAAAACAGAAATATGGCAGAAACTCATCGATGAAGTTATGTTGTTTGTGTTTTTCTCCTTGATCGTGACAAGACAGAGAACGACTGTCGAAATGCTGAAGAAGACACTCATAGCGAAATACAGAGAAAATTTAGCGAATGTGCTTGGAGAGGATGTAACTTAAGCACAGAGTTTGCTTGAAGATCTGCTAACTAACTACTTTAATAGCTCCTTTGACGAGAAGAATGTGCTACTGTTTTTGAGAGAGAATCTAGTTTATGACATCAAGCCAACTTCATAAATGGATTTCTTTGAAGTCAAGAAGAATCTCACAAAGCTATTGACTTCATGCGCGTTCACAACAACAAGCTCGAATAGGAAACGCTCATAAGCAGCTAAGAAGGCTCAGAAAACTAAAACAAAGTTGATTAGTTCGAAAGATAAAAATATCCAGAAGTTATTCTGGGATTCATCAGATCCAACACATGAATCACCATCGCTGATCAGCCAAGTATACAATGGGGTTAAGAGAATAGGGTAATTCATTTTACCGAATATGTACCCTGAATCATAGCATTTAACACCTCCTCCAAGAAACTACTAATTGCTTTAACTGCTGTTTGGGACGAATACGGAAAATGCTGTTGCTGATATGGAGAACAACAAGGCTATTGCTGAGGCATTCAGGGAAAGAACTAAGAGATAAAGAGCTTAACAATAAGCATAAGAGTTGAGTGTGTTTGATAACTAAGAGGATGATATTAGTTCTGACGAAATGAGTGATTCAATCAATAAAAAAGATCAAAATGACACTCAAAGCAATTAGAAATAACCTGAAAAATCCAAGGTCGAGGAGGAAAAGACAACCCAGCAAGGAAAGACTCTCTGCACGTTGATTCTCAAGGAATTAAGGGACATTCTAGATATGTCTAGTATGAATACATATTTCTACTACAGCTGTCTTTTCGATCTCCGTAAGTTCTTGAATAGACTGCTGCTGTTGCTGCATAAGAAATAAGAACTCGGGTTGAAATAGCCATTCGCAAAATATTCAGTGTATCTTGATAAACTCGTTCTTGAGGAGTTCCTGCGACCTGATGCAGAGCAGAATAATCAAGGATTCTATGATGTCAGGATTAAAAAATGCTTTGGATTAATTAAATCATCTCATTCAAGACATCAATTACATCCTCAACAACACTAGCTAGGAATTACTAATGGATCATCTGATCCGTCGACTCAAGAAGCTTTGGAACTATCCAGCAGTGGGGAAAATAACTTATTTCAAAATAGCTAAGAACCTCATGTAGTTGAGCCATTAGAGTATCTGATAAATCTGAATGTATTGTAGGAGATTGAACAGCATTAGATTGTTGAAGAAGCACTCAAGGAAATTATCAAGAGGATCTTCTTTGAAAGAGAATAGTCAACTGTTAGTTTTGCACCTGTAGTACAGCAGAAGAACTAACAAAATGATGATGCTCAAGGAGGAGGTTAAGGATTAGGATAACTTCTTAATATGCTAGGTGGAGGTGCACCTGGAGTTGGTGGATAAGAAGGAGGAGATCTTATGTCGTTGCTTTCTCGCATGTGACAGACATGTGCTGATGAGTTTTATAAAAATATAATGTGCGCATGTATTTAAAAATCTGTAATGTTGTGTTGTAATTCTCAAGACTTAAACCAATATAAATATCTATGTCTTTTCTTGATTTATATCTCTTTTTGAGCGGGTAGAACAAGAAGATTTCACAGAAAAAGAAAAAGCCTAATTCAACTTTTGAGTTTAGAAATATTCAGTATATCTATCTTTGGGCTTATTATCAAACAAGCAGAGAAAGTGTGAATGGAAGAAGACAAGAAACCAACTGTCTTAGCTACCAAGCGACAAAGCAAGGATAAGCAAAATTGGCTTCTCTACTAGCTCTACGTTAGAAAGGTTTGAAAATAATTAGCTATTTTTCAAAGGATAGGCTAAATAAAGCGAGAAAGCAATTGGGTTGCTGATATGAATAATCGAAAGGAATGAATTTGCATAATAAGCAACCAAATCAGATTTTGCGTGCTTATATTAAATATTCATTACTAGCTTGGAAGAGCATAATGATATGAAAGCGATTGAGTCTTCAACAAAACGAATGGCTTTAGACAATATTTATGTGTGTTGATCATTTTAAGACTTTAAAATACACTCATCAGATGTTTATGAAATACTATTAGCTGCTACGATTACTTAACTATTTGTTTTTTAAGGACTTCGGGAAATGCATGGAGATGATAGACGCAATCAATTACCAATATGGAGGATAACACGAATTCGCCAACTATCTTAAAGGTATCAATCTTGTGCTTTGTTCTCTTGAAAAAGCAATAAAGGGAGTTCAAATTGCAGTCTTTAAGAGCTATCTTATTAAATTCTATTCTTTCCAAAAGCGTTGATCCTGCGTAACAGTGGAGAATTAGCAGCATCTTTAGACCTTCTAAAAGACTTGCATGGATACAACGAAGCCAACTATGATGTTCTCAAGCAGATCGCTCGCTCAATGTAAGTGCTTATTCACAAAATAATACACAAAAAGCACACACTCACATACTTCTGAAAAAACAAAAAACTAAAAAGGTTTCTCTGCGGGAAGTACAAAGCTTCAGTGGAGGTAGCTAATCAAGCCCTTGCTATTAATCCGAAGGACTGGTAGTTGATCTACACGCAAGGTTAATGCTATCTCAACACGGAAGAATACGATAAAGCACTGGCATCATTCACATAGGCTAATAAACTCTCCAAGCACGAATCCACGTATGAGCTATTTGTAGACTTCTTCTTTTTCGACTGCTACTTTCATTAGATGATTTTTGCAATGTTCTCTCAATGTTTAGGTTCAGTGAGCTAGGTAGGCTATACACAATCATGCGGGAGCCTGAGAAAGCAGTCAAAGTATACGAGGAGGCACTCGAGAATTCCAATGAAAACTCAGATATTCTGGTTATTCTTGGGATAATCTCGCTGACTCAAGGGAATGAACAAAAAGCATTCTAGTATTTAGGCAGGGCTCTTTCGATCGATAACAGAGATTCTAGAGGCATCCTTGCAGCGAGTTCAATCATGCAAGTAACCAATCAATACAATCAACTTGCGAGATAAATTGAAGATATTTTTTTGTTGTTGAATGAATGATTGAAATTTTAAAGGACAAGCAAGATTACGATGCTGCTCTGCTGAAGTACAGGATCATGGCTTAATAGAATCCAAACTCGCATTAGCTGTGGAACAATATCGGCATGTGCTTCTACGGGAAACAGCTGTACATTGCATCCATAGCATGTCTCAAGAAAGCACTTTATCTCAGTCCTTTCTAATGGATCACTTGTCTCAATCTCGGACTAGTGTACATGACTACATAGCAGTAAACACACGCAGAACATTCAGTTTATTTAGTTCATTTTACCAATGACATCATCACTCATTATTCCCTTTTGCTTGAACCTCTTCTTCTAGGTATGCAACGGCTTATTTCTTCTTCAGTGTATCTATCAACCTCCGTTCAGACTATGGTCTGACATACATGCATCTCGGATAGTGCTTGAACAAGCTAGAAGATTTCCCGAATGCTTGTGCAGCTTTCAGAAAAGCACTAGAAATCGAAAAGTAAGGGAAATTAAGACTATCTTTTTGCATAATATTTTTGTGTTAAATATGTTTCGGATGCCCCCTTTCAGCTGAAAAGTAACTAATTTGTTGGTATTTCTAGGGACTACTTGATCTACTTGAACTTCTCTATTATCCTGGCTTAGCGAGGATAGGCATACTTCGGGGAAGCCAAGGAAAATGCACTCATTTTTGAAGAGAAGTTCAACTAATTGCATGAAGACTCACGAGTCGATGCTAATGAGATACTTGAATAACGAGCTACTCTATCTAAGTTGCTATCTCTGAATCTTCCTGTAATACCGAATAAATAGTCTCATTGAAGCAACAGCGGCAACAATATTAGCTTCTTTAATGGTAAGTTATGATAAAGGGATTGAAGACTACTTAGGTTGCACTGCAATTATAAGTTTCTTTGAATGTTAAAAGTGTGGATGCTTGTTGGGTTTGTATATGTTTGATATAAGAGATCTATTATTGGGATTAAGTGTTTATTGGAAAATTGATAATGTCTTAAGATAAGTAAAAGAACATCAAAGCAGTTATTTATAATTCAAATAACATGCAAGAACAAAACAAAAAGAAGAAGAAGTAATATTATATGTAGTTTCATTGATTCTAAGGATATCAGTGTATCGTGTTGTACTAGCTCAGCGAAGAGAATGGTCCTTCCAAGATTTGTTAGTTCAACTAGTGGTGTATTACAGCAAATAATCATATGTCAAAATCAATCAGAAAATAAAATAAAACTATGTCAATATACCTGTGATTTAATGTTGGTGACCCAGTTATTGTACGCTACAAACTGTGAATTGCTGCCTTCTGCTATTTTTTTCCTCAAATGATTAACCTACAGCTACGGTGCATCGATGACACTGCTAGCATGACCAGGGATAGCATATTTACTCCTGAGTGTCTCTAATGCTCCTTTGACATCGTATCGTCCACTCGCATTCTAAAACAGCAGATTGTTGCTAACTTAAGAAGGATTGTTGATCTAACCACCTAAGCTACTCGCATTCACATAATTATTATTCAATTGCATTGATTTTCCTTGATTTGTTGTTGTTATTCCTACACCTGCTGATGCTACTCCAGTTTGATTACTATTAGGATTAAACAGCAACGAAGCTGTTGGCATGTTATTAGCTAAGATAGTCTTCCAAGCAGTGGATAGATTATTTGTGAGAAGTTGTTTCTGTTAAGCTTCAATGACGGATGAGGCACCTACACTTGCTGGAGATAAGGTAGTATAAAGATTGTAGAGTTATTAGAATGTCTATTGATTAAATGATTAGCTATTGTTGTTATTGCTAGCATTCCCGATGATATCTTAGGTTGTAGCTTGATCATAGAGTTTCTCCATTGTACTGAGCTATTAGTCCTTCAAAGCATAGACAATCTCCATTTCTTGGAGACTAGCAATCTCCGTTTCGATTCGTTTGATTTGTTGTTGCATGTTCACCTCCATCGACTCTAAGACGCTCTTTCTGTGGGTTTAAATCACATTATCAATCATACCATACGTTCAAGCAGAAATTCCTTTTGTTACTTGAGCTCAGATGGAGCAGAGTTGAGCTGCATACTCAAGCTGAGTTAATCTTTTTGGATCTGCTCTTCCATCTCAGCAATATGCTACTTTCTGCTATTAATCAGCTGCTTGTTCTCAGTTAGAATGTTCCTCTCCATGATCAAGCTGTTCTACCAAACACGGCGGATATTACCACTGGTATTACTATTATTGTTCACAGCTGATATTGTTTATCTTTGCTACTAAGACAGTGACTTATACTACTAATTTTCCTCCTCTTTCTACTGATTGTATCCTTCCACATCCTCTCCTGATTATTTCCTGTGTTTCTTATGATCTTTTGCTTTATTCGTTGTAGTGCGATTATTATTATTATTCTCAGATTCCTATTGCGTCTATTTGAAACTCTACTGCTGTTAGAACTACAACAACTGAGATATCTATTTTTCTTTGAGTTATTGCTGTTCTTCATGCAGTTCTGCTTGCTTCTTTAATGATTCTTAGAGAATTCTTTATTATTCAGCTTACTGCTCCTATTGTTCCTAAGGAAAACAACAAAACAAATAATCAAATCAATTTAGAATTCTTAGTACACATACACATACAGAATCCTCCCAAGAATTATCAGTCTTTTTCTCTAATTACCGCAAGTGTATTCTGTAAATGTTTGACTAAATCTTGGAACTACTAGAATTTCTGTGAATCGGATGCATTCTCTAACTATTATATTCTCATCTTCTATTTCGCTAGAATCAATTCTTTCTAGAACTCTAAATTTGCTTTCCTCCTATTAACTACTTCTTCCTTTTTGTGCTACTTCGTGATCTCCAGCTATTTCAGTTCTTTTTCCTTCTCATCATTCGATTTACTCAGTTTCTCTATTCTCTTCTCGATTTCACTCAACTACAAGATATTCAAATTCAAACTAGATGTATTCCTCAACAATACTTCTTAGCCATCCACTGCACTTTCATCTCCGTTTAGTTAGTCCTACGAGGATGACTTCTACGGTTACTTAGCAGCTAATACTCTAGATTAACTAAGTGTCTGCTATTATTTGTATAATTCCAAAACAATCTGCAACTCTTCTTTGAGCTTGTCAATTGTTTCTTGCTCCTTTTGCATGATCCTTTGTTCTACGTTTAATACCTGTCTGTGCTCTTCTATGTTTGATTAATAAGCTTGCTTCGAGCATATCAACTCAAACGCACTCTCATCTAGTTTAGAACAATAAAGCAAAAATCATTCAAAACTATTATTCATTTAAACCCCCCTCTCTTTCTCTCCTTCCTTCATTCTTCATATATTTATCTTACCTAACTCTGAATTGGATTTGAAAGTTTCTTTGAGTTTCTTCTGTTTTTCTGCAGTTTCCCTTTTGAGTTATTCTCTCTAGCTGTAATATTTCCTGTCTACTTCTTTTCCTATTTCTATCGATTACAAACTCGCTTTCATTGTGAGCTCCTGTCTTTCAGCTTGGATCCTATTCTACACTTCTTCTAAGGCTCTCCTCTTCTTGACCTCATTCTCACTTTCCAAAGCCTTCTCGATTTTACTCTCTTCATTCTAACTCAGAAATAATCAAAAATACATTAATCCCTCTTGAATACTAAAACTCTCTCATGATCCTATCCTACCTATGCATGTAACGCACTGCTCTACAGCTTATGTGATGCTTGTATGCTATTCAGCAACTGCTGCTACCTATCAGCTGCTTCTGTTTCAATCTTCTCCTTTGTCTTCTTGAGAGTCTATTTCAACGCAGCAATCTTCTATTCACTGCTTTCTGCTTCTTATCTTTCCAATTACATATTTGCATCTTTCAATCCATTCTACTCTTCTTTCATATGTTTCTACTGTTCCTTCTCAATCACACTCAGTTTCTCAGCGTATTCCTTCAATTTTATCTCTCTAAAACTCTGAAACTAATTATTCACCTTGTTCCTTTAGTCCTTGAATTACTAATCGAATTTCCTCTATGCTTCTGATCTATCTCGTCTTGCATTCTCTAGCTTTCTGCTCCTCGCCTCTAAACCATCTTTTCTGTCTCTCTCAAACGCAGATGCTTCCTTATCCAATTAGATTCTCTCTAGATCTTCGACTTCCTGCTTTCGCAAAGCCAGATCTGATTCCTGTTAGATCTTCGCTGTCTGGAAATCTTCTTGAATCTATCCCTCAACAGTCTTCTTAACTCCTTTTTTCTTCTCAACCAATACCCTTTTCCTATCATCTTCAGCTATTTTGACTGACTTTTTCAAATCCTTTAGATCTTTCTCTATGTTCTTTTCGTTTTCCTTTTATTCCTTCTTCCGTATTCCTTCTAGCTCTACATTCCTCGATTTATACTTATTCAATTACTCCGATTCAAATTACATCTGATCTTCATTTAACTCCCTCTCCACTGTGTTCCTCATCTATGCTTGTTCATCATTTTCTTCATTCAGAAATGATCCATTCAATCCCATCCTTTCATTCATCGATGAATCCAAGACATTAGAATCACCTACAAATCCTTCATTCATGTCTTGCTTCTCAGCACGAGATCTCAGCTGCTACTCAGCTTACTTTAAAAACAGAATACAAATAATCAAATATGAGTTGGTTTACAGTCCTCTTTCTCCCTCTCATTTACCTTTTATTGATCTTTGAGTTTACTGTCTTCAAATTTCTTTTTGTAGAATTCATCACACGGATGTTCCAATTGTTTCTCTCCTGTCTCTGCATTCACATAGTAAACTTGATCATCCAGTTTATTCTAAAACGGCTGCCACTACTCTGGGAGTGGTGCTTTGAGTCCTTCTTTCGCAATGTAGAAGTACTTCTTATCTTTCTCAAGATCCATTCCAAGAAAATGCGCGTATTCCCGAACATCTGTGCAATATGCAAAAAGAAAAGAAAATATTCAATAAATGGTTCAGCACAGCCCCCCTGATAAGACTAGTGATAATAATTAATTAATAATCTCACCATCTTCAGTAGGTTCATAGTTCTCATCCATTTCTTCATCTAGTCTCACCCATTCTTCATCATTATCTGATCCATATTCTTCACCATATTATCCACCAGCAGCACCACCTCTTTGCTATTGCATCTAGAGGTATTGTTACTATTACTGTTGCATCAGTAATTGCTGCTAGTAGTTCTTCTGCTACAGCATGCTCATCTGCTTATTGTTATTTTAACCAGCTGCAAATGCTCCATTCACGTTGTTGGGTTTCTGCTTCCACATAATAGTAATAATAGATCGCTCCTTTGATTGTGATTTATAATTATTATTATTATTTCAAAAACTAGCCAGGATCTCTCCCTCTAATCAACTAAATGACTTATCTTAAGCTGGTTATACAATAGTCTTTAAGTGTTTAAAATCTAATACTAAACTTCCCAATCGCTAGAAACTTATTATTGAAGATATTATTTCTCTTTTTGTTTTCAATGATTCCAATAAACTTCAAACAGCCAGCTCAAAAAACTTAAGAAAGTTCGAAAAATACACTAGTTATATCAAAAGACATTATAATAATACCAAATAAACAGACAAAATCTAGTGGTCTCAAATCAAAGCGAAAGAGAGAATCAACTAGAGAAACCAAAGCAGAATCAAAATAATAATACAAACTGATATGCACACACAAATATTTTCTTGTTTTTCAGAATATATTTGTGATCTCAATTCTTCTTGAAACTCTTCTTGTTTCTATTATCTTGCTTGTGTTGCTGGGAGTTGTGATTGTTATGATTTTTGCCTTTAACAATTTGCTTTTTCTTTTCAGGAAGTTGGTGTTGTTGTTATTCGTTATTGGATTTATTGTGCTTTCCATTCGTGGTGCTTTCTTGTGAGGCTGCCTTAGATTTCTAAGCGATCTACTCTGATTTGGAATTAGCTTATTGCTTCTTATGCTGCTTGATGAGCTTAATTTACTCAGCAATCATTCTAGCTTCTTCCTCTTCATCCATTGAATCTTCTTCTTCTTCCTCATCGTCATCACCATCTTCATCTTCCATATCTTCAATGGCATCTGAATCATAACTATCCTCTTCTTCTTCAACTATTTTTTAATTCTTTTTGCCAGCAGATTTCTCCTTAACTTCTTCCTCTGCCTCTTTCTCTTCATCATCTTCGACATCTTCAAATTCATCTTCATCTTCTTCCTCTTCTTTTTCTATTTTTGCATCATCTTTCTCATCCTTCTTGTTTTTTGCTGATAACTTTGGATTTGATTTTGATTTTTCAATATTGATCTGCATATTCTTAATCGATAAAAGTGCGCTGCTTATGTTTTTCTTCTACTGCTCGCACTTCTACTGATATTATTTCTTTTTCTTATCCATTTTCTTCCCGAATATCCCTTCTAACGCAGCGATATTCTGAATAGCAGTGTAATACCTCTCCTTCTCAGCTTGCTTCTCAATCTTCTCCTTCATCTTCCCTTCCAAAGCCGCTGTCTTCTCCTCCAGGAAGAGGTACACATAATCCAGCATGATCTTCCCAAACGCAAAAGCCAATGGATTAACTCCTGCTTGCATGCGTGTCTTTTTAGAATCTCCATAGCTCTCCAGTCTAGCTACATACTCCTTCCCTCCGTGCTCGATAACTTTCGGTAAATACACATCGCATCGCCTGACGATACCTTGAGTTGAGAATCTAAACATGTTCTAAATATACTCTGATTCTGTTTTCGGCTCAACGATTGCCACCATCCATTCGTAACTGAAGCAAAATGTGCTAGGCTTCTTGCTGAAGAAATCCAAAATGCCTTTCTTGAGCTGCAGGGCTACTTTCTTCGACGGGAATTCTACCTTGTTGGAGCGCATAATGAATGACTGTTCAGACAGGCTTTTTGTTTAATATTTTGGACTTCTTTAGTTTTATCAAAAAAATAGAACTTAACTCAACGCAAATCTCTCTCTCCTAAAATATCCAACCAACCTTTTGAGTGTCTCTTTTATGTAGATCAAAAATATATTAGACACATTACCACAACAAATCAATTTAGATATCCTTCTTACATTCTTTCTTTCTCTGGATTTCAGTCAAAAAGTGTATGCTTTCATTGCGAGTTAACTCAAAATATAATTAATTAGATTTTATTCACGTTATTATCTCAAAATTATTTCAATTTTTGGTTAAGCTTTCAAAATAAAATGGACAACTTATTTTTCCAAATTTATTTAGCGTTTGTTATCGATGAGCAACTTGTTTAATTCCTCCCCAAAAGAAGTTATGTTTTGAATCAAGCTCTCTCTCTCTCTCTTTCTTTGGGTTTGATCTTAGGGGATGAATCGAAAAGCAACTTTATCACTTTTCTTACTTTCAGAAAACTAATTTAAAGAGAATCTGTCTTGGGAGAGATGGGTGACAAGAAAGGCAAGAAAAAAGGAGGAGGAGAGGAAGATGAGTCCACTCTCCAGCTCGCCAGATAGTACAAAAAGAAAACAGAACTTAATGGAGTACCTCTTTCGAAGCTCTTTAAGGAAAAACTCGATTTCGCTGTCGATGAAGGAGAGAACATCGAAAAGGTCATTATTATTGAGAAAACAATAGAGTTTATTTAACTAATTTTATTCTAAAAGATCCATCTTTGGGAGGAGCTAGGCCCAGTGGGTGTGCGAGCGATAATGGATTCCTTGACGGAGATTCCTTACATGCACACTAAAAGTGTTCGACTCTGGAAGGTGAAAGCGCAAGATGAAGGCACACGAACAATTTGCAATTACATGGAGAAAGCAAAGACACTTGAATATCTCGATCTCATGGATAATCAAATTGGACCATTAGGTATTGTTTATCTTCAAATCTACTGCTGGTTACAATGGTACTATTTTGACTATTTTCCTCTTAGGCTGTGAGTTCTTAGGTAGAGTCTTGCATCCGAGAATGGAAATCACCCTGCAGAAATTGAAGCTCGATCACAATGAATTCGGAACGGAGGGACTAAAACAACTTGCAGCAGGACTTTGCATGAATTCCGTCCTTGAAAAGCTCAGCTTGAATTACTGTGCAATCACAGCAGAAGGATCGAAATACATCTAATAGATCCTCTCATTCGTCTCAACAAACCTTAAAAAACTCAAAATGAGAGGGAATCTGTTGATGAATGATGGTGTTTTCGAGTTGTTCAGAGCGTTCAAAGTGAACAAAACACTTGAGAAAGTTGACCTCGGCGATAATTAGTTTAACACCACTGAAGACACTGAAGAAAACAAAATAATTGTTGATAAAATCTGCGAAGTTCTTCAGGCTGCAGATACCTTGTTGTACTATGATTTCAGGTTCAATAATATCTCAGAGGAAGGTAGAATTTCCTATTATTTTCGTCTATTTAAGCTACATGCTACCAGACAAGTGCAATAAAATGTAAAATATATTTGGTTTGTAAATAGACGCTGAGAAGATCATTGGGTGTCTTGAAGCTAACAAGAGCATCTACTATATGGAACTTTCGGAGCATATCCCAAAGGCGCTTATCGAAAAGAAGAAAGGACTCATGAAGAAGCGCAAACCAAAGAAGAAAAAGAAGAAGAAAGGCAAAAAGAAATGAAATTATTTTGAAGTTCTTGTTTGTTTTTGCTTGGTTAATGTGATATTCTCCCTTGCAGTGACATTTAATTATTACAATTTGGTTTAGACAGAAACTAGATTAGTCTTGATAATAAAGAGAGAGAGAGAAAAGCGTAAGGGGATGGTTGGTTTTGTTTTCTAAAATTAATATGATTATTATTTTTATTATTTTGACTAGATAAGATGAGAAGCGGACATATTTTATTTTTTAATAATCAACAATCTTATTTTTTATTTTTTTGTAAACCCTTACTGAATAATAATACTAAATAAATCAATAAAGTGTTTGAAAAGAAGAAGAAAATGATAAAATGAATGAAAGTATGCCTTTAGATAAACAGTCGTACAATAATTGTAAACAAACTTGTAGGAATAAATCTTTTTTATTTATTTTGAGTTTTCTTTGTTTTTATGTTTATCAATCCAACTAATTCTTGAATAATTTATTATCAGATCAATCTCATTCATTTTTGTCTCAATCGTCTTCTTCTTATGAGAGAGGCTCATCATTGAATTGATGGATGCTCTTGAATGATCTGTGAGATCTGCGATTCTGCTTACCAGCTGTAGATTGCTTAGCTGGAGGACATCCTGAAAGCAATTGCTAGTCTTGCTCTTGGAGTTTATCTGCAGCAGTTACCTTTCTTCTGAGATTCTTGTTGAATCCCCAGAGTGGGATGATAACGATTTCATTGTAGATTAGAGTTCCAGATGTGATAATGAAGTAAGCAATGAGCTGGTAGTATTTGAAGTCTTCCCATCTAACGGCGAGGCAATATAGCCAGACGAGGAAAGGAGAGGTAACACCAAGGATAGCACGAGCCAGGGCGGAGATGTATTTAGTAATTGCTTAACCAACACCGTTCAATGCGAGGATAACTACAATTGAGGAGAAGAACAACAAGAACAAGAATATACTTGAGGATCCGGAGAATGAGAAGATCTAATAGACGTAATTCGGGAAATCTTCTATGTTGCCATTAGCAGTTGGCTTGAAGTTATCAGGAAGAGGAATGAATTAGAACACAGCAATAGCAATTGAAGTGAACAGCAGTCCCCAGATGCCTTCATAGCCGACAGCTTAGAATGGATGGAGGAAGAATTTCGTGAAGAATCTTTCTTCGACGACCATCTGAGTTGCATAGGTGAAATAAGAAAACACAGTGAGCATAATACCAATGAGGATCTAAGCTGATGTGTGGCTGTCATCAGTGTCAGGATCAACAACAAGGGCGAAGAAACCCATGAAAGCGAGTCCGAAAACATTTAAGAACATGCCGAAAAAGTTCTGTCTGTAGAGCTTTCTCTTGAGGAACACAACGGAGAAAATACCTGTCATGATGATGTTACCACCGTTGAACATGTACTGCACTGATAAGGGCATCAAGTTCATGGAGAAGAAACTAATCGTGGAGCTGATGAAATCGCAGAAAGCGGGGATAGCAAAGTAGAGAATGTTGATCTTATCAGTAGCACCACTAGCTAGAGATTCGACTCGCTCTTCTTCATATTGAGTCTTGTAGTGTACCTTGTACCACATGAACACGAGGTAACATGCGATTTCACCAATGAACATCTGCAGACTCTAACAGAAGGCATGGTTGAATAATAGACCATCAACTTTTAGTCGCTATTGGGTGGAGAATGTCACAGCTGAGCACAGACTCAAGCACAGAGACGTGAGCATCAGCAGATTTCTTTGTACTTCAGTGAGCGCCATTTTTAAAGAATGAGTTTATTTTAGTTTTTCTTTGTGAGGAAGATTCTCTCCTGCGTCCTTGAAGCTTAGGGTTTTTAAAGAGATAAGAAATATATTTCTTTTCCAAATTTATTATTAATTTTCGCCTTTTACACTCCTAGGGAGTGCCCTTTAATAAAGCATCATCGAGGGGAATCTCATTGCGTTGTTTTAACCCTCCCAACAATATTGATATTTTTCACTCCCCTAATCACAATAAATTTACTTTCTTTGAGTTTAAACTCTCTCTATCATTCTCTCTCTCTCTAATATTGGTTTGATAAATGGCTACTATCTTGTTCATTTTAAGGGATGGGTTAATGGATGAGTACATTTATCAATGCGCAGGCATACTGGATTGTAGAAGGACAGCTTGGAGAAGTTGAAACTGAGTTGTCAGAATAGAGATAAGCTTTTAGCGCAAAAGTGAGATAGATAAATAGATGACAATTGTTTGATTAAACTAGCCAACGCAAGATACTTTTATTTGGTAGTTTAAATAAAATTTGATAATAATTGCCTGTTTGGTACTAAACATTTGCATATTTTTAAGGAAAAAAAGACTAGTTGATCGATTTTAATTGTTTTTTCATGAGAACATATCATATTTTGACAAAAAAACTTAAAAAAAGAAGCCGATGAGCTTTAATAATAAATAATTGCTATTTTCATTTATTAATAAATCATTTATTTATTTAATTTTGTTTTTGTATGTTTTATCTAAAAATATTTGAAATTCTTAGTTGTATTGTAAATCTTAGTTTGATTTAGCTCTCTAAATATTCAGACAAACTTGCTATAGAATTCTTTAAATAAGCTGTATTTTTTTTAATTCAATTTGCTCTTTCTGATCAAACCAATAATATTGATTCCTATTAATACCTTAATCTTTGTTTGATTAGTTCTATCAATCATCTAAATTTAATAGGACTAAATTACCCCAAACAAAAAAAGCAAATGGCATCTTCTTCCAAGAAAATCATCACCGAGAAGCGTGTCGATGAGGTCTGCAAGAAAGTCGAGCATGAGACTTCATAAAAATCGATTTCACAGTTCATTCGGCTGTTCCGTATCTGCGTTTCTCAAAATGAAGATGAAAACGCAGAATCCGCGGAGGAAGCGAAGCGTGAATAGGATTTTCTCATTGAAGACGCTGGAGTCTACGATAAAGTCGTTGCGTTTGGATTACAACGTTTCCCACATATTCTAAAGAAAGCACTGAAGCTCGGAGAAAACGATGTGCTGAGCACTGTGTCATCTAGAAAATTGGATATTGTCTTGAAAGTATATCTGCTGAACGTCGTGAAGATGTGCGAGAATGTCCATGAAGAGGATATGCTTGTGTATATTCTGAGATTCTATCCCGTTATCAGCGATTTAATGTTTCCATTGAAAAAACTGTTCTTACGGTTTTTGAAGTACATGGTGGAATTATGGTCGACATCGAATAACCTGCACTTAAAGCTCCAAGCATTCTTAGTGATTCGAAGGATAGCAAAACACACCAAACCAGATGAAGTAGATAGAGTGTTCAGAAGAGTTTATGTTGCCTATTTCGATAATGTCAGAAATGTCTCTTGGAGATCGTATGAATCAGTCATCTTCATGATCAACTGCTTCGTAAGGAAAAAAGGAGAAAGAGGAAGAGGGAAAGCATAATATGCAGGAATTGAACAAATTGATATTGTTTTTGATATTAACAACATCTCTGATTACTTACTCTAAATATTTGCAGAGCGAGTTAATGCAGGAGAACAAAGAAGCAGCATACTACATTGGTTTTTCGTACTTGAGATAAATTGCTGTTCTCTTGAAGGCCAACATGGACAAAAAGGTAACAATAATATTAAACTTATGATACATTTTCTCATATCCTTGGTGTTTAAATTCAGGACGATGTGAAGAAGATGTTCAACTGGCAGGTGGTGAATTCCCTGAGACTTTGGGGAAGTGCAATAAGCAAAATGAGTGATGAGTCTGAGTTAGGACAGCTATTATACCCTTTGGTTTAACTTATCAACGGTCTCCATCAGTTCAGCAGCACAAATGACTACATTCCGTTGAAGTTCCATCTGATTGGTGTGTTGAACAATCTCGCACTGAAGACGCAGACACTAACACCAACTCTGACAATTATCTAATCTATCCTCAACACTGCTGAGTTCAGAAAGAAAAAAATCTAATCAACTAAGAAACCCTATGATTTCGCGATTGCGATCAAACTTGACAACAAGTATGCGAACACTACAGTGCTGTGGAATGATATCTTCAAAACAGCATTGGATCTATCAGCTGAGTATCTAGCTGTGTTCTCGAGAGACTTAGCTTTCCCTGAGATGGCTTATCATTATATTAGATATCTGAAGAGATTAAGTGAATCGCTTAGGTTCATTATCTATAAAATGCAAATCAAGGAATTGATTAAAGCAATTGCCGCGAATGTTGACTTGGTTCTGACAAGAAGGAAGACAATCGCATTTGCACCGAGAAACACTACAGCAGTGATGGGTTTCTCTGATGAAGCATTCTCAGATGTGCAAGACACACCTTTAGAGCTCGTCAGGAATAAGATTGTTAGGGATAGAGAGCAACATGTGAAATAAAGAATTCTAGCTGAAAAAGATTAGATTTATGATGACGGAGATGATGAAGAATAATAAGAAGATGAAGAAGGAGAAAATGAGGGAGATTAGAAGAATGAACAGAAAGATTTAGATATTGCTGATGCAAGTGATAGTGATGCATTCGATCCTGATAACTATAAAGATGATAATGAAGAAGAGGATGATAATGAAGAAGGGTTAAGATCGAAGGATAAGAGAGGAAAGAAATATGTAGAAGGAGAGAATGATGATGAGGAAGATTATGATATTGATAATATGGATTATGAAGGTGATCCAGAAGATCTACCTGATTTCGATCTTATTGATGATAACGATGGAGGTGAGGATTAACCTTTCAGTGATGATCCAATTACTGATGATGAAGAAGAAAGAGGAAGAAATAGAAATGGAGATGATGAAGATGATGATGGTGAAGAGGAAGAGAACTAAGGAAGAGCAAAGAATCAAAAGAAAAGTTAATAGAATTCAAAGTCATCGAAAGGAGCACCTCTTCCTAAGAAAAATAAAGGAAATTTCAAATAAACCTAGCAAAAGAAACAACTTCCAGGGAAGAAATAAGGAAAACCAGTGAAATCAGGAAAACCAAGTAAACAAGAAAAAAACAGAAAATGAGAGTAGAAAAAGGTTAAATAGTTGAGAGAAAATGATTTGAACTCTATTCTGTTGTGGCTGTGAGACCATAGATTCTCTTGCAAAAATAAGGAATCTTGTGATATATTTTCTTCTTCGTGTTCACAGCTATGTATCTATGTATGTATTCAGATGCACAAACTACAATTATTCCAATGAAAACTCACTCATAAAATACTTTAAGTTAATTAATCTTTTAAGTTTTAATTTTTTTGTTTTTCCTCTTCTAAACCCTTCTCTGATAGTTGTTGACTGTTGTTGCTGTGTTTGCCTCTGCATATCATGATCCAGAGTCCCAGTATAAATAAACCAAAAAAACGTAATCAATCAATCAGTCTACAAACAATTTGAATACCTAACAACAAAGAATGTTAATACCATAAGTTTTTATGCCTGAATCACAATTAAATTCTTAGCTGGTGGGAGAAAAAATCCAAGCTAATTTTGTATTTCTAACGCATTTTCATTTAGTTTTAAGATAATTCTTTTGTGTATCTCTCTTAATAAAGCAGTTAATATGGATTTTTATGTTGCTAATAAATTGTTTGTGGTTAATTGTTAAAAAGAAAAAGAAGTAATTTATTTTTGTTTTAGAGAATATTTATTTGATAAAAAAGACTTGTATTATTGTTTATTATTAGCTAAATGATTATTCTTCTTAATCATTACGGAGAGTCTTATATATGCTATTGCTGTTATTGTTGCTAAGTAACCTGTGTTTTCTTTGCTTAGCCCGTCGACAGCATCTTCTTACTTCCTTCTTGCTCCTTTTTTCAATTAATATTTTTCAAACCAAATAATAAGAAAATACCAATAATAAACTCCATTATTAATATTCATAATATATTAAATCCTCTTTTACCTTTTCTCTATCCGTTTCATATTGATTATCATTTCTACAAGGATTGTGTCTAGTCTTATTCTATCCATGATGTTTCTTCGTGTGAGTTACATTAGCATTAACTATTCCACTGATAAGACTGTTATTATTATTATTATTGTTGTTATTGTTTGTATTGTTAGCACTATTATTACTATCATTATTATTAATTTAATTCGCTGAATGTGCAGCTGATGATTCGTCTTCTTCTTCATCTTCATCGTTGTCATTGTTGTTATTGCAATTATTACTAGTATTCGACAGATCCTCCTTGCGTTGCTATTGCTGCTTCTACCCTTCTATCGAAAGCATCTACGTTCCAACATCTACCGACTAGCATTGGTCACTTTCATATGCATCCTTCTACCTTGGAACTTCCTCTTTTATGATCTCCTATAACTTAGTCTTCTTTTAATACGCGAATCGCTCTTCCCTGTAGCGATTCTATTTATACCTACGGAAGCCCTTCACAGCATTCTAGGATTACTATTAATTCTGCTCTTGTAGCTATGACTCTGATAGATATTATGCTTGATCTGTTTCAGCCTTCTTGAGTAGTTATTACTGATATTACTACTATGACAGTACGGTATTATTACCATTATTTCCATTACCTCCACTGTTCAGAATGTTCTTTCCTTTGGAGCGATCATGAATCATATCGATTTCATTCTCCGTATGTGATTTCTCACTGTCTCCATCGTAATTCTAAGAATAAGTGTGTCCTAGTATTGGTAGCTGCTGTTATGTTTACTATTAATGCTACTGTGGATTGCAATGACCTTTAACATTACTATTAATACTACTCTCCATAGCCAAATTCTTCTGGTGTTATGCATGGATAAATTGCAAGGAACAATCCACATCGTTCTCCCCATCTTACCCATCATTCTTACTCAACTGCTTCGAAGCAAATTATTCATCTTCTTCTTCGACAGCGGAATGATCTCCAGCGATGTTCGAAGAATCGATTTACTTCGCATATCCCATCTGTTCCTCCTCTTCTTCGTCTTGCTCATCTAACTCAAGGATCTAAGGCTAGATTGTGTCACTTAAGACACTCTTTTCAACACTGGTTAGCTGCACCCATAAATCACTTTCATTCTCCAATATTCCAGCTTCTAATTAATCCCTTAGAGCATTCCTCTCTTGTCCGTAGGTCATCTCGCAATAAGGCTTCCTCTCCGCTAGAAGATTATCCCTGTACAAATATAGCAAATCATACATCAGAAAGCTTTAAAATCATAATAAGATAAAGGACTCCTTGGGTTTAATTGAATCAGTAATAAGCCAAAGGAAAGAATGAGATAGCATAATTCATATCCCTCTCCTCCCCACAAAGCTTAAACCATTCCATGCCAATAATAAGTCATAATAACATCTCAATAATACTTTCCCTCCTTCGTTTGATAAGGCCTTTATTATTAAACTTCCATAAGAAGTATTCTTTGAGATGTTAAATTCATCCCATTAAAGCTCTAAAATAAGCTAGGAACAACTTTTTCATCCATTCTTGAATAATCATCAAATCGTTAATACTTAGTGTATTACTCATAGAATTTCGCCAGGGGATCTGACTGAATCCTGCCCATGTGAGCAAGCTTCGAGAAGTAAATCAAATCAGCGACTCTCTCCAGAAGCTCTTATTACTATCGATGCAGTGCTTCTGAGAATGATACTCCTTGCTAGTCCTACCCATGAGAAGAAGAAGGAGACATCTTAGCATTTAAACTACTGCTGGTATTAGTTTGACTAAGAAGGTAGTGTTTTCTCATTTTTTCAATGAGTTCTAGCTCAGCATCTACGGATTTCTTTTCCAACGCATTTCCTGAGACTCTTTTCTTGAGGCTTCTTCGGTTCTTCTCCAAGTAGTTCAAGAACGTATCGCTGTTACTGTGGATAATCCCAGGAGCTGCACTATTAACCTAGCCATGTGTATGTGGTCCACCACCACTTGCTTCGTTGCTGTTTGTGGTACTCATTATTATATTTTGGTTTCTTTTTCTTTTTCTTCTTCTTTTGTGTTATTTTTTTTTTCTTTGTTTGTTTTAAATGTTCTTCGTTTTTCAGACAGCGAATTTATCGATTGTGATTAAGAAATCTGCTGGAAGAACAAACCAAAAAACAAACGGAGAGAGAGTAATTCTTATTATCTTTCTTCTTTCTTCACTTTTAGCGATTGTAATATTCCTATTATTAATTCGATCTTTTCGATGGGCTTATTACACAGAATCAAATGTATTTTTTTTTTACTTGTTTTTCTGAAGCAAACCACCAAAGTCACTTAAGCATCGCATCGTTGCAAACACATATGACAAGTATTAGTTATGCTATCTTTGTTCCAGCAGGATATTCTTATTTTTTCATCCGGCTTTCCCTGCAAAAACATAGAAATTTCCACTTTATTCTCATGGATTGTTGCCAGTAGAAAAAGAATCCAAATTGTATGGGATTTGGCGGTAAATAGACTGCTTGTTGTGAGGAAATTTTCAACTCCATCAAAAATACAAAATGAATCAAAATGAAAGTGATCCAACATGAGCAATGAAAATGATGGACAGACACATACAAAAACCACTGGTATTATTCTTTTGAATATTTTAAATATTAAGCAGTAATGATGTCACTCACAATTAACCTAGCATTTTAGATTGATGTTATCTAGAATATTAATACTCCTTAGATATGTCTGCTAGTTGTTCAGAGAAACACTATCTCAACTATTCATCACCCGCAGTAGCAGAATCTTCTCAAGAGCTGTGATTAGCTAGTGGTATCAGTGCGAGTTACTCTGAGCATTGCAAAAACGATATCAGTTCGCCCTCGCATACATTTGGAGGATGCTAGTTCTTTGGAACCTTCTAGTAATTCCTAACGCATCCGAGCATATCTGCAGATTGTTGCTTGCAGATTCTCTTGAAGACAGACTAGAGAATACATGCTTTCCTCTACACCATGCTTTCTTCAGAGTAGCAGTGCTGGATAACATTATGAAATGATAAGACAGATATTAATTGGATGAAGAAGCAAATCAGCAATAATCACATACCACTAAACTAAGGAAAACATCGGAGGACTTTTTATTTCGAAGGATTCTATCGACTTGGAATTCGCTAACCAGCAAGCATCGCTCAGCGCTGCCTTGTAAGTTCTCGATGATTCTCTCTTGCATTAGCTTAATTAATAATTTGAAGATTTGCCAAAAAAATGGGAAAATATTATTGAGTTAAAAACTGATTAATCAAGAAATGAGTACAAATAATTAATTAATAGTTGGTTATGTTTGTCTGTTTGCATTAAGGAATAATTGAATTGCTGCTTATCTAAATTCATAAAGTCCATTTCCATTATTCAAAATAAGAGGCTTGTGGTAAAATTAATTGAAATTCAAAAACAAAGCATTCATTTTACATACTAAAATATACACCATTTTAGAGATTTACTGAGCTGACAAAACTCATCAATTAAAAAAGGCGGTATCAGACATATCAGATCTATCATACATAAAGAGTCATGCTAAAAAAATGATGATGGAGGACGTGGCTAATAGGTGATTGGGATGAAGATGAAGATGATGAAACAATTATTTTATTTTATGTTCGCTTAATATGTGTGATGATAACCTCTTTACTCAATCTGAACAGTAGGTAGAATTTAAAGCGAGAGAATATAACTTTGAGAGTGAATAAAGCTATTCATAATGTTTATAACTACTATAAATACTATGTGGACTCTAAAACAATCTCTTTTAGTGAACAGTTGTTTTGAGTTTTCTTCTGAAGGCTATTTTTATTAGCCAATTTCCCATTTGAAGTCCATTCAATTAACGAGTGCAGTTAAAATAAATTCATCCAATCGACCTACTTCCAATAGCATAATTAATTCAGACTCATCCTTTCAGTTCTAGTTATGGTTATTTTGAATTATTAAAATGCAAATAGAAGATTATTTGTTAGGTAATTATTGTTAGATTAGTAGTTTTTTCGTGCACAAAGAGCTTTATTTATAGTATTTTTCAGAGAAGTTTTCAATAATTCTGTAGATTTTTGTATGGTAATGCCGCTGCTAGTTTTAAAGCATCAATTAATGGGAGTAGAGACGGGAAAATATCGCAGTTGATCAATGGTAGACGATTTATTCTTTTTTGGTTGAGGGTGAGTGTTTGAAGATCAATTGATTGAATTCAACAATTCCTTATTATATGAATGATCTATTGAATAGTGAGAAGAAGAGAAAGTACAATTGATATTTAGAGATCTTATTAAGCTTCCTTGAAAACCCAAGAAGCCAATGTTGTTAGTAGCAATACAAGATTAAGAAACTGCTCACAGTCTCTCAGACAAACAAATTAGATTCAAATTTGAGCGCAAATGCGAATCTTTCACAGCTAGCACAGTTGGTATTCTACCATTCACATTGTTCTTCTCTTTCATACTTTTGAATCAAAGTTGTAAAGAAAGATTCTGCTGCTTTTTTTCCTTCCCATGACAAAATTCACTATCAAATCGAATTCATTTTAGGAGATTTTCTTTCTTAACATGAAACATACAATATCACAGATTATTTAAGAATATCATTATGTATTCTCATATTTTGATTAGCTCACATTAGATTATCAAATTCGTTAACAGTCTGCAACTTTGTGATCGTCATCTTAGTCTCCTTGTTTAACCCCCAGAGATAGAATCTGTAAGGAGTGGCAGGATTAATCAATTCAAGGTCGTTTAGTTGAACAGCTGAATCATAGTTTGGAAGTGAGCCGACTTTGAGAATTCTTCTTTCGATACTGATGCGCATTTCTAAGCTTCTTTTTTCTAGAGAATCGTCATTAGTTTTAATGGACTCTCCCTTTATTTGAGTGTTGATATTACCGCTATCATTTTACTCATTGTAACGTAATACCTTGTCGCTAATAGAAGTAATACTATCTTTCTGTAAATCAGGAATCAAACCAAACGCAAAGAATTTACTTTATCCTTTTCTTTACTCCAACTTCACTTGCACTACATATTTCACTAAAGGATCTAGAATGAAGTCTAAGAAAGATCTACCGCTAAAACCTTCCTGAGTATCATTGTTTTTGAATTCAAGCTCTTGTTAGTTGTTCTTTCTAACCAACAGCTTATTAGAGTCCTTCCAGTTTCCTAAGAGTAGGTTGGTTGTTGGCAACAAATTGGTGGATTTGACTGCCATCAATTCTTTCTGTTTGCGTTAAAACAATAAAACATTAGTTCATCTACTTTATCTTCTAGTTAAAATGATAGCTTTATTATTCTTAAAATACTTCCTCGTTAAGTAAAACCTCAAAATAAAAAGAAGGGGATAATTCAGAAATAGGAAAAACTTTTTTTTGAAAGATATAACAGTATTAATAGTTTTGAGAATTCTTTGTTTGTAATGATGAATTTGCAGCTTTTGAGAAATTATTTCATTATTTTGTGTGGAATTAAAGAAAGAATAAAAGCAATATTAGTTTTAAGAAAGCTAAGAATCATTTTATTTACAGTAGCTTTTTTAAAATAACTTTTCAACTTGAAGGGATTTTTAATGGCTTATTATTATTATTATTAGAAATAAACCAAATGGATATTTTCACAAAGTAATATTACTGCATTTCCCTTTGTATTTAAGCTGATATTTTTAAAATTAGCTTATTTCAGTCCCTTTTTAAAGAAAGGTTGCTCATTGGTTTATTAATTGATAATGTCTCATTTTAAAATACTTTTACTCTAAATTATTCCCCTAAATACCAAAAAAATTCACTTTGATTTTAAATTATTGTAATTACAAGAATAGGTTGCTGTTGTTGGTTGTTAGATGCTTGAGTTGGTATCTTTTCCTGCTCAGGCTGGTCCTTCAATCTGGAACTCTTCTCTTTTTCCTCCTAACAAGAAACTAAAGTCAAAGAAATAATAAAAGCTAAGAAAATAATTACCTTGAGTTCTTGCTTTAGTTGAGAGATTTGATTGGACTAATTTTGATTTTAGACTCTTAGTTCTTCATTCCTCTGCTGCTGCTCTTGCATCTAACCTCTACAAGCACAAAGTTATTATAATAGTTGATCCACTTCTTATTATTTCAATTGAAGCTCGTTTCTGGAATAACCACTCTAAAAACCAGATAATAACAAAAACCATTAATATTTCATAAGTTTCAAAGCAACATTTTTAAACATCTATAATGTATCTCGTTTACTTAGCCAATAGATAAGAGAGGAAATGGACTATTGTTATCAAAGAAGTTTATTTAGTCGAGTAGAGAACTTATTAAATTTTTAATTTGATTGGGTCTCTCCATTGAAAACTAGCTCTAAATAACTTTAAATTCATCACAGATCTCCCTGAGCCTCCTGGTGTTGCTATCAGAATTAGCAATATGCGAACTGATAAATTAAATCAGCTTTGATTCATTGTTCTCCTCATAGAGAATTTGTTTTAGTTTATCAATATCCAGGATTTGAGACCAACATACCATACTGCGTTGATAGATATCTCAAAGTTGCACTATCTTAGGCTATTTCGTTTGTCTTCTAACCTCTATTTTAGCTTAAATCTAATTCAGAAGTTCCTGATAGAAATAGTCGATTAGGTTTTTATCATTATCTAATATATTATTATTTGAATAGATTTCTTTGCGAAGTTGAGGGTCATTAAGTACAGGATACGTGAATAAGTCACTGTTGTTTGATTCTTAAAGGACGTCCTTGATTTGGAGGTATTCTTTGGTTTGGATGTCATTTTATTGTACACAGCTGATGCAGATTTTTGGATTTTGTGCATTGGGTTTTAGATACAGAAGATTTGCATTCCTGTTTGAGTGCTTATTACACTTTTATAAGACAACCTTTTAGATAGCAGCATCGGATTTTAGCAAAGGATTATTCGCTGCACTGCTCTACTCCTCTCTATTGAGGTTTCTTGAGTCTGATTTATTTGGATTTAATGCTTCCATTGTTTATGCTTTATCTAAATTCGTTTGTTGTTGTTGAGTTTTCTCAAGTTTCTATCAATTTGATTTTTCCTCTTTGTAAGAAAGCGCTTAGAGTTTCCCCCGCATAAAGATCAAACAACATTATAGTCCGTCCCCAAAATAATGGAAGAAAATATCAACATAATTTTTAAAGATCTCCTCACTATTTTTTTTTTGGTCTGTCATATTATTGAAAACTAAAACTATGGTATAATTATTTTTTTAATCATATTTGTTGTTTAGATAACTATTTTTTGCCTTTTTTTAGGTGAAAAGTAAATTCATTGTAAAGTGAAGAAGAGAAAGTTGTTTTTGAGGGAATACTCTTTTTTTTCCTTTATCTCTCTCTACTTTATTTAGTAATATCAAATTAGATTCATCAAATTCTAAAATTTCCCTTCTTTTACCCAGAAATCCAAAAAAAATAATATCTTGATTAATTACAAGAAGATCAAAAGAAAAAAAGAACGTTAAATCAAGATTGATTTAAAAATCTCAGCAAAACGATGAGCCTTCATTTTTACAATTCAAATTTATGTCTATCCTTGATTAGTCCAGCTTTCTTAAAGGTAATTTTTTGGATCAATAAAAGCTGAATGAATATTTTCGCATTAAATAAGTTTCAAAATTAACAGGTAATGTCGACACGGGCTAGTTGAAGCTATAAAGAATAGTTTATTTTTTTAATTTTTCACTAACATTCTTTCAGAGGAATATTAGCTCAACCAGAGACTACCTCTCAATATTTAGTATATGTGCATTTTCATACAAATCAAGATTTGTGCTTTGAAAAATCCTGAGAAATATATTTATTAATGGTATTAAAAACATATATTTAATCTTGAACTTTCTATCAAAACCAAAATAAACTTTCTTATAAAAATATTCAATAAACTAAATGAAAAAATTGCAAAAAAGGCATTGAATAACATTGTTCTTTCTAAAAAATCAGTTGTTTTCCACACTTTGAAGAGTTGTCTTTAGTCTGGGGCTAATGCTCCCAAAGACATTCAGTCTTTTTAGCGATTTGCAATATTTAGTATGCATCTTCATAGTTAGGATTTGAGTGTCAATAATTTCTTTTTGATGCTTCTTCTCGTATTGCTCTTTATCTTCAGCAACTTTCAGAACTGAAATACAGATTTCTTGCTGTTTCTGTTGATTCTTTCTCCTGTGCTTCTAGAATTTCTCACCCTCGTTGACTTGTGCCTTCTCTCGGCATTAAAAGTTATGGATAGCGTTAGTTTTAAGGATAACTTGATTGCAATACTAACAGATGTTGAATTTAGGGAACTTTTCATAAAAGTACTCCTTATGATAACGACGGGCATGATTGTGGATATCCTTTTTGTGCCTTGATAATCACATTTGGAACTTTTCATCATTGGTATCATCAATGGTTTCATTACTAAAAAATTCTTTATGTAATTGCAATAAGAGGAATGATTCATCTTGTAATCTTATTCTTATTTTGCATCTTTGAAATTATCAAAAGAATCAAATAGATATCTCTCTTAAAGAAAAACATGTAAGTCCACAACATGTAATTTTTCCTTTCGGTTACCTAACTTCCTTGGTATTAATCAAATTAATCAATCATATTTGAATTTTTCTAGAACAAAAAAGCTTCTGTGATGTATTATGATATCTCATCATCTGTATCATCTTAAATCTCCCACTGGGATCTTTTCACAAATGTATCCTCAGATTTTTGTCTAATAATTCTAGCTTTGTCCTAAGCTTGTTTTTCTCATCCTCATTTGAATTTTTGAACTTTCTGCTTGGAATTGTTCTTCGGATAAGTTCTTCTGCTTCTTAAGAATATCTCTCCCTTTTCTTTGATTCGATTAGTTTCCTCTTGTTTTAATATGAAAAGTTAGTCGAGATTGAGTTAGTTCCTAGCATTCTAAGTTTCAGATTTTTCATGGAGTGTTCCACATCTGTCTGTGTTGTCCGGTAAAAGAATTTCTCACTGGTTTTAAGATCTATTGTTCTTAGTTATTCTAACTCCGAGGGTCTTTCTTCCATCTCTATTAAATTTTTATTCAATTCTTGATTAATTTGCATCATTAATGGTTTTCCTCATTTAAATAATGATTTAATATCTGGGGGCTACCTCTATTGTAAAAAGTGCTTACTGGGAAATTATTTAATTCGAAGGGAGTTGGTTCCATCTGTCATTCTTAAGTTATTTTGAGAGTTTTAGTGTATCCTCAACATGGAATGAGTTAAAAGATTACGCTCTTTCTAGGTTTTTGAGTAATATAAATTCTTTTTTATCTTTTTGAACTTACCATTGTGATTTGATTTTTTTAGACTCAGAATTTTACTTCTTTAAATGTTCTTTCTTTCTGTCTGCTAATTTTACTAAGCATTTGGTTTTTCTGAAGGTGCGACTCTGTTTTTCATAGTCTTGGTCTTTTTGTAGTCTTTAGCAATATATTTGTTTTCTAATAATGGAGTTCACCTTCTAGTACTTAATTAATTTGGTCACTGAGGGAATCGATTTTCTAAGAATCGTTGAAAATTTGATATTTTTAATTAAATGATATTCATTTTTTGAAAGAAAAACTCATGTTTAAATGCTTCCTGGGAAAGATTGATTGGCTCATAGAGTGGGATAGGTGAGGTCAATTCTAAGTACCAAATCACAAGGGGAAATTATGATTATCGAAGAGTTTTTGCCTGGTTTTAGAAATTCTTTAAGAGATATTCTTAATTCTATCCATAGTTGTATGCTAGATTGGAAAGAAACACCTATGATTGGTGAGTTACTTTCTTTTATTTTTTACTGTATTTTTCAAATTTCAATACGATAACTTTATGACATCTATCTCTTTTAAATATCATTTTAATCGCCTTTGCATTCTCTATCTTTTCATATATAGTAATCAAAATAAATCAAATAAAGAATACCTGGTTTCCAACTTTCGTGGATTGACTATATGTAAAAAAAAATGAATGAAAAATAGGCTATTTTTCAGAGAAGTTTTCATTAATAGTGTAGATTTTTGTATGTTAATGCTGCTGTTTTTAGCATCAATTAATGGAAGTTGAGATGGGATATATTCGCAATTGATGATTTGTAGACAGGTTATTCTAAAAAAGTTGAGGGTGAGTGTTTGAAGATCAACTGATTGAATTCAACAATTCCTTATTAGATGAATGATCTATTAAATAGTGAGGAGAAGAGAAAGAACAATTCTCATCTAGAGATCTTATTAAGCTTCTTGAAAACTCAAGAAACCAATGTTGTTTGTAGCAATACAAGATTAATAAACTGCTCGCAGTCTCTCAAGCCAAACAAATTTGATTCGAATATTAGCATAAATGCAAATCTTTCACAGCTAGCACAGTTGATATTCTACCTCTCACACTGTTCTTCTCTTTCATACTTTCGAATAAAAGTTGAAATAATGCTACTATTTCTTTTGAAAATTCTGCTGTTTTTTTTATCTTCCCATAATAAAATTAACTTATCAAATCGAATTCATTTTAGGAGATAATATTTCTTAATGTGAAACATACAAAATCACAGATTATTTAAGATTATCATTATGTGCTCTCATAGATTGATTGGCTCACATTAGATTATCATATTCGCTAACAGTCTACAACTTTGTGATCGTCATCTTACTCTGCTTGTTTAACCCTCCTAGAATAAACCTGTAAGGAGTGGCAGGCTTAATCCATTAAGGGTTGTCTACTTAGACAACTGAGTCATAGTTTGGAAGTGAGCCAACTTTGAGAATTCTTCTTTGGATATTGATGCGCATTTCTAAGCTTCTTTTTTCGAGAGAACTGTCATTAGTTTGAATGGACTCTCCCTTTATTTGAGTGTTGATATCACTTAAACCATATTACTCATGGTAAAAAACTAAGTCACCTTCACAAAGCGTAGGAACATCTTTATATGAATCAGGAATCAAACCAAACCAAAAATACTTATTCTATCCTTTTTCTTACTCCAACTTTACTTAAACTACATAGTTAACTAAAGGATCCAGAATGAAGTCTAAGTAAGATCTACCGATAAAATAGTCCTGATGAGTATCATTGTTTTTGAATTCAAGCTCTTGTTCGTTGTTTTTTCTAACCAACAGCTTTTTAGAGTTCTCATAGTTTGATAAGAGTAGGTGTGTTGTAGGCAACAAATCAGTGGATGTCAATGCCATCAATTCTTTCTGTTTGAGATAAAAATATCAAAACATTAGCTCATCTACTTTATTACTACCCTCGTTAAGACTTCAAAATAAAAGGAAGGGGATCCCTCAGAAATAAGAAGAAGTTTTGAGAGACTTAGCAGTCTTAATAGTTTGAAAAAGAGAAGCTTTTGTTGGTAATGATGAATTTGCAGTTTTTGAGTGATTGTTTCATTATTTTTTGTGTAATTAAGGAAAGAATGAAAACAATATTAGTTTTAAGAAAGCTTAGAATCATTTGAATTTACAGCAACTTTTTAAAAATAACTTTCCAGCTCAATGGAAAATATGATGGCTAATTATTATAAACAAAGAAAATCATTGATGCCATCAAGCTCTGGAAAATGAAAAAAATCTTTATTTTTATAAAAAATACTGCAAGAAAAATGCCTTCATATTGCCTATTTAGAAATAAATAAAATGGATATTTTCTCAAAGTAATATTACTGCATTTCCCTTTGTATTTAAGCTGATATTTTAAAAAAATCAGCTTATTTCAGTCCCTTTTTAAATTCAGTTTTCAATCATAATATTTACAAGAATTGGTTGCTGTTTGTTGTTAGATGCTTGAGTTGGTTTTTTTTCATGCTCACGCTGGTCCTTCAATCTGGAGCTCTTCTCTTTTTTCTTCTAAAAAGTTTCTAAAGTCAAAGAAATAATAAAAGCTTAGAAAATAATTACCTTGAGTTCTTGCTTTAGTTGAGAGATTTAATTGGACTGATTTCGATTTTAGACTCTTAGTTCTTCATTCCTCAGTTGCTGCTCTTGCATCTACCCTCTACAAGCACGAAGTTCTTATTAAAGTTCATCAACTTCTTGTTGTTTCAACTGAAGCTCGTTTCTGGATTAACCACTCTAAAAACCAGATAATAACAAAAACCATTAATATTTCATAAGCTTCAAAGCAACATCTCTAAACATCCATAATGTATCTCGTTTACTTAGCCAATAGGCAAGAGAGGAGATGGATTATTGTTGTCAAAGAAGTTTATTTAGTCGAGTAGAGAACTTATCAACATTTTAATTTGATTGGGTCTCTCCATTGAAAACTAGCTCTAGATAACTTTAAATTCATCACAGATCTCCTTGATTCTCCTGGTGTTACTATCAGAATTAGCAATATGAGTATTGATAAATTAAATCAGCTTTGATTCATTGTTCTCTTCAAAGAGAATTTGTTTTAGTTTATCAATATCCAGAATTTCAGACCAACATACCATACTGAGTTGATAGATATCTCCAAGTTGCACTATTTTAGGTTATTTCGTTTATCTTCTAACCTCTATTTTAGCTTGAATTTAATTCAGAAGTTCCTGATAGAAATAGTGGATTAAGCTTTTCTCATTATCTAATATGGAATTATTTGATTAGATTTCTTTGCGAAGTTGAGGGTCATTAAGTACAGGATAAGTGAAAAAATCACTGTTGCTTGATTTTAAAAGGATGTCCTTGATTTGGAGGTATTCTTTGGCTTGGATGTCATTTTATTGTACACAAGTGATACAAATTCTTGGATTTTGAGCGTTGAGTTTTAGATACAGAAGATCCGCATTCTTTTTTGGGTGCTTATTACATTTCTATGAGACAACCTTTTCAATGTCTGCATCCGATTTTAACAAAGGATTATTCGCTGCGCTGCTCTATACCTCTCTATTGAGGCTTCTTGAATCTGATTTATTTGGATTAAATTCTTCCATTGTTTATGTCTGATTTAAATTCGTTTGTTGCTGTTGAGTTTTCTCAAGTTTCTATCAATTAAATGTTTCCTCTTTGTAAGAAAGCGTTTTGATTTTCCCCACATTAAGAACAAACAACATTAATAAAGATATATTTATTATCATTTCCTTCTCGTTTGAAGATGATTATTAATACTCAATTATTGTAAAAAGAAAACTTATATTAATGGATATTTTTTTGTTTTGATATTTAAATTCAACAATAATGCACAACAAATTCTAACCGTACAGGTATTTTTAATAAAAAAAGAAATAAGAATTCAAATCTATTAAATAAGGACACCTTTTGAGATAATTCATTTGAATAGAACTTTCATGCAAAGTTGAACTATCTTTCATTTCCTTTTTAAAAAAAGAGTTATCTTGGAACTCGCATTCATATCTGTCTTCATCATTTCAAAACATATTGTCTATTGAATCACCAAACAATGTTAAAATAAATAAATCATAAAACAATCATTTCTTTCTTACAAAAACCATTCAATGTATCATCTTTCCACTCGCCTTCAGATATGTCTCCGTTATTCCAAAAGAGCTTGCCTTTGTAATAATCAAATAATGTTAGAATCAATAAATCATATAGTAAATCACTTATTTCTTACCTTGGCCATGCCTTTTGTCATCTTTCCACTCGCCTTCATATCTGTTTCCATTATTCCCAAACCACTCACCTTTTGAATTATCAAACAATGTTAGAATCAATAATCATAAAGTAAATTGCTTCTTTCTTGCCTTGGCCATGCCTGTTGCTATCTTTAAACTCGCCTTCATATCTGTCTCCATTCTTCCAGAAGAACTTACCTATTGAATAATCAAACAATGTTAGAATCAATAAATCATAAAGTAAATCACTTATTTCTTACCTTGGCCGTGCAATTTACTATCTCTCCACTAGCCTTCATATCTGTCTCCATTCTTCCAGAAGAACTTACCTATTGAATCATCAAACAATGTTAGAATCAATAAATCATAAAGTAAATCACTTATTTCTTACCTTGGCCATGCCTTTTGTCATCTTTATATTCGCCTTCATATCTGTCTCCGTTCTTCCAGAAGAACTTACCTATTTAATCATCAAATAATGTTAGAATCAATAAATCATAAAGTAAATAACTTATTTCTTACCTTGGCCATGTGCTTTGCCTTTTATATTCTCGCCTTCATATCTGCTTCCATCATCCCAGAAAAACTTACCTTTCAAATCATCAAACAATGTTAGTATCAATATTACATAAAGTAAATCATTTCTTTCTTACATTGGCCATGCTTATTGTCATCTTATAACTCTCCTTCATATCTGTTTCCATTATTTCCGAACCACTCACCTTTGGAAACATCAAACAATGCTAGAATCTATAAATCATAAAGTAAATCACTTCTTTCTTACCTTGGCCATGCTATTTACCATCTTTCCACTCGCCTTCATATTTGTTTCCATTATTCCAGAAAAACTTACCTATGAGACATAACATAAACAAAAGCAAAAATAAAGGGTGTCATAATAAAAAATTAATATTAAATTTATTAACTTTTTTTTAACAAATTTTTTTTAAATGTTAGAATATTGATGACACTATTTGATCATCAATTATCAAAATTCAAATCAATTATATAATTTAGCTTTCGTCTCTTTCATTTTGTACTACGAAACCAATATTAACTACTGAATTTTTGAAAAAAATGGGGTGTTCGGTTTTAAATTCGACAGTCTTTAATAAATAGCTTGTGCAAACCTTATCCATTTGGTTAGTTATTCTTGGTCTATCCTTCAAAGTATCCATGATCATACTTAATTGTTGATACACTATTTTAAAAGACAATAGTTGAAGACATTGTAATAATAATTCATTTAAAATAAAAGAAGATAGCATTTATTATGAAAAAACATCCTCAAAAGAATATAACAAAAAATAGTTTTATTGTTCATTAATTTGATTATGTAGTTAGTGTTTTGGGATGGTAATAAGGATAATGAAAGGATTATCTGTTTAAAAGGAGAAAAATCCAAAATTATTACAACCAAATAAATAAAGGAAGAAACAAAGAAAATGCTGTTACACTAAATAGGAAGAAAGAGTTGGAGGAATGCCAGATTAAAGTATTTTCTGGAGTTCCAAGATAATATATTCCGGTGAAGCGCGATTTTTGGGAGAAGTTTACATCATTTAATATGAGAGCTCGACTATGTCTTAATATCTGAGCTTAGCAATATCTGGAAAGACCCCAAGCTTAATATCACCCTATTAATTGATATTATTGTTGCCACATAGGTTAAAGAGAATCATTCCCGCAGAATACCAATCTGATTCAAAATACACCATTTGGTTGTTCTTCTACTCAGGAGATTCATAGCAATAGCTATCTCCTTTATTTGTATTATTACTTCTAGTTGCTAGCAACATCGTCGAGAGTCTAAAGTCAGCAAGTTTTGGAGAGTTATCAGCTGACAGAAGAATGTTTGAAGGCTTAAGGTCTCCATGGATAATGTTATTCTCCTTCAAGTAAATTAGTCCTCTTAGGATCTAAATAAAGATTTTAGCAATCTATTAACTACTGAGATTAGGATTAGCTGAGATAAAAGTATCCAGATTTCCATTTGGTTGTTACTCCATAACTAAGAAGGAGAGTCTATTTTTGAGATCGAAGAATATATCAATCATTTTAACAGCATACTGAGATTGCAGTTGTTTCATTATGGAGAATTCCTTTTCAAAACTATTGAGTTCATTTTCATTACTTGCATACATCATCTTAATTGCAATTTTCTCTTAATTAAATTATTATTCTGCGAGCATGACTACACCAAAAGATCCACATCCAAGCATGCGAACCAACTTAAAACCTCTTTGATTTAAGTAATTCATCGAATAAAGCACATCAGTGCCTCTTATGTTAGAAGATCCTTTTGCTAAAAAGGAATTTATCGTATTAATATCCATGAATAATATTCAATTTCAGTTAATTCTCTAACGCGATTTACTTTCTTGTTTATCTTTTTTAATTAATCTTATAATTTATTGTTGGAGCTAGGAGACTGGTTGGTTTGAAGTGCGAGAAATTATTACTTCTTTTTCAAATAATGATTAAAAGAGAGCAGATAGAGTAATTGACTATTAACCCTTGAAATAAAGAAAGATAAGAGAGAGGGACAATTTAAATGCAGATAACTGAGAGGAATCGCTGAAATAAAGAGAGCACGAAGTTTCTCAATGGGAGTAATCTGTTTCTTTCGTTCAGAAAGAAATGTGAAATTTCCTCAATGATATGATGAAAAGAAAGAAGATCTTCAACAAAGAAAGAAACATACAGTCTCTCAATGTAAACATATTTCAATTGAAAATTTGGATAGCAGAAACTACATCTGCAGCTCTGTAATGATAACAGTCAATAGGAAAACAGAACCGCAGAAATAGAAGTTATTTAATAATGACAAACAATATCAAGAAGGTGCAGAAGAATAAATATCTTAAGGATCGAAAACATCAACGAATACTAAAATATATTGTTCTACAAGAAAATAGAGAGTCGAATAAAAAGAAAGATTGCTGCTAAAATGTCTGCACTAAATAATTAATGAGTAGGTACAAAACATATGTTAGATCATGAAGAATTAAGATAAGAGAAGACTTTTTAATATTTTAATGAGATTTGAAGGAAAGAAGTAGCTATGGCACATTAACCAACAAATAGAAGACAAAAGTGAAAACATTAATTGAAAGTCCACTATGAAAAAATTTGAATTATAATAAGAGGGAATTCCTCCTTTAAAACTATTCTGGAGCCAATGTATTATAATCGAATTTTGGTGGTGTGAGTCTTGTTAGTGGTGTGTTGAAACACACAATAAATGTTAATAGATCATGCTGCTTATCCTCAAAACACTCAAATAATTTACTTGAACAGTGTACTGAACAGATTCATCAATTAAAAGTGGTCTATGAAATAGCATCTAAGAAAGTTTTAATGATTAAATTTCTTTATTAGATGGTTCAAGGTATTGCTTATCAGTCATCTTCTATCAATATCTTGTAAATTGTGAAATTAAATAAAAATATCATTTTCTTAGCCTATTTCAAGGTTATCATTTCTATAAAGCTGAGAACTTCTCTTATAAAACCGAGTGAAGAACAAGTTATGAGTGATTTTTTTGAATGGAAAAAGATAAGTCCATGTTTTAAGAATTAAATGTCCTAATGTTTGCTTGTTGACTTCTAAATTGACTAGGACAGAATATTGAATAATTATTTTTAGTGGTTTAATACTCTTGAGTCTAGTTTGAAATTTGTCATCGCCATAGTCCCCTTCCCCCTCCCCAATAATTAAATATTTTGATTACTTGATTGAAATGTAGAAATTTACTGCTTTAAAAAGCCAGAAACTTCTCCATCAATCTTTACAAGATTAGGATGTGCTAAATGAAACCTTTGAAAGATAAAAAGTACAAGAATTTAGTTTTTTATTGATTATTTTTAGATAGACTACATATAAATTCAAAGATAATATTCTGGGAAATAGTAACAGAATATTTTCTCTAAGAGTCTTTTAATAATCTTAATCTAATCTAATTCTTAGCACTGGCTTGATTTTATCAAAATATACGCATGAAATTATTAGTAATAATTTAGAGATTCAACTATTATCCAAGTTAAAGTCAATATCTCAACAATATCATCTATTGTTTGTCCTAAAAATAAATGGTAAATGCATAATGAAGGAAGAATTGAATTTATTAATATGGAAGAATAAACTATTTTTAGAACTATCCAGCAAGGAGCGTTTAACAAAAATACAATTTTGATGGAAAGAATTATTTGTTCAGTAAAGGAGAATCCAAAAACAAAAAATAGAAAAAAATATGTTTTCATTAGTGGAGAGAAATAAAAATATTGTAGATTTTGTAATAGCTATGACGTATTGTACAAAAATCCTTTCTTAAAATCTGAGAAATCCATCACAGATTTTTAATATGAAAGTTAAAAATTAAAAATACATTAAAAATGCAAAAAAGATGCAATATAAAAAATGAAAAGTTAAATAATGACCTTTTTGAGGATTTTGCAATTATTGAATGCCTTTTGTAGGGGTTGTGATCATGATTCAGATGAAAAAATACAAAAAACTTACGAGAATCTCTTCCAAGCCAATGGAAATGATAGTTTTCGAGCTTTATTAGAAATGCAAGCAAATGATCAAACGACTCGAGATAAATCTCTAAGTAAACCTATCAGATTTACGTTTGATGAGAGTGAACTCCCAAAACCAACTTCAAATAATGAAAAGCCTTTAAGCCATTTTCAAATTAAGCACGTAAAAAGAGTGCTAAGTGACATAAAAGTATTTCTTGCAGGTTTTATTAAAGTGCTCCCAGAATAATAAAATCTCAAATTTCGAGATGAGTTGTCTGAGGGATAGACGAAAATTAAACCAAAATGTCATCATGTTGAGGTCTCATAAAAAGATATTGATATTGGAATTAATAATTCAGATCTCCATATTTATGTTAATCATAAGAATATCACTGGTTTAAAATTTGGTTAAGCATTGGCTTCAGCAATATCTTGTTAGTTTGGAAATACACGTGGATACATAAGACCCAGTTTTGGAAACATCTTGTATAATTCAAACAAACTTATTGATGGCGAAATAAGCCATAATCAATATTAAAATCTGTTTTCAACCACGTTGCATGAAGTTATTCATATTCTGGGCTTTTCAAAAAAACATTTTGAAAAAAGGTTTGAAGGTTAAATAATATTTTCATAAAACATTCAACGATTCTAAATGGCTTTTCTATCCACTCCAAATATGAGAAAATTAGCTCAAATCTTCTATAATTGCCCTTCATTGGCAGGCATGCAACTGGAAAACTAAGTAAATATGTTTTTTTCATTATTTTTAGAATACTTAGTTATAGTCTGTTTTATTTCAAGAGAGGTTAAGTTTATTTTACCTATGGATCTCATTGGAAAGCGACTGTTTTAGCTGAGGACATAATGGTTTCAGCTTTTTACTTCGGTTTTTAGCCAATATCGATTTTTACAGTGAAATTATTGTAAGACTTGGGGTATGATTCTGAAGTCAATGAGAACTATTCAGCTGAAGTTTATTGGGGGAAAAATTAAGGGTGCGGATTCTACATGAATTCATGCAATGATACCCAAAAATATAGAGAATTTTTTTACCCTGGCAGAAACTAAACATATGAATGATAATTTTAAAATAGCGGAAAAGGCCTTCCAGAGAGAAAAAAATATAATTTAAATAAAGATTTCAGATGTTGTTGTGAATTGCAAAGAAGAAGATGCTGGTAAAGACAAAGAGATCATATTAGATTAAAAAATATTGGGAATTCTCAAATGTCCAGATGATTATCAATAATTTTGTCAAATAAAACAATGTAAAAATAATTGTTCTGCTCATGGATTCTGCTTGAATGGTTAATGCATATGCAGTCCTGGCTATAATTTAGAGAATTGCTCTCATAAATGCCCTGAAAATTAATATGCTGAGATTGACTATCTCAAATAAATAATATGTGTAGACAAATATTCAAATGGAAAATATGCAAATCCTAATAATGTAATCTCGATTTAGTTTATGATTATTTTCTTTTTTTGCATAGCTTTTTTTTTTCTTCTAGACGTGTAAAAAGTCCTGTCCAAATAGTTACTTTAGAAGGAAAGAAGGTAAATGTGAGCCATGCGATTTTTTTTGTAAAAGATGCACAGGGCCAACAAGAAATGAATGCACTGCTTGCCAAATGTTTTCAAGATTAATTGGCAATACTTGTGAAGAGGAGAATTTGTGGTGAAGAGATTAAACATAATAGCTATGTTTCTTTGTCCACTGTGAGGATATGATAAATACTAATTTGTTTAATGCTTTTTTCAGTTTTAATACTAATTGTTCTTGTTGATTGCTAGTCATTGATTTTGTATTGTTTTTCTTAATTAATTTTTAATCTATCTTTTTACTTTTCATTACCCACCATATTTATATTATTGAAAGTTTTTTGACTTTTTTTTTCTTCATAACAAGAGCTCAGCATTGACTTTACATTTTAGATTTGTAATGCCAAAGATTAATTGAGAGTGCCAAACTGTTTTAAATATTATCTTATCATCATCATCTATTAAGGATTTGAAATTTCAGGAATTTTTTAGTTTTTAAAACCTTACAATTCTCATTTTTCATTGATCCCTACTGGATACCTGTAGAGAAAAAAGAATAAATCCAATTAATGAAAATATCAATTAGGGATAAGTTGGATTAACATTTAAATAATTACACTACCTAATTATGAAAAAAATAATTAATACTATTAAAATTCCAATAGCAACGTTTAGCAGCTATTATTTATTACACAAGCAAATTCAATCTCAGAAATCTATTGAAATAAATCAAAATTTTTTCCCAAGTGAACTCCTGATTTATCTTATTCTTTATCTATTTCTTCCATTTAAAAAAAGCAGCCAAAACAAAGGGGAGGATCTGCTGCGGTAACTGTTCTCGTTCAAATCTGGGGGTTTAAACGTAGTCAAAATTTAAAATTGAAAAACAAATATTCTTTATTATCCCTTAATAATTCGTATTCGCTCCCCATAACAGTCAGCGCAGAGAACACTAAAAATTTGAAAAAAACTAAACGAAAAATGGCAGCATATCGAGAGGAGGCCATCCCCTTTATCACTTACAACTCAGAAACCAAGAGTAACTGATTAAAATGACATTCAAATTAGATATTGTGATTTTAAACTGAATTAATCCTTTTTTTGTTTGAAATACAGAATACATCTTGAATGAAGAGGCTGCGACTATTGTTCGATAAGTACCCAAGCCTATCGGAATAGTGTCTGTTGCTGGTGCATACAGAACAGGCAAATCTTATCTCCTCAATAGAATGATCCTCAATCGTCAAGGAGGCTTTGGTGTTGGGCCAACAGTTAACCCATGCACAAAGGTATCAACATAATGAAAAAATAAATAACTAAAAGCATAGATTGGTAGCTTATTTAACAAGAGAAATAATAAGAAATAGATAGATATATGAATGGAGAGGGAGAGAAAGAATGAGAGATTGAGGGAGAATTGTTTAACTAAAACTAATGTTGTTTTATTATTTCAAAAGGGTATTTGGATCTGGGGCACTCCTATCAAAGGCTATTCACCTGAAGGCGAGCCAGTGAATCTGTTGATCATGGACTCAGAAGGAATCGGTTCTACTGATGAAGACCAAACTCATGATACAAGAGTGTTCTCCTTAGCTATTCTACTAGCTTCTAATTTCATCTACAACTCCATGGGATCAATAGATGTAATTTGCTGATTCAATAAATCTCAAGCATTAATTTAAATTCAAAGGGAGTTCAAGAAATAGATAAGGAAGGGAAATACTGAGGGGAGGAGGTGGTGGGGAGGGGGAATATCTTTAACTCTCAAAGCAAAAATTTGAATAATTAGTCTGCTTGATTTTTTGAAATTGATTTGCTAATCCCCAAATAGGAAAACGCATTAAGTAATTTGTCGCTGGTAGTTAATCTCACCAAGAATATCCACATTAAATCCACAGATGGAGATGAAATCGGTCAAGAAGGTAAATGACAAGACAAATCTTAAATGAATTATTTTGGATTATTTTCATAACATTTCAAATCATAAATTATTTTTTGTTTACTTGATAAATTAGACTACTCGAAATAC
>Ga0302271_10000144_pt1 | contig 63558 bp, 35 predicted proteins | sample III_Bog_N1_1_FD_198767 | JGI IMG/M metagenome (GOLD analysis project Ga0302271, IMG submission 198767) | Peat permafrost microbial communities from Stordalen Mire near Abisko, Sweden - III_Bog_N1_1 | ecosystem: Environmental > Terrestrial > Soil > Wetlands > Peat | place: Sweden: Abisko...
TACCCAAACCCCAACCCCAACCCCAACCCCAACCCCAAGAGAATAAAGTTTTATTTCTTTTTTATTAAATACATTCCATTTCAGATCTTGTTCTGTTTCCATGTTAAAAATCGTGAATTGCCCAAATATCAAAATGTCATGATTAAGATAATTTAAGTAAAATTTTCTTTTGGCAAAATGCAATAGCATTTCTCAATGAGAAGCCATCAAAAAGATATTTATGTGAATTGCACAGTATCTTAGTAATTAGGTTGAATTATTGAATCCCATTCAACAAGCTAAATTGATATATTTTGTAACACTAGAGAAAGATTAATCGATCAAAGATATAAAATCTTATTTTTGTTACTAACAATGCATAACATTAATTGCTTGATGCTTTCTTTAATCGATTTGTGAAGATGATTTAAGATAACACAAAGATAATAGACAGGACAAGAAAAGCAAAATGAAATAAATGCTGAATAAAATACAAAGATCAATTGGAGAATATCAAGTATGCTTAGGATCACATGATTTGGGCTTTAGTTTCATGTTAAAAGCTCAAGATATCTCATCATTAGTTATTTTATCTTTTGGGATTCAGAAACACATTTAAATCAGGCTTAAATGATATTTTTTCTGCTTCTTCTTGAAGTATTGCTGCTCTAGCTGCTTCTACTGCTTACGTTTTAAGATTCCTTTCAAGAATCTACTTTTTCAACATAGTTACGTCTATTTGATTATTCTAGAGTTCTTCATTTCTCTTAATTTTCTTATTAATAACTTCTAATTTCTCAGTCTCTTTTGCTCTTCTTTGTTTTTCTTCATTTTCTTGTGCTTCACTTAACTTTCCAATAGCAGCTTTTCTTTTCACTGAATTCAATCAAAATTACTTGTTCTTATCATAATTTAAATATATTTACATGCTCTTTTAATGCAATTAGCTGGATTGCTGTGAAGGCAATTGTAAGTCTAATCTCTCTTCAGTCCCATCAAGTCACCCCTAAAGAATTCAAGAATAGTTGTCAATGGTACAAAAACAAATATTTCTAACATTGCAAGGAGATCAAACTAAGAGCGGTGATCGAATTCTGAGGAGCAACCGCTAGAGAGAATAAGGTTTTATCCTTTGGTAAAGTTTACGAGAAGCATAGCATTTACGAGCACCTATTTCTTCTTCGATTCCTCTACAATTTCATTTAAAACAATATTCAAAAGGAGCTTTATTTCACAGCAGTATTACCTTCAATAGCTTCTGCGTAATTGATTTCGAAGAATACACCAGAGTCGCTTAGATCTGCATGTTTTGGCACAAAGTTTAACCTTTCCCCCATTTCGACAGTTAAGATATCTACATATTCCTAAAATAAAACAATGGAATGCTGTTTTAGACTGCAATACATCTTATTCACTAGCATTCTATTTTACTTGATATTCTCCAGAGTAGAGTTCCTGAAAGACCTTCTCATTCCTCGTTTTCACTGCAATCAGATCATAGCTGGATAATACTTCGCTACTTGATTTCTTTGTGAATATTTCTATTAGTTAATGCAATCAAGAAGTTTCAAAGCAACTTACTAATATATGCAAGTGTTTCGCATCGTTGATGTCAAGTGTAATTCGAGTCAATTGCTTGAAGTTCTTAACATTAGGTAGTCCTTTTTGCATGTTTAGGGATTAGTGCACACTTGTTGAAATGATTGAAGATGGAACTACTGCCACTGTGTATTTCTTAATAGGTGCTTCTTAATCTGAATGCTCATATGCCAAAGCAACCGTAGAATAATCATCTAAATCACAAATAAATTCGCTTTATTGAAAATGATTCAATTCAAAAGAACCAGAATATACCTTAAAGACTGCTTGCTAGCAAGGCCTGATATTTATAATCTCTATCAGCAGAGCTGACATCTGCACACGCTAAATGTAAATCGTATGACATGTTTCTTTTGATATTTTGTGAATTCAGTCTTAATTAATTGTCTCCTTTGAGAAATTTGTGGAAATTCTTCTTAAAGGCAATTCTTTAATCTAAAGCATCTATGATAAATATCACCCCTTGAACCCTTTTTTACTTTTTCATATTTTGATTGTGTTATTAATGACAAGCTACAAGGTATGAATAGCATTTTGTTTTGTAGAAATACATGTTTCTATACACATTGAAGACTCATCACAAATTGAAACAAAATGACTGTATTGTCTGAATATTCTCATAAAAATATCATCATTGCTCATTGTTGGAGGATTAGTTTGATTCTATGATCAAATCATCCTCATTGCATTCAGTTGTGAGCACATGAATAGAATTCTAAAGATGATTAGCAGCATTCTCTGGAGTGTTTTAACCTAGTCTATTCATTGATAAATTACCTGAACGCTGTTTAGATAGAACTAATGGTGGTGGTTATTCTTCTGGTAAATTAAAATGAATTCTTCCAGACAAAAACACCTTTGAGATTGTATTGTCTGGCTTCATATTCTAAGGTATCTTCGAAACAACCTTTTTGTTAGTAGTCTGGATTGCTTAGATACCTCTAGCAGCAGTGTTAAGTTAGACCTACATTTTATTGACTTTTTTCTTAAAATGTTTTCGCATAGCTTTGAACTCATTCTAGCAGAGAAGAAGTGCAGTTCGCCATTTCAAATATTATTGATAACTTGAAATGCTGTGGATAATGAATACAATTATTATACACAGCAGCAATGGCTTCCAGGTGAAGATACCTTCAATGACATTAACAGGGCTAAATTTAGAGATAGCTTCAAAAGCTGTGTTAAGCAGGCTTGAAGAATCTAAAGATGACTAAAATGGTCCACATATACTTGTTGGATCTGTTTTGTAGGTAAATACAGGATAGCTGATGGAGTTAATAAAAAAGAAATGAAGGAAAAATATGAATAAACTAGCCAAGAACATGTATTCCAGAGTGCCATGAGTTGTCTTGGAGCTCGCTGAGATGTATTCTGGGATGCACTTTGTTCTGGAGAAATAGTAATTATGGTAGAATAGAGCCGATGTGAATAGAATTGCTATATGAAAGGATAGCATACTGTAAGAGAGACTCATGAGGATGAGCATGTTAGAAATCAAGACTGGGGAAGTGTTTTCAATAATTCTGAATTCATTGAGATTTTTTTATCTTTTGGAAGTTTTTTGAAGATATTGCTAAGATATTCTGCCATATTAAGCTATTAATAGGATTATTAAATAATGCAGTATGTAGAGGGTTAGTAAGCACATTGCTAAGCTCTATTAAGGACAATCGTAGTCTTGCATGAAAGTGTTTCTCTTAGGGAAAAAAGAATTCATAAATTCTGAGGAAGTGAATATGACTGAGCTTCTCAAGAATACGTATGAGCTATATGCTAGAAGTTCAAATACAAAGGCAAATATTTATTATGAGTGATAGATTTGGCTCTGTTTCTCCAAGGAATAGAGTGCATCTGCGAGTTTGGTTGTGAACAATGAGCATAATTGTGTAAGTAAAATTATGAGAAATGATTGCAAGCTTTCATTGAAAAAAGCAGATTCAGTCACGGTGAGAGAGTACATTGAGCCAGAACTTAGAAACACTGCGAACACATAGTTGCCAACAAGAATGGCTGAAAATAGAAAATAGAAGAATATCCGTTTTAAAGTCACCAACCAATGGCGCTTAAATCGTATTAGTCTGTAAGAAGAGTTCTCCTCCTCAAAGTAATGAGACACTCGTTTGCTCATGGATTATTGAAGTCGCTAGCGAAGCACTGTCTGTGATAAATTCCAGTTGTATCCGCTAAAGATAATCGTAAAATATTTGAGCCCTCTAGATTCTTGCATTTCCATCATAACAAGTCTCTTTTTATAGCTGGTGTATCGATAATAGACCATAACAATGAGGACAACAGTGATTGCAAGAAACATGAAAATACAATAACCTATTGCTTCATCAGTGTAGGTAATTTAGTGGAAGAAAAATATATTGATGCCTTCTTTTCCAAACGCATCGGACTTGGTTATCTGATAGTAAAATAACAGAAAACCTTAGATAAATAACTAAATTCTTTCCTTACGAGCTGTTTCAAGACTGGGTAGGTGAAGATGAGGGATCCATAAATGTAGAAATTCACAAGAGTCGAAATGAGTTTAAAGTGATATATAGATTTGTTTCCTTGCTCGTTGGCGATGCTATGCGCTTGAGAACTAAGGAAATGCTTGTGACTGATAAACTAAATCAGCTTTGCCCAATAACGAGAAGAATTAAAACAAGAAAACGTTTTTTCACTGTCATATCTAGGATACAGATCTCTGCTCGAATTTGCTAGAATGATTGTGTCTAATGTTTTTTTCTTAGCAAGCTTTCTAACCACCATGTTCAAAGCGTCTGTTTACTTGCTTTGAGTCTTGATAAGCTGCTCGTTAAATATTTCGAGCTTTTGGAATTCTCTCTGTTTTTTGATTTCATTTCCATCTTCAAGAGAAATTAAAGGAATTGGGTCGTTAGATTATTAAGGTGAAAGATTAGGAAACAACTAAAGGGAAGCAGGGACTTGTGGAGCCATTGTTGGTAAAAGTTTAGGAGTATTTGGAAGAACATGTCCATTTTACATGATAGGTGATTTATTCGATGAAAGAATTTATAATTCTGGCATTGAGTTGGTAAATGTTAACAGAGGCTCATTATTATCTGGTTTACGTTAAGGTGACTTATGTATTAGATTATTCTAGATGCCGAGAGATACGTCTGTTGCTAAGCTACTTAATGTTTTAATATCAACATACTAGCTGTTAGATCTAGCTTCTCTTATTTCTTGTTATTATTATTCCAATGGGTTATTAGAAGTTTGCTATTTTTTTAAACTCTTATCCCTCAGTCGAGAGCTTAAAAGAACTAATTAGTTAAGGGTTTTACCGAAATTAGAAGATCGAACAGAATAGCGATGGTCAAACTAAGATAGTCTACTTTTCGCAGGATTCTAGAATCTTGAGTTGATGCTACCTGATTATCTCCTGAATTCTCTGGAGCCTTATTATTAAGGAAAGTTGAAATCGTCCTCTGTTGTTATCGGATGCAACTGAGATTTACGATTCTTAAATATTTCAGGAGATCTTCTTTTAGAGTGAGAAGGCTTTCTATCGTGAGAGTTTTGTGAAGAAGAGGAAGAGGAAGATTGAGGAGAAGATGATGATGACGATGAGGACGAAGACGAAGAATTAGGGGACGAAGAGATATGCTTTCTCTATGCTTTTTTGAGATGGCTTTTTCTGTGTTCCATGAGGTTAAATTTGTTTAAAAATTTTATTGTTACATATGTGTTTTAAAAAATACTATGATTCTTTTAATTACAGAATTATAGATTGTTTTTGTGAATAATTACTCCAGAGATATCATTCGTACTTACTGACTGAGATTTGAACAACTAGAGTATTATTTAATTCACACAATAATACAGGAATATAGACCGAAAATTCTGCTAAATTATTCTTCCAATTCAAAGGATTTATTTTGCTATTCTTGAATTAATCTGAAAAATAAGAAAAGAAGCAGTAGAATATAATAATATTCTAAGAATTTATGTCATAGAAACTCCATCATTGATATTAAGAACTTAAGTGTTGCTGTTTCTTTGATTCTTACCCATAAATTTATTTTGGGATTGTTAATTTAAACAAAGTACATTTTGCCATTAAAACAGTAATTTACAATATTTTCCTTTAATTTTTAAAGTAATTAAATTATCTTTTGTGTCGATTGGATTGAGTTTACAGCTGAAATTGCAGATTGAACAAGACATTCAAAGAAACATTTATTACAAAATACTAAAACAACGACTAACTTTAAAATATTAAAGGAATTTTACCAGATAATTCAAAGCAAATTGCTTATTTATTTTAAATAGATAAATATTTTTAATTTGAATTAAAAAATTCATATAAATTGTAGAGTAACACAGCTTTTATTTAATTAAAGAAATTAGAAATAGATTAAGCCTTTGATTTTGTGCTTTGTAATTAAATTAAATGAAAAAACAGCATCATCAATTTAAACAAAATGAAAGGAGTATTACTAATCAAATCAAATTCAATTTTGTGTGTGCACGCTTTAAAAAACGATTCATTTCAGCAAAAGAAGGTACTATTTGAATATCAAATGAAAAAGTTCCAGAAAAAAGAAATTATTGGCACGTCGATTAATAATAATCGAAATTATTTAGATAAATTCGATATTGTTTTCAAAACAGAATAGAACAATAGAACAAGCATTCAGACGTGATGTGGCAAATTGAAAAAGGAGGGTAAATTATACTTTTTATCGAAAAACAATAAAATCAAACAAAAAACCCTTTAAACAATTTAAAATGGAAAAAGAAGAACAAAGCACAGCTAGCAGCAGCAGCTCTAGTAATATGAGATTGCTGAAGATAAAGACATTAGACAATAAACTGTTTGAAATAAAGGCTGAGTCAACTGTAAATTTACATATTTCCAGTGATTTGTAGTTAACTTATTTTCCATTAAAAAAGATGCTCGTAAAAGACTTAAAGATTAAAGTAGAGGAAGTCAGCGGAGTACCTAGAGATAGATAGCGCATGATTTGCATGGGCCAACAGCTTTAAGACTAAAATACTGTCGGACATTATGGTAAATTGTTCGACTTAAATATTGTTGTTGATTCTAATTTTTTGCCTTTTTTTTTGCAGCTAAAGAAGAATCGACTTGGATACATTTAGTTGCTAAGGTATCTTAACCTGAATAGCCAAGTGTACCATCATAACCAAGTGTGCCATCATAGCCTTTGTCTTAAAGCCAGTAGTAGCAACCACTATAACCTCCTTAGTAATAACCCACTACAGCTTAACAAGGAGCTCCAAGAAGACCTTTAGATATATTTGGCAATGGCGTTTAACTTTAATCCAATAACATTGGTGATATTTCTTCACTTTTTGGAAATTTTTCTAATGTTTTTGGATAACTTATTAATGGACAGAATGCAACATAACATAATAGAGTCCCTTAACCCACTGTTAATATCTCTACTGGATAAGCTCCTCCAAGTGATACCTCTTCTCTTTCACAAGGTTCCGCTCCATTGAGAACTGGAAATGCTACTTAGCTTCCAACAAATCTTACTTAAGGCCAATAACCTATTACGATTTCCAGGTAAATTCAACTTCCACATCAAGAAGTTTTTAACCTCGGATAGATTTGCAACTAACTTATGGGATAAAATAGTACTTTCCCTGGCCCACCATTACCTTAGATTCCTAATCGCAATTCAGCTTAGCTTGTTGGCTCTTATCTCAGTAATTGGGAATGCTAAGTGCAACGTACGCTTCCTTTCGTTCACCGCCTTGCTGAGCTACTTCAAAGAGAACCATACATGCAATTACCTGAAGATAGAGCTTCAACATAGGGACTATCAGTTGAACTTGGAAGAGCTCTCAACGAGATTGTCTTAAGCACTTCACCTATGGTTAGTGTTCTAAGAGATTTGGTGCTTCTACCCACACCAGGATAAATCAGATTTGAGTAGAACCAGGCAGTAACTCAACCAACTCAGAGTATCCCTCCTAGACCAACAGTTGCTGCATCTTAAGTGCCTCATTAATAGCCACACGTAATTTAGCATACAAATCTGTTAAGTCATCCTGTAACACAACAGAACTAGCCGACACACCCTCAAGAAGAAAGAAACTAGGCGAATGTTTCAAGTGAGAACCCATTGAATAATCTATTAAACAATCTTAATAATCTAGGAAACGCACAGAATGGATTACACATTGTAGTTGATTAAAATGGAGACGCAAATCAAGAAATTCGAGTGATGGGCTTTTCTAACCAAGAGGGTGAGGGCAACAATGACATCAATCTTTAATCCGTTCTTTAAAACTTAATGCAATCTGTAGGAGCTCAAAATGCAACTACAGTCACAATAAACGCTAGCATCCCTCTAAACGAGAATAATCAACAAGGAAGTATTAACTTATCTGGTTTAAATGCACAAAATACCAATTCAGCTCAGGGATCATCAACTCAACCTAATGCTTAGATTCCATAATTAAACGGAATGTTTTAGCAGATCCTTTCTGGTTTATAAGCAAATCCAGCAGTGATCAACGGACATCAAGCAGCCTCAGCAATATAAACAGCAAACAATAACAGATCGAATGCAGGATAAAACAGCAATTCAACAGCATCTACTAATGTTTAGAGCTAACCTCAGAATCAATCTTCGTAACCTCCATAATAGCAATAAAATTAACCAAGTTAAGCTAACCAAAATTAAGAATAATAGCCTCAGGCAGGTAATCCTCTAGCAATGCTGATGGGAGGAGGCTTAATGGGTAATATTATGACAATGACTGTGGATGAATTGATCAGAGACAACATGACTGAAGAAGATACATAATCTGAAAGTGAATAGATCGTCTTGAACATCATTGGGTCACTTAGAATTATGGACATCATCTCAAGCACTATTAGTAAAAGATCTTAACAAAATGAGATGGGTATTTGATTAATTTCTTGAAATTAGGTGGATAGTTCTCATTTTTGGATGCAGTCCAAGAGAAGATGCGCAACTAAATCAGAATTAAAGGCTTAAACAGTAAAATATATTTCTTGTTGGGAGAATGATTGCTTCTCGAAAAATCACAGCAGAAACTTATTAAAAATATTTGTTTTTAGGGGAACAATTCTCTGATAGCATGGCAACAGCAGTATCGATTTTAATGCAGGTGCCAGAGTAACTCAGAGGCAGACTGTACGAAGGAATCGAACTTGAGGGAATTGCTTATGATATTCTGGATGAGACTCTCCCTGCGATTTATGATATTATCTTTAGAGACTATCCACAGAATGGGATAGAAAGATTTTCAAATGAGTTCATGTATGAGTTCAGGAAGATTGTTGGAAGATTCTTTTCAGACCTCAGTGAGTGCTTCTAGAATGGTCTTACTGACATGGAAATTGCATTTCGCTATACAATCAATGAATAGGTTACAAGGATTCTAGGAGAAAATGCAGCTATTGTTAATGCTCTTGTTCCCTCGATGCTCTGGGATAAGATTAAGAGAGAGGTTCTTACCTATCAACATGAAGAAGTAATTAATTCAAATTTTATAATATTTGTAATTGTGTTTGATTGTTTTAGGAGTAGAGGAGATAAGCTAGTTAACCAGCTCAACAATAAGCTCCTTAAGAAGGATAAGTCTAGACTGAAGCAGTTTAACCTCCTCGATAGGATCAAGAAATTGATGTAAGTTGCATTTTGATTTTATATTTCTTTACTTATCGATATTGCATGAAAGTTACTGGAGGACATTGAAAATGGACTTGAAAGAGACTAAGAGAGATTCGAAAGGTATCAAAACATTCAATTCTCAGAAGAATATAAAAAGGGAGATCTTTCTTCAAAAAAGAAATGAAATTATCCTTTGTTGTATGATTTTATGTTCACTAAAACGAAGAGGAACTAGGAATTAAAAAACAGAAATAAAGTATTTTGAAAAATAGTTTAATATCTACTAAATAGCAGTTTGAGGGGATGAGCAAGGTAGACTTGTTTAGTTCAGTCATTTTTGAATTATGTTTGATAACAAATAGGACAAACAACAGGACAATCCATGTTAGGTTTTGGATTTTTATCCTTTGATGGGAGAAATAATCAGTTTTGATTTTGTGATTCATCGTATTCTTGAATTTGTCTTTTGATAGACTCGATTTTATTAGATAAGATCTTGATTTCGCTTCGATATGAAGTATTAGCGACTCTTCGTTTTTCGTCAAGTTTCTCATATCTTTTTAATAAAAAAATCAAATTAAACAATCGTTGTATTCTGATTTATTCTTGCTTTTTGTTATTGTAATATGATTCATTACTTATCAGTGAGGCCTGTCAAGTCTTCTTCGATCTGTTTCATCTTGTTGAGATATATCTTCTAGATTTAGTTGTATTGTTCCTTTAATTTATTAGAAAATGTTAGCAATGAACAATAACGTACAAATGTTAAAAGATTACTTTCATAATTTGAATGTTTTCTTCCTTGGATCTGACTTAATTTCTGAATTAGTCAGCAGCTCCAATCGATAAACGAGTTGCATTTGAAATGGACTTTTTGTTGAATTATTCAGCTTATTTTTCAATGATTAGCAGTTTATTCGCAAGAGCTGTATTTTTAAATCTAAGAAGTTCATTTTCTTCTTGTTGTTTCTGTTCCTTCTCGTTAGTGGAGATTTGCAGTTGCAACAATTCTTTTGTGAGATCAAGATGCCTTTTTTCAAGACTATGACTTCTTTTCCTCAATTCTTCTATTTTATTCCCATTTCCTTTGTTTCCATCTCTAATTCTAGCTTCTCTGTCATGGACTTTAGCAGTCAACTCATCTAATCTAGCTATCCATATTTCCCTATCTCTTTCAATTTCATTTCTAAGAGCTTCGTTTTCTCTTTCAGTTTCATTAATACCGTCATTTGGTAGATGAATATTCTTCACTACACACTTTGCTTCTCCCTCAACTAGACCTTCTTTACCAACTCTGAAAATATTATTTACTTGTAAGTCAGTTATGAATTAAGAATTAAAAAACAAGTTACTTCTTAATGGCTGTTTCAAAACTATCCTTGTTTCTGTGTATGCTCTTATCCACTTTCGAATAAGCATAGTTCACCTCTAATCAAAATAAAACAAGAGTTTATCAATGTGCTTTAAATATTACCCATTCATCAATTTATTAAACTAGGAATGTACCAGGCTTCTTGTTTTTGGAAAGAATAATATTCTCTTAAACTGGTTCGACGAGTGCATTTAACTCACTGATTTTCTTCTAATCCTCTAGATCTTTTAGTCTAAGTAGATCATTCTCTCGAGAGATTTACAGCACACTTTGTCTTTCTTGATAAAGATTAGCTTTAAATTATCCTAGAGTCTCCTTCAAAGATCCGACTTCATCACGACGTCGTTGCAACTCCCAATGAAGTCTATGCTTTTCAGCTTCTGTTGAGATAATTTCATTAAGACATTGTAGCCATTCACAACGTTCCTTATCAAAATCATTAAGACGAGAGCAATAGAAACTGAGTAGACTATTGAGTTCATCTTCTTGATTGCAAGCCATCTTAAAGAGTAGAGCCTTATCCATTTAAGGAAAATGTGAAGCTGTTTCCTTAATAGCGTACATCTTCTAATTGTTTTAATATGTATTGCTGTCTCTAATTGTTTAAATTATTAAAGAATATTGTAGGGAATCTCTGTATATTTTCAAAATTACCTTCCCCTTTTATCGCATTCACATTAATTTCAATCATTGCTGATTCAATTCTGTTGCATAATAATAATAAATCAAATAATATTTATTTCACAAACAAGTCTTTGGTTTGTGAGCATTATTTCATCGATGATTAAAGAAAATAATTAACTATTAGACTAGCATTCTAATTGATCTTTACCCTTAGCAAATAAACCATTCAGCAATTAATAATTTCTTCTAGCTTTGAGCTTCGAAAAGACTCGTTGGTAATTTGAAAAAGTGGAGGAAAATATAAGGGCAGTTATCTAGAAAAATTTCTATTCAAATTATAAAGTCATAAAATAAGGTTAAGCCTTTCTCTTTGCGATGAAGATGTCAGCCTATGCGTTGAAGCAGTAAACATATCATAATCCAAGCTTAGAGGCATCTTTCGGAAATGGAAGCACCATACAACAAGACACCTTCTCAATTTCTTCAAATCCAAACAAATTCGGTTCTTTAAAGCCAGGAAAAATAGTATAAACTCCATTATATGCTGAACAATAATAAGGCAATAAAGAGAATGTGCTGTCCGAAACGAAATCAGTTGGGAAAAGCATAAAAGGTATTTTAAAGCAGTCTTCTAAAGGAGTTACTTTTGGCAGTATTGGCTAGAATGCACACAGTGTGTCTGATGCATAAATTGAAAACAGCTTATTTTATAATACAACACAAAACACAGCATCTAACTATCGATAGCAAGATGGAGTTGAGAATCTGTTGTCAAGAGTGGATATGTTACTGGGTTAAAGGTCAAAGGTTCCAATGAAATTAGAGAGTGGATTTCAATCGGTGACTAACTTCTCAAACTATTCTTCGTCTCGATAAGTCAGCGTTAGTGATAATACAGATCTAAAATCATATCTTGCGAACTTAGAAAGCAAGGTTCTTAGAAATAAAGGTAGAGATATTATTGAACTCAAAAAAAGCAGCAAGTTAGCTGTTTAAATGAGGAAAAAATAACAAAAATATAATAAAAACAAGAACAAACTAAGTGATAGCAGTAGTAGTTCTTCGAGCAATCGAAATAATCATGATAATGATTCAAATAGCTCTTCGTCATCTTCTTCAGAAGAAGAATAAGAGTAGGTTAAAAGGAAAATAAGACCAAACTCACAGGCTAGAAAGACTGATAAGGAATAAAAGCTGAGAAGCTTTTCTGAAGCAAGAGGGAAATCTTAACAAAATAATCAAATAAAACTCAAAGAATAACGCAGATAAGAAGACCATATTAAGGTTTACGAAGGAGGTCATTTTGCTACTGATCTTGTATTTTGTACTGTCTGTGAAGATTACATTGAATCAGGCAAGGTTGATGAGCACAGCAAGCATTGCTAAGAAAATCAACCATTGCTGTTATCTAAGAGCAGAAGAATCAACAACCATGAGAATTCAGAATGGCGATATCAACAAGAGAGAATCAATCAAAAACTCATGAAACTTAAGATTTACTTAGAAGAACTACCAGTCAGCTCAAACTCCTCTCAGAACCTTCGACTTTTAGTAGATAATCTCGTTGGAACATCCATGCGTCTGATCTAAAACAATACCAGCCAGCCAATACTCCTGCAAGCTGTCTCAGATCTCATTTCTTTGAAAGCAAAGGTTATCCAAGAAGAAACTCCTTCTAATAAACCTATCATCCTTAGTACCCTTGTTCTTCAAGATAAACTCAAGCACTTTGCGAGAAAGAAACTCGATTTGATTGAAGCGCAATAGTAAGGTTTATTTTCTCCTCCTCCGTAAGATTACGCAGAAGATACTAAAACTAACACAGATGTATTTAGTGATTATCACTCTGTTCAAAGCTATAAGACTCAGAAAACAAAATCAACAAGAATATTCACAGATATTAAATATCCGCCACGATAGCAACCACTTGGGAACTAGTAATTACAGTAATACCAGCAGCTGCACCTTTAAGAATAATAATAGAATCATCATCAATATCCACAGTAAACTTCATTGCTTTAATAGAAGATGAAACCTCAATAGAACATATCATCGAATAGATAAAATCTATTTCTTTTAAATCAATCCAACTAACCTTCTCAAATAAGAGATCAACCGCCTTTGAATCGACTTCAGTAGACCGAGGATAATACAAAAGAGCTAAATATTGAAATGAAGAAAAAACTATTTTTCGAAGCGGCTGTTAAATTTAAGAAAGCTCATTCTTAGAATCCAAAGATTCAGACGCTGCTTGTGTCTGATTTATACAGACAATTTGTTGAATCAGGCCTAACTAGCGAACAAACTGAAGAGTTTCTACATTCGATTATTTTAAAACAATGAAATTACTTATTTTATCTCATTTATTATCAAAGTAAAGTTCGTGTTTATTTGCGTGTTGATAAAGCTCAAGCGAATTTGATTGATTCAGTTCCAGTTAATTAATACAAATCTTAGAAATTAATTTAAATTATTATTTGCAGACATGTCTTTAGGTTACGGAAATTACTTAAGTAGTCGAACTGGATTAGGGCTCAATAGTAGTAGTACAAGAGGAGGAGGAGAAATGGCTTCATAGTTTAAGCCTGCTTCAGACATTTTTGCTTCTAAATACAATACTGCTACTAATTATGGATTAGATTTACAAGCTGATGGATACAGAAGGACATAGCTGCTTGGGTAATAGACTCAAAACAATAATATTTATGGATAGGCTTCAGGAAGGAATAATAGTGATAATAATGACTACTAAGCGCTTTCGAGAAGCTATCTAATTCAGAGTGAAGTAAGAAATGGATACACTACTACAGGCTCAGTGATGTATAAATGCGGTGAGCAATTAGAGAGTAGATATGGATTAACATCTGGAATTAAAAATGATTCTAGTTTGATGGACTATCCGAAAGATCTAGTCAGCTAGTAATACCGTTAGCCGACTTATCTCACAAAAGGAGTTTATGATAATTACTATGCTGGACATACAGATAAGGAAATGAGAGATTAAGAGATGAAAACAGTGTTTAAAGAAGACATCAACAGAGATAGAGAGGAAATTATAGAGATATTTAGATAAATGACACTCTTGGAAAGGGAAGTGGAGATTATTAAATAGAGTCTGTGTCTTTAGAAGGATCTTTCTTTTGACTAGCTCTTTCGATTCTTCGATTCGGAATCGACTAATTAAATAACACCTTACGAGCTTGATCTTGGACTTAGATAGCTTGGAATTGCTGCAGATAAAATTGATTTGTATCTGTTAGTCACGAGATACTCGAGAGATGGAAATGACACAATCAAGTAATCCTTTCAATCGTTTATTGCGAGATATTCTCTATGATTAATTAGATTTTTACTCTTTGTTTTTTCAAAATAGCGTCGATGAGTTCTTTAAAATGATAGCTCCAGCTAAAGTTGATCCTGTGTTTGATTAGGTGTATGTTGACAAATCTATTGCTTTCAAGGTACTTTTGTTTATTGTTTGCTAACGATTGGTTCATGTGAAAATGTATTACAATAGGATATGTGTGACTTAACTCGTTGCTTTGCAGTTAAACTGTTTAAGATGTTGCTAAACTAAGAAAATCTAGTCTAGTAATTTAGGAAGGATATTCTTGAGAAACAACTTGATATTGATGCTTTATTCAAAGCTTTTGACAAAGACAACAACTAGACGATCACAAGAGATGAACTGCTGGAGTGGATGAGGCACAATGGCATATATATTAATGATAATGAATCAAAGTAATTCTTTCAGAGATTTGACAGAAATAACAGCGGATAAATTAACCTCAGTGAGTTTAGATATGAACTGACTTTAAAATCAGTTGGCTTAAAAAGAAGAAATGACACAGTTGAATGATATTGTATGGATTCGAAGGAGAGATTAGTAGCAAAGTTCTAATTATTGTTTGCTCAAATCTGACAAAGAATCTGTTAGAAATTGACATCCTTTTTATTATGTCTTCGTACTAAAAATAATTATTAGTGTTATGTTTTCAAATGTTGGTAAAACTATCTTGACACATTTTAATAATCAGTTGTTATTTATTATCAAAATGTGAGATAAAACATTGAATTAATTGCATACAGTAACTCACATTTAGTAAAAACTTAATTGTTAAATTAAGATCCTTTCAAGTTCATTAAAACAAGAAGAATTATCTCTTCATAGAAAGGAACTGTTTTCCTCAGATTAATGAATCATTATCTTCTAATATCAATTGTTGTGGGGATGATATAGGTGCAGGACTTGCATTAGTATCTGAACTTTCATTAGTTAAGTCTTGAGAAATCCTATTTTCTCTTGTGGATATTTCGCTAGAATCAGATTCTTTTCTACTACGAGCTTCTTGAGATGCGTTGAGTTCAGGGGATTCAAGAGCGCGATAGTCTTGAGGCTTCTTCTTCTTTTGATTTCTCTTTCTTTTATTCTTTTTCTCAGTAGGGGAAGCTCCAAGTTAAATTACTACTGGATTTGGTGATGTATATGCAGCTGAATTGGCATTACTTTAATGCTCTTAAGGGTGTGATTCAGATGATGAAGTAACAAATGGTTAGTGAATAAGGTTAGAAGAGAGAGAATCATCTCCATGTGGAGGATTGGCATATTCTTATGGGGATATTTGATTTGCCTGTCTTTCCATTTCAATCTAGCTATCTTAATTTGCTACCTGCAATTGCTTCCGAAGAATTTCTACCACGATTGGCTCATAGTCATCTCTACATTAGGGACATTTTTTGTTATTTCCAGTTTATGCCCACTTATCAAAGCACTATTTGTGAAATACCTTCTTGCATTTGTGATGCACTCTCACAATCGTATCTGGGGTGTACTTCTCCAAACAGATGCGGCAAGTATCTTCGTTTTAGAAAAAAGGCTGGAGATTTTTGAAGGGAAGACTAACGTAGAGCTATAAAATCGAGGCCTTCTTCTTTTCGTCAGAATACTGGATGCATACGAAGAAAAGCACTATGCATCCGAAGAAAATGAGAAAGACTAAGCCGCATATCACGAAAGTGAGTAGCTCTGAGCGAGGATCAGATACTGTGTAATCTTTATCTAACTCAACTGCTATTTCTCTTATCTTTCTTTCGCTCGTTAGTAGGTTAAATTATGTTTGCTTAGCATACGCAAAGAAGCACATCACAAGAGTCTATTACTTGTCAAATGCCTCCACTTCCTCTTTCAGAAATGGAGATGTACTTTATTAGTTGCTACTTGTTTCTTTGTTTTCTAGAATGTATCTTTTGTCTAGAATTACTTTTTGTGGTTTGTTGAGGAGATACTAAGAAGATATCTAATAAGAAAAGGAATCTGTAAAAGCTACAAACTGAATCTATCCCTGAATAAAGTCTATGAGAAGAAGCTAGCTTTCTGAATCAATCTTAAGCCACAGGATATCGTTCTCCACCATTTGAGCTCTCCACACAGTTTAGGATTTATCCATCGATTTTATTTTGAATTCGCAAGCACGCCCAACGTAGTCTTCACTGCAATGGCATATTCCTTGCTAACAAGTCCCTTTACTTGAACAATTGAAAGGGCAAAGTAATTCTGAATCTGAAGGCTTTTGGTCCCATGCATCCCAGTTCACAATATAGAATAACTTATGCGCCTCTGCTTCCATAATGCGATCACTTATTATGACTGTAACAAACTGATCTTTCACATCCTCTCCAAGGATTTTAGAAATAAATAGTAATCCTGATCTAAAATTCTGCTGGTAAATATCAACGTTACGGCTGTTGACACACTAGCTTCCAAGTGCATCTGATAGGCAAAAGCTAATATCTTCCTAGTTTAGATTGCTGTCAGATTCCAGCGCTTTCGAAAGATCAATCTCAACCTAAACTAATACTCCAGGCTTAACTCCATCTGTTAGAACATCTGTCAAAGGCATTCTCCAATCTATCCTGTTAGTTTCCTGTTTGATTGCCATTTGATGCTCGAGTTATGATGATAACATTGAAGCACTTATCGTCTGCAGGATTGCAGCTGTAAGAAAAGCCTTATTAACTATGTCAAACATTTTAAGTCTTGGTTGTTTATTATTCTTAACAAATAAAATATTCATTTATTTTAATTAAATTGAAAGGTTATTTTTTAGTATGAAATAAGCAGAAAAATAATTGAAATCATAGCTTCTCCATAAACATTATTATTTTCCTTTTCGTCTGAGAAAAAAATACTTCACAAACAAATTTTAAATTAATTAACCTTCAATTAATTGTGTCAACGCAGATTTAATAAAAGAAAAAGTTTAAGAAAAGTTATCTCTCTCTCTCCCTCTCTCTCTTGTAATGATTTTGAATGTATTGTCAAACTTTGTTAATATTCTATGTTTTTTGTTCAAGAAAGAAACAGATTTGCTAGCATAAATCTCTTTTTTTGTTTATTCATTGTATTCTATTTTTACTTCCTATTGACAAATGCCGTCTCTCTTTTTTTAGCAGATTAAAATAATTATTACACAACAATCTAAAAATACTAATTTTACTTGGGAAGATTAAAGAGGTTTTGAACTTCTTCACTGTCGATAGTGCTCAGTGTTCTAAAAACAATTAAAAATAATTAGAACTTCAAGCTGTTCAATTGATTAATAGTTCTAATAATCTTTATCCTAATTTAGTATTTTATTCATTCTTTTTACTTGTATGAAGAAAATGTGATGTTAGCATAAATCGAATAGCTAAGAGGTACCTATACCTTCACCGGAAAACCTGTCTTGACTATTTCACTTACTTTGTGATCGTTAAAAACTTCATGGAGATTGGTAAGCAGTTGATTGCCATTGCTTAAAAACTAAAGAAGTGGCATGAAGGCTTTGAACTTCATTGGAAATTCTTCTGAGACATAAAGTCCAAGAGTCTACTTTTTAATTTCATTTTTTCCTGTTTCTGTGATCTAAATATCAAACGGATTTGGATTGTCAATTCCATTAATCTTGATTTCTTTTAGAGTTGTGTTTAAGCTCTAAGAGAGCATGGATTCTTTTTGTCTGTTTTCACTTGACTAAGACACATCCTGAGGACTATTTATTGTTTTCGTAGGTGAAATGTCAGTGAGGTTAGAACTCACATAAGATTCATATGACATTGAAAAAGGTACTCTTGTTTTTTTAAAAATCTAATAACGATACTTCAACTGGAGATCATATTTCTCGCATAAGTAACCCTAGACTTTGACTGCACTCTTCTACCCAAAGAATGATTTGCTCTAGGCTATGGAACTATTTTCGATCTTTAGATTTCCTTGAAGATTTTCTGCTGATCCTAGAAGATCTTGAATGATCTTTTTCTTTTCCTCTGCATCCAGTTCTTACTAATTCAAAAAAAGACAAAATCAATTAAATAAATGCATATTTACTACTTTTTGTTTCTTCTACCAATGGAAAGTGGTAAGTCTTTTCTTCCTTATGCAAGACTGTTAGAAAATCATAATCAGTCGCGACGTCTGTATCGATATTATTCAAGTTGAGACAGTTAAAAATAAGTGATTGTGCTCTCCTCTTTGCACGATATTTTTGTAGACCTGCGTATGTACTGTCACATCTAACAGAACGCCCATATTTCCATATTTTGAAGGTATCGGAAGGTGCAAACTTAGATACAAATGGTATGAGATTACTTTCAAACTCCCACTTCATTTCTAAGTAAAAATCGGGAACTTCAGAGAGCATGTTATCAATCTATCTCTTCTGAGTTAAAAGAGTTTTTTTCTTGAAAGATATTAGACTATCAAAGATAATGCCGGCTAGTTAGTAGTCTTTTTGAGAAGCCACTTCTTCAAAACAACTCCAGTCTTATCTGTCTCTGATCCTTGGATCGGCATCTATGACAAACACAAATCAAAGATGTATTTGAATTCGTCTAAGGATTCATATTAATCTTACCACATTTCAACAGCATTTTGACAATGGCAAATATGTTGTCGTTTTAGTGGGCTAACTTTACAGCCAACAGAAGTGGAGTATTCCCTTTATCATCTACTTAGTTGATGAGATGATAGCGCTCTTCGTTTAATATTCCTTATTATTTTGTAAATAAGGAATCAAATAATATTTTTTGGATTATTTACTCTTTAGAATAGCTTAAACTATGGCCGGTGTGAATTGAAATATTGCTCTGATGAGAGAATTATATATTTCTTGATCGATTATTCTGCTTTATTCCTTTTTATCAATAAACTTTGCAGTTCTTACTGTCTGTGTATCAATCCTAACATCGATTGTATTTATTGTCCCCACGAGTTGTTCATTTTCAGGAAAAACAAGAAAATCATGTTCATTGTAGCTTTATAATAATGATTTTTTAGTTTTTCGAGTGTTATTTTGAGATTATTAGTCAGTGATAAGCTAACCATTAGTGTAATTCGCTGAGAGTTTACGCATCTAGAGAGATTATATATCAGTCTGGAGTGCTTTGAGAGATTGAATATCATTATTTTGCTAGAATTTTGAGGAATAATTGTCAGCAATAGGCAATTTAGCTGAAATGTTATCGTTTTGCGGGATTCTCAAGGAAATATTATCATTTTGATGAGTCTTTAACGATTAGTAATCATTTTGAAACTCTATCTAGGATAATCTTGAGACCATTTACTAACTATCATAATGGCTGTTATTGTTTAGTGTATGAATAGGCACATAACGAGTTGGCGCTACATTACAAGTTTCCATGTCAAATGATTAAGATTATCTGCAATTTGAGCTTTGTATGTCTTTTGCTTGCTGTTAAGGGGTATATATTTATTATGCTCTTCCTGCTAATGGCTGCACAGGATAACTCAATGTGGTGGCATGTGAAGTTCGTCCATAATCAGTGGGGTCTTATTCAGCAATGATAGTTGAGCTCTTTTAAAACGATGAACTCGTCCCTCTCATTTGTAATTGGGTATTGTCTTTGCTTTATTAAGCAGGAAAAATGAAACCTTAAGTGCTAGATTCCTTTGAGGAATCTTCAAAAATCAGTTACCCAGCAGACGCTTTTGTGGAAGGAGCTGCAAATAGCGGAGTTAACACTTCTTATCTAGGTGATGAAGGTTATGAAAAAGCTTAAATTTTTAAAGCCTGTTTTTTTGCTAAATTTTAAGCATCTCCCACTGGTCTCTGCTGGCTACTAAAATTATAATTAAACTTAGCAGAAGCCAGCACACTTTCAGGAAAAGCTTAGGCTATTTAATTCGCTGAATTATTCTTTCTGCTATTCATTATTTCCTTATTTTGTGATTTTTGTTCAAGATATTGCTAAAATAACTCTTCTCTTTGCTCGGCTGTAAGCTCTAGTGGTTATTAATTATTGTCTTATATTTCGTAATAAGAGCACAGGAAATTCTCTTAGAATCTTTCAAATGAATTTTCCAGATCATCTTGTCTAGAATTCTTATAAAACTACACTTCTGGATTGATAGGATCACCGCCAACATAACTCTTGGCAGGTTTATGGTCTCTAAAATATTTCTAAGCTTATTTAGGCAGAAGAGTATTGCACCGACCTTTCCGTTCATTAAACTCTTTTATCTTCTAATTAAACAGCCCCTTTCGCTGCACGTTAAAGAATGAAGAAGAGTTAATACTTCGCTAAGTACCAACAGCTTCGTTTTCACTCACATCAAATTCTGAGCTGCTAAAATCATTATCTTCGATATTTTCCTCGGCCATTCGCTTAAGAGAAGGCTAGTGTTAAGGTTTAGTTTTACTATTTTCTTGGAGATTTTACATATTTTTTCCTTCAAACTCATTACCTGTCTGTTTAGAGCGGCTTAAATTTGAAGAATGTCTTTTTATATATGATTATTAATGAGAAAGACTATTAGAAGCCTAGCGAGATCCAAGATCATTAGATCGTGGTTCAAAATCTAAATAAAATTAACAAGAAATAAGGAAATATGCATCCAGTTTTAGAGGAATTAAATTGAGAGCTTTTTCAATTCATTTTTTATTTTCAAAAAATGATTTAGTCTACTTAACAATGGCATGATTGGTTTAAAATCCTACCTGGGATAACCTGCTTTTTAAGTTGATTGGAATTGGGGAAATAATGAGTATTGGAGAGTTTCTTCATATTTTAGAAGACATTCTTGTTTCCTTCTGATTCATCTTCATCGATTTGCTGTTTCAAATTGCGTGTTAGATCAAATCTCAAAACATCTGTAAATTATTTAAGTACAGCTTGTTCATCTTGAAAATCTGACTGCTTTTTTATCATAATGTTACTACTGTGGCCTATTCTTAACCCGCTGAATTTTTTTAAGTTAAGACTTATTCTCTCTAACAATTCACTGTCAGTCCTACTTTATATTTTCACTATCACTGTCAAATCACTTGATTTGATTGTTTTTTAATGATGCTCCCACTTTCTTTTGAAGCTATGTTTATTCTATTAATAATAATGATCTTTAACTTCTTGAATTCAATGTTTAGATATCTTAATTGAATCAATTTATCTTGAAGATCAATTTTTATAAAAGATTATGATTATTCCACAAAAAAAGTAATCTATTAATAACTCCTTATCGTTCTTCCAATTAGCTAACAATCCTTTATTTTTCTACTCTTTATTTTTCTTATTTTCTATTGACGCAACATTAGAAATGCCATAAAATCAAACTTTCATGCGTATTTTTATTAAACAATACTTCTGTGGAGATAATCTCCTTGAGAATTGCATATAATTATCCCAAAATATGCATTAGAAGATCAGAAATTATTAAGCCAATATCTATCACAAAAAAAAGAACAAATAAATTAAAGGGAATTGAATTTCTTCAAAGATGGCCTAGAGAAAGAGAAGATACTTAGATAGATTGATTTCAGATCTATAACTAAGTAGCACTAGCGAACTTTATGAACCTTCAACTAAAAAAAGAAGAACCATCGCAGTTCCTCTGTATAAAATAGTTCATCCACTCTATGAATTCTTTTTAATTGGAGAGATAAATCTTGAACTTTAACTTGGAGTCACATCTCCTGAAGAAGATTATTTTCCAATCGGAGTGAAACAGTCTCCTTTGAATAAATGGCGTCCTTTTGTTAAAGCGGAGTAGTTTCATAATCGAATTGAGATGACAATCGATGCAGGCTATCAAGGGATTACTGAATTCGAATTCATTATCTAGAAACTGTAAGGATGTTCTAGTAATATTTACAAGCAATTAGCTGTTTACCTCAATGGGTACCAGAAATTTGTGAGGCGCATTAAATAAAAAATGCTTGCCAATCCTATCCCTCCTAGACTCTATGAGTTCAAATTGTAAAATCTCATAAAACGCTCAACTGAATTTGTAGCTGCCCTTCCAATTGACGATCTCTATGCAGTTTCTCTCCTCCAACTAGATTACAACATTTTTAACACGAAAAGAGTTAAATTTATCGTCAGCAAAGCCTTAGCAGAATTGGTTGGAGGCGTCGAAGCTTCAGAAGCAGCTTAATTGCTTCTTCGCAAGGGATGGTTGGAAATATTCGGTGGGCCATAAAGGATCATGAAGAATATTATGCTGCTTGATAGGCTCATGAGAGAAGGCAGACAACTTCTATCCTTTAAAATACACACCGTTGATAAAATTCCAATTTAAATCTCAGCAGAAATCGAAATTATTCAATCTCTTCGATCGTTTGTCGATGTAGGATTCTTGGAAATGATTCGGTTTAGCATATCACCTGAAACAAGAGCGTATCTTCATCGTGTTCGTAGCTCTAACACTCAAAACTAACTAACCTTCAATGAAGAAGGAAATCTAATCAACTAAGCAGAGTAGTTATATCATACTCCTTAAATTATTTCTCAAGATATAAATAATAAAGGCTAAGAGTAAATCGATGGCTGCATCAAGGACACTCCTCTTAATAGAGTTTCTCAATCATCTCGTCATCCTAATTTTGATAGGCACGTGACAGATTTCTAATATTAGTAAAAATGCAATGATTTTATACTCAAATTTTACTCTGACAAAGAAGGGTTGATCTCTAATACTACTACAGACTAGCAGCTAATGAGGTAATTCACTGGTACAATTTAGCAGCAGCCATAACAAAGGGAAAATGTAGAAATAAATGTTCCTTAATAAGAAGACAAAGAAGAGTTTGTATAGGTTGAATTTAGAAGTAATGATATTTAAGTATCAAATAACATCTTTGAAGACAATTCTTCTTTGGATTGTGCAAATGAAAACAAGAAAGACAGTGGTGTTATCCAATAGTAACAAGAAGAAAATCGTAATTCAAACTTGAACTAATCTTTAATAGAAAGTCCGAATTCTTAATAAGTAGCTGATTTAAATGAAGATGAAACAAGTTGTAATTAAAATCGAAACAGAAACGAAAGCAACCAATTATTTGAAGGGGATTTCGAGGAAATCCAGGAAGAAGAAAGCCAGAAGTATTTCAACATGTTTGATGATGAATCTCTCAATTTTACTGCTTAGGATCTTTAAGTAGAATAAAAAAGGCTGCAGAAACTAATTTACCATCAATATCAAGAAAAATTATGATGTTACTTAGCTAAAAATAATTTTTACTTAGCCAAACATGTTTATTTTATGTTGGCCTCTAAATATGGATAATACTTTTATTCCTTCAGATTCACTCAATTATCTTTTAAAATAGTTGTGCATCTTTCATATTTCTTAACTTTAAGCAGTACTTTCTGATTTTCTCCTCAATTTCAAACAAGTATTGTGGGGATTGCAGTCAAAGCAATTTGATGTTGTTGATTAATGAGTAAATGACAATATTTAATTTATTGATTTTTTGAGTTTTTGCAGTACAAAAAAGGAGATAAAGACAAGCAGATAATCATTATTTCTGATTTTGGGTTGCTTTTTTAGTTGATGAGAAAGAGGGAGATATGTGTCAATTATTGAACTTTTAATTTCTAACATTCATTGAAAATAATTCCAGAGAAATTAAAACAATATTAAGCTTGTTCTTAAAACTAAAAATGAAGATAATACAAGTAGGATCTAAGTAATTAGGTTGCTTAATTTGATGTTAACTCAAAGTTAAAATAAGTTCACTCATTTGGTTGTTTTGAAAAATGTTTAAGAAATATTAATAAGATTAATATATTCTCTAATAATTTAATGATTTAAACTACTCCTTGATGCTGGATCTTTTAGAACAAAGGAAATACAACTCATGTTTTATTCGGATTGACTTGGGTTCTATTCATATTGTTCGTTAAAATCCTTTTAAGAAATAAATAAGATAATCATTGTTTTGAAGATTCTTTCTAAGATGTTGAATCGTTATCTGTCGCATCGTCTTATTAAAATAGGTTTAAATGATATTGTTATTTACTTAACATTTTCAAGGAATTGATCAAACAATATTTAGGTAATTTATTACTGTTAGTCATTTTCTCTTAAGAATGCATTCAATAAAGGATGCTAAAAAGCAATCCTTAGTGCTAGCTCATATATTGGATTCTCTTAATTTATTTATTTTGATTTATCACTCCATTTTATTCATTGTTTTGGTTTAAACTCATTGGGAGTAATTATTTACAATCACGAATATTTAGAAGGTCTGTGAGAAGTCTTTATTTTTTTTTTCATTGGTTATCTCTTGAGAATATTTCCAAGTATTGATAAAGTCAACATCACATGATTGAAGGAGCAGTATTGATGGTGTGTTGCTTTTATTGAAAAAAATTGATTTAGTTAGCTATCTCTTCCAGGCATCAACACTTTCTTGTTGCTGCTGTTATTTGTTATTTGGTCTTTTATTAAAGGAATTAGATTTTTTTCTAGCAACAAATTTAAAATAATTATGGAATAAGATAAGCTAGATTCATTTTTGAGTGATGAGAAATAAAGAAGAACAGAGTTTGTCTTTAAAGGAGATAATGTAATATGGAGTTGTTCTAAAAGAAATGGCAGTCAACAATAATGTGAGAGTAATAATATTTGGAATAGAAGATTTCCCTTACAAAAATAGCATAAAATATATTTAGCAAGGTATTAATAAACAGAATTTTAATACATAAAAATATAAGCTGTTTAGCCAATAAATGAAAAATATATTCCTCCCTTCAAACTCTGTGTTCTTTCTTTGTTGGGTATCTTATTTGCTCAGTTAATTTCTCTTGCTTAAAAAATAGGTCTTTCTAGGGTAGAGTTCCATAGAGTTTTTAAATGAGTTAGTGAATATGTATTATTTAGTTTCATCTTAACTTTGTATTTGCATAAACGAATTGTTTAATCAAAGATATTAAATAAACCATATAAATTTAAACTCAAACATTGACAATTTTAGAGGAAGAAACTCCTTTTTTCTTTAAGGATTCAATGACTTAATTGTACATTTGAGGAGGCCCACAGATAAAGACCTTATCGAACTGGGAATCATCAACATTTTCTTGAATGTAAGCTCCGTAGGATTTGTTCGTGATTCTTCCAACTTCTTCTGGGAAAGTTCCTTCTTTGATTTTGATATTCAATTTGATTAAATTGTTGTTGGCTTATTTGCTGAACTGAAGGAGTTTTAAGATCCATTCTCTTCCAATGAAATCTTCTATTTAATGGAAACCAGTAAAGAATGTGAACTGGCATCCTTAAAGATACTTTTCATAATCAATTGAATAAGGGTCTAGTTTATCTTTGTGTTAAGGCATCAATTACACCAAGGTCTTTTTAAGCAAGAAATCTAACAAATCTAGGAAGGGTAAGATCCCTGTACCCACAGCGAAGATACAAATGCGCTTATTAATAGTTGCTTCACTAAATCCAAGACCAGTTCCTAATGGACCTTGGATAGAATACTAGTTGTTCACATTTTCCTCGTGCAGTTATTTAGACAGAGCTTTCTTAAAATTGTATTTTTTAATAATAAGAGGTAATGTTTCTGAGAATGTTGCCTAACCCGTGACATTTGAAGCTGCAGCTGGTTTGCCATTCAGAGTCTATTCTGCTAGATCAATGATTTGACTTCTAAACAGCTAGTTCGCAGATGTTTAACAAAGTACTTAAGTATAGCAGCGACTTTTACTCTAATTTTCTATTTTGATTTAGAAATGTCTTCCAATCCAGTTTATTCCTTTCAAGACATTCTAGATTTTAATGGTGCTGCTCTTGAAATCAAATTGAGAGGTTGTGCTTGATAACGCTACCACTTTTTCCAACTATTTAAATAAATAAATATTTAAAATCAGAAATTGATATCCCCCCCTTCCTCCTATTCAAACTTTTAAATTATTTATGTGTTCTCAATCCTTTTATTGTAAGTACGTTAGTACTCCAATAGTCGTATCTTTACATCCCTTTTTTAAGATTGATTTATGAAATGTGACTCAATCAATAATCTTATTGGGGGTTGCATTTAAACCTGAAATTGGTTTTTTAAATAGTAATGAAAATTTAAATAACTGTTGTTAAGCTTTACTTTAAATGGATTGAAGAGGCGAAGGGAAGTCTTAGGATCTCTTTTTTCGTCATTTTATCCCACTTCCATTGCGAAAATGTTCGAGTCTGCGTAATCAAGGTACCCAACGAAATATCTACGAAGATATTTGATTGCATTTGGTGAATGCGTGTAAGGAGGTGCGTTAAACCCTTCTAGACCAAGAGAACCATTTAAATAGCGACCTATTTCCCTTCCTTACACTTAATTCATGATGTATTATCCTCCTGGGTGGACAAAGTCTGTGATATTATACACAGCTTGATTGTAAATCACCCATTTCAAATTGGGCAGTGCTGCCATGATTTATTCAGGATCTCTATGATCTTCATTCAAAAGTTTCATAAGCTAAACGCATTCATCATCTGACGATTTACGAACAGACATTTCTACTTGGGTATAGGAGTAATCGTACACTTCATGCCGTGATTAATGTCTAAAGATTCGACTCACTATTTCAGCAATTACCAACGCAGATACAGACACTACAGTGATAATAATTCCGCCTACTATTTCTCCTTCAAGATCAGCTCCAATAATCACATTAGCTTTACTAAGAATATACAGGATGATTCCGAAAACTTAGTGAAACTTCTTGATAATATGGACATGCTTGCTGGTTCCTTCTCTGTTTATCTTCAGGACTACACCCATAATATGCTGAATTATAACAATTGCCAAGACTGTTACTCCAATAATGTAATGCCTTTTAACATCATCTGAAAGGCCATCAACCTAACTTAGTTTGCTTTGATTTTCACCCAGAATAATTGCAATCACCACAATAGTTGCAATGTCTAGGAGGAGGAATATCAGAGTGTGTGCTAAGACATAATGCTTCCACGTTTTTAAGTAACGAATAATGAAAATGGCAATATCCATGCAGATACCCCAGCCGTAGAACAATATGATTTTGTGGGCATCAAGCTCAGACTCACTAGCTCCAATAGATATTGAAGAAGCAGATTACAATCCTAATCCATTGGAAAGATTAACAGAATAAGTAATTGTGCCTGAATGCTCAGAAAAAGTAGGTGACGCTTCCCATCCTGCGCAGAATGTATACGATTATCCAAGTACAAGAACAGAATCCATAGAGTCTCCTGTGTTAAGCAGTCTTGTTGCTTTCACTTTAAAACTATTTGCTTGAAGATCTGAGCCGGTGATTGTCCAGTCCTGTGGTTCACTAAACGATGGTGAAAACTCTCCAGTAGCATAGGCGTCTTATACAGAAATCTATTTTAATCAATCCATTAGCATTTAGATGTGTAAACATTAACAAATTTTACTGTTCCTCCTGACGTGGTAAACACGACCATGTCACAATTGAACATAGTCCCAGAGAATCCGATCCCAACCCAGCCTTGATTTTAGACATCAAGCATCAATGAGAGAGTCCCTGAATCTATCTGGTAATAGAGCTTGATATCGTTATTCAGAGTTAGACCTGAACTTGGAAGAGATAGATCTCCTGATGCTACAAGCGAGCGATCGCCATCGGCAGCATTAGAGAATGCTATGAGAGAGAGCAATAATAAAATAGCTAAGCTTTTCATTTGTTTTTAAATATTTAAATTTATCTAAGTTTATTAAATTATTTGAATTATGTTGTTTGATTGGCTTCAACTAGCTTTTTAAGCAATTATTTTTGTTTAAATAAGGAATAATTTAAAAACTAGCTTTATTATTAATTGTTCTCTTAAGTTACTGTCTCAATATTTGTTAGGTACTAATCAGCAGATCCAATTTTTATGGAAAAAAAAAAGAATAATCACAGAATGTTTAAATCAAACGAAAAAATTACCAGCACGTCATAATTTTAGGAGAAAATTAAATAAAATTATCAGATTAAGATACACCAAATATGCAAGTTATTTGGGAAAATGAACCAATTAATGAACGTATTGTGTTTTTTTAATTAATATTCAAGTTCATGGATTTCTTTTGAGATTACAGAGTCAAGAAGCTAGCAAGATATTAATTAATTAGCAAGTTCATGGATTTCTTATGACATTACAGAGTTAAGACGCTAGCAAGAAATCAATTAAACTGAATCTAGAACTATTAATCAAACACTTACTTAATTATATTGATTATCTGTTCAACTAGTATTTTATTTATCTAGAAAACAACCAAATTTAAAATATCAAACAGATTCCTTCAGAAACCACCAAAATAAGCAGTTGACTTCGCTTAATATCAAAGCAGGTGCAAATTGAACCTAATATTTTCTGGTTTAGTTCATAATCAAATTATAATATCTTGTGACCTGTTTAAGTCTATTCTCTGAGTTTTTGAAAATATCGCTTGAAAAGTAATGCTTTTTGAAAATATTATGCACATGAATATCAAATAAAACGAGACTCCTATCTTAGAAGTGAAGTATTTTTGCAACCTAAAAGAAAGAAGATATTAACAAAAACGAAAATAATATTAATGAAGGCAAAAGAGCTTAATGAGATCATTTAAGTTTCTGAATATTTGTTTGACTTTGTTTTAAGGAAAATTTGAAAAATGTCTGCAATAAATTGCTAGTTTACTTATACAGTTATAGTCATTATTCAATTTTTACTCAATAAAATAACCTTGCTAACATAATTAATGAAGGAATTCGAAAAAGTTTCAACTTAATGAGCCTGATTCAATTTTGATTGCATTTCAATTCAAGATTAGCATCAGAATTTTTGAAAGTTTAATTATCAAAAGTACCTCTTTTTACTAAATAATATTATTCATTTTTGAGGTGTGTTTATTTGTGGATAATCTTAATTTGTAAAGACAAATCAATGAAAAAAGTGAAATCAATTAAATGTAATTTAAGTTTTGAAAACAAAAGGAAAAATTTGAATTTGATAAAAAGAAAGCAAATCCTTAAATTTAAAGCGCCTATTAAGCCTTAAACAACATGCAAAAGAAGAAAGCTATCGATTCGAAGAAGTTTGATCCTTCTTAGTATATCCGTCAGGGAGTCACCGAAGAAGAAGTCATTGAAATCAAGGAGGCTTTTGATCTCTTCGATATGGATTTGGGTGGCTCGATCGATCCTAAAGAATTACAAGCAGCAATGAAATCTCTCGGATTCGAAGCCAAGAATCAGACCATTTATAAAATGATTGCTGACCTTGACACAGATCAGACTGGATAAATCAACTTTGGAGAATTTTTGAATCTTATGACAGCAAGAATCTCAGATAAAGATTCTAAAGAAGATATTCGCAAAGTGTTCCTTCTTTTCAATGATGATAATTCTCAAGGAATCACTATTAAAAACTTACGCAGAATTGCTTAGGAGCTTGGTGAGCAAATGGATGATGCTGAGTTGAACGAAATGATTGAGAGAGCTGATTCAAATCATGACGGAATTGTTACAGAAGAAGATTTCTACAATATCATGACTAAAAAGAATTTTGTATGAGAATTCTTCTTCTATTATTCAGATAAGGATATGTTCAGCCCATGTTATGTTTGTATATTGCTTTTATAATTAATAAATAATGATTTTTTAAAGAAAGTAGATTTTTAATATTTCTCTAATAGAATTAATAATATATATAATCGAATAACTCCATGTTCAATCTAAAATAAGAAATAATTATGAATAAAAATGAATAATAAAATAAATTAATTCATCCATTAACAATTAAATACAATAATTACTGTGAAAACATAATAACTCTTTTATTAAATGACTGAGTCTTGAAGTAAATGCCAAATGAAAGCTAATTGCACAATGTCTTCATATATTTTTTGAATTTTGAATTAAAATAGAAGTGTGCTTGAATATCTAATCCAATACAAGTTCGCATTCCTTATGATATTCCTGAATTAAAATCTTCTATTGATTCTTTTCAAAAACTCATTTTTCTTTTTTTACATTGAATTACTTATTTCGTTAATCAAACAAAAGGCAAGAAACTACTATTCAACACAATTTCAGTGAGATTTTACATAAATTAGCAATGAATCTGGCTTATATGATGGTTGGAAAACCAAATATAATAGAAATTGGTTCCTCTGTTACTCTATCCTCCTCGTCTTCATCAGTAGAAAAATCTGCTTCAATGGAGGATTCAGTCCCTTCTTCAGCAGAAGCATTCAAAAACAGACCGAACAGATCTATTACTCCTGTCAAACTGAGCGAGAGATTGAATTTCAGTAATAATTTAAGATTATTTATTCGAAAATCTGTATTGAAAGATCATTAAATGTGAGTATGGCTTAGTCTTTTGAATAATTGAAAAACAGATAAGGGATTCGATATTAGTTCAATATTTGCTAAAAAGACTATTGAAGTGATTAGCAGCGATGAGAAATCTAAAAGTGAAGAAAGAAAACCAGATGTCCCAGCGAAGAAATAAGAAGTTAGATCCTTAGACAATGCTCTGTATGAGTAGTTATAAAGCACTCGAGTACTTGCTTAGAAATCAATAGAAGCAGCAGAAATTATGGCTAATGAAAAAGAAATAGAAATGTTTGGATAAAAGGCTTTCTTTTTATCAAGCATCAAGGTAAATAGCATATTAATTCAAAAGGGAATGGCAATAATATTTATTTATTCATTTATTGTCAAAGGAATTGCAAGAAAGAAATCAGAGACTGTTGAATGAAAATGTGATGCTCAAAGAGATATAAATTGAACTAGAGAGATCAGCTGAAAAAATAACACTCTTTAAGTCCAAGAAGACTAATCTAAGCATATGCAGCTACCTGTACGATAGTTGGAAGAATAGAGAGTCTAAATCTGAACTCTATCAAAAATACATTGACAAATCCTAGCAATACGACGAGTTGCTCACAAAATATCAAGATCTCGAAGCATAGCTTATTGAAAATATGGCTGCCTCTAAACCTAAAGAGTAAATGAAATAGAATTAGCTTAGATAAATCTATTAATTCATTGAAATTAGGATATCATTTTTGGGTTTAATGACGAAATAATAAAAGCAATATTGAATGAAAATATCTGGAATATTTTTAAATTTGATTGAACACTAGAATGCAAGAAGACGGTCTAGCTCTACCAAAAAAGAGAGGAAGAATTGCCAAAGTTAATGTGAGCTCAAATAAAGCAGTACCGAAGGAACCAGTGCTGACTAAGCAATTGCTCAAAAGCTTTGAGACCAAGAGCTCAACTGGAATCGAAAGGAAAAATTAAGACGATTAGAAAAGCGCCATTAGTGCTAATATTTTAAGAGAAACAGCGGATAGTAACAATAGAAAAGGGAAAACTTCTGCGATGAAAGCGAATGTAACTCCATCTAAAAGGGCTGCTTAAACTGAAAAGAAGTATTAAAGAGAAGACAATAATTAGAAGGAAGCGTAAAAAGAATCAAAAAAGATTTAATAGAGTCATTTTATTTATGGAGAAGAAGAATCAGCTGATTTCGATGACAATAAGTCATATATTTCAACTAACACCAATAAAAAAGATCCTAGAAGGAAGAAAGTTATTTCAAAGGAGAGAAAGAAGTATCTAAGCGAGCAGCAAGATACGGCGTTTAATTCAATTGATGATACATTGTTTAATTTCTGAATGCACTGAAACAGCGTTCTTAATATAAAATAAAAAAATATAATTTGAGTTTGTAAGCATTTTATTGAAGTGTTGTTATTTTTAAAATACTAATATGAATTGAGAGAGAGAGAGAGAGGGAGGGAGAGAGAGAGATAAATGTTGAAAATTAGAAGGAAAACACGCATGCGAAAGATAAATTACGACCAAACATCTCAGCAATTTTGCAATTGATTTGGCGAGTTTTAGTGATCAATAAAAGAAAAAGAACCTGTTTTTCTCAGGAAAAATCATATTCATCATAGCGCAGTTTTCTTCATTTGCCCCTCTGCAGGTACACAAGGACAAATAGCTTACGATATGAATGAAAAGCAATAAGTCATGAGTGACTACACTCAATTTATTACTCAACTCGATTGCCTTTTGTCTAAAGAAGCTCATGTTTAAAATTAGCACTCTGGGTTATGTAATGTGCTCAAGAAAGAGCTACAATAAGAATCCAATGGTCTTTCCAAACAAGATTCTGACCTTATTTTGAGTGACACTTAAGCTCATTACAGTGCGTTGATAGCAAATCACATTTGGAATATCTTTGATTTAGAAAGTAAAAGGCTAAAACTGAAGCAGGAACTTTAGACTAAAGATTATGATAGTTGCTATTATGAATACTTACTCGACGAGTAAAAACAATAGTATCTTTCACAGAAGCAAAAGTTATTCATTGTAGGAATTGTAAGTTGCATGTGCCATAATGATTCTCTGCTCGGCTACATGGTCATGAAGTAATCACCAACTTGTTTCAATTCGATTCTTGACTGGGTTTTAGATGCGTGGCTCTGCGAAGCTGCAGATGTGCGGTTATTACTCCCTAAATTAAAAGACAAACGGAAATTTGTGAAACCATGTGAAAGACCGGATACTGAGGAGATTGATCTGGATAATAAGGATAAAGAAAGGAATGAATTTCCTGAATAATTAAATGCCTTCATAAGTGCTAATAATCGAGAAAATTTCATGAAGGAGAGTGCATGCTTATCGCTTAGTTGCTAAATGTTTTAATCGCTGGGTGTGAAACAATTTGTGCATATTTTGGAGTTAATCAGTGAGAAACTATCAATTCTTATGGAAGAAGAAAAAAAAAATAGAAGTCAAAGCAGCGGCAAGCAGAGTGTTGTTTCTGTTGAAAAGAAAAGGGAACATGACAGAAGGAATATAGATATCACATGTATTATTGGATCTAGCGATCAGAAAGAATTAGATCTAAGTCGAGATGAAGAAGATAATACTTATCCTGGAATATCAGATCTTGATCATCAAGCCAAAAATAACTTTATTTTGAAACAAAATCCATAAAATAAAGCCTATTTGAGTGCTCAACAAATAGAATGTCTCTTGCAGATTGTGAGGAAGCTCGTCATTTTTCGTTATGACAAGTTAATACCTGAGAAAGCGTTACTTTTCCATTAAAACTCCATTTTCAAAATAGAAGGGTTACGAAAAGGATGTCTTGATTTTGAAGTCATAATTGGGCTGAAAATACTCTCATCGCATTCTTCTTAGATACGCCTTTTAACCATATATTCGGCTTAAGAAAACAAATAACTTCCAGAAACTCTCTTTAAGCTAGCACTTACCTTTAACAAGCAGACAGGCTTTGTGTTCAGAGCTATTTTCACAAAATCTAAAGGTGAATGTGAACCACTTGAATTTCAACTCAAAGAGAATTAAAAATTACCTCCTTTTTGCTTCGTTCAGCTACTTTTTCCTTCAGCTTCATCAAAATAGAATGTAAGTTATTCATAATTCAATAATGTTACTGTTTAGACAAATGTACTTGCATTAAAGGCTAGGATAGTAATTAGAGATCAAGAACAGAAGAAAGTAGTGGCTGAAGTGAATGCTAAACCTAAATTACATGATTACTTTGTGGATTCTTTTGAGCGTGTTACTGTATTAATAGGAAACAGTAGAACAACAAATTAAATGCCTACTCAAGTAAGTTTTTTCATTGAAATATTAACTTTACAAATAAATTAAATTATTTCAAGGTGGATGAGAAGGAGAAGTCAAATGATTTTGAATTAAACTATTTGGAATTCAGAAAAGGAGCTGGATTGCAAAGCGAATTTATTATGCCTTAAGACAGACAATCTGATTTAATGTTTCATTAACTGATGGCGAATAAAATATCTCGCTTAGCTATCAATCTTGAGATGGTTTAGGAAAAGAATACAGAAAACAGCTTTGGATTCTATAATTATTTAGAGAAAGAAGACATCAAAAAGGAAAGTTTTTTTGAAAAATTATTTAATTCTGACTCCAATTCTTCGAAATTAGCTAAATATTCTTGGGATCTCAATTCGACCAAAGTCAGCTTTGAAAATACACCCTTCCTTCACAGGCTCCATCCTCTGAATGCACTTGAAAAAATAGGAAATATGGATGTATTTTTCTATATTCTAGAAAATATTCTCTAACTAACAATGGAAGAACTTCATCCTATCCGCTTCTGCATTGTGAAGACCATATTTGATTTGATGATTTCATTCAATAAATCGCATGCCTTGACTCTCCAGCGGATAAAGTCTTTCTTGAGAGAATTTACTTCACTTTAGCTGATTGATAAACAATAAAAGTAAGATGCTCAAGAATAGGCAACAAAAGTACAACAGGAGAGTTTTAATTAATTTTTTATCGAAAATAATGGTTTTCTTGTGCTCTAAAACATTCTCGTTTAGGTAAATTATTAGGTTTTTAATTTAATTCACTTAATGGTATGTTTTTTAGGCAGAATGGGAATATTCGTTAGGCTAAGTTCTGATCGAATACTATGACTCTTGGAACTTTAATGAAGAAATGTAATCCCGTTGTTTTACTAATCTCATTCTCAATTTTAATATTATTTACAATCTTGCCGAATGCGAACAGAGAAAGATCTTGTATTTAATTAAAGAATAAGCATTTCTGAGTCCTATTAACAGTTAGCTACAAAAGTCAAACAAAATCAGCTATTTGCTTTCTTCTTGTCTAAGGTGTTACTTCCCAGAACTCTATTAAGTAATTAAAAGAAATATGGATAATCTTAATAGAAATGAAGTGGGAACAATTATTAATTATGAACTCAATCCTGAAAATGTTCAAAGCCTTGCCAACGACCAAGAAAGTTACTCAACTGAAACGTCTAACTTTGTTGTTTTTAAGTAAGATTTATTATTATTATTATTATTATTATTATTATTATTATTATTATTATTATTATTATTATTTATTAATAAATTACATTAATAATTATGGTGCTCTTGGAAAACAGAAATGAAGAAGAAAACACAATATCCAGCGATTGCTCCACTTATACTAAGACACTCTCTTCTGGCTTAGGAAATAGACTCCATGCGAATTGGAACATAAAAGAAAGCAGTGTAGCATTTCTCAAGAATAAGAACATTATTTAAATTATCTTTGATGCAGTTTATACAATTATCTCGCATAGGTAAGCGAGTGACTCTGTTTTTGGAACTTAGTTTAAAACATTACTTGGTTATCTGAGTTACATGCATAAGGTTGGCAGATTTTTGGATGCTTAATCAAAACCTCCTTAATAACCTCAATAACCCTAGACTCCTTTTTAAACTTCAGGGCTGCTTCTCCATCATTCGAATTAAGTTATTCCCCCAGCCTAAGGGAATGCAAAACCACTTGTTCCTTCAAGTTTTATGATAGGAAGAGGATGTTTTCTTGGTTAGCAAGGTTAAGGAAAAATTGATTAACCAAGATCATCATCTTAAAAGGAAGTTAATTCAGATAATGAAGAAGAATTAGGAGGAAGTCAACAGCTGCTGTAAGAATTCACAACGGATGTTTAAGAAAAGGAGAAAAAGGAATAAGAATTATTGAACAGTTAGTTCAGTCTTTTCATTAAAGAAATAATTTATCTCATACGTCGATTGGTGCTCAAAACTGCATAAGAATCCTCAGGAGAATTCCTATTTAGACGTGAAATTACTCTTAATTTAGTCTAGGAAGAAGAATTAATAACTAAAATATAATCTAAAAAGGAATAAACACTAGAGACAACTTATACATTAGAAGATGCTTCACTTCCTTTATCAAGAGAAAGAACAATTACAGTACCTTTAAAAAGAAGCATGGGATAAAATTAATTAGAGGGATCTCTTTTTAAGAATAATAGATCTAGACTTGGTTCTTCAGGCGACGAAATCGTAAATAAGATGGAATTTAATAAAATATACAAAGGAGAAGATGGAGAAGCGTTCAAAATAGAAACAAATGCCTTCACTAAAGAATACATGTTTCAGAAATCAATGCTTCACTATAAAAAATTAGATATCATTCTACAAATTAAACTATCTTTACTATCTAAGGATTAGCAAGATTCTGCACAGAGCTACCTGATAGATGTGTTTGTGGCCTTTTTTTAGCAATTTCGGGAGAGCGTTGTGAATGAAAGGAATCTTTAAAAATTCAATCTCTATGAGACTTTTATGAATGACTCTTTGCTTAGACTTGGAGATAATTTTGTAGAATTTGGCAAAAAGAGTTTTGATTCAATTCAGCCACTTTTTGATGAATACATCTAAGATAGCAAATCAAGTCTACACTACACGAATACGCTTCTTCTTTTGTTTGCAAAACAGATTAATTTGTTTAAACCAAACCAACAGCAATAAATCATCAACAAACTAACATAATCCATCGATAAAATACTCCTCAGATCGTTGACTAGATGGGAGCTAATTTTCTTTCTTAGAAGTGTTATCTCCATTGGCTAAGAATCTCTTGCAGTTAATCTTATCTCAGGTATTATCGCTCATAAAGCTTAATTTGTTTCTGCTTCTAGAACTTTTTTCAAGGATCTTACTCTAATCCTTGCTCTGTTTTAATAATTCAAGGTGACTAATTAAAATTAAATTGCTTCTCCGAATCATCCTTAGCAAAGAAAGAACTCCAAAATGCATAGATCATCACATTAAATTTAAAATATTCAATAAAATATTTCTTAATCTCCCCCGATTCGCTGGTTTCTTGAAGCGATATACAATGCTCTATTAAATTTAGATAAAGATTATCCTTAATAGACTTCTAAAAATGTATCCACGAATTGTTCGACTCTTCTATTCGTTATTGAATACATTACAGTTATGAATGAACAATCATTAGAAGATCCCGAGACTCTAAAAGCAATTATTAGACTACTTAAGTTAACCTGCATAGTTGGAGAAAAAATGAAATTTCTTTACACTTCTGACCCCTTTCTCTCTGTGCTGGATCCTTATTTTATTAAACTAAGAAAAGAAAATATTAAATAAAGCGTAATAAATCTCCATGGGACTGATTAACTTAATGGAGGATGCTTTAGGTCAATAATCAGTACAATATTCTTTTTAATATCTTCGCTACAAGAAGCTAGTTTAAATTACAATCTTGAATAGCACAGCTAAATCGCTGATCTTCTCTCGCTTATCTAAACTTACTTTTAGCCTAGCCATGAAATTATTGTCTCTCTTGATCGTAATCAGTTATTTTCACCATTTATTCCTCCTTAAAACTCCTATTTAAGTACGTCTCCATCTTCTTCTCCTACTTTTCCTATCATATCACCCAACGCAATATTTAAACTGAAAGACTTTGTTGATTCTGAGGAAGGATATCATTCTCCAACGAAATTTCTCGCTGAAAATAAGAATTTCAATTTGCAACCGATTTCTGTGGAGACTAAAAAAGGAGGAGATTTATTTTTAGAGCATTTTTCTGGGTTACTTTTCTCAAAGCTAATGCATCTGCTCATCAACTAAAGGCGCATTTTGGAATCAGAAAAATAAGGAAGTAATTGCCTTGAAGGATAATCTGATAGACTGAAGACATGTGTAGAAGACCCTTTCAATGCTACGCCTTAAGTCGTTAACTCAGTGTTTGTTAGAACTCCTCTTCGCAAGTAAACAATAAATGGTCTTTGATCTAATTAATTATTAATGTTGCATAACTAGTTGGGGAAACGAATCAGATTAGGAGATAGATTTAGAGGAAAAGAGAATGTTTTTAAACTGCTCTTCAGTTACGAAAAAGATTGTAGAACTCATAGCTAGTTATCTTCAAATGTTGGTGAAAACGAATGGATTTGAAAGAGCAGAAACATTGTTTTTCAATGCTAACAAAAAGAAATAATCTATTGATCCTATTTAAGACCTTGATCTTGACCCTTAAGTGTCATTAGATTACATCCAAGCATCCAAATAAGAGAGGAATTTTGATAAGAATAGCAACTTAGATGATAGATTCGAGCAAGAAATTACCAAATTTTGTGAGGTTATGAAGTTACGTTGTTAAGACAATTCAAAAATCTTTACAAAAGGGTAAGCTGCATAACTTCCATTTTTAGGAAAGGTTCTTTAGCGTATCACCAGCAATTTCACTGAATCAGGAATTGCACCAGATTAGCTTTATAAACTATTTCTAGAAATTGGTCATTCATTGTTTAGCAAAGAAATCAACACTATTTCTGCAGTTCTTCTTCCGATAATAACCTCCGCTGAATTTGTAAAACATTATTATGTTAAATATCTCTTATTTTAAGTTCAAAAATTATTAGGCTTCAAAAATATCCAGGATAGCATTTCATAGTTCGGTGATCAGGAAGTAAGAGAAAATTAGAGATAAAATGGAAATAGTTCTCTAATCTCTTGTGCCTAAAGCTAAGCTGAAAGTATCACCAATACTCAATCTCAAGAAAGAGTTCGCTCAGCAAGGTTAAATAATTTGAAAATATTTGTATGACAAAATTAAACGTTTTTTTGTTTTTTTCATAGAATAACAAGCTGATCATTATGATAAAGTGCTTAGTCAAAACTGGAATTCAATGAAAAAGACTTTGGAAAGTTAAAAGGGAGTATTTTACAAAGATCTAGCTGGAAATTTTTTAATGCAAACACTTTCTAAAAAGTTCGATTGTTTAGGACGTCGAATGTTCACCTTTCTTAACCCTGAGAAAATAGAATCGTTCAAAAATCATAAGTAATTTTAAGTTGACTACATTAAAATGATGGAATAAGACGAAGAAAACACTAAAGAATAATATACTCCCTAATCTCAGCAAGAGTCTCAATTACGAGGAATCGTAGAACTCAAAGATTTTAACTAAGAAGCAACGTCTTATTTCTCTTAAGATTAAGTAAGCAATTCAACTTCAAATATTTATTTAATAATGTTAGAAAAAATCTGTTTATTTTAATTTACAAGCCTTAGTCCCATACTAGTGAGGATATTGATACAATTTAGCATGAACGAGAGAAATAAATTGAAGACATATTTTGCAAGGTAGTTAGTCCAGTCACTATCTTTAAAGAGCATGCTGAATACATCTCACTTTCTCGATCACTATTTGGAACGATTTATATTCTGCAATCTCCCAATTAAAATGAATCATAGATCATTTTTGAGAGCAAGAGTTCTGTTATCCGTCCAGATCCTACTGTAAGAAAGTAAGTTATTTAAGTTTCATTGAGAATAATGTTCTTTAACATAGATTGAAACAAATGAAGATTTACCTATTCTGGATGATGAAACTGCTTAAAAAAAGGATGATCTTGAGAAAAATAAAAAATTCCTCATGGGAGCCATGTCAACGGAATCGAATGATCGAAAGAAAGTTTTAAAAATGAAGAATATTGTTTAGATAATATGTCAGACATATAATTCAATCGAGATAGGGGTAGAAATCTTAATGAAAAGCTGCAAAAGTTATTACTTTGTGATGTATGAAGAGTCAATTTGTGGAAATTTCATTGATAAGCTTAGAACGCTGAGAAGAAATAATGCTAGTCGTTCTGGTTATTCTTTTCAAATAATCAGAACTAGTCAGCGATAGAAGAGAGTTTTCGAAGCTACTGAACTTTGGAAAACAGATAAAATATCAAACTTTGAGTATCTTATGGCTTTGAATTCACTATCTGGACGTTCTTTCAATGAAATAAATCAATACTATGTATTTCCTTGGATACTTAATTCTTACTGTGAGGCCGAAATTGATCTTTCCTCAAAAGCTTCATATCGAGAATTGAATAAACCAATAGGTATTTAGATACATTTTTATGAACTTTTTTACTAAAATAAGTTCAACTATCAATTTCCAAATTACTAACAATATAATCATATTACTTTCCATTTTTGAATTGCAATCCAACAAATATCTATTCATCTTAATTTTTTATCATGCAAGCTTCAATAAAGGAAAGATTACCTCAGTTTTATTCAATAATTCCTTTTTGGTTATTCAGGATAAATCAATATCAGCAGGTTTTAGGAGTTCAAAGAAAAATACAATTATTTTGAGGAATCGAAAAAATATGGACTTTATGGATCTCATTTTTCTACTGCCGCGCATGTGATGTAATGGTGTTACTGCTATTGAATCCTTAAACTAATATGATGTTGCAGCTATTATTTAATTAGGCTCAACCCTTTTTCTTAGCTCGGAATCGAGTTGCAAAGCGGTAAGTTTGATCATCCGGATAGACTCTTTTACAGCATTCCGAATTCATGGGAATCGTGTCTAAATAACCCTTCAGACCTTAAAGAACTAATTCCTGAATTCTTCTTCCTCCCAGACTTTCTTTATAATAGAGTAAACAATATTTATTATTACTACTTAAAGACATTTGATTCTTTTTAAAGTCTGGACTAGATTTCGGAGAGAGATAGCCTAGATTAGGATAAGTAACATTTATTATTAAATTAAAAATAAATTCTGAATTCCCTTGATAATATTTAAAATGCTAAGATTTCAGATCCAAATAAATTAAAAGTCAATCATGTTGAACTTCCGCAATGGGCTTTAGGAAGTCCTCATCTCTTCATTTAAATTCACAGAAAAGCTCTAGAAAGTCCTTTTGTTTCTAGAGAATTGCACAATTGGATCGACCTTATTTGGGGTTTAAACCAATATAATGACGACAATCGCTTCAATTACAAGACATACAAAGATAAAGTTGAACTAACCAAATTTAATATTCTTTAACACAACTCATTTGAATTTAGATTTGTGGAAAAGTTAGATCTTAATACAAAGATCTCAAGAAGGAAGATATCTTACAATTTCAATCTCTACTTGCTTAGATTTAGTGTTTTGGAACATTTCCAACTAAATTGTTCGAAACAAATCATCCCCGAAAAATAATCTGGTATCTTTGCTAAAAACCAATAAAAATATAATAGAATTAACATAGCTTGTTTTTTATCTATTAAAGTGAAGAAACAGATTCTCTCGAGGATTTTGAAGCAGATAAAAAATCTACTTTTGTTCCAGAGAAAAGGAAAAAAAGATTTAAATCCGTGACTGAAATCGAAGAAAGAGAAAATGCAATCCTTTTTTTCACTATCATTAAAGAAGTAATATATTTTGTCAGGCTTGGATCGTAATCTAAAGATTCAGCAACTCTAATAGTCAGTTCCAGTCTAATATTTTAAGACAGCTAGAATAGAAATAAAGCCTCTAAATCAATTACTCTTGAGAATAAAATAACGAGTAGAAATACAAATCCTGAAGGTAATTCTAATCACAATCATCTTTTTTCATAACTTAATTTTTAATTAGCCATAAAAATACTTTTCGCCTTCTTCGACGAGGACTTATTCTTCTTGATCAACCAAAAATCAAATCAAATCGAGATATACTGCAGGCTAGTCCTTGTTTCTTCGATCACTCTTTCAAGTGTAAAAAAATTCTTATCTACAATTATTTTTCTGTTTTCTTTTTCCTTCCCAAAAAGATCCAAAAATCTTTAACACTTTCCAACTATTTCTGTAAATTTAGGTAAGTTTGACTTATCTGAAATGCGTGAACCATTCAAATAGTGGTGTCCTTGTTGTCGTTGCTGGATCTAAAATAATCCTTGCTGAATTCGATGCAAGACTGCTCAAAAAATCAAAAGAGCAACTCAAATAGCTTCACATAAGAGACTACTCGATATTTTAAAATATCCAATTACTCTACGGGCATTATGCACCAATCGATCTTCTCACTGTGTCCTCTTCCTTAGATGCCATTGTCACAGTGGATTCGGTAAGAAGAACAATTAATAGCAAAAACAAGCTTTTTATTTAATTTTTTTAATTTTTTGGTTATTCTAAACTCCTTTAGGAGAATCAATTATTGGTGCATACCTCTGATGGGAAATGCATCCGAAAGATTACTCTAGACAGTCGATACAAGAACAAAAAGAAAATACGCATTATGAGCGAAGGATTCATATGCATCATCTGCTAGATTAAAAAAGAGATCAAAAAAGAGGAATTTAAAATGTTCAGTACTCTTTACTTGCAACAGTAACAAAAAAGAATAAATTATTAGGTTGATTCTCGGCTTTGCTTTAAGAATGTTTTTGAACTAATCTTATCATCTCCTTGCAGTTTAAATGGAGTCTAGACTTATGAGCATGTGCTGGATGATGAAGCTGATGCATTCATAGATTTTAGATTCATCGACTACAAGCAAGTCGTGGTCACAAAGAAAACCAAAATCGAATTCTGGGATATGTTTATGTACAATTTCATCGATGCATCAAAGGCCAAAGCACCGAAGAAGATACTCAACTTACCAAATAATAACTCGAAGACGCATTTGATAAGAAACAAAGAAATTGGAGTCTTCTTCAAAAGAGGTTAGACATGATTTAGATTATTAGGGAGGGAAAATATTTTGACGAGACAACTTTGATTTGATTTTATTGATTTTCTAGACATACTTTTGGTGTATCTACTGAGATCGAAGAAGCCACTAGCGGCTGATGGGAAAAAAGCAATATTTGATGAATTCATTTCTATTGCTTCTTCTAGGAGTGATTGTAAGAATACATTAAATTAACATTTTGGGTTGAAGAAACTTATTTATTGGTTGTTTTGTTGTTGTTGTTGTTTTAGAACAAGAAATCGTCAACAAATTAGACTGGGTCTCTAATTGAATATCAATAGATTCATTGAGAGGGAAAACATAAGAAGATCATTAATCCTCTTGATGAATTCTTTAAAATATTATTGTTTCTGTACTGAGAATTAATCTCAATTTTAAGTTAACTATTATGAAAATTCATGTATGAAAACAGATGAACTCTCTTATCCATGAATTCAATACAAAAATATTCCTAATCCATCATTATTATTAAGATTAATTTGAATCATTTCCTTATCACGCTTAGGGGTCTTCAGTTTTTTTCTTAAGTGTCGGTTTGAGGAGCTTTTTCTTTTCTAGAATAACAAATTACTTTTTGACAGTATCTGCATATCCATTGAAGTAATACAAGAACTACTCCGGAGTCAATTGTATCTTGAAGAATGGTTTAACCGGTGCATTTGGTATCCCAGCAGCGATTTTAGCTTTCAAATCGAAAAACGGCAAATGATCACGCTTGACAACTTGTTTCTTCAGTTTTCGTTGCTTGATTTCTTCTTGTTCTCTCCTCCAAATTTGATTCAGGATGTTTGGAGAGGTTTTTAGCATCAACTGAGCTCTCTCCATGTTTATTTTCTGAGCATTCTCTGTCATGAATTACTCATACACTTTACCAAACTAAAAGAAAAAAATAAACAAATAATTAACAAGATAAATTAGAAAAAAAGGAGAAAAACATCAAAAATTTGTTTTTTCTTCTTTTTACCTGTTAAAGCTGCACTCTATGCTTCTGTCTAAGATTATGAAGAATTCCAATAATTGTCTTTTTCTTGATCGTAATCTCAACTTAAGAAGCTACTTTTCTTGCTCCTTCATTTGTTTTGATAACTTCAATTCTTGCTGCAAACTGATTTGGCAACAATAAATCATTGGAGTGATAACTAAAAGGCAGGAGACTTTTCGAGAAATCAAAGGAAATGCTTCTTTTCTTGAAAATCTATTCTGATTGCTACTGAGACGACTACAACGAAGGAGATGCTAATAATGACTATTATTTGATTGATTTTGTTTGCATATGATCTGCTTCTGAGACACTTTGATTCTATTCTCCATCCTCACTATCTCTTTCATCTTTGAACCTCTCACTGATTCTGACAGATTTCTTCGTAGTCTCTAGTTTATTGGGATTGTTTTTGAGATCAAAACCTGCTTCTTCTTCAAGGATTTAAACATTGTTTTAGATATTAACTGAGCCAACTTTCCTGGAATAAACGATAAAGATGTCAAAAATCAATGAAAATTCAGAATCAACAAAATTTATTTTTCTCTTACAATTAAGAAATGACACTTCCAAACTTCGTCTGTTCATGTTTTTCACTTTTCAACAGAATCATCTCCTCAATGTTCATTTATTTTGGTTGATCAGCAAACTCAGGGAAAGCCACTAACGATTTGAGCCTTTCTTGCTCTTTTCTAAAAAAACTACTGAATTCCTCAAATTTCTACTAAGAAGCTGTTAATTCCATCATAGAAGTCTATCCTCTCTTCAGAATACCACTTTGTATTATCGAAGATTTCTCCTAAAGAACTGGCAATGAAGGAAGACCAGCAGGAGGGTCCTTTACATCAGATTAAGATTGCTACTATTACAATTATGATTTAGAATTGCAAATGCTATTGTTGTTATTCTCACCGTTCCTATTAGAAAGTAAATCCCCTTAACAAAGCTACATTTGCCAATCAAACAAAAATCCATTATTTTCAAACAGAAATCATATTTATCTAATTAATCTTCACATGCATCACATGAGCATCCCATATTTTTGTGAGTTGTCTGAGTTGGAAATTCTGATAATTGAATCCCCATCGAAGGAAGCTTTAGATCATAATGACACTGTTCTTGAACGTGAACATCTTGATGGCTACTTTGTCTTTGATTTTCTGGACTAAACAATTCAGGACAATTAGGTGTACTTTTGTTTGGAGCTTTTTCTTGCGAATTTTGTAGACGAATTTCATAATTAAAATTCTCAGCAGGAATCTTTTTCGTGGGGATAATTGCTTCACTCTCTTACGTACCATAGCTGAACGCGCCATGGTTTAAATGCGTTTCACTCTTACAAGCTCGAAAAAATCCTTTCGCTTCCTTTCCAAACCTAGAAATTATGCAATAACAAAAAACACTTCTCAATATTACAGATTCAACTAAGATAGAAATTACCTTATTCAGCTATTATTGTGAATGCTTTCGCTATGAATTCCATGTTCAGATAGATCATCCAGTTATTTCTAACACTATTTTCGTTCTTCGTTTGGATTTCTAGTTCTTTTTGATATTTTTAGAATGCTGCACTCTTTAAGATCATCTCATTCCTCTTTTTATCCCTATCTTACTTCCTAATAAGGGGCACATAATAGATAAACATTTTGCAAAGAACTTGACTCCAAGACAAATATTGTAGTCTAGATGATATTACTTTTCATTTTCAAGCTATGTCTTTCGATGTAAAACACTATTGATTTTCATATCTCTCTCCTCGAATCGTTTCTTCAATACATTCAACTGCTCCATTTTGTAGTGGTTCTTGGGTTAAGTTACAAGAAAATGACATTTAAAAGAGTGAAGAAGCATGATTTTTCATCTTTCTACTCCCATTACCCCCCTTAAGCTTACATTTTATCTAAAATGCTCTTTTCTGAGAAAATCTGTTGGATTTATCTGCAACAATTCCTGTTAGCTTTGGGTGTTTGTCTAATGAAGCGATACTGCTCTTCGAGAATGCCCTTGAGTTTTCAAAATATTCGATTTAATAAGGTTTTGAGTATGCAATGAGTTCATCACAGAACTTCCAGAAGGGTTTTCTTCCTGTTGCTTCACATAGTATCCGTTCTTTGCTTCATAATACTGATTAAAAAGATATGTAATCACCTAAAATTATTGCTTTTTATAGTTCTTACTTATTCTCTGAGTGCGTGGTTTGCTTGTGTGCGTTCTACAATGAACTCATTGCCTTTGGAACGTACATATTTCTTGATAACTTTCTTGTTATTTTCGATTTAATCTGCTTCTTTGTATTCCTTGAAAATCTCGTCGATTTCGTTATTGAAGATGTTGTTATCTAACACTATCCCTTTTTAGACTTTAGAAGATTATTTCCTGCGTTAATCTGCTTTCTTCTACAATTCTATAAGCCTTTCCCGTCGAGAAAAGTTCTCGCTGCTTTGAGCATTGCGATTTACTATGGATTTTAGAGAATAATTCAAGAAAATAAGCGAATTTCATAAAGAAACTGAAATTTTAGCATTTTTTTATTTTTTCTTACACTTTTAAATAAACGGAGTAGCTTTGACTGTGGGTATAACAACAGGTTTAACTTGGTTTTCTTGAATTTCAGCTTCATCGAAGTCATCAAATTGCTTGTCAAGTGCTTCTTGAACAGTGTCAAAAACTATCTTATTGTTAGAATACTCAAAAAAAGATTGTTTCTTTGAATTCTAAGAAGTTTAAGCGCCTGATTAACTTGTTCTAGCAGAAGTATTTGGAGTTATTAGCAGTTCAGATAGTGAAGGTACACTCTTTTCCTTATGAGAAAGCTTCTTTTTTGAGGCGATTGTTTGTGGGTTTGCAACTGGTGAGACATTAGCACTTTTTGACCACGAAAATTACAAAAATATCTTAAAATAAGTAGCATCCTTCGAATCTAACATTACCTCCTCTGTTGCCTTGACGTGTATGGCCTGGTTTATAAAATATTATTTTGTTAGTCGTTTAGTACATGTAACTTAGTTTGGATGTCTTATTTGTAGAAATGTTCCTGCAGCAAGAGAGTTTAGAATTTTGTTTGATTTTGCACACTGGGAATCTAAGATTTGAAGTCCTAATGTAAAAGAGCTTGCAGCTTCTCTCCTGGGGTTGCAGGTTGAGTTTTAAATATCGCACGGCGAGACGATATGGGACTAGTCAAATGACTGCTACTTCCTCGAGAATTGAGCAAAATTTGCCCTTGTTGTTTTGATGGAGTTGTTAATGAAGAGTTAGGAGGAGCTGAAGAAGTTGCAGAGGAAGAATAATAAGCTTATTGATCTAGTTCTCTAGGAGTTATCTCAGGTTAGTTATTTTGAGCTAGAACAGGTATCAAAAGAACAATAAATTAATAAATAAACCTTTTATTTGCTGCGAATTCTTTGTAAGCTAATAAATTTGTTACAAAATAAAGTTGGATCATTTTCAATTTTCTTTTTGAGTTTGGCATCACAATACTCTTTGATTTTCGTGACATTGTAAGCTGCATTCTTCAAAAGTGTTGTCTTGAATTGCTTTAAGTTTTAATAAGCCAATTCGTTTGAAGAAGTAGTTGAAATCACGACAGTAAAACGATTCCCACATGCAACATCGATGACTTTCTTAGTTGTAAATTCCTCCAAGCAAACTGGTTTATTCAGATCGTTCTGACTAGGATGACCAAGACAATTCTCAGTACTTCAAATACACAATAATTTAGTGAAAGTTAGAGAACAAAAATGATGGCAACTTCATATCAAACAATTATTATTTTTCTCATGATTATTTTAAAATTATTTTTTTGCAATGCTACTTCTATCCCCAAGTGAAGAGGTAGCCATTTGAATCAATGGCTGCGTTATGGTAGCCATATGATGATATCTTCACGAATATTGATCCACTGCATATACTGTTATCTTCACTCCGAAAGAAACTAGATATTTGTTTTGGCCGCAAATAATCCTAAATGAAAAAAAAAAAAAATTTAAAATATAGAACTTGCTTGTTTATGATAAACTTTAGCAAATTATGCTCAATTATTCACCATAGATAGCTCCTATTTGTCTTATTTCCTGGAGAAAACACTTCTTCCCCATGTGAAGATCTCTCCTTTGAATGTAATCGCACAGCTATGTCTTGCCCCACAGCTAGCTTGCATTATCCTCTATTCTTCTAGTGCTTTAATCTACAGAACAATAAACCATAAAATACATAGAATACCTTCTTGTGTTTAATTTGTGAGTTACCTATTAGGGATCAACGATCATGTAATTATATGCCCCATTCACAGAAGAGTGTCCTAGTTTCCCATCAGATCCATCTCCCCAGGAATATATTAGTCCATCTTGATCCCATATCAAGCAGTGGTTGATACCACATGTTACCCCGTTGATCTTTTTAATTGATGGAGGTAGGGATACATTAATAGGATATTCAGTATATTTGATGTTAGTTTAGCCACAACCTAAACGACCTACATTAAGGCAGCAAAAAAGCCAAATGAAGAAGGGAACTTAGAGGGAATATTTATGGCAAAATAGATATAAATATGCTTACCCTTGTTATCTTTCCCAAACGAGAATAATTTGTCATTGCAAACCTAATGTTTTAAAGGACAATTCAAGGTGTTTTCCATCATGATTTCTTGGCAAAATTAAAAGTTTCATTCTTACGACAAGTGAGAAATGTTTCGAAGATGCGATTGCAGAGAATTCAGTAATTCTTTCATAAGATTCCTGAGCAGAAACAAAAAGTGTCTTCTTCAGCTTCATCAAGCTGTACTAGTGACTATCACTGAGTTACACACCTAAGCATCCGAATTCAGTACTGCCCCAACAATGCAGCTTCTTATTATCTAATTTTATGTAAATGATCCAGCCAAAATAAGAGAAGAAAAGTTGAGTGATTAGTTCTCCAATGATAAAAATAAGATAATTCTTTTTGAATCGATCACCTGTTACTGACAAAGCATGGCTCTGTGAGATGGTCACTTATAAAAACCGTTTATCTGTAAATCTGCTGATGTTAAAAGGTCTCTTCACAAAATATTTAATCTTCCCAATACCAAGCTATCCATCTAAGCAAGAGCCAAAACCCCAAAGCTCCTTTGATTCTAAGAAAATGATAACAGCATAAATGTAGGGAGATTGGAGAGTAAATCTCATTTTTTTGAGTATCCTAGCTGAAAGATTTGTCTAAATTACCATCGAGGAGAAATACTGAAGTATGGCCAGCATTCACTGTAGTGAATTTCAATTTCAGCGGATCAATATGTCTAACCATGCGCAAGTAATCAGCGTAGAATTCTTCCTCTTCAGCGTTGTCCATCTTGCAAAGCTCTTCAGAACGAAAGTCCACACAGCGGATTCTTAAAAATGGCATAATAGTGTGTGACCAAACACAAACATATTTGGAGACGAATTGATAATCTTCAAGAACATTATAATTGTTATTATTCACTATCTCTACTTTACTCTGGTGATAGACTATTTCGCTCTTCAGTGATGGGACACATGGAAGGATCACCGAAGTAATGTACTAAAGTGGAGACGGTTTAAATAAGGATAATTAGAATAACAACTCTTTTAGGAAATCAAGGCTAAAATTCTAAATGTGTATTCATACCTTGAGTCATTTCTGCGATTTTGTAGATTTGAAACAATGCTGTTAACAAAATATTAATCAATCACAAATTAATCTTGGATTGTATTTCTTAAAAATATCAGGTTTGATTGTGTATCTGGTCAACAAAAAGAGTAACTTTTAGGTACTTTTAAAAACTAAATAAGTTTAAAAAAGGAATTAGATAATAACAGTTTTAAGAAAGAGAGAGAAAATACTTTTTTATTGAAAGTATTACTAAGAGACTAGAGATAGAGAATAAACAGATATAGATTAAAAGAACATATAAAAAATTGTGAAATTTCTTTGCTGAAAATAATAGAAAAAAATGGGAGATAAAAGAATTTAGAAAAAAATAAGGATTTCTACTGAGAAAAGATATCTTAATCTATGAAATCAATGCTGCTTTTTGTCGTCCATGATGCTGAGCTTTTACTCGATTGGTGCCTAACGGGAATTCCTCCGTTCTTGCAAATCTAAGATGGGATAATTGAAATCAACAAACAAATTGTTTATTCATGAATTTCTTTACGTTTTTCTGATTCTAGTTTCTTCTTCTCTCCTTCGACTAGTTTAGAGACTTAACTTTATTGTCTCTCTTTGTCTCTCCTGATGAATTCATCAACTTTGTTGAATTTGACCCATGCCTTCCCTTCAAGAAGACCTTCTAACTAAAATAAAATAGAGAAATGACAATAATGATTTTACAAATACGAAATACTTAACTAAAGTTTACTGAAAATCCCTTTTCATTTTTATGAAATACAATACTGAATTTTCCCCCAAATAACTCTAAATTATCCTTCAATCTTGATTAGTAAATATACCTCTTCTGATATTTCTTATTCACTGTGTCCACTTCGTTTAACGATCTCCCAAAATGCCATCCATTCATCTTCTGAGATCTATCCACTTGAATCAAAATCAACTGCTTTGAAGAGCTCATTTGTATTGATTTTCGCAAAGTTTGCTTTCCTAAAGAAAAATGAATGCGATTAACAAAAAGATACAACATTGTGAAGTTGGGGCTATTTCTTACCAATACTTGGCTGTCTCTGTTTTATCAATTGTTTTAGATCCATCTATGTCGATCCGCTTGAATATTGACAATACTTTTTCCCGCAATCCTTTAGATAAGCCCTGAGAATTAATGAGATCATGGTAAAAACAAGAATAATCAAGAGATAAAAAGGACAGATAAGGACAATGAATATTGTTTCTCGAAATTGTAGTAAGTATCTGTTTACTTTTGAGTTTTTTCCGAAAGCACATCCCATTTATAAGACTGTGTTTGTCAAAGCAAATACTTCAGAAACTTGATTTGCCCTCTATTTTTCTTTCTTCTCCTTTATTTGCTGAACTAACTATTTTTTATGCTCATAATTAAGATTCTTCATATTAATTTTTTTCCTAGAACCTTTATCATGAGTGAATTCTCTTTTGTCATCCCAAATTGCCTAACACAATGAAATCCCCTCCACAAACATATTTCAAGTATCTTTAATCCTTAGTAGATATTTTTGCGTGAATGGAAAGGCAATTTTATCAAAATATGTTCTTATTTTAAAGAAACTATCAGAAATAATTTTCGTTTTATAAACATAAAAATCAAAGGAAAATGGGGAAGATAACAAATAGACTAGTGCTGATTGTATTTAAGAGGAATTTTATATTTTAGACAATCTCAATTGTTGTCTTAATTTCATTGGTTTTGAACTTGCTAGTATGTCTATTCAAGTTACCTTCCATATTAGTATTGATTAACACTTTGTTATTCTTGTTATGCTATCTTTCCTCCGTCTTTGTTTCCTGAAATTTACCTGAGCTGATTGTTTTACGCAGTGAGATTTTCCACAACGTTATTGAGTTTTTCAATTTCCTCAACTAGCTACAATTCTCGCTAGTTTTTCTCATCTTAAATCCCAGCTATTTATTCTAACAAAGCTGAGCTTTCTTCTTCTTTATGCTTAAGCTAACTAGCTAATAGGTTCTTCTGTATCTCTAGATTCTCTATCCTGCGTAAAAAATCTCTTTCTCGTTGTTCTAAGAATTCCTCCCCAAAAATCTTGCATTTATCTGAAGGAATCACTGGCTGATCTCTCTCCTTAGATCCTTCTCTTAGTTTGGCTTAAACTTGCTGAAGTGTCAGTGGGTCATTTACCTTCCTTACTGGTGTTGCATATGTCCCAAGGATAACTTCAGAAGAAGATAACACTTTTTTCTAAGCTGACAGACTATCATTTAAATTCACATGGATTTTTTGAATTTGTTTTTACTGTGGTTTCTATGATTACTGAGGCTACTATTACTCTTAGCCAGGATAGTATTATTATTGTACTTAAGAAGACGATGAGGACACAGCTGGAACAAGTGGAGCTCCATAGTATTTTTAAAGTTCTCCAGTTTGAATATATTATGAGTTTGTATTTGCTGTAAAGAACTCAGGTTTCGGAGGTAATTAATTGTTCTAAAATGCTCCATTATTGCTAGTTTTTGGTGCTTTTCGAGAATCTGCAAGTTGATTCCCCAAGGATTTGTTGGATTGATGGATATAGGATTGATTTATTGTCCCTACTCTCTCAGTTTCAGCAGGGAGATGCTTGATCAACGGATTGTAAGACTAAAATCCAGGAGAATACTATTATTATTGAACTACCTTACGCTATGATGAGAATGTGATGTTCTAACTAGGGGAAACAAACTATTAATATGGTGAGGATCCAGCAATGCGTACTTTTCCAGGTGTAACCAAGGATATCCCACCTGCAATTGGAATGTACTAAACTTGTCTACCTTGATTGAGAATAAATTCACTCATTTTTTGTATTATCTTTAGATCTTATTTTTCTGAAATTGATGTTCTTCAAATTGCGGGGGAATTATTTGTTTGTTTTTTTCGTTGTGATTTCCTTTGCCGTTAGCCAACCGATTAATAACAAAAGATATTAAGGTTTCAAATATCAATAAATAATTAGATAATTCCACTGAAGTTTAACTAATAGCTAAAACAGTTTAAAATACAGAGAACATAATAAATATGGAGGTTATTATTCTCCAAAATGAGAATACCTGAAGTAATATCCTAATTATTCATTTGTTTAAGGTATTCACTATCATCTCAAAATCCCTAAGGTCTATTTTATTCTTTTGAATAGAATTCTCAGCTGGAATCGAGATGTTATCAGAGTCATCTCTATCAAGCTTATTATTCTTATTTTCATTTTGTTTTGATTATTTTTTGTCATTTTATTTCCTTTTTCTAGTCGGTCTCTTAATATTCTCTGTAGCAGCTAGATTAGTCCTTTCAGCACAAATTAAATTATCCAAACCTTCCAAGAGTTCAGGGACCATGCAGGCACCTTAAATACTTGTGTTGTTCTTGTCTTCGTTGTCTTTATTGAGGAGATTTGTTGGCGAATTCACCTGGCTGTCTTTAATATCTTAAGACATTTTTAGATTTCCTAGATATTTCTAAGAAGTCACAAAAATGCAATCTAAGTTGATTTCTTTTGATTCGAGCTATGTTGGGTGTGCTTTTTGATGGTGGTTCTCTTGTAGCTTAGTTTGTTAGCCTTTATGTGAAAGAAGTTATCTATTTGTCTCAATTTCTTCTTGTTTTTCACATATTTTTCGCTTTTCTTCAGGTTTAAATTCACTTGAATGCATCAATTTCAACTCATTTAAAAATCCAAGCTATTATTTTGGGCTTTCATAGAGGATCTCTGTACTAGTAGAATGCTGTTATAGCTTTAGAGCCTTAGTTTTTCCATCACATCCATCATTTTTTATTAGAGCTTCACCCCCATCCGTATTCTTATTATCATTTTTCTACTAGCCTCCTTCAATACTCATAGGGTTTTTCTACAATAAAGTTAACACTCCTTCGATCCCTGGTTGCTTACTAACCACTGGAGTATCAGTATTTTTATTCTTACAACTTCGATTTTCATCTGATTTTTCTTTTGCTTTTAAGATCTATTAGAACATCCTAGGAATCTCCAGTTTATTCACACTAAAATATGTTATGCAAGCATTGTAGTCATAAATCCATAGAGCAGGGACTTCGAGTTTAAAGCAAATAACTGAAATCAATGCGATAATCGATTATACCACTGTGAGATCAGCTACAATTGATGTTAAACAATCATCCGAATATTTAATGAATTAAGCTTAAGTTAGATTCTTTGAAGGAAAGACTAATCCAAAGAATATCAGAAGCGATAATATTAGCACAAGTACCAAGATTATCAACGGGAATACCAGGAATCTGTTGAATTGTTTGGAAATTGAGTTTAATATCAAGGTTATCAGCAAATGCAATCCAAACATGATAGGCAGTGTTTGATAGATTTCGAGGTAGAAAACTAAAATCAAACACTAACTTATTTCAGATAGACTAAGTAATATGATAATAATTGTTTAGAGCGATGAATCAATCTAAAGAAGCTGCACGAAGGGACGTTTTATGCCCTGAAAAAGTGAAAGAAAAGATAAAAAAGTGAAAAAAGTGAAAAAAATTGTGTTACAATTAATGATGAGAATAAGACGTGAAAGATAATACTAATGTAACTATTTCTACCCAGGAATGGCTCTTGCTTCTCCAGCTATTTCTGCGGGCACTCTTTTGATATCGATTGTTACTTTTGGGCTTCTTAAGGAATTTATATTACAATACTTTCAAATTATTTGATTTATGCAAAACTTTCGATTGGAGTAGGTTCATCTGGGTTAAAAGAAGCTATACAATTAATATCGCTCTTGAATACCATTTCATTTGGCTCATTTTTAATTTCTTCGTTCGCACCAAGATTATTCACTGCAGGTATGGATACTTCAGGTAGCTATTGACAAGGGGAATCAAGTTTTTTAGCTAGCTGCTTGGTAAACGAAAGTTTTGATTATTATGAGTTCTTCATTGGCTGTTGCTGTTTTAGATCTTTCTCCTACGATTCTAGACCTCTATTGAGCGTGCTTGGTATCAAGTTATTGTTGTCCTATCCTTGGTTCAAGTTGATGTTCGTTGTTGGAAAGTTGTTATTTTATGAGTTTGAATTGGAGTCTGGGTGCAGATCGCTAGATTTAGGTTTAAGGTTCAATTTTTGAGATAAACAGCATTTCCATGAGAAAACTAATGGAACTAAGCAATAAATCGTTAGTAAAATGAGCAGAGAAATAGTAAATTTATTGAGATTGAGTAGAATATTGAAGGTTAAAAAGTTCACAGCTTCTGGAATGGATGCTACAGAGGAATTCTGAAGTTGAAAAATATTCCACTCAGCAAGGGCTAAGGAGATCAATGAAGCTGATGAACAGTTACAAACAGATGCAGCTATGATTTGGCATGAAACATTGCTAGTTGTGAGGCAGAAAACATTAGAAGAATTGCTATAAATGTTGTTATTTTATTCAAGGAATCGTTTTGTAGAATTGCTATTCGAGAAATTGAAGGCTATCCAGGGATGTTCAGGAGAGATTGAAATAGCAGTTAGAGATGAAAGTAGCGTAGCAGTTAGGTTCTAATTGGTTGATATTGAGATGTCAGTTATATTCGTTGTGGAATTCTGGATAGATTGGGAAATGAGAGTAAATGCAATTCCAGAAGAAGATGAAGGAAAAGATGAAAGAGTTAGAGTCAAGTTTTAATTCAAACTGACAGATTATTCCTAGCTCGCCGATGGTAGACTTGCTTACAAGGTTTGGAATTCAGCTGAGGTTGATCTATGTAGAATAATTGACTGTGATGATTATTAAGAAAAAGAGGATTCCTCAATTAAAGATTGAATTTAAGAAAACGCAGTTGTGAGTGTTAGCGTGGTAGAATTGGTAGGTGAAGACTCTTGTGGTAGCTCTATTCTATTTCTTCTTTTGAGTTCCTAGAGGAAAAGCAAAGTGTTGAATCTTAGTTTATTGATCTCTCCAGCAGTGGAATTTTTCGGAATAAGTCTAAGAATTTCCTAGAAATTATCCAGATTCGTTTGATTATTGCTGGCAAATCTAGTCAGGAATTGCACACTAAGCAGTGCAAATTTGCGAGTCTCTTCTTGATTATTATCAGTGGCACTCCTCAGTAAACTTAAGATTCTCCCTGTGATAATAGGAATTGTCATTTTGAAATACTCAAATTAATTCAAATTCATGTTGCAGTAATAACCAAAGAATTTCGATGGATTTGCGCAGCTACTTAGGATTTTGCTTTTTTAGTAAGTCTCTCCTAGTCCCTCAGCAAGTAATGCTTCCTCGATACCTTGAATATCTATTCCATATCCTGAATTCCCAGTAACCATAGATACAAAATCTCCCATAAGTTAACCTTTGCTACTTGGTTATACAGAATACTAAGCAGCAGTTGTGGAATCAAGCTCACGATTCAATACAGTTTGATCACCAGTTAACTCTGCCCCAAGCATTTATCTATGCAAAGCAGTTGATAAGTTGAATATATATTCAGAGTCACTAAGGATACTTTATGTAGTATCTTGGGACAGATTGTAAATATTCAGAGACTCATGACTAAATTCTACTTGTAAGGATGTAAGATAATGTATCTAACTCTGAGAATGAACTAAATCGAATGTGATTGTTAAATAATCAACAGAAGAAGTAAATTACAGATATTCCTGTAATGATAGCTCACCTTAGAAGGAGGATAAGCTGCCTAGGCTCTTTCTATGGTAGAATGATGATGAGGTGGAAGCGTAAGTGAAAGTGATACTCAAGAGAAACTAATCTTCGAAGAGCACTGGAGATAAGAAAAAGTAGTTTATTTAAGAGAGGGGAAGATACGCGAAAATTGGGTAGGTTTGAGAGCTAGCAACAAGAAGAATGGATTGGAGAGAAGACGTAGAAGAGATGCCAATTTCTTCAGATCTTCTGTACTGAGGTTTATCTGATAATGTGATTACTTTGTAGCGAAGAGTTGAGAGATTATTTTCTATAAAACTCACTGAGAAATTGTAGACTAAGTTGGATTGGAGAATCTTCACTGGAATGGTGAGATTCACTGAAAAGCAATTCTAGGTATATTGTTAGATTATCTGTATGAGATCCTATTTTGTATTTTCATTGATAGATTGAGAAGGATCGCTTGGGGGAGAAGATACATCAGTGATATCCCAGATGATATTACTTAAGGTATTATTGTCTAAGTTGGTCCTTAACCCAAGCACAAGTGGTGTAAAGAAGGTTTGTGTGTTCGAAGGCCAACAATTCAGGCAATGTATGTAACTAATATCGATCTGAGATTCGTCTTCTTCATCTTGCTAACTCAAGTCGTCTAATATTTGAACGCATGAATGACTGCTTGCATCGAGATTATACCCATTTGGGCAGATGCTACAATTGTTGGAGCATATCAAGCAAGCCATGTAGATTTTTTCATCATAAAAAGTTGAGATTATTTTGGTGGTATTTTGAGTTGAATCACTGGTTATTGATATTACATTGAACCAATCTGGGACGAAATACACAGCTGAGTGATTCAGCATAGCAATAGCTTGCGAAAGAGTTAGATTTTATTGGATTTTTTATGCTTCTTAGAGTGCTAGATTACTGACGAAATCGTAATAGGTTCTTTGTTGGAATGTATCCTGGACATTCATGAAATAAGCTGAATCTAAACTTGGAAGATATCCATCTGAGCAAGTGGAAACGCAAGCAGTCGCCATGGATGTCTGGTTGAACTGTTAGAAATATCCAAGAGAGCATCTCAAACACCTTTATTTAAACAAAAACAAATAAAGTTAAACAAATATTTTTGAATTATTTTCCCGAATTCTTACATATTAGAAATCGAGCATTCAACGCAATTATCTGGGCACGGCTAACACGTGAGATTAGCTAAATAAAATCCTTATGCGCATCTCAAGCAAGACTACGAATCATTGCACTCTAGACAAACAATATTCTCAGAAATTTCTGTGTTAAAAGGACACAACTAGCAGCTGTTTGTTGTAGATGAGTAGAATAGTCCATTCGAGCAATCTACAGTACTACTAGGGTTGTAATAAGTTTTTAATTTGGTGCATATCGGATAAATGAATGTTTGATCGTTACTGCATAGACATGAGTCAGTATCAGGAATGTAAACTGCACCTAAAGGGCATACAAGCAGCGGTAATGTTTTAGCTGGTAAACATGATTTCTTATCATCTGATAAGACGAAATTATGCTCACAGGAAGCGCATGTATTATCCTAAGAGCACAAGAAACACTTATCGATTTCACAAAGTTTACATATTTTATTAGAACTGGAAATATAGAATTTCTCAGGGCAAATTAAAGTGCATGTGAATGGAGCGGCTAAAGAAGAATAAGAGTAATAATCGTTTGCGCAAGATGTACAGGAGTTAGCAGGAGAATAGGGTTAGCAAGTTAAACAAGATTTATGACAAATTCTGCAGAAAAACAATGAAGAAGTATAATTTTATGATATTTTTTAAAGAGCTGAATTGACTGGGCAGGAGAGTTCAGACTATGATAGACACATAAGTTGAGAGCTGCTAAGAATGTAGCCTTCGTTACATTCCCTGCAGATAACAGATTCTGATTCTGTTTGTAATTCAAATAAGCTATTAAAGCAGTCTTTGCATTTGCTTGGGCATTTAGTGCATCGAATGGCTTTACTTTCATAGCTATATTTAGCATAGTAACCTAAATCACAATTCAGCAAATCCCTCGAAAAGCATTTAAACTCAAATATCACACTTAAAGTTTCATCACATTCAAAGCAAAGTTCCTCCTAAATCTTAGAATATCCGCATTTCGTGCAGAATTCTAAAGTACATTAACTCTCCGTACCAGGACTAGTACTCTTAGGTACGCATAATTAGGATTCATTACTTAGTTAACCTAGTTCATTGCATTCGGTACATAATAATGAGCTCGCACAAGCTGAGCATAACGCAGGACATAATAGGCAGGATACACTGTATGGATCAAAGAAATAACCAGCTGCACAACTTAAAGACATCTAGCATGTTTTATACCATCCCTTCATGTAGTATCCATTCGAACATTCGATGCAGGCATTAGAGTTTAAGTGGGATATTTCACATCCAATTTATTAATTGCAGAGATAACTTATATTCAATGTTATTGTTTATCCTGAATTGTCATCACGTGGGTCGTTGATTATTAGTTCAGGATATGTAGGACCATTCAAGCTATCATCATCACCTTTTCCCCGATCATCCCATTTTATTCTCAGAGATCTCCCTGAGATGTTAGGATAAAATAAAGATTTATATTTGGTATTTCTGCTGCTGTTTGGGGATTGTTTAGGTGTTTTGCTACCGCTAAGTAATACTCTACTATTTTCTAAATTAGCCGTTAGATATTCGCTAGGTTAGCAGAGTTTAAGACACGTTGAGGATGATGAAAAAAGCTATTATTCACTATTTCCATTAAGATTTTTTAGAATCTCCTTATATTCGGTAAATCGAATTGGATTCTCTGAAATACCAATTTTATCCAGAAAATAATACCCTTCTTGCTCGTTACAAACCTAGCATTCAGTGCTTGAAATGCAGCTCAGACAGCTATCAGGGCAATCAATGCATACATATGTATTGTTACTGCGATATTGATTATTATTGCATTTTTTAAGACATAACTTTTACGAATTATAATCTATGATTTCATAGGTATCATTGCATTCTATGCAATCTATCATGTTTCCATCAGAACTCAGCTAGCATTGCGAGCACGTATCTGGACAATCTTAGCATTATTATGAGCTTGAATTGAAGAACTGTGAAGTTTTGCACTAAAAACAAGAAAACGTTTAATGATCTAAAAGGTAAAGCAAATCGCATGTTTCACATTTAGACACTTAAATGCAAGATATGCAATGAGGAATACCGCAGGAGATACAGTTGAATGTATTGTCAGTGTAATTGTAGGCAACAATCTCTCCAATTTAGCAGCTCAGATCTGATCCTGGATCTAATCCAGTGCTATCATTAGGATTAGCATCATCTTCCCAAGTCAACCCAATTGTACTACTAATCAATTCACTAGATTAAGTAGCATTCGCAGGATGGGATAGCTTCCACGAAAAAGTGATACAGTTTGAATCCTAAAGTAGAAAGCCAGTACTACAATTACTGCAAGACTAATTGTTGTTAATTTCTTAACATTTCAAACACGCTGAGTTGTTCTTGCAATCAGTAGTGGCTCGAAGACAAACTGTGTTGTCTGTAATTGACATTTAACTCTAAGGATCTATGCACCTTTCACATTTTTCCTAGAATAGAACCTACAAAGCCAGATCTATTTACAAGAGTAGGAGCTATTTTACCTTATCAAATGATTCATTTAAAGTAAAAGAGCAACGAAGGCAAGTGTCAGAGGAGCACCCAAAGCAGAAACTTCCATAAATAGTTGGCTGAACGAAGCCCTAATTGCTTTAGCAAATAAATTTCGTTTAATCGAGGAGTTTTTACAGATTAATGCAAATGTATGAATTTGAAGTTTTTTGAAAATAAAAATGGAAGCCAATTTTGCAAAGACATATTTAGCTAAGGACTCCATCAGTGGCTTTGCATTCAATACAATCTTTATCGCTGGTGCATTTCTTACATGGTAGCGGGCACTCTAAATAATTAAAAAATAAAAGATTAAAATTGTAGAAAAAAATCAAGGATACGTTACGTTTGCACAATTGTTTAGATGTTAAATAAAATCCATCAGGGCAAGAAGAAACAGGTTTTTATTGATTAGAGGAATCAAGAATTCTAAATTAACTTTAGCTATTATAAAGAAGAGGTTTAACAACCTCCAAGGATATTTATTTCCAAGATTGGATAATTGCGTCTATTATAGTTGGATTGTCTGTGATCAGCTCAAATTCAATTAAACCAGTATGTTCGGTCGTAACAAGAGGGAGAATCAAGAAACGACAGAGATTATTATGTGGAAAAATATCTTCAAAGTTGTTTATGAGATTGAAGAACAGAATTGTTGTTTGTGAAGATGATGCAGTTGATGGACTGGACTTAGGTATTTCGAACCCCTCCAACTATTCAAGAGTTTTTCCCTCGCATTCAGATTGATCAGAGGGTGTATTGCTGCTATTATTAATATTCTTAAGAGTTTATTGAATAATGTAAGCGAGTTCCCTTGCAGAAACAGGAAATACTATTGGATTTTAGAATTATTCGTAGGTTTTGAGCTTTGAATTTAGAGCAGGAAAAGCGGGAAATGCTTAAGAAGAAGAAAGAGAAGGAAAATGAGTAGGAGGATTGAAAGGGACTGTAAGTGGAGGAGTAGCAGTGTTATAACCAGCATAGGTGAAATGCAGAGAAGATGAAATGAGAAATAAACAACTCAGCAAGGCAGAAAATAAACAAAATGTGCTCATGTGTTGTGTCTTGTTTTGATAGAAGAAAGGAGGAAACTACTTCAATACGTACTCTATCACTGAGCAAAGAAGTGGAAGGGAAAGAACAATGAAATCCTAGATGTTATTTCACCGCAAGTTGATTGGTTTCTTCTTTTTCTCCCAAGAATTTTTTAATATTTAGCTTAAATCTTATGTAATTCAGTGACATACCACACAATCCCACATTTCTCCCTTTAATCTAAGTAATAATCTTTCCATGAAAAACTACCTGCCTGTCTATTGACTGATTCTTTTTTAAACAACCTTAATTGAAAAAGTCATTTTTAAACCCCACAACAAGCAACATAATAGACCTCAACAAAGAGGTTTCTAGATAATTTATATGCCTGCCATATCAATACTCACATTTTTTTTTCATTTTTTTCTACAACTTTATTTTTTCCTTCAGAAAATCAGTATTATTTGAAGGATACTTTGTTATTTAATAAAGGAAAATCGCATCTGTCTTGTAAGATCGAACAGAACAGTGGTTTTGAAAAAAAAATTTGTTTTCTCTTTTTATTATGTGGAATTGTTGATAGTTTGGGGAGGAAAATACAAAGGGGATTTTTCAGTTATTTTAAAAAAGTAGTTGCTTTGTATTCAATCAATTTATTTAATTGTTTTGTTTTTTTTCTCATTCAAGTGTAATATTTCATGTATCTTAAAAATTCAAAAACCTTGGCTATTCTTTGAGTTAAAAAAGAGAAATTGCTAAAAAAAATATTCTTATTATCATGTTTGTTTTGGAGATTGAAAAACAAATTGAGAAAAAGCTCAAAATTAAAGATAACACATAATAAGCATATCTAGATGAAAAGTGAAGGTTATCCTGATAATATTCCAATATATTATTAAATACTCCATATTAATAAAGATAAAACTCATAGTTAAATACATTCAACTTTTTATTTAATCTGAGAAGGGGAAGTCAGTATATCCACTGGCACCACCTGTGAACCAAGTCTTCACATCAACAGTTTGATTAATTTCTTTGTTGTGGAGGACTCTCAAAGGAAGATCAGGGTTGGCAATCGAAAGTGTTCCAAAAGCTACAGCTTAAGCGATTCCAGAGCTGGTCAGCTATTTTGCCTCTTCAATCGAAATGTTATCATTTGCGATGAGATTTCCTTTGTAAAATGAACGAAGTTGCTCGAAAAAATTAGGGATTTATACCTCTGGTTCAATTTACCCTTCTTTCACAGAAGCCATTTTTTCTATTGGTCCATTAGGAGCATGACGTTTTAGTTCAACAAACGCAAGATTTCGATTGGTAAGCTCACCTAGAATGTACTTCATCAGCTGAAGGGGATTAGAGTCGTACATATCGTTAACACGACCAGTAGGGGAAAGCCTCACAGCAACGCGCTAGCTTCCAAAGACACTGATTAGTGCATCGATTACTTCAAGGCAAAATCTGCTTCTATTTTCGATACTTCCTCCATATTTATCAGTTCTTTTGTTGGTACCATCTCTCAAGAATTGATCGACGAGATATCCATTAGCTCCGTGTAATTCAAGCCCATCAAAACCAGCTTGCTTTGCAAGAACAGCTCCTCTTCTGAACTCTTCGATTACTTCCTTAATCTCATCTTCAGTAAGTTCATGAGGGACTACATATGGGTCAGCTGGATTGAGAAAGTTTACTGCATCAATACGAACAGCAGAGGCACTTATTGGCTATTTTCCTCCAATTAAAGAGGGAGTTGTTGATCTACCACAGTGCCATATTTAATTAAAAATAAGCCCTCCCTTGGCATGAACAGAATCAGTTACTCTCTTCCATCCTTAGGCTTATGCTTCATTGAAAATGCCTCCAGAACCAGGAAAAGCATTTGAAAGAGGGCTGATTTGACTGCATTCTGTGATGATCAAGCCAAAAGATGCTCTTTGAGTGTAGTACTCAACCATAAGATCATTTGGAATATTATCATCGAAGCTAGCTCTCATACGTGTGAGAGGAGCGACCACAAACTTATTTTTAAGTTTCAACTCGCCGAGTTGTGTCTCTTCAAAAAGCACTTACGAAGAAGCCATTTATGATTTTTTTATGTTTGTTAATGTATTTTGATTTATTATTGTTTATTAATATTTTCAATTGTCGAAACATGGATTTATAAGAGTGATACTCCTTTTCTTTGATTTTTCTATTAAACTTTTAGACTCTTCATTTAATTAAAGCAATCTTCTAAAAGCAGCCGAATTTGATAGTATCTCTAAAAAAATTTCTTTTATTAATGAAGCTATGACAAAAAGTAATATTTACTCATTAAACTAGTTAACTCAATCATTTTCCTACGTTAGATATTTTTTTTCTTTTTCTTCACAAATACACTCTATTATTATCTGAAAGGATTTCATAATCAAAATGTGGTTTGAAATAATTCCCGAACGATTTCTGAGACAAAGAGAGGGGTTAAGGCTTATTTTTTATCAGATTTCTCTTTAATTCATAGTAAATGAATATGTAACTTTGGCTTCTTAACTCATTGCGGCCCATTAAAACCATAATCTCAAATCAAATTCATAGACACAAAAATATTTTTGTGAATTTGTGATATCTAAAACAACCCAACTTTCTCCATAAGAAGCTTGATTTTTTAAATAATAATTTACAAAGCTTTATTCTTTTGAGTAAATCTTGTCCTTATAATTTGTTTATTATCAAAGATATTAATGATTATTAAGCTATTAATATCTGAAAATATCAAAATTATTCTTAAGGAACAAATTATTAAAAACCAAATCAACTTTTTATCCCTT
>Ga0302271_10000145_pt1 | contig 63309 bp, 44 predicted proteins | sample III_Bog_N1_1_FD_198767 | JGI IMG/M metagenome (GOLD analysis project Ga0302271, IMG submission 198767) | Peat permafrost microbial communities from Stordalen Mire near Abisko, Sweden - III_Bog_N1_1 | ecosystem: Environmental > Terrestrial > Soil > Wetlands > Peat | place: Sweden: Abisko...
CCCAACCCCAACCCCAACCCCAACCCCAACCCCAACCCCAACCCCAACCCCAACCCCAACCCCAACCCCAACCCCAACCCCAACCCCAACCCCAACCCCAACCCCAACCCCACATACTTAAGAAAAATATCTCAATAAGAATTTGTTCAAGATATTGGGTATTTTCAAACTTTTCAAGTACCCCTTAAATTCATTATAACAAAAACTGTAAGATTTGCTTTAGATATTTCCATTTTTATTAGCAAACTAAATTGTTGTATTTTTATAACTTCTAGCTGAACAAAACAAACATAGACTAAGATTCAAGCTTTCAAACAAAGCATATCTCATTAATCTCAGCCACATATTAATATATCTTCATTCCTTTTATGAATATGCATGTAGCATAAAGTGTGAAGCTGCAATCCAGAAGATTCCTTGAATTTACAGAATATTCTTGTTCTCCTTCGAACTGCAGTATCTACTTTTATTATTGATAATCAACTACTTAACCTCTTCATTCCCTGCGATTGTCTTAAGCAACCTCCTGAGTGTGCTATTATCCATATCAGATTATTTCAAGAATTCATTTTCAGCAGACAAATCAAATGACAAGAAGAGATAGAACAAACTTAATCTCAATTAAACTGACATTAGCTAATCCTCATTGACAGCCTTGCTAGATGGACTATTTCTAATATCGTATGGTTGATAGATAGCATTCCTCTCAGATACAGAAGATTGATTGAATACATCATTTAACAGTTCACTGCAGAGTAGCAAAGCTAAATCTTACAACTCCTCCATCGCTGTCCAATCTAATAGCTCTTTCTCAGCGAACAGACACCCAAATATATCAGTTCTTTATCGTTTGTCATTTAATATCGTTATCCGTGTGTCTAAGATCTCAATGAGCTTGAATGACTACCAAATCAAAAACATCCAAACATCAATAAAATAACCATAAATAAATAACATTTTCAACGTTTTAAAAATCTCTTTGAACCATTCTTGATAATGATCCTTACATTCCTAGCTGGTTGCAGGATTAGTTCTGTGAAATCTTCATCAGATTCAATGAATTCTAGCAATTCATCGACTCCTTAAATCAATTTGCGAACAATCGGATGTGTTGCCATAAATTCATTCGGAAGATAGAAGACTTTATTTAGTTATTATTGCTAATATTATCCTCTGCCGTGATCGATATTCTAACTTTTTGCTTCAGCTAATAGCTATTCTTCTGATCGGAGCTTCACAGTTGATTTGATTTGAGCTAAGTTTGCTGAAAATAATGATAACGATTTTCTTAATCCTAACTCTTCTTATCCTGCTTCTTCATCTGCTAGCATATTCTTAGGATTCTTAACATTGATCACAATTGGATTGTCTAATTTTTAGTCCAACAGTAAAGTCACACGCCCATCAGCTAGCATAAAAAAAATACATTAACATCTTGTAAAATTCATAAATTGAAAGCAACACACACACAATAAACAAAATATCCCAATCCAACCATTATTTTGCGCTTTTCATACAAAGCAACCAAAATCATCTGCTTACGTTTAACTAAATTCGATGAAGCCTTGTTAATCACTATTATATTCTTCAAGGAGCTGTACTTTTTTGAACAAAAACAAATTCAAAGAATTAAAAAAACGAAATCCACTATTAAACAAAATATCTCTCATTTGTTTGTTAATAAATATTTTTCCAGTGTATTTAAGTATGTGCTCATTTACTTTGTCAACTTGAAGATTTCTTCTCGCGAGTTCTCCTGCAGTGACTGCTTTAAATGGCTAAGCTGATATTTCATTTTTCCCTTCATTCACAAGCACAACATCTCCACTCACAGCTTAGATATCTTATTTCCCTTTTTTAAGGAAGACAAACACTTCGCCTTCTTTTAGAATGTTTTCTCTGTCGACCATTGCGAACAGCTGGAAACAGTTCGCAGGGAACACTCGACTGGATTTTAGCTCCTATTTTTGAAAATAAGTTAAAAATACCATTCATCACATCATATTTGAAAGAATTCTACCTTTTCTCGCATAGAAGCTAACACCGATGAGAAGAAAGGATCCGTATTGAAAGGATAGTTCATCTTCTTGAGTGCTGTAACAGTCTTCTTGAAATGTACCTAAAGTGGAAACTTAATAAGATTATTCTCGAATTTCACGTATTCATTATGAAAATCTTCTATTTGGTTCATTCTCTCCTTGCTATTCTGATAAAGTTAAATCTCTGGATATATCTTCAGAGCGATTTCTCTCGGCAATGATCCAACTTGGCATGTGCTGTAGTCTAGAATATACACACCTGGCGATTTAGATTGATGCGTGTAGAGCCTCTTCGGTAAGATGTAACCAGCTGCTGTGATTTTGCTCGTTGGATAAAAGGTACAAGTGTATCCTTCGATTTGCAGTAGAACGATTGAAAAATCTTCTAAAGCTGGGAATTGTTTCTGTTATCACAAATAAGACAAGAATGGTTAATATCAAGGACAATATTAGTCATTTTGTAGATATTTACTTATATTCTGACGAACTCTTTATCTGAAATGGTACCAGAAATCGCAGATGAATCTTCTTGCGTTGTCAATTTGGCGTTCTTCAGAAGAACTGATTTCTCTAGCACTCGAGATATTGCGAATGCTTGTTCTGTAGCTCCACCGAGAATCGATGAGAATTATGCTACTTTTTCAACTGCATCTTGCAATCCTCTGGGTGTTTACGGTTATGGTATCGGTAATAAAAGTGCTGAGGAAAGATTCGAAGAATGACCGAAATAATGGTAATTCAGCTATTGAACCTTAAAGAAACTGAGCAACGTTCGATAATATAACGCAAGTGCTCTTTGTGATTCGAGAGTATTGAATGCAAGATCCTCACTGATTATCACTCTCAAAAGTGGCTCAATAAGGATTTCTTTTTAGAACTTTTAGAACGAACTAGGTGGTTCTAAAGCAATTGGCTCGAATATTAAGTTACTTGAAGAAACTGTCAGCCTTAGTACTTCACATAACCCTTGATTACTGGTTTTTTTGGAGTCCTTAGAGGTTGATTTGGATGATTTCTTTGATTTTGCTGCAGATGTTAGGAATTACTAAACGTGACTTACAACGTTGGCACCTTTCTCCATGAGATACACGCTTTCCAAAGCAGGAATCATTTATTCCTCTAGAAGGTAAGCTTGCGAACTTAGATAATCACATAGAGGTTCAATCTCAATTAGTCTAATCTATCAATAGCAAATAGCAAGAATTCATAAGAAAAAACTTGAGAAATTGAAATGGCTATTGTTGTTTTACTTGATTCCTGGCGAACAAAAGCAATATTGCATAGGACACTTTGAAGTACTTTATGGTATCTAGTGCTTTAGCTACCGATTCCGTGAATTATTCGTCAATAAATTAGTATTTGAAGGAAGCAGAATCTATTGAATTATTGTATCTCTTCCGACTTTGTGATGATTGTGTAGGAGGCTTGGTATGATTCAGTTTAAATGCGAGAGTCTACGTGGCTAAGATCTTCGCTACAGTTCTGATATGCGATAAGCTCAAAATGAAATTAGGTATCCTTATCCATTTAGCATGATTGTTGCTGCCATTGCAGACTCTTCGGATTTCAGTTGAGAGATAGAACTCCAGCTTCTCAGATGGCACGAGCCAAAATAATTCTCCTGGTTCTTTTTCCTGCTGTTGCAGCTTCGAAAATGGCGCAACGATTCGAATCTAGCCTACTGCTTTCAACGAAGCTATTAGTTCGACTTACTTTTGCTTTTTTGAGCGGGAATGAGTAGACATCTTGAGAGACTACAAGTTCTCGCTGGTCAAGCAGAACAACTCCTCAAAGAATAAGAGCTGTTTAATTTACGATTTCTTAGATTTTTTCAGTTCTTCTTCTCCTTGTACAGCATAATCATTTCCATCAGTATCTTCTTCACCTTGACTGTAAACTCCTATTTGAAGGCTTTCTGCTTGAAGGATCTGTTTAGATTTCTTGTCAAGTTTACGATGATCAGTGAGTTAATCGTCTATTTCTTTATGAAAAGCTGCTCCACTGTTATTCTGTTTTTCAAATATGCACATGAATAAGTAATTATGCTCAGTTGTTTGGTTACATCTAGTGGAATGAATGATAGATTTCTGTTGTCCGAAAGAGGAATAACATCCGTTTTGAATCGCTCGAAATTTTTGTAATCATAGCCTTCAATAATGACTTTATATTTGTTGTACGCTGATCGTCGGTTGTCACAACTCTTTATATTCTCAGTCTCCATGAACATCGCCCAGAATCTACGAGAAAGAAAGTCAAAAGGATACAATCAATGAGAGACAAAGAGAAAATAACACAACAATTGTGTTCAAAATTGTTTATCTTTTTGTTTTTTACCTATCAATTTCATATGCAAGTATCTCGTGATTAACTGACAATCCGAGTGGATCTTCTTGATCATCATAATCATCTTGATTCTCCTTTCCTGCGATATTCTCAGAGAATCGATCGAAGAGTCCATTACTTTCCTTCCCATGTAACGCTTTGAGTTTTTGATCAATTTCCTTGAAAATATGGTACTCCGTTTCAATTTAACTCTTGAGTGCATCTGCGCCAGTGAGTTCTAATCCATCGTTGCTTAACTCTACGTTCTCTACGCTCACCTCTACGCATTCGTAAGCATTGTTCGATTTCATAAACTCTTGAATCGCGTAGAACACTTCATCTGCGGTTGCATAACCATTACTGAGAGTTGCTCGGAACATGTATCGATGAACATGTTCGATTGTCTAATCTTCAATTTAATTGCCTTGTTGGATATCTTCATCTTCGTCACTGCTACTAGATGAGCTTAAATCTATATTCATTTGCAATCAGCTAGCTTTCACTGACTTAAAATGCTTTTTCTTCTATTGTTGTTGCTTTTGTTTCTCTTTTGAAAGTGTGTTATTAGTTTAAAGATTTGCTGATTATTTATTATTATGTGTATTTTACTGCAAAAGAAGGGAAAGATTAATATTTCAAATCATCTTCATCAATCCACCCATTTCATCACAAGATAATTTACAAAAATCTTAATATTTTACATAAATATTAATAATTTACTTTAATATGGAAGAATTAATTTGATTAATACAGAAATCGAGTGTCTCTGAGCCCAAAAATATACCAAAGAAAAAGGCAGAATAGAATTTTATTTCATATTCTTTTTTTATCTCTAAAACTGTGGGTTTTAAGGTAGCTTTCTAATGGATGTGATTGGTGTGTAGATAGAGATGAAGTCATTATTGTTTTATTCTATTACACATTTTGAAATTTAGAATACATTGCCTTTGAATTGTCTCTAACCATAATAGCAAATAAAGATATTGATATTCAAAGACTCACTTTACTACTAAATATCAAACAAATCCAACAATATTTCTTCTTCTTCGAATCAATTTTGGTGCACGTAACCACGAAATCCTACAAAATCAATAATTATAAGAAAAACCCATCAAAAGAAACTACACCAATCTCCCTAAAACTAAATGAACACAGGAGAACACTCTCCTGAAGATCCATAAATCAGGAACCCATTTTCTGGAGGCATGGAAGGAATGACGATGGGAGTGATTCTTACTACCGTTATATCGACAGTTATTGGCGTTTTAGGGTGCTTATCGAAAAATCTTTGGAATAAATGTAAGCGTAGATGTTCTGGATTCTTCAATTGGGAGGAGCCTAGCACGCAAAGCATGCCTAACAGACATGATAACCATTTTAACATAAGAACATGCTGTATCTGTCTTGAGAATATAACTCTACCTGTGATGAGTGCGTGCAACCATCCGTTCTGTGGAAAATGCATCGTTTTATTATGGAGTAGCAAAAGTAAGTAAAAGCTAAACTGTCCGTACTGCAGAAGAAATATGAACTTGCTGTACAAGGATTTTGAAGAGTCTATTGTAGTGACTGAGGAGGAAAAGAAGGTACTCAAGTAGCTCAAGGAATATAATCGTAAATTCTCTTCACATAGTAGGACAGTAAGTGAATTGGATGTTTATTATTATCGAAAAGTCTTCCTTTTCCTTTTTTCCTCTTCCTCATTTGACTCTTTTGTTACATAAAGCTATCTGAGACGATCCGAGATGCACCATTTTTATTGAAAGTGTTGTTTGAGAAGATCTGTTCATTTCAGAATTTACTGTTTGTATTGACAGCCATGATATCAAGTGGTAGATTAATCGCTGCAATGATTTACATCCTTTCACCATTTGATCTTCTCCCAGAAGCTATTCTAGGGCCGATAGGATTCGTAGATGATGTAGTTGTAGTTGGATTTGTAATTCTCACAATTGCAAATATATCTTATTAACTACTCAGGAGAATCAATTGAAATGAGGAGAAATAAAGGAAAGGATAGGAAAGGAAAAAAAAATGATTATGATCAGGAAAGTGGCTTAGAATAGAAAAAAGAAGACAGCATGATAATGGAGAGATCATACAAGAAATTATTGTGAGAAAAAACAATAAACAAAAACAAGATATCAATACAATTCTATACTTTATGCATCTACATCAAAATCTATTGTTGTGTGTTATCTTCGCGAACGAATCTTAGTTGTTTGGCTCATCATTTGGAATCATTTTTTGAATGGAAAAAATTACACAAAATGAACAAAAATTGAGTTTTTTGTTAATGGAAAACTGTAATGAATTGGTGTTGATGATTGACTGAAACAAGAAGAATAAAGTAATAAATGATCTTGGGGAGGGGAGGGAGTGAATGTTCTACTAGTGATAGAGAAAATGATAATAAATAATTGGTGAATCAAATTAGATAAATCTAACCTTTCATATCAGAAATCAAGTGTAAAAGAAACATCAGCAAAATTAATAGCAAATGATGAAAAAAGACTGTCCAACTGAATAAACTGAATACAAAGAATATACCAAAGAAGAACTCTTCAAGGTTGGCATGCCAAAATCAGGAAAACCATGGAAGAAAAATGTTTAAAGGTAAAAGGGAATTAATAAAGAATTATCATTATGGATAAAGAAGGATTTAGCATTTGTTGAAGAAGGGTTAGGTGCAAGTAAATTTGAACTATTGCATATGGATTTGAAGTTTAAAGAAAAACTAATATTGATTGTAATATGTTAGGGTGTCAAACCGCGTCATGGCGAGCCGCACGAACAAAGGAGCAATTCTGACTTTTGATCAAAAAGTGTAGAGAACAGCGGATAGAAAAGAACTCAAAGAAAAAATGGATTCTCTTAAAAAAGAGTTTGAAGAAACTGTACAAAAAAACAATATGCTTTTTTAGACAGCTTCCTGCATATTATCTCTCATTTTTTAACTTCGACCTATTGTTTTGAGTTGATTTTGACAAAATGTTTATTTATCTTCAGATGGTTGCTGAGCGCAAGAGACTAAGAGAGAAAGCCAAAAGAGATGAGCTCAATAAATACAAAAGTTCTACCTTCTAAGTCGTAAGCAGCTAAAAACAAAAAAGGACTAATAATAATAATAATAATAATAATAATAATAATAATAATATTATACAAAATTTTTCTTCTGCTTCACTTTTTGACAGTATTTTTTTTCTTTCCAATACTTAAGATTAAAGACACAAAGAAGATCAAGACATGGAACAAGAAAGCTAGAAGTTCCCTTGCAAAACTCCCTTCAGAACTCTATGAGAAGATTATTGCAAAGGAATATAATTGATCATCAATATTTTCGACTAATTTATTTATCGCTAGGAATGCTCTTTTTTTGTTAAATATATTCTATTCATTTTTTGCGTATTTTTACTCTTTTGGTACTACAGTATGACTTAATCACTCAGATTTTTTGGAAAGGCTTATGAATAAGGTAATTGTAAGGAAGAAAAAAAGATTAATTTTTCCTTGCCTTTGATGCGGAATATTTGTTCGTTCTTTCAAACACATCCTTCACAAGTGTGATAATTCTACAGACTTATGTTTCAAGTCCCACTTTGAAATTATTGAATGTGGCTAGTCGTATGCAGTCTTCTTGCTTTAATAGTCAATTCAAGCAAAAAAGATAAGCACACAATTAAAGATTTATAAAAATATTTCAATCAAGCTAGGTTTTTAAAAAATAAAAACAAAACAAATGAAAGTTGGTATGCTTGAGAGCGTCGGACTGGTGCTAATCGAGTCCCTTGTGATTTATGGAATCTTCAGGAGGTTTATCACTGCGATTTCTGGAGGCAGGAGGAATTTGAAATAAGCTGCAATCATTGGGATGGTGTCTGTAATACTTCTGTCAGCGCATCTCTACATTTTTCAAGTTATCCTCAAATAAGACAACTATTACGAACTGATGTAGATCGAAAGAGCATATTCAACTGATAAATTATCGAAAAAAGCAAGACAAATCATGAGTGCACATCATCCTGACAAAAATCAATCGGGTGATTCAACATATTTCAATAAATTGACTCTCATCAGAGACACACTATCTGACCCCATATATCAAAGTCTCTACGATGTCTTTGGAGAGTTTGCTATCCCTGAGAATCACACCTAAGCGGAGTTTAAACGGCAGGCATTGTAAATGGAAGCATACATTAATATTTTCGGATTTTTCTCAGTGTATTTCATTGTTTCCACGGTTTCAAGCTATGGAAAGAGATTTAAACCATACCGGTTCCTATCGAGCATAATACTCTTAGCGTTGTTTGCTTAGGAAATATATTTATGTTCGAATGCTGGCGAAGGTGCTGAGTTGCTCACAAAAGGTAATCCTTAAAAGCGAGTCACTAAAAACAATAGATTTTAAATACCAAACGATGAATTTCTTGATAAGATCTTCCCGAATCTAGCAACTTTCGAGCGTCTGTTGCTGCTTAGATTGATTGCATTGGCAGTCATAACTGGATTGCGCTTGTATTTCGATTTACAGCGCAAAGAAGAAATTAATTCTCATGAAGATGAGCTTGAAATTCAAATTAATAAGCTCAAAGATGTTCTTGAAGCGTAAGAGAATGAAAATAAGAACACAATTCGTGTAAGTAGACAATCTGATTTAAGTGATGAACCCTTGAGCTAAATGCCTACTGAATAATAACTGGAAGAAACATAAGAGATCATTAATACAATCAATAATCTTGCTAAGAAGCATCGAGACAGTAAACCAAAAGATGGAAAATTATATTCCTTGATAAAAAAGGCAGTCAAAATCACAATCTTTCTCATGTTTGGATATTCCGTTTTAAATTAGTTTTTAGGGAAAAATGTTTGAAATTCAGATTAAATTTTGTACAATATTGAGTTATGTTCTTACATTATGCTTATTTGTATCTAAAACGAATAAAATGACAATTTCTTAAATAATTATTTGTTTAAATTGCATTTTAACACACACGAAATAAAGGATAAAATGAGAATTAATAAGGGAGAAATTAATTCCATTATTTTTATTTATTTTGATAAATTTTATTGTTTTTTTTGTCTGTGAAAATGTTAAGATTCTGCGTTTTGAAATAAAAGATATGTGTGTCACTTTAAATTGAAGCACAGAAAGAATTACACACATTGGAGGGTCTTTCTGTTAATTTATTGTTGTCTTGAGCGCGTCAGAACAACTTCGAATCTAAAAAGAATTAACAATTCGAATCGTAATTATTGGCCATTTTCATTTTCCCTTCGGACTCCCCATGGATCACTAAAATTATACTAAAAACAATTTTATGTTTAAATTTCATGTATAAATTTATTTATTTGAGCATTTTAAACCAACAAAAAATATCGAATCGATTCGATTGTCTCACTTAAGATTCTTTTGAGCTGGCAGATGAAAAAGATTTTTTTCTAACTATTGTTCAATTTTGTTCTATCACACTCTAGTGTCTTTTCTGTTTCTTTGTTTGTTATTCTTTTATCGTGTATGATTCTGTAATAATTTTGAAGTAAGCGAAATATTAATTAAGTTCAGTCAAAGTAAACCACTCCAAAATAGCCCTTTTTCCAAATGAGTATCGATGAGCATCACAGTGAAGCTAATCCAAGTGGGTTACTGAATCTGCTCTTCGATAACGACATAATATATCAGCTCTCATATCAAATGGCCATACAGGCGATCAAGTATAATTTACTTATTCTTGGTTACTTTGCCTTGAAAAACAAATAATTTTTGTAACGCATTGTGTTTTCCAGAAAGTTGCCAGGACAGAAGCATGAAGAAGATCTGTACGTGATCGATAGAAACTTTGCAAAATCTAATAACTTTTTCAAAGAAGTCAAGAGTGATAATATACAATCCAAGTACATGGATGCGCTTAGATATCTCTAGTATAAATAGTACTCCAAATATTAGACGGTGTTTAGAATCCATGATATATCTGATAAAGTGTTCTTCATTCTTAAAGGTATGGCTATTTCAAAAGCATAATTACAGCTATTTCTCAACGAATATCCATTAAATAGTCAAAAAACCAATCCTTCTTCTGTGGTTTTAACACTCACCAACTCTTTCTCACTTCATAATTCTTATTTCTTTTTTTTCTCCTTTCAGGTAGTGTGTCTATTTTGTTGCCAGATTTCAATTACAAGCAGACAAGTTGTTCTTCTGAGGTTAAAGATAATTCAGATGTTAAGCTTACAACTCTCCGAAACACCTATCCTGAATTGGAAGCGATATTTAACCGTCTCGATGATCCTATGTTTGAAATTAAAAAAGAATTTAAATACTAAGGAGATAAAGAAAATGATAGCTAAAATAATGAATAAACAGCTGAGAACCAACAGCCATGGGGATCAGATGTGCGTATTGCTGAGCTTCTCCATCCAGGGATGAAAGTCGTAAAATAACTCTTTGACAATGATGTTTTCGGTGAAATTGGAGTGGAATTCAATGTTCCAAGATCAGCTACAGTGGTTTGTAACAGCGACTGCGAGTTGCTGTTTCTATCTTACCATCATTTCAACACTTCAATCACCAACAAGTCAATATAACTAGAGGTAGTTATAACAAATATTATAGTCATTAATTGACCTTTACTTTCCTTTCTAAACTGTACTTTTTTTCAAAGAAATTAGGTATGCGAATGTGCAATTGCGCAGATTTCTTCAAAGGTATGCGAAAGGATGTCCTTAGGGTATTTGCTTTGGACACTCGAGTAGAAGTGTTCAATTCGCACGAGGAGATCTTCGCTATTGGCGATGCAGCGGATAGAATCTACTTCGTCGAAAAAGGGGAGGTCTTAATTAGCTAGCATTTCAGTTGCTTTGAGTTGCAGCCTCCTTCCGATGAATACGAAGTGAACATGAAATATTCAGAAGCGTCTAAAACGCAGCAAGTAACTGATTTTGACACGATCAAATTAGCTGTAGCTCTTTACACTGCAGGCAGTTACTTCGGAGAAGATGGAGTTATCATGGATTTTGATGATCTCTAAAATTAATATTCTAATTATCCCGATTGTTAAGTTATCAAAACTAAGCGAAAACGCGTCACGCAAGCTATTGCTAAGAGGTAAAGTGTCTTGCTTTCGATAGGTAGAGAGTGCTTCTTCAATAATTTTAGAGCTCTCATTGAAACTAGCAGACTTAGTTATGATTCTGTGGCAGATATGCTAAGAGATCATAAAGAACGGGTGTATTAGGAGTAGCGATAAGAAGCAGGGATCATCTGGAGAGAATCGTTGTTCTAGACGAATGTGAATTTCGAATAAGATGAAGACATTCTTTAGACGAAATCGCTAAGATAAAATTTATTTGAAATTTATGATTAACTTAAGCAGATGAAGAACAAGAAGAGGTAAGAGAATACAGTGAGTAACCTTGCCATGGAGTTAGATGGTCATCATAATGGAGATAACCATCGTAATATGGGATTATCTATTTAGATTCCTGAACTCTAGCATCATTTATATCCAACGTACAGCGTAGAACTTAATCCGAATCTCTTTATCAAGTAGGCAACAACAAAATTGAATTAGACACAAATGATTGATGCTATTTACTTAAATATTCTTATTAAATTTTGTGTTTTCAGGAAATACATGGGCAGTGTTACAAGTCTCTTAAGATTGAATAACATAAACAGTTCAAATAAGATCTAGCTCTATAAACAAAGTGAGAGTCGATTGTATAGTCCAGCGGTTCTTGGTGGTTAGAGATTCTTCGGTTCTCCAAGTTAATCTAAAATTCTGCTCGGTTCAAGTTAAGGTCTTGTAAAAGGACAGAGTTTATTCATCAAATAATAGCAAAATGTATCCATGCCGAATTAGATTAATGCTACATCAATGGAAAGCTTCACGAAACTGAATAGATTAGAATCCAAAGAAGTTGCTTAGCGATTACTCAAAACGCCCAGTCCTTTTCTGACAAACTGCAGGAAAGACAGATAAAGTAGCAGTTCTTCAACGAATAAGAGAATTACATCAATTAACACAACTCCTATTACTGCAACTGCTTCAGGAACTCCTACACGTACTCCTGGAGCTGTCTAGAAACTCAAATAGATTTGCACAAATTAGCAGATGAACAGTAATTAGGTAGTTTAGGAAATCAAACTGCTGAAGAACACTAGCTTTTAATAGTCTACGAGCCATGCTAAATTCAAATCAATGGAGTCTTTTAATCCAAAAGAGTTTTACTTCTTCCATTAAGAATAACCAAACCAACAACAGAAACAAGGATAAGAACTAGAATAAGATATCGAACAATCTTAATCAAATTAATTTCTTAATAAGCATAAAAGAGCTACCTCATAACCTTATTTATAGCAATAATTAGATTCTATTGGTGTTTGTACACCTACTGTTACAGCTGCACCTCCAGGATTAAGCACCCCTCCAGTTTAGGAAAAAAGAAGAAAAACGAAGGAATATGGTGTTGATGCTTAGTCAATTATTTCAAAGAAACTTGGATTTTTGTATGCATGGCAATCCAATTAAGATTACAATACAGCGAAGAAGAAATCAATTCGTTTATCACAGCATTCCCTTTTATCGAGTGATCCTTCGTTTTATTTCCCATACAAGCTCTCGTCTGCTGAGAAATCACACACGCCATCACTCTCCTTTCATGAAAAAAATAGAAAAGTTATGCCGTTTGTTAGTTTTTCAGAGCAAAAACAGCTATAAGAAAAATACTAGGAATTTATGTCTCCTTAAAAATCGGCAAGTATTGGGAGAAAGGAACCATAAGAAATAAATACAGGTGTAGGATCGTAAGGCTAAGAGAGAAAGATTCTAGGAATGGATTGGAGTTCAAAGGAAGGTAGATTTGTTCTGCCTGGAAGTTAACGGCCCAGTATTGGAAACTTTCTACAATAAATCAAAGGGAATAGTATTTAGGTTAGTAATAGCGAGAAAAAGAGCAAGAATCAGGAGATCAATGAGAGCAGCAATAATACTGCTGTTCTCCAAGGAAATTAGCTTCTGTTACTTAAGCTTAGTCAGCATCAACCAATGCATCAAACAGTGTCGTTTTTCAAAGGGAGAAACAAATCGTAGGTACCTTGATGAGAAAAATCATTTAATATATATTTTTTTTAACTCCCGATGTCTTGCATCTTCATTTCTTGTGTTCTGTCAATAATAGTCTCTAATTTCCTTTTGTCTTCAGGAAAAGAATCCATTGAATAAATGTGTTTTGGTTTCACATATCCTATGTATATTTTTGTATTGTTCAGTTTAAAACTAATCCAAATTTCGCAGTTTTGTAATAATAATCTCCCTTGAACAGCCATGCAGTATTCTCTTGTTCAATAGCATTAAGAACAAGCATAACTTTTAAAGCTATTTTTACTTACAAACTTCAATATTTCTTCAAAAGAACCTAATAGCACTTGAAGTTGTAGATTGTCTAAAAAATAATTAACTTTTTAAAAAAATCCTTTTGGTTCTTTTGATTGTGCGTTTCTAAATAAAAATCTCAAGAAGAACAGCAGATTTTGATATTTATTATAAATTCCATTTAGAAAAACACAGACACACACCCACCTCACTTGCAAACACGCACATCATGAAAAAGTGGGAACTAGAGTAGAAAGTCAAACGTGACTAGCAGCGAGTCAAGAACGCGAAGGCTTCTGTCGCTGTCGCGAGTGGTAGTTCAGTGCGTAAATCACTGAATGACTCCAAGCAATTCAACACCATGAAGAGCCCAGTCATGAATGGACAATCCAATGCAGTTCCTGGAGGGTTAAATGCTACAGGTACCATCAGCAACAACGAGCAATACGGCTATTCATCTATCAGTGATTATTACGAATCTGAGAAAGCAAATCTTCAATCGATTCCGCTTTATAGAATTCTAAAGCTGCAGAATCTACAAACCTATGCAAAGGAGCTTATCTCCAGAGGATACGGATACGATCTCAAGAAATTCAATGATCTGAGTCCATCTCAAATTGACTCGCTGCTCAATGAAATCAAGGTTGAAATTACATAAACAAAAGAATTCAAAAATCATACTTTTTAACATATTTCCAAGGCTATTTTTGAGGCTTTTGAAAATCTTTTCTACTTTTTAGGTCCTCCCAGGTCACAAGACTAAACTCATTGACTTATTAGACTTGATCTCAAATGAAATGATACCTTAGATTGAGAATGACTCCCTCTGGAACATGAGAACACCAGAGAGCAGTGGCAGTATCCATCAGCCTTCTACAGGTAAATCTTTAACTAAAGGCAATTCAGTTAAACTCTTCTCCGTGAAATCTTAACCGAACATCAAACATACTGCGTTGTAATAGCAGCAATAATACACCCGAGCTGGAGGGTTTATGTCAAATCCTAGCAATAATAACAATAATATTAATAAATCTTAAAATTAACTTTCAAGAAAAAACTCCTAGCCACCTTCGACTGCTGGAACAAACAGCAGACAAAACAATCACATAGGAAACACTAGCAATAGTAACCCTGGTCATCGACAGACTAAGAGTTAAACTGGTTAGCATCGCAGATAACAACAACAACAACAATAATAACCTCAAAGAACAACATTAAGCAACCCATTGAGTTATGATTATTTTGCTGATGCTGGCGATGAAGGTGATGGATATGATGAATTCTAGGATGCAATTCAGAGTCTCGTCAAATAATACAATTTCGCAAATAATCCTGACGCATTCAGAGGGAGAAAGTAGATCAATTAGGATGCTACGGATGAGTCCATGCAGCAGGATATTCATGATCTCGAAATGGAATTAGATGCAAATATTGGATTCAAGAATACCAATGCTATGAGAGCGAAGTTTGAAAAGGTTCTTAACGTCACGAGCAGATAATCAGGCAGTTCAACAGCTAAGGGAGGATCCTTCGGGAATATCAGTGGGAGCACTGTCAATGCATCGAGGACAACAACAACAACATCTTCAAGCACAAAAAATTCAAATTAGCAAGGATTTTTGTAATCATCCCTCCAAGCAACATCATCTGCACCAGCGTAGACTGCTCCTTCAAAGATTGTCTTCCCAGGCATTGGCACAAGCCAAGGATAGACAGGAGTTGCTTCTCTTGGCACTTAAAAAAGACCTAGTAGTGGAGTGTCAAGAGTCTCTGTGTAGCCTTAGAAAAAAGTAACAATTGAAGCAAATGAAGATGATAAACCTACAAATAGCTTAAAAACTTAGTAATAGCAGAAAATGAAGGATCCCGTGTAGCAATAATCGAAATTAGCTAATATTTCTGGTAGTAATAATGCGGACAAAGTATCTGGAGGTGTTGCTGTTGCTCCTGGGAAAACTTTGATAGAGGATAGGATTTAAAAAGATGAAATTGCTAGGCTGAAGTTGAAAAGTTAATAAGAATAAACTGCGGTAAAAGAATAATTATAAACTGCAGTGATTTCTAGCACCAAAGAGAAAAATACTCTTACTTCTATTGAAAAAGCAGCTCTTGCAAATCAACCATCAGTTGTGGCAGAGAGCAACACAGGATCAAATGCAGTAACTGCAGGTAATTCTCAATCTGCAGTGAAGAAAATCAGACCCTAGACAGCGAAATACACTCGTGACAAGCAAACAATGGATGATGGTGTTTTGATCCCCGAATACGATGAGAATGATAACCTTGTATTGCACTACAAAGAGAGCAAACTCCTCAAGAATCTACGCTCCAAAATCACCTCCAAGATTGTATCGCTGCAATATTCTTTATCTCTGAATAAATATGCTAACATTTATCTTTTTTTTTATTGTTGTAAACAAAATAGACTGGTGCTACAGACGATCTCAACCCTCAGCTGGATTACGAGAGCATCAAGCATATGTATATGTCCATCGAAGGTGGTTAGCTAACATCTACAATCGTGAATTTAGACATTGAAGAGATGTGTTTCTGCTTTGCATGTGCTGTCATCAAGCACATTGAAAGAGGAGGTGGAGAAGGAGGAGACGTTAAAGACAACATCTCAAAACTGCCTGGCTAGCTGCATGCAATTAAAGAGCTGCATGATGAAGAAAACTACTAGACGCTCAAGAGCTAAGCTGATAATTACTTCACGTTCAAGAATAGCATCAAATAGTAAACCGCTACAGAGAAAAATTCACAAAAGAGATTAGAAACTTAAGATGCTCTTTCTCAGAAGGATCCAATGTTTCCTTCGTAAGTCACTGTGAGTGCGTTGATGTAGTAGTAATAGCACCCAGGGAATGATATCTCTCTCAATAGGACAACTAATCTCGTTGAAGAGCCTACCATGATACAGGTAGATTTATTTTTTAAATCAATTTTGTTCTTTGAATAATTCCCTCATGACTTTGGTTTTTTGGTTAGTACGATTACAACCCAAGCATAATCAATGCTGACGCTGAGAAATATCTGAAGTTTGATGAGGGAGATGACTTGAATGAGAGATAGCCACCTTAAGGATCAGTTATGAGCGTGCTCAAAGGAGGATAAGACTACGAAATAAAGCAGGAATATGCTTGGAAATAAAAGAAGAGTTTGTCGGATATTAGTGAGAGAACGCATGAGATTTCGAGACAGAAACAGTCACTAACCATTGACTAAACTAACAACAGCTTGCAGAGTCAGAATATGATTCCGAATATCACTCGAGAAAGTGAAAATAACAACATTAATTCAAACGAAAATGAAGCTAATCTCTCCTTGTCAGAATAGTCGAATGGGTTAAAAGCCAATAATGCAGACACCAAAAGGCAGCAATAATCACAACAATAGCTCTTGGCTAAATCAAAAAACAGTGGAAGTGCATGTTCGTCTTCGCATAAGCAATTCGAATCAAGCAGACAAGAAATGGAAGAGATTCTCAAGGAATCTTTGTTGTTAAAAGTCCGAGATAATGCGAGTCTAGCGAGAAGATTAGATTTAGATAATAAAGATCACGGAGGCGATCTAGAATACACTGATGAAGAGGATGATAATCATTTTGAAGAAGCTGATGGATAGAGTAGAAAGAAATTAACGGCTAGGAAGAGCAATCCATCGGAAAGAGATTTTGATGAAGATTATAATTTAGGTATTAGTGATTATCCTAAAGATGCATTGACTAGCCATGGAGGAGGGGATAATCTGTAAGAATATTAGAATAATGATGATGGGGATGAGCACGATGGATATTCGGAGTTTGAAGAGGATATTGATGTGAAAAGGAAAGATGGGAATGATAATGATGACGATATGTAGGATAACTCTGAATTGGTAGGTTAAGGAGGTCATAAACCTTTAAATGACATTAACGGCGATGAAGCATAAGAAGTTGAAAGTGAAGGGGAGATTGAGAGGCAAGAAGATGAAGAAGATGATTTACATAATTAATCTAATGGAAACAATAATATTGGTAATTCTTCGATGAATTTCTCAACAATTTCAAGATATTCTATTGTAATCTCGAACGATGATGCGTAGAATAAACGACTCTTTGATAAGACTTTTAACTACAAGGAGAGTTCCGATGTAATTTACACTTAGACACCTTCGAAAGAGACTGTGTAAAACTACTGCAAGAATGTGTGTTTGTCTTGCTAGCTTGAGAAATAAATTCCAATAATCGCATTGGTTTACATTGAGAGATTAGTGCAAAACAGCAAATAACCGTTGAGTTCGAAGAATTGGAGAAAGATTGTCTTGACAGCGATGATCATGGCGTCGAAAATATGGGATGATGAGTCGTTTGAGAATAAGAATTTCTCGTAGGCATTTCCACAGTTTGATGTGATTTAAATCAACGAAATGGAGAGAGTGTTCTTGAACTTCATAGACTATAATCTTTATGTGAAAGCAGCGGAGTATGCTAAATATTATTTTATACTCAGAGAATTCGCGTAGAAGAATAGGAAATCATTCCCGCTTAGACCTCTAGATCTTAAGACGATTTTGTACTTGCAAAATAACGCGAATAGAGCGTAATCGAATCTTAGAGAAATGTACTCAAATCCTCTGAATAAGAGCTTCTGAGAGAATGAAAAAATAAGAAAGAATCAGGATTCAATATTGTGATTATATCCTTCATAAAGGGGCAGAGGTTCAAGATGACTTAAGATCTAGAAAAGATGAAAACAGGGAACGAATGACATAATAATTTGAAGTTATTCTTACGTAAATCTCTTACAAAGTACGAACATCTTATTTATTGTTTTAAAAAGTTAAAATAAAACATAACCTCTTTCAATCTATTCTTTTTTTAAAGATAACTTTCTTTACTTTATGATTTATATCAAATACATCCTCTCTGAAAAAGCGCATGTAATAAGTTGAAAAATTAAAAAAAATCTATTTCATAAAATAATAATGGGAATCCAATCAACGTTAGCTGCTATTGTGTTTGAATATCTCCCAATTATTGCCAAAACTGTATTAATTCTGTAATCCTCAAAATTTCTCAAAAACATTCCAAAATTTGTATCACAAGATATATTAATATATATTTTTATATATAATTATAATATTATTTGTTGCCTTCGTAATTTCAATTTGCCTCTCCTGTAATCTCCTGTAAGATTAAGACATTTCCTCCAGGCAATTTGCGTTTCTTTTTTTTCATTTTCATGATGAAAAGATAGCAAAATTCTAAAGTCAAAAGCTGATTCAGCATAAAGAACTAATAATATTTGTTTTTCTTCTTCATCCAATCATTTATTGATCTTCTATCATCTCTTTTCCTTTCAGCCTTATGGATTCTCCAAAGAAAGATGTTTATTTTTATTATTGTCATCTCCATTCGCTTATTTTTAATCTACTTTTAATTGTTTTTAACATTTTTCTTAAGTTTCTTCATCCGAATCAAAATTAGGATTCTCAATTCCAATTCCAAACATACCTGATGCTAGCATCTATTATTGTGATTAAAGTGTCAGATTATCATCAACACCTTTCCCTCCTTCTTCATCAATTATCCCACCTTTATTCCCAATCCGACTAGCATTGCTTCCAAATTTCGGACTTGTATTAACATTATTGCGGATTTACTTTTCCTACTAATATTTTTAATCAGGAGTTGTCATTTACCCAAGAACAGCTAGAGTCTTAAGATGCACAGGATTATTCATTGTATTATTATGGTTCATATTCTAATTACAGGTATAACCTCCACTTCTTCTAAACTAAGAACTTTATCTTAAATTCTAATTCTGTGGTTCAAGTATTTCCTGATGTGCTTGCAATCGTTAAGTTGTTGGAGTGACTGGTGTTGCCAACTTAGCTGCCTTATTATCCTTAAGCAGCGGTGTGTAATTAATGAAATTAGGTGGTATGCTGTCATTCAGTGAGGAAGCAAAAATACCTTAAGCTTTCGAAGGGGAAGCATAACTCCCTGCTAAATGATTACTACCTATGCTACTACTCACTGGCACTGGTAGTGTGCAAGAGTGCTTAAAATATACTTTCATAGGTTATAAATACACTTTATTGTAAAAAGTGATAATATCGATAACTTCACCCGTTTCACTCTTCATTTTTTTAACTTTTTCTGGGTAGAAATTCGGTAAACTTTCACAAGCTGTGAGCATAGATCTGAATTTGATATCGAGATCTTTGAATAATTCAGCTCGAATCAATTTCAAGGCATAAATCGAACAGATTAAGATCTAATCTATGTAATGTCTGGTCATTAAGGATATTTAATGTCTGAAAATGTACAGCAATGCATCCCAAACTCGTTCTTGAATTTCTTCATTGAGATTTAAGACTCTGCAAATTTCCTTAACGCGTGTAGCGGAGTGGCTAATGAGTCGCCTGCAAAGAACTTTATCATAGTTTTGATTTTTGGTAGTTGATTCAGTCTAGAATGATTCCAATGCAGTTTGAATGAATTCATCTTTTTCCTCCCAGATGTTGTATAGCAGAATCTATCTCTCCAAGTTAAATAAGTTCTCGCGGATCGCCTCTGGCATGTGCCTACAAATAGCAGAAGAAATTTTAAAAAGATTAGGAGATGTTTTATTGCAAAAATATTTCAAAAATAGCCTCTCAAATTGATAGGTAAATTCTTATTAAAAAAGTTAAGTTTTTGTAGTTACTTATCGAATTTAGCAAAATTAGAGATGACTCTCCAGAAATCTAAGGATGTAATTTAGCATTCCTTGAGGAGCAGATCAAGAGTGATCCCTTTAATCTCTCTGACGAAGCACATTGTCATGATACAATTCGCGAGCAGAGCTGACACAAAGTTTTTATTCTCCAGTAGCTAAATCAACTAGGATTCCTTGCAATTCCGCTGATCTTCCTCCCTTTTTTTTTATTTAAAAACCATTAAAAATAAGAAATAATTAAAAAAGATTTCCTCCTTTTTCTCTTTTTTTTTTTATATTAAACTCTATTCTATTACATAATCATTCTTTCGAGAACATTAAGGAAGAGATAAGCTGTCTTCGCGACTTTATTCTCTACATCATTCTACGCAGGTGAACTAAACGGTACACCCGCGTCATTTTTCTTTTTGCTATTGAAAAAAACTTCCCTCGAGACATCTTAAATATGCGCAAGAATTTTCCCTTTGTATTCTCGATCGATTCGAGCCATGAGTTCATCGATCCGTTTGGTTGAATCTGATTTGGAGTACATGTTAATCCACTTGAAGTTATCTAGAGCTGTAGAGTAGGGTGTACTTGGTGGGAGTAATAAATTCATAGGAAGTTATTATTACTATTATTACTGCTATTGCTGTGCACCTCTAGCATAAGGCATCTTAAACAGCTGATTATCTGGATGCGGTGTCTTAGGTATCATAGGCTATTAGAACAGTCCTAATTAACTTGGAGGAAGAGGACTTGCAGCTGGTTTATCGATATCAGATAATCTAGAATTCAAATGTACATTTGTTCCTTCATCGCTGAAAATCAAGTTTCTTCTTGGCACTTTCTTCTCATTATTGTCGTACTAGTGATTAGCAGCATATTTAGCTTCTTAGTGATCTAAAGTCATCCCAGGTGGCTATAGGTTATTGCTATTATTTGATCGATTGGATGGTTTCGGTGTGCTTAGCATCGTTACTAAAAATTCATCACGTAGAAGAAAATCCTATTCGTCTTTTAGCTATTCATGGGTTCTACAATGCTCTTCTAAGACCTTCAAGAGCTAAGCTGTAGAGTCTATGTTAGGGATTAAGCTCAAGAGAGTCTTTACAGAATCGATTTGGATAATATCGTTGTTATCAGTAGAAGTATTTTCATCTGTACCATTAACCTTGTTATTTTAGGATGATTCTTCAGGTGGTGAAGATCCTTCTTGTTTATCTTGTGATGGCTTCTTCTTTGCCATATTCGCGACTAATTCCTCTAAAGCAGCACTGAATTCACCAGAGAATTCTGTCATTTTATGTGTCTCTAGTTTTCCCTTCAAAAGTAGATTATTCACTTAATCTGAAATCATCGAGGTAGCTTCGGGTACTTTTTCATCTTCTACAACTGAATCTCCTTGATTCTAAGCGAGCACAATTCTTTTGATTGCAGCAGTGCAGATGTAATGCAAAAGATAAGCACATTTTTCAATATCCTCATGATCCTTGGAGAGATTCTCTTTAGCCAACAAAAATAGCAACCAAGATACTTTCTAGCACTGAATCTTCTCGTGAGATTAGCAGAAATGATCCAAGACAGCGAGCAATTTCGTGAAGAGTCTATAGTTTCTCTTGAGGGATTCAAGTCTAGTTGATATTTACTCTGCTAAACCATCACCTCGCAGTCTCTATGCAAATTCATGAGCAGTCACGATTAAATCATCGATTTCAGCTTTTTTAAAGAATCTATTTCGCAATTCCATGAGACTCACTTGCTATCCTTCGCCTTGCTGTGCTTGAACTGCGAAATAAGCTGCACAGATCGGTAGTGCATTCTTCTGATAAAGCGTAAACTAGCATGGACCTTTTTCAAGGTAATTCGAGAGAACATCATCGATATGCTCTCTGAATCCTTCGTCAGTAAAATAACTTTAGACTTCTTCTAATTGCTATTCCATTATTCCAAAGGATGTATGCAATACACGTATGATCTCTTTGTAAATCTCTCTCTTTCTCTGTCTGTTTACCTGAAAGTTTATTTGAGTTTCTATCAAAAAAAAGCAAATTCCCTCTCAGTAAATTTTTTACTATTTTTTTCCCTCCTTTGAATCCCATGCATTTTCATCATAAACCCCCACCAGAACACGAAAAGACTCCCGCCTTTCCCCGTAAATTCGCAATAGCAAGCTCATTTATAAATAAAGAACTACTGCACTCCGATTTGATTCATTCCAAAAAAAGGGGGTTTTAAATCAAACAAACAATTTGTTTTTCTACAGAATTTATTATTTTTCTCTTCTCAGTGAGTCTTTGAGTTTCCCATCCTCCCCCCGCCCTTTTATTCATCGATTAATCTTTTGTTTTGGTAGTGTAATTCAGAATGAACTACGATCTGACTATGTCTTGTTTTGTCTTATTGCTCCAACAGTTTAAAAGCAACATATTATCTCCCTCCATAATAATAAGTACTTTCTCTAAAAGTGTTGTGTATCTGCAGATTTGCGCCAGAAATCATGCTGAAATTAATAATCTTCTTGGAGTTTAAAGCGACAAGAGTGATTCTGACCGTATCTCATCTCCAGAGAATTCTTAGTTCTATTCCTATTTTTTCATATATTTTCACAAACCATTAAAATATATTCCCATTCATTTTACATGAGATTTGGATTAACAAATAGGTTTTAGTCACTTTTTGATGGTTATTTCTGATTTTTTAAGGCAAATAAGTTCGAAATATTTAGAAAAAGAAACAAAATGATTGAAGAAATCAAAAGAAAAATTCAATATCTGCTAAAATTGAGTAAACATCTTTTATTGGTATTATCCTCTGATTCTGAATAAAAATAATCTTCTTTTTTCTTCAACCCTATCTTTCAAAATGAATGATAGATCATTCCCCACATACTGCTTATTTCTTATTGTTTTGAAAAAATAAACAAAATTATATCTTTTCCTCCTTTGCAAGCCAGTATTTTTCAATAAATAATCATTAAAAATATCCACAGAGTCGATCCCCCCAAATAAAATAACAATTTCGCACATAAAATCCCTTTCTTTATTTTGCTGTGATGTTTTAAAATAATTAATCAAAATAAGAAGAAGGAAGATAAGCAGAACTGCAATAAATCAAGCAAACTACTACCAAAACACACACACACACACAAAAAGATGCTAAAAACAGTGGTAAACTTTCTCACAGGTCACGAAGAAGAAACCTAAGAACCTTAGATCAGTCATGACGGTATTTAGCAGTAGCAGTAAATCTCTCGGACTTAACGAGTGAGCACCAACAGCGTCAGTGATTTCGGCTCCCCTAGAAGTGCTAGGCTCATCAATCATTCAATGATGTTTGACAATAGTAAACTTGGCTAATCACAAATGAACTTACCTGCTGGGATATAACAAAATCCAAACTAAAGCCTTTTGAACTCTACATAACTAGCTGGTAACTAAAGCATCCTGTCAATTATAACCAACGCCAACAAGGAGTAACTCTATGTGTACTGTCCTACTCACACAGAATTCTTCATAACCAACATATGCACTCGCCCCGAATGCATTGAGCCATTATGCCCTGAATGCATAGTCGCGCACAGTGAACTCCACAAAACCAGCAATTCCTTGTCAAATCTAGAGAACATCTAATCAGTCAGAGAGCAAGCTTTGAATTCACAAGAATCTCTTTTGAACGAGCTCACTGAAGAACGATCAAAACTTCTCCCAAGCTTAACATAGCAGGCCAATGAGTGCTTGCAAAGAAACATCGAATGCCTAAATGCATTGCGCGAAAGTGTCCTCTCAGCTGTGGAGAATCATTTCAACGAAATTCACACAACCCTAACAGGGAAATACTCTGAAACGAAAAGTGAATTAGAGAAATTGCAAGGAATATTTGTACAAAGAATTGAGCATAACTCTCAGCTTCTAGCGGAAATCAACTCTCCACTGTATATCAAAGCGCTAATTGAAACATTAGAAAACCCTCCTTCGATGGTTCTTGAAAGACAAGATATTCAGCAGATAATCGCAGGGATCAATTAGAATAATACACTTTAGTTTGTGTCAACTGCTCAACCTGTAAAAGAATTAGAGTAATTCCTCCCTTCTTTGTACAATCTGTCGATTGCACCTGCAGAAGAACCTGAAATCGTATCCAAACCAGCTTCTAAAGTGACAACTGTTGGAACTATAGAATTACAATCAAAATAAGAGTAATAATAATAATAATAATAACAATACTCTGCGTTCCAATCTTCCAAAACGATGACTTCAATTAGGAAACTCTAGGAACCGAATTAGTAACAATTCCAGCCATCCAGTGCAAACAATAACAATTCTTCGTATTTGCTGACATAGAATGTCTATCAGCCTTCTCCTAGTTTCAGTAACTTCCTCTCAGGATAAAATCTCACTGAAATTGCTGAGCAAGAAGAGATTATCTAGTAATAGAAATTGTAACAACAGTAATATCAACAGCAGCAGTAACAGATACAACAACAGCTATAACAACAACAACAACAACAACTACAATAACAACAGTAATAATCCAAATAGCTTGCGTTATTATAACAGTAAGAATTATAATTACAAGAGCAATTCAAGAAAAAATTACAATAACCTGTGATTTAACAGCAACCTCAAGATACTTAGAAGACTTCAAAGATGAGTATTTTCCAAGAGTAAAACTAATAAGAAGTTACCAGATCGCAAGGATCGATTCCTCTGCCAGAAAATAATAATCCAACACAAAAATAGCAGCAATATAATCCAAGAAAAAAAGAATAGTTTGAATAAGATCAAAGAGGAAGCAAAAGGGAAAATTAAAATACGTTAATTTCATCAGCTTCCGTTCCTATTATTCCCAGTAATATAAATAGTCTCTTCTTCGAGAAAAAGGGGGTAGATAGGTTTAGTGGAATAGGTATTACAGACGAGAATAAAAAAATCAATGAAATACCTAACTAAAGAGGACAGTAAAACAACTATTCATTTATTCCAAATAATTCTTTGTTTCTCTTATTTTTTTGTTTTTATAAAATTAATAGATAAAACCAATAGTCGTTCAGTGTCAGCAGTGGATAAAACCCTCGCCAAGAAAAGCTGGAACTATCAAACATTACCAATCCCAAAGCGCGTGGTGGATAAGGAGAAAATTAGCAAAATCGAAATGATTTTATATCCAGTTTCACAGAAGAAGAATTTGGAGTTGAAACCACAACAGGAGTAGCTAATTAGCTCTACAACAAAGGCTTATTTGGGAATGGCGAGGAGTTAGATAATTTAACTGATAAAGCAACCAATACTTATGATGACAATATCCTTTATGTGTTCGTGGAAGGAACTAGAATCTGTCATAAAGTGAGCTTCAAAGGATACAAAAACTTTCCTAAATCAGCGATTCACACTGATTTCATGGACATCCCTTTTAAAATACCAACTAATCATGCTGCTTACACAATCCATGAAAAGAACAACCTCACTTTCGTCACAGGTTAGGATAACTTTTACAATTTTTGATTGTATATCATGGTAATAAAAACCCTTACGAATTGACTTTTGTGTGTGATAACAAGGTGGTGTGATGTATGAGAAGAACAAAAGGAAATCGATTAGAGATGCTTACAAGCTCAACGAAGAGAAAAACAAATTAGAGCCTATTTCAAGTATGATCACAGGTCGTTCTCTACATGGACTAGCTTATCATGAAAATATGCTTATTGCCGTTGGTGGTTGCTCCGAATTCGATGAATCATCTGCTATCAACTCCTGTGAGTACTATGACATTCAAAACAACGAATGGTTCGAAATGAGTAGCTGCTAGTATAAAGCTGCAGGAATTGGATTAACAGTGCTTAATTCAAGGTATCTCTATAAATTCGGTGGAAAAGATGATCTGCTCAAACCAGTCAATAAAATCGAAAGATTAGATCTGCAAGGGCTTATTCCATTCCACTAGCAGCAATCGAAAAGAAATGCATCAATAACTGTGTCGAAATTATGGCAGGAGATTAACTTTGATTTGAATCTCAGTTTGAATACAGCGTTACCATTCCTCCCATTGGTTCGCGCTTTGAACTCTTAGGAGATCCTTATCTGCGGTGGGTACTTGCACAGTGTCAAGATGAACACGGGATATATTGTATCAATGAAGTAGAATTCCTAGGAATTGCATTTCAGTAAAATTCAGTAACCTCTTCCAGCAGCAATTGACTTCTAATACTCGCAAGGATTCTTCTCGAAACAGAAACTCTACTTGCTGAAGGATGCTACGAAATTGTCCTCCGATGCTGATAAAATATTCCTCGTCTTCGAAGGAAACAAATGGAGCATCGAATGAAGGAATTTATCAATTACTTTTTGTAATATTTTTTGTGCTTCTCATTGTAAGAAGTTATATTTTTGACTGAGAATTTCAGTAGTTTCTTAAAAGATTTTTACTCTAAAAATAGACCAAAATGCATAAATTGAATTGACAATTTGATGTTCAATTGAAGACTCCAAAGTATTGATTTTTTAATAGCATTACTCTTCAAGATCTTGTCAACTTTAGTCTTCAGTGAAAGAAGCGTTGAGAGAATCTTCTTTAAGTAATTCCAATTCTTTTTGAGTCTTGCCAAGATTTCTCGCTTCTCTGAACTACTACCGCGTATCCTTCCTGAATTGATATCCCTAAAAAAGGCACAAATTTTTTTTTTATGTACCCAACCTTTGATCACATTGAATTGTAAAGTAAATAGAAATTTGTCTAGTTACATTTTCGATGCTTTCAACTGCCTTAAGGAGCTTCTCGACTAGTCCAAAATGAATACCTTCCTTGTAGTTCACACTAAAACACAGAGCCAGAAACAAAAAGAATAAAACTTCATTGAGTCAATAATATTATGACTTCCAACTCTTATTCGTTTGTTTTATATTTTTACAAGTTCGCCGAGATGGGCACCCAGCAATGAAATGGTTCTTCTAAATCGCTTTCAATAAGCTAATCGACTCGTTTGATATTCTTAACTGACTCATTCAGCAAAGCCAGCAACAATGTATTCGTTGAAGTAGCTTTTAGCAACTCTTCCTTATCAAGTACGCCATCTTTGTTGAGATCACAATCATGAAAGATTTCTCGAACGATCCCTTTTAGTTTGACTTTATCGTCATGAGTGAATAAGTTCTGCTTCAATATGCTGTAAAGCTCATCCGGGGAGATATTCCCATTACGGTCAGTGTCACATAACTCCATGAACACTGTAGGATAAGTTTTAAGAGGTTATTTTCCCATTCAAAAAGAAAAAAGAACAGACTAAAATTTAATATTTTCACCTTTGAGCTTTTCCTCAATGTTATTCTCTTTAAACATCTCCAATCCGATGATGAGCTCCTTGTAGTCCACAGTGTTCGAGTTGTCATCGTCGAAGATGCTAGATTATACAATTTAAATTTAAAAAATATATTAAAAGTTACTCATTTTAAAATATATGAATATGAAGAAAGTTTAATTAGTAAATCATATCCCTCGTTAGTTAGCCTTACTAAAACAATTTATCTCCTAAGTTAGTTTCTGCTCCTAGTCCAACATAACTGAGCAATTCTCCAAACTCCTATCTATCCATTCCTTCCTTTTTGTTTTTCGCGAACTTGAGCATCAACTAGTAATTCGAAAACAGCTGTTTAATGACATCTCTCTTGTTTTTTAGCAACCATTAAATCGTCTTCCATTTCATTTTAAACTTCGATTTCGCTGGAATTCGAGTTTTAAAATTATCCAGATTAAACCCATAGTCCTTCCGCGCAACGTTGAGCATTACGGATATTGAACCTTTGGGAACAGGCAGTGCGGTAGTGTTGATTTTACTTTTGTCACTGTATTTTAGTTTATTCTATGATTTCTTATCGAAAATGAATGTCTAGATGTTTCCTTTTCGTTCTAATTCGACTGTACGAGGGTTGCTGAAGCGATACTCTGCAAATAAAGTCAAAAATGTCAATTAACACAAAAGATAAAGAGAGAATTATCATTTATTGTAAATATTAAAATACATTGAAGATCAGCATCCACTGAACTTTTGATGATATCATCGAATTTTTCATCTTTCTTTTTCATTTTTTTCGCTTTCTCCAAGGAAATCAGTGCTTAATCAGTTATACTATCTTTTTATTGTTGCTATTGCTAATGCTACTGCTGTTATTGCTATTGCTGTTACAGATATTGCTAGTGATTTTTATGAAACTCACTTGCATTGCCTTCTTGAATCGAAAATGCAGAAGAACTCTTTCTCAGAAAACTATTCGCGTTATTCAGAGCATTAACTCTCGTACTAATACTAGCAGCAGGAGATCCAGGATCAGGTACTTCTATGTTGTGCGGGGTATCTATTGTTGCCTTAGTAGTGATTTTAGTGTTATTGTTTTTGTTGGTGGTATTCCCAACTGCAACAGGTGTGTTGTTTTACTGAAGTGAAACGTGTCTGTGAGTAGTATTAGGATTAATATTATGCAAGCTATGATTAGGAGGAGGTAATTTACGGTTTTTTATCTAATTATTATAAATCTCCATGGATATCTTATTTGCATCCAAGAACATTTACATTTATTTCCGTTGAATCGCTTCATCGAGAAGCTGTTTTCTTTAGAATTATTGGGTTGTTCCGAATGTTGGATTAAATGGTTTAAGATAGGAATGCTATGATTTAACAATGCGTGGTCTATTCATAATATGTTCTTCTAGTTTATTATTCTAGCTCGAGATAAGAACTGATGAGGATATTGGTATCCCGGAAGATGATTATTGCTGTTACTACTACAGAGTGAACTAAGCGGAGTTACGAGGTGTGGAATGTTAATATTGTTAGGTGCTTTATGTGAAATTGTTCTTGTTGATTTGTGAGATTGGCACTGGCGTTGTAAGAATCGAATCAATTTAACTGTAGCTCCTGCGGTTAATATTGCTTTTGTTCCCTGTATTAAAAATGCTAATGGTGCTATTTTGTTGATTTAAATTGTGATGTTATTGTGGCTGCTGCTGCTAGCTCACAGCTGAGAGAATCAAGTGGCTAGGACTATCCTTAGCCTTCATTGAATAGGATTATTACAATGTTATGTTGTAGATGAATAAGCTTCTGACTCTGTGGTGATTTAGAAATAACTTTTCTTCTTTTTTTCTAATTTGCAATTGAATTCTTAGTCCTCTTTGCTGGGAAACAAAAAACATAAAATATAATATATAACTACTCCTCTATGCTAAAATCTAACTACCTGCTGAGTATGAAGAGTTTAGAGATACTAAAAGATTTATCATTTTGTTTTTGTTGACAAGAATTAACCATACAACTAATATTTTATTCTTTTTAAAGTAAAAAGGTAAAGAAATATAACTTATTTATTCGATTCTAAAAAACACTTTATATTTTAGATCATTCAAATAGCTGAAATGGTTGGTTACAAAGAGTTTAGCATTCTTTTATTAATCCTATTTTTTTATTCTCATAGATGCTGAGAAGGGATTTGTAAATCCAAATTATGTTTTTCTGTGTGAGAGAAATCCTAATCTGGAATATGCGATTTAAATTACGAGTTAATTCAAGAAAGAGGAAATATTCTGAGAATACTTCAATTTGGATTTCTCAGACAGATATTTAAATGTTCGTGTATTTCATGTATCGTTGATTGATTCTGCTTGGACTGCTAAGATGTTGTTTTATGAAATGAACCTAGCGAAACAGCAGGTGAAATATTGATTTGAATTGAATTTAAAATTGCTATCAGGATTGCTTTCAAATATCCATTTTTATTTTATTTCATTTTGAGGGATTTTTGATAAAAATCAAAGAATCTTTTTTCCCTGAATAATTATTTAAACCACTTCAATAATGGATAACAATTAACTTTTGCATTATTAATAGTTGAAAGATATGATATGTGTAATTTTGCAACAAAAAATAATAAACAAGGATCCATTTCGATGAATAAGACTACAGGTACAATAAAATAAAGATGATTATCAAATACAGACCAAGAAAATATACTTTGGATGCATATGATTCTCGAAAGCAAGTAGTTTCTTAATGTTGCTCATAGTATTCATAGAAAAATACTTTTAACCAAAAGCTTTAGAAACCATCTCAATACCACATAAACCTGGCATCAATATCAGATTAGTTAAGCACCTTCTTTATTTTTTTTAGTTTTGATCTCTAAATTAGATTCTTCTCCCAAAAATCCTAAAAATACTCCTCATTCTTTCAAATAAGATCTCTCTTTCTCTTTATCTCTTTGATTTATATTCTTTCTTCTTTTTCTCCCCCATTAATTTTGATTATCTCTTCTCTTTCACTCTATTTTTTTTCACATTACACATTTACTCAGCTCACCAGACTAAAATTTACCCTCAATAGTTAGAGTCCAATAATAAACAAAATAAGAGTTAGAAGACCTTAACACTTAATCCTAAAAGGGTTAATCTAATGTATTATCGCTAAGACAATCAATTTCTTCTTTCATTTCTTATTTTGTTGAAGAAAATCTGTTATTGAGTTATATTTTGGGGTTTTCCTTTTGAACTGCAGCTTCTTGTAAAAAATCATCTGAACATTCAAAACCAATACCTTTTTCTGCATAAGTAAAAATCAAAAGTGATTCCTAAATGACTATTGAAATTGAAATCAGCTAGTTTCATTCGATTAAGCGTGCTCGCTTGATGATTTCAAGGGTAATAAATTAAAGTAATGCTAAAAATTTAGGAAAAGAGAATCTCTAAGAAGGAAAAAAATAATATAAATTAGAAAGAAAAAATCAAGCCAAAAGTTAACAAAATTGAGGATACCTCACGCAGATCAGCACAATCATATACTGATTACAAAGACAAGACATGAGCGATGCTCAAGCATTATTCGATATAATAATCTTAGGAAACGAAAACGTCGGTAAAAAGAACTTCCGAAATCTCCTTGTTGGTGTTTCTCCGCCAGAAAATATGAGATAGGTATTGGAATTACTGGACGATCTATTATTAGGATTGGCTTCTGTGTTTTTTGCTTGGTTAGCTAGAATGCTAAAGTTGGGGAATACTTTTTGTAGAAACAAATAGTTCTCTTTTGGCACTCAAACTGAGATATGTTTTGAGTTTTTTGCATTAAAAATATATTTTTTGTCAAAATTCTGAGATTTTTTATTGTTATGAGTAGGGCGGAGGTAGTAGGATAAGCATGACGAAACAGAAATACTAATTGAATAGTAATGTGAAATTCACAGTGAGATATTGGTTGAATAGAGGGGACTTTAAGACTTATTCCAACTTCATCAAGACAATTGAAAACATCAATGGAATCGTAGTCATTATTGATCTCTCAGGTAAGGGATTAATTATTTATGGGAAAGACTAAGCTTTCAAGGGGATTCTAATCACTAGTACATCCTTCCTAATCCTGTTTTTGGTCTGTTTATTTCCTTGACATAGATCGCAAATCTCTACTTAAACTAGACCAGTTCTTCGTTAGCTTCCAAAAAAGAAATCATCCACTCTTTCTGGTAGGGAACAAACTAGATCTACAAAGGTAAACATTACTATTGCTAAGGAATTACTTGTTTGTTGGAGTAAAATCATATGAAATTATTCGAGAAATTTGAGAAAGTAGATTAGATCATCAATAATTGCAAAATTTAAACTTGTAATATCTCCCCAGTGGTTGATGTTTGTGGCTTTTCGCTATAATGGGAATCTGTTTGGATAATCTTTAAACATACAAATGAGTAAAACCCAAAATGTATGGTCTGTAAGGGAGTAGTACTCACAGTTTGGTGGAGGTTTACGAGAGTGTCTCTGAATTGTAATAAAACTTTTATGAAAAACATTTTTTTTGTTTTTATTGATTTATTAGACAGATAACTACTTAAGAAATGATGCTGTTAGCGTAGAAGTACAACGCATAGTACATTGAAGTATCCTTGCTGACAGGGGAGAACACAGAAGAGCTTAAAAAGATTGTCCTCTTGACATCCCTCAGAGAAACAGATAAAAAAGGAAGCTGCAATATGTACTTGAGAAACATGCGAGAGACTCTAAAGTAATAGAAAAGAGCTTTATTCTACAGCTTAGCTATGGAGAAAGAAACTGGTTAGTACCTTAGACGAGGTATTCTTGATTAGACACTCCCTAAGATTATCCCTGAGGAATTCATTGAAATCTTGGAGAGACATTAAGGAAACGTATCAACGAAGTGTCAGTTTTCAGCTTAGGAATTCTAAAAACAGGAGTAGCAGGAAAAGGAATAAATAAAGTTGGAGTAAAGTGGGTAGATTTCAGAGTAATAAAGGTAATTACTGCAGGAATAAAGAGGATGTGATTGGTTGTTGGGGAAATAATCGCTGGTTAAATCTCTGTAGTTGTCAACTATGCAATTCATTAGGTTTGGGCCACAAAGCATAGAAACGCTCTTAAGGTGAAGAATCATCAGAATTTAACCTAACTACAAGGCAGCATGAATGACTCAACTATCCATATCTCATCTCTCAAAATAACCTCCATCAAAATCCTAATTTGAGAATTAACCACAAAGACAATAATCTGCTGATTGACTTTGGATAAGTCACCTACACATATTTCAAACTGCAAATACGTTTTTTTCATTGATAATTCGTTGAGCAAATGAAATTTCTGTTCGTGATTTATTCATATCAAGATAGCTAATGTCAAAATATTTTAAACAATCCCTTTATTATTTAGACCATTTATGAAGTTCAATTATGAAAGAGAATCACAAAAATTTTAATCTTAAAAAATCAAGTTTAAAAATTCTTTTTATTGCCTCAAATCCTCAATCCAAATGAAAAAAAGGGATCCTCCTTATAATATGTAGATACGAAAAAAACTGCAAAGCACATACTTTTAAGAATCAGAGGGAGCAGCTTATCACTTCAACAGCAAGAGTTTGAGGTAGTTGTTTTTTCTTCTGTTAGATTGTTTCCAGGTCTAAGTCTCTTTTTGTCTGTTTCCTGCTGGTTCTTGAGGGTACTGATCTTCTTGAGAACATCCAGAGCCATGTTCTCAAAGGAACTATCGATGTTACTGGAGTTCTTAGCGGATGTTTCAATGAACTTTATACCCAGTGAAGCAGCTGTTGGGAGAGATGGATACAAAAGAGATAAGCAAATGATATAATTTAGACATAAACCATACCAAACTGTTGGCCTTCTTCTGGGGTGACTTATCTTGTAGTGAGATCGCTTTTATTTCCAATGAGCAACTTGCAAACGTTCTCTTGTGCATATCTAATTGTAGAATATAAAAAGGTGATTTTTTAGAATATCAGTGAAGAAAGACAAAAAGAGACAGCAAAGTTAGAATATATGGACTACTATTCTTATCATGAACCCTTTGTGTATGCTGCCAATGAGATTTAATCAAGGGAAGAGGGGATTGCGACATATACTTGATATACTTTGCTGATACTTCTTGTTTCAATAAATTGTTTCTTTTTCATTGAATTTAGTAATGTTACTTTTCGATTTCTTGCATCCATTGCTTGACGTTTTCGAAGGAGACTCTGTCTGTCACATCGTAGACTACGACGATGCCATGAGCTCCTCTATGAAAGTTTAGAATATTGGTGTTTTTATTCAACAAAAATATATATAAATAAAAAATAGGTTTATTCATTACCTGTAATAGTTAGTAGTGATAGTCTTGAAGCGATCTTGTCCAGCTGTGTCCCACTAAGACAGAGATAGAAGTCATAAAAACATTGATTAGATGAACTATGTATGATGTTTAACCGCCCTTAATATTTCTTGTTTAGTTTTACAATCTGGAGTTTGATCTGTTTTCCTTCTAACTAAATTGTCTTGATTTTCTAATCCCAAAAAAAACAAATAAATTCAATTCCAAAACCATGTGTCATATCCTTGCCAATGTTCCTTTCGCAATTTGCATGCTATTTATTCCATTTTAAAGAACCAATCGCATCTGATTTATAAATATCTCCTTACGAAATCAACTCCGATTGTATTGTAGAAATTATTCGTGAATGTATTTTCAGCATATCGCATCAGCATGCAGGACTTTCCAACTCCCGAGTTACCAATGAGTACCAGCTTAAATAAGTGGTCGCTGTGGATAACCAAATGCAATGAAGCAAACAATTCAATGAGAAATGATTTCTGGAGGATTGTCTGTAGTTAAAGTTTACTATTCTGAGCTAGGTTCTTGTGGAGAAGAATACATAGGATTTAGAAGTGCCTTGCTGTTAAAACTCTTATTATTATTATAATTGTTATTATTGTTTTGTTTTTTTGTTTGCTTTGAATTCCTTTTCTTAATTTATTGAGGCTATTTCGCTGTGCTGGTGAGAATTTCCCCTCCTTTTCCTTTTTGGAGCTTTATCATTCTTACGCTTTGATAAATTCCAAGAAGAGAATTTTTAAACTTCTAAAGGGAGTTGTTAATCTTCTTGGAGATACTCATTGTTTTAGGTGCATTGTGAAATGTAATGTTTCCTTTTTGGAAGTCATTATTCGCAAAATGAAAGAATCAAAAGAGAAAGAGATAGAAAGAGGTTAAATTTTAGATTGGATGAATATGAGAGAGAAACTCTAGGATTGAGGGAGGTAGGAAATGAACTTAAAGCAAATAGGATAAATTACAATTTTAATCAAAATTATCTAAAAAATCTAGCAAACAAAAAAGGAGGTTAATTATATCTCTCAAAGATTTACAAGATCTCTTCGTAGCATCCACCATCGTTTATCTATCAAGTTAGTCTCAAAAATGAAGTCGATTAGAAAGAAATGGAAACAGGGCAAGTACTAGAAGATCTAGAACGCGTTTACTCGTCCAGCTGGAGAAGAAACGAAAAATAACGAAGACGAAGAAGAAGATATTGAAGATCAAGATTAGCAAACATCCTCATAACCTAATTTGTCTCTGCTGCAAAGACTTCAATCGACAGATGGAAAAGTCAAGGAATTAGCGTTGATAGCATTAGCGAGTATCAGCTACTCAAGTGGCTAGCATATCATCGAAGCATGCGTGTAATAGGATGTATTACTTTAGTTGTCACTAACTTTAGAAGACAGCTCTCCGATGATCGTGATTCACTCTTTGAACTCCATAACGAATTTACTCGGATTGGAATACTACACAAGAGAGAAAAACCACTTAGAAATAGGTGTGTCAGGGTACCTCTTGGAGAAGAGTCTTTTAGTGAAACTCGAGAAACTGTTGATGGTTGTGAAAGGTCATTTGCAGCTCTAGACTATTTCGCAAGATGACAGAATTGCTTCTCTTAAGATTCTTCACACGCTCTTTGAACTTCTGACGTGTTTATGCGAGAATGTCTAGGAAAGATACCTTAAGCTGGTGACTGACTCTCCTATCGCTGCAGGTAATTAATACAGATGAATTCTGCTGGAGTCCTAATTATCGATTGAAATTGTTTTCTAATATTATTTTTGAAAATTTTCTTCCTTTTTAGTGTTTACAAAGACCGCAGTGGAGTTATTGAGTTCAGCTTAAGATTTAGAGTTACTCTCAGCAGTGTTAAGCTACTTGCAGGTAGTGACTGAATGCTCTGGTGTTTGTTGCGTTTAAATGATCGAAAACAACGAATTAATGGAGATCTTTGCTCGAATTCTCCACAGCAATAACTTAGACGATTTGAAATTCAAATCCTAAGTTGTCAGCATCCTCTACAATGTCCTAACAACTTGTGAGAATCGTTTAAATCCTGAATTCGAAGTAGTCTTGACTACTATGTGCGAGTACATTATGTCAACAATGAGCATAAAGATCTTCCAAGAAGTCTACAATCTGAAGAGTATCATGTCAAATAATCTATCGGGGTTAATTTAGCAAATCGAAAACGAAGAGAAAAACATAGAATAAGCAGAAAATCAAGGCGAAGACGAAGACAACGAAAAAGAAAACAACAATGCTGGAAACACACATCAAGAAGATGAAAAGAGCAAGGAAGCAACGAGAATATGGTTCAGCACAGCAGAAGCAATTGAATGTGTCATGAGTGTGCTCGTGAATCTATTCGAGAAAGAAAATGAAGCTGACGTTTTCGAAGACGAAGAAATGAACAGCGATTGTGATGATGACATAGAAGAGAACAAATAAACGTTGCAGCAAACAAATAGTGAATCTGTGAAGGTTTCATCCTCAGGCTTAGTTGAAAATCAAGTCAAAATATTCATGATATCTAAGCTCTCGACGATGCAATTCCTAGAGATGATCAAAGAAAAAAGTGTGATCGTTGGAAGTGAATTGATTGGATTCTTCGATAAATATGGCGAATCTGGGTAGGCTGTGCTTGCATAGATGAATTCCTTGATTAATTTAGCGTTGAGTTTGTTAACAAACTGGATTTATAATAATAAAACGTAGATGCTGTTTGAATGGTGCTCAGAAGCTATTAAAGCTATTTGGAGTGATTTCAAGAATAAATTAGTTGCACTCTAAAGTAGCAGCTAGTTAAACAGCATTTTGATTGTGAACTTAAAGTTGATTTTACTTATTCTTCAATAGAATGAAGGATTGTAAGCGCAAATTTTACCTGCTGATTTGCTATCGATTTAGAATGATTTATTAGCTGTGAACTCGCAAGAACTCACACTGGTATTCTTAGATGTAGTTGCGTTAAGGTTCAGTGCAACGAAAAAGCTTGAGAATCCTGAGACTACCTCAGTTTGCTAGCTTTTGAAGGGATTACTGATGAACGATGACCCGATGGTTGCTTCACAGTCATTGAATACACTTTTCGATGTGTTCTCAGAGGAAGACAGAGACGATGTGTTTGTGGCTAATGGCATGCTGATGATTCTATCAGAAGGAAAAGATCTATTCTAAAATAAGATTGCCTAGTTGAAGTCTTCTATGGACAAGCAAGACTACGATTTCGTCAAATAAACTCTTGTGAATCTTAAGAGATTTATTAAATACAAATAAGCGCACATTCCTCAATAAGGGAAGTGAATTGGTTTAAAACAGGTGAATAGTGATATTATTCTTGAATTGAATTTCACTCAAAAGGTATTCATTTTCTTGTAGCAGAAAGCAGATAGTAGTAGTCTATGTTGGCAATACAAAATGAGATATTAATACAATTGCATTTATCTTTTTGTTTTTCTTCTTGTATGATTATTTTAACATTTCTTTTTTTACCTTTTTTAATATTTTTCAAACGTTTCTTAAGATTAAAGAGTAAATGCAACTTGATTTAATGGTTGAAGTTCCTTTCTGGTTTTCTCAAATAATCATTTAAATAAATAGAAATTGATTTTTGAAAGCACAATCCATTTTTAGATAAGAAAAAGTAACGAAAATTGGCATTAACAAAAATAAAACAGAACCGGGGGATTTATAGGAAATTCGTAAACCAAAAACAAATTTGGGAAGGATTCCGATGAACTGCGTGGACAAATAATCTGAAAGATGGAGGGAGAGAGGAGAGTAGGCAGTCATTGCTGTTCTGTGAGGTGTATTTGGATACTTGAAAGGTTCTAGTATTTTTAGGATAAAGATATCAGTGAAGTTAAAGATACTTCGTCAAATAAAATTCGGTTTTGAGTGAAAAACAGATAGTAAGTAATCAATATTTTATCATAAAAAAACAAAAAGACAAACAGACAAAACAAATAATTAAAGCAGCCCTTTGCTTTCAAAACAAACGAACAAAATGAAACTCGCATCCTTCTACAAAGTAAAAGCACTTACTTGTTTTTTCAGAAAATACGACTGAGTTATGTTGAGTTAATGGAAAAGAATCAGCTCATTCATTCTTCAGTCATTGTTATCCTTGGATTGATTCTTCCTTTTTGAGATTTCGTTCCTCCATTGGTTTAACTTTATTTTATTATTATTTCTCCTCTCAGACCTTGAGCCCTTTGAATAAAGCTCTGACTTAACTCGGAAAGTTCCATTTCTCTAAGACTTTGACTGTCAGAGATGCTATCAACAGCGCTATCGATGATGAAATCGTTAGAGATGAAAAAGTCTTCGTCATTGGTAAAACAACACGAACTCACACTTTTTTTAACCTTTTATTTTTGGAATTATAAACTGGAAAACATATTTAAAAATGATCTTTTATTTTTTGAATCCGCATTAGGTGAAGAAGTTGGTAACTACCAAGGTGCTTACAAAGTCACTAAAGGTCTTATCTAGAAGCATGGCCCAGATAGAATTGTCGACACTCCTATTTCGGAAATGGGTATGCAAGAAAACTAAACTTTAAGATAAGTTTAAATGGACTTAACTTTCAAATGATGTGAAGAATTATTTTAATTTATTTATTTTGTTTTCTTTAGGTTTCACTGGTATTGCAGTTGGTGCATCTATGTATGGTCTGAGACCGATCGTTGAGTTCATGACATGGAACTTCGCTATGCAAGCAATTGATTAGATTGTTAACAGTTCTGCCAAGTTGAAATACATGAGTAATGGTGATTTGGAGTCTCCCATCGTCTTTAGAGGGTTAAACGGTGCTTCCGCTGCAGTAGCTGCTTAGCATTCTCAATGTTACGCTGCTTGGTACTCAAGTATTCCAGGACTCATCACCATTGCACCTTATGATGTTGAAGACGCTAGAGGTTTACTCAAGGTTATCTTTGAACTAAAATTGCTTGAATATTCACTATCTTTATTTTAAAACAATCCGTTTATTTATAGTCCTTTTAACATCTTTTGTGTTTTTCATTTCATAGGCTGCTGTGAGAAGCAATAACCCCGTTGTGTTCTTGGAGAATGAAATCATGTACAACCATTCATTCACTGTTGAAGATAAGATTATGGATAAGGACTTCCTCCTCCCAATTGGAAAGGCTAAAATTATGAGAGAAGGTAATAAAAACAAAAAAAATAAAAAGAAACAAACCAATACTTAAGCTATTTTGGCAGTATTTTCTTTCTTCTCAACAATTATCTCACTATTGCCATTTATGCAAAACATACAGTCTACAACATTTACAATAATATTGTTTTTATCTAGGTACTGATATTACTCTTGTGTCATTCTCCAAGCCAGTTGGATTCTGCCTGGAAGCTGCTGAAATTCTTGCTAAAGAAGGCATCTCAGCTGAGGTATATTTATTTTTATAACAGTAGTTTCTTGATGAGTCTATTTTTCGGTTTTATTCTTATTTTTCTGGATTTTTTATTATTTAAAATTTTCAATTATTTTCTCATTTTTCCTTAGGTGATTAATCTACGCACGATCCGACCTTTGGACAGAGAAGCCATCGTGAAATCAGTCAAGAAGACTCACAGACTCGTGACCGTCGAAGAAGGCTGGCCATAGAACGGTGTTGGTGCTGAAATTTGCGCTCTCATGATGGAGAGTTCAGCATTTGATTTCCTCGATGCACCTGTTGAGAGAATTGCTGGACTTGATGTACCTCTCCCTTATGCTCCTAATCTTGAGGCAATGTGCTTACCAAACACTCAAAACATCGTCAACGCTGCAAGAAAAGCATGCAAAGGACACAAATGAAAGAATCAATAAATTGTAGGGCAGAAAAAGAAAATAGGAAAATAATTTGTGCCTTTCCTACATGTGTTTCGTTTTGAAATAGCACCACATTGATTTTTTATATTTAACTATTTCTTTTCAACTTTTTCACATTTTTATAGCATATTTTTAATTTCCTTTTTCTCTCAATTGACTCTTTAATTTATAATTGGCTTTGTGTGGAACTTCTTAGCCCCTTTGCGAGGGGCTAATTTTATCAGAAATACAAATTGGATCGCTGTTAATCAGGGAGGCAGACCAAAGATAGAGGTTTATCCTTGTGTGTAGAATTAAATTATTAATCACAAATTGATATTGATAAGATTGTACTTTTCCTAATAATGGGTTCTCAGCATAAAGCAGGCAATTACAAGCAAAAAAACAAGAAGTTCAAGGGCGCAAAGACCTAACTTAAGACTCATAAGATCGAGGTACATTTTACAAGTCCCTCTCAGTGTTAGTGGATAATCACATGAATCGAGAGTTTGAAAACCTAATCGTTTTTGTATTTTTGATGTTCCAATATCAGACCAAGACCAAGAAGATAGCAAAGAAGAGTTTTTCCTTGAATAAGTCTGCCAGGAAGCTGCTCATTGAGCAATAGAAATTCAATAAATCCGTCAAGAGAGAAGATCAAATTGAGAAACTCATCAACTCCAACAGTATTCTTGATGGTGCAACAAAAGCTGCTTTCATCGAAATGGCAAAATAATCTAAAGTACCTAGAATTGTGTATTTGCTCCCACTCAACGCTGCAGCGAACACCAAGTAGCTCAGGTAACTAAGCATAACTTTGCCAAAAAAAGGAGATAAATAAGTGGTTTAAACATTTCTTTATTTCTTTCTTTTTTGAATTCCAGAAAAGAGATTGAGGACTACATCACAAATATGATGTCAAAGCATGAAGACATTGAGATGACAGATAAAGCACAAGAATCCAGTAAAAATGATGGGAAACTTCACTTCAAATTCCCTTACTTCCAATTCTTCGCACATCCAACTTACTGTAAAAAATAATAATTTATTAGTTTTTTAGACCTCTAATTCCCTTTCCTTCCTGAATAGTCCCTGGTCTTGTCAAGGAGAATATCATCATTATTGAAGGTGATCGTAATTTCGAAAGCAACCTTGATTTCTGCAAGATCGCTGATATCGTTTGTCCAGTTCTCTCCTGCAAAGACACCAATCTCGAGAAGCTTAATCTTGACCCATACAACAACGCTAATGCCTTCGATGACTGGGGGTATAAAGTCCTCTCAGCATTGCGTATCTAAGGTCTCCCATCAACGATCTCTGTGCTTCAAGACATTGAAACAATTCCTGCAGCAAGACAAAAAGAAGTTAAGAAACTTTTCTAGCGTTACTTCGCCTCCGAATTCGAAGATCAATTCGTCAGCATTGAAGGCGAACAATCGTTGTTCTCATTCTTACGACAACTTCAAGGCCGCACATTGCTTTCCTATGAATGGAGGGAATCTCGTGGGTACATGCTCGCCGATGAAGTCGCTGTGAACTAAGCTTCTGGATCTATTGAAATCACAGGATTTTTACGTGGTCACTGCATAAGCGCAAATTAACTCGTTCATGTGACGGGATTCGAAGATTACTAAATTGAGAAGATCGAAATCCTTAAGAATCCTATCAAAATCAAGCAAAAGATAAAGAAGAGATCGAATGGAGCCGATTAATCGAATATGTCGATGATCAATTTCGACAGTGATGTATTGTTAAGTTAAGAACCCAACAGCGAAGCTGAGTAGATGAATCCCTATTCAAAAGGAAGTGGTATCACCAAAAAGAAAAAGAAAAACAATAATACACATAATATCCTCAAGGGAATCGATGAAGAAGAGAACTAAAACGAAGAAGACGATGAAGACGAAGACGATGAGGAAAACAGTTTCGAAGAGGAGGAAGAAGACATCGAAGAAAATGGAAAAGATAAAGAAGAAAAGAAGGATTTAGATAACGAGAATGAAGAAATCGATATTGAAGGAGCAGATGAAGAAGATAATATCACTATCAACAGCGCTGATGAGAAAGAACAAGAATAAGAAGATGGATAAAAGAAAAGACTTCTGCAGCTTGTTGAGAGAGCTGAAGATGAGTTAGAACTCGAAGATGAAGTCGAATATCCAACTTCAACATTGTTACGTGAGAGATACGAGCTCTATTAAGGCATGAAGAGTTTCAAGAGCTCAGAGTGGGATGAACTTGAAAATCTCCCAGATGCTTATGAAAAGATCTACACTTTCAAGAATTATGTCAGGACTAAAAACACTGCTTATCTGCACGCAGAAGAGTAGGCATTCGCATATGCTGGATTTTACCTTAAAATCACACTCAAAGCGTTCCCTTTAGATAAGCTAGCTGCTCATCCTAAAGAACAACCTTTGGTATGAAAATTAAATACAATTAAATACTTAATTCTTATTTTAAAAAAATCTTTTTGTAACTAAAAATAGATCCTCTCGACTGTGTTGAAGCACGAAAGAAAAATGACTGTCGTCCATGCTAAAATCCGTAGATCAGTCAATTACCCTTAGGAAAAGCTTATTAAATCTAAAACAAATTACGTTGCACACATTGGATTCAGAAAAGCAGTTATCAACCCAGTTTTCTCGAAGATCTACAGTGTAAAGATTTTTTTCTAACAAAATGAGACGATTTATTTCAATTATTTTTTTCCTTATTTTTGCTCCATGTAGTCCAACACTAAGTCAAAGTACGTTAGGAAGCTCAACGAAGTCAATCAAACCTATCAAGCTTCGTTTTATTATTACAATACGTATCCACCTGCAAATTTCCTTTTGTTCGCCTTGGATGAGCTCAAAACCGCTGATGTATGTGCTTCTGGTATTTTAACTCGCAGTGATCCTCTTCACATCATTCTCAAACGTATTATCCTCACTGGTTATCCTTACAAAGTAAGATTGAATTCTTTTAACATTTGAAGAAGGAGAAAAAAACATGTTTATTTGTTAATTTCCTTTTTAGATTCACAAGAGAAAGGCAGTCTGCAGATTAATGTTCTTCAACCCGTTGGATATTAAATACTTCTAGCCTGTGGAGTTGAAAACAAAGCTCGGACTTAAAGGTAGAATTTTAGAATCACTTGGTACAAAAGGTCTTATGAAATGCTTATTCTCTGGATTCCCCAAACCACATGACACCATCTGCATGCATCTTTACAAGAGAGTCTTCCCTACACCTCCTTTCGAATGAAGGAAATTGTCTTGTTTTAACGAATATTTTGTGTGAGTTTTTTCTTGATTGTTTCTCAGGAATTAAGATATGCTTTAAAATCTATGATAAATTTCTTATTAATTGTTGGGTTAATATCTTCATTGATAAGTATGAGTAATTATTTAAATTAATTAGATAAAGTTAGAATCTTGGGGGATTATTTGTGCAGAGAACTTATAAAATTTAGAAAAGATTAATTAACAACGATTTCACTGTGATCCCCAGCTGCTACGTGGATTAGGGATAAATTAATTTCATGGTTTGGAATAAAAAAGCCTTTTGACAGGGAAAATCACATGAAAAATGGCAGTCTATCTCTATTATTTACAATAGAACTTGGATAATTTTGCTATGCAAATAAATGAAAAATTTGAAGCTAAGAAGAGAGAGAAAAAAGGAAGCAGTGTCCGAAGCTTGCAGCAGAGCGATTAGTTTGACAGTTAATGAGTATGTTATCCTTCCACCACAACAAGCGGCGAGTTTTCCCTGTTCTGTTGCCAGCCTAGAGGCGTTCCCCCAGCTCTTCAATGCCCTGGAGAAATCCAATTACTCGGTTATCCCCATAGCAACTCATTGTTTGAAGCGGGCACACTCTTAGCAAACTGTCTCATCAAACTCTCGTACTCCACATGCAAACCCCTACACTGTTTATGCCACACGAGGTCACAGGCATTGCTGCCCTGGCAATAATACTCCTTTCTTCTGGATTTATTAATCAGAAATATCGAAGTAATTCAAGATTATGGGACTCTTAGAAATGTTTTATTAAATATGCTAAGAGTCTCTAATTTGAAGAGAAATCAAAGACCAAGATTTAAAAATCTAATTAATTTATGATATTTCAAATGGAAATGGGAAAAGAAAATAATTTAAACATTATGCTCAAGACATGCATACTTACAAGCACGTCTATTATCTTTTAATTTAGTTTTGTAAATTGAAAGATAAAATGTAGAAAAGGGAAATAAAGCAATATTAAGGATTTTAATAAGCAAATTTTAGATTTTTTTAAAATGCAATAAATCCTTTCCTAATAATGTTATGAAATCTAAGACTTAATTGTTTCATAAAAAGATTGGCAAATTATCTTTCATAACGAAATCTATTTTGTTTTTTTTTCAGACAGTAAAAAGAAATTAAAAATAAGAGGCATCTCCATTTGAGAAGCTCTAGCTCTTTTCTCAAAGATAATAATCACTTTAGTCAAAATAAAACAACTCAATACAATAAAGATATTCCCCCAAGCAGAATTCAAATATTAAAATTACTTGATATTAAGAGAAAAAGAGAAACAGCAACACAATACTTTTTATTTTATGAAGAGGAATCAGTCAGTGGAACAACTAACTATGGGTAAATAAAGATATAAAACACAATGAAAATATGTCCGTGTTATTTTAAGCAATCCCTTTGAGAGATTTCTTGGTTGTTTCCTTGAATATAGATAAGAATTATTCTTCTGTGCAGATATGGGGTCGTGTGAAACCAGCTGAGAGTGGTGAATTAAGTTTATTTTCCAGTGAAGAAGAAAATGGCAGATCAATCGTTGCATCGAGAGTACCTCTCAAATCTAGATTGGTGCAGACTCAATACAAGAATGACAATAGCATTTAGCGTCTGAATGAGATCTTCCCTGAGAAAGCAGATGTGTTCTTCTTCGATGGAGTCTTCAGCTAAAGAACTAAGTAATAAAATTGAAAATATGTTAGTGAAATAATAAAAAGAAGAAAATAAATTTGATTAATGCCAAAAGTTTAATTGTTTCTTTATGAATAGTCAAGATGCATTCTTCAGAAGAACAGCTAAACAAGCTGTGTCCAGAGTTGCAAATGGTGAAAATGCATCCATTATGATTTATGGACCTTCTAAGTATGGCTTTTTTTGAATCGATAATGAGTTTTGAATATGGATTTTTAAAGCAAAAAACATACAATTAAATCTTAAATATTTAAATAGATCAGGTAAGACATTCACATTCACTGGTGGTGAGAAACAGCAGAAAGGCTTAATGTTTCGATGTGTTGATGAGCTACTATAGAAAGTTGAAAGCTCCAACGATAAAGGCAGTTCATTTGGGTTATCCGTATCAATTTATATTGTCTTCAAAGGAGAAATATATGATCTCCTTGGAGGAAGCAATCAAGATGATGGGTATCATGTAAGAAAAAATGATAAATATTTGGAATTTCATTTCTAACTAATGATCCTCCTTTTTAGGAAATAATCGAGCACACTCCAAATGACGTTCAGATAACTGACTTAACAGAACAGCCAATTCGGTATAAAAGCGACTATAAAACTAAATATGTCAATGCACTAAAGAAAATCTAATCGTTATGCTAATCCTTGGGAGATAAGAAAATCTACGAGAAAAGTCATATCGTTGTTTCTTTGATTCTTGCTGAGAGTGAATCTGCTAGGTTTAAACTTAACCTTGTGAGGTTAGCTGACACTGATTAAATCCCTTCTTAAGATGAATTGGAGGTTGTGCAGGAATAGATTGCGCAGTTGAATTGCAATACACCTTATGTGACTAGAGCATATAAAAAATCTAAACTCACTTCAGCAATAAGAGATACATTGAATGCATAATCTAACTCAGCGTTAATTGTGTGCGCATCAGCTGCGTCAAGTCAATATTAATAGGCAATTTAAGCACTTCAAGTAAGGAAGAAAACTAAAAAATGTTGATCAACAATATCTCAAAACCATATGCATTTTTAACATTATTTTTACTTTACAAGTATGGCATGAGAATGGTCAGCAATCCAAATAACCCTCCAAGATCGAACATCTCTTAACACAGCTAAAACCATGGCTTATCTCACTCTAGCTCTGCAACTCGCCTTCTCCCTCCTAGCTCTTAGTCTGTTTCAAGATTAGCTCCTTCTTCCAGTCGTCCACCTGTAAGTCCATCAAGAACTTTATCTTCTTCTGCAGTCCGCCCATCTTCAGCAAGTTCTTAAGCCCCTCCTTTATCATCAACTTCAGCGAATACCATCGAATATATTTCGCAAGAAGCTGAGGACATTTTCAATGATATTAGGAAATAATCTCGTGTTTTTGGTAGACTTCCTGAAAGAGACAGATACGAATGGGTTGGATAGAAAAAAAGAGTTCTAAACGATCTTTCATTGCAATTAGCTTCTATCCCTTACAATAGAGATATCCCCGCATGTGAGAATTTATTAGCGAAATGCTAGAGATAGCTACAAATGATCGATCCAAATCTTGGAGGAGAATAATAGCAGAGACATCTTAGTTCATCTCCTCCTAACAGCAATAAGACAACTGCGGAATAATCCCTCTTGAGATAGGGTAACTAATCTCTCACAAACTTTCATTCGTCGAGTCGGAAACCTTCTGATCAATACAGAAAGTTATCGCCTTCACAGGAGAACAGACATTAAGATTATGAGTTTTTGAAGGATAAAGAAGAGAAATTAGACAAGGATTTTAAGAGATTATTAGATAGATATAATCATTCCAAAGAATTAATCGATACTCTCCACCCCTAATAATCAATATCATAGCAAGGATAGAATCAATCGTTCTCACAACCAGGTTCAGTATTCTAATAAGCAAATCAACAGTAGTTCATCAGTTAAGTCCCAACTGTACGATCTTCTCTTGATTAGAACATAATTGGAAAACGAAATATGCATAGGAATAATTCAGGAAAATAAATTCAAACTGAAACATTCTCGCCATCGCTATCACCTAAGAATTACCCTGAATTCGTCGATGAAATCACCAGCCCATCGTCATATGGTGAACGATCAGAGAAGAATGTTGGGAAGACATTAAAACGATTGGAGGAAACAATCGAAATGAAGGAGAATATTGAAAAATCCAAAATTGATCGATTGAAATAAGTCAATAGAGAACTTAAATTAAGCTTACAAGAGTATGTAGGGAAATGTGAAGATCTGTCAAGTATTCTACAAAGGAAGGATTAGGAACTTGAAGGATTAGAGTTTGAATTACGATAAGCAAATGAAGATATTCTGCTGAATATGGATACAGCGAAGGAGTTTAAATTAAAAGAATAAGGATGGGCGTAGATGGAAGAAGAACTTAGGGAAGCTGTCTTGACATTGAAATCAAAGCTTATTAAGAAGAAAAAGAAAACGAATTAGATTAAGTAGGGATTTAGAGGATAGTTATTGATTGTTTTTAGGGAAATACAAATAAGTTTAAATTTAACTTTTGTTTGTATGTTTACTGTAAAAGAGAGGAGTGGAAGCGCAAATAAGATGAAATTCAAGTTCAACTAAGGTAGTCTGAGTAAGAATAACAACGGTATTAGAGACTAATGTCAGAATAAGACGTTGCTAAGTAAAAAAAATACATTTGTTGTTCTCTATTGTAATGAAAGCAAGAAGAAGATACTAATTATCTTCTTGAGAAATATCTTAATTAATTCGATTTCTAATTTAGGAATGATAATTCATCAAAAGCGTAGACTCTATCTGAGCAAATAGTACAGCTTCGCAAGAATCTTGAGTAGAAAGAACAAGAACTCAAAGAAGCAACTTCCAACATCGAGGAAATCAGTGCAGTGAATCAAGAACTTAACTAGAAATATTAGCAAGAAATCTAAGAGAAGAATGAAGGCCATAATCAGAATAGTTAGTTGGTTAGAAAAGTCGAAGAATTAAGTGAATAAATTAGGATTTTAGAGCAGAAAGTCATCAAGCATAAAACGAAGAACGAAGAAGAAAAAGCGAAATTATTGGAAGAAAAAAATCAAGACAATAACAAGAAAAAAGATAAAATCAAAACACTTAAAGCATAATTAACTGATACGGAAGATCGATTATCAGAGTTAGAGAACAAACACTAGAATCTAGGGAAATAAGCAGACTAACTTGAGAATCAACTTAGAGAAACGTAAAGATATTTACAGGAAGTCAAAGAGCAAAATGAAATGCAAGCGAATCAACTCAGCAAAGTTAGTGAAGAGGTAAAAAGGGGGAATTCAAAGGATAATTTAAATTATCAATGTATTTGAGATTATTTTTTACATATTTTGGTTAATTACTTTATCTTTTGATATTTTTTTGTTTTGTTGGTACAAAATTAGAGAAATGCTTTTTCCGTGGAGGTCGAACGATTGTAGAGTTTAGTGAGCGGATTAGAGTAGAAGATATCTCAAAGTGAACAAAATTAAGTAGAAGATGCAAAGAGAATTAGTTAGGTATGTAGTAGTTATTAGATTGTTTTTTAAAAAAGAGAATCTTTGAAAAAATGATAATTTGTTTCTGTAAAAGCTGAAAGACGAGTGTGAAGAATTGCAATAGTCATTGGAAATAAGAGAAAGTGAGCTAGAATAAGCACATTAAGAAGTAGATGAACTCAAAACATCTCAAGAATAAGTAATAAACTAAACCTTATACATACCCTTTTTGATAAAAAATATTTACTTTCTACTTTTTCCTAGGCTTTGAATAGCATTGAGAATTAACTTGAGAGCGTAGTCGGAGAGATTGGAGCTCTTCGAGAGGAAAATGCAGAATTCAAGAAGAAAGAAACTGAAACAAAAAGAAAACAAGCAGAATCAGAATCTCAAATCGAGAAGTACAAAGAAAAGTATCTCAAAGCGAAGCACAACAATAAGAACCTTCAAATCCATCTCAAAGATGTAAGAGGAATTAGATTATTAGCCTGAAATACATAGCTGATTAATTTCAAATATTTAAAGTTCTTACTGATTAATTATCTATTTTTTCCCCTCTTCAGCTTGAAGACAAAGTCAGAGACTTTTCTGCTGAGAGATCAGCTGAGATATAAACCTAAGCTAGAGAACGAGAAAAGAAGATCTAACTTGAGCAAACACAGAAAAACAAGCTGAAGGTGATTAAGATACATTTTTATTTAATTGAAGAATTGCTCTAAATATTTTTTGGTTTCTTAGTTCATCAATGAGATACAGTCACTTGTTAAGAATCATAAGTAGAATTCCATGAGCAAGAATTATTGATAAAGATGATGATATTAATCAATAAGATGGCTTTTCAATTTCTTCATGAGGATTGATAAGCTTGTTATTGTTATTGTTGAGTATCTTTGCTAATACTTTTAAAATTCAATTTTGACTAAATTAATTTACTCAACTGAATAAAGAATATATCCCCTTTTTTTTAAGAAATGAAGGCTTGAAGTTATCAATGAAATTAAGCTAAAATGTTCAAAGAATAATATATAATTGTATTTTACAAAGACAAAGAAAAAAGCAGTTTAAACATAGAAAAGTTAGTTAATACATTTTTAGAGAGAGATATGATTCCAAAGAACCTTAAAAATATATCAGTTTTAGTAATAATTAGAAAATTTGTGATAATTATTATTATTTCAGTTCCTTCTCCTTTTTTTCTTCTTCTCAATCTAGATTACTTGTGGGAAAATTAAGAAGTCTTTTGAAATCAATATTAGATATTTTATAATCCCCTATCAACTCGAATCGATGTGCTAAGAGAATCCTATAAATACTTCGAACTGCTTGATCTGAGACTCTACCTGCATCTGAAATCTACTAGATTGTGAGATTCCTGTCGTGCAAGTACGTTGATAATTTTATGCAAGCTGAAGCAATCAACGGGGAATGCTTGCTGAGATTTGAACTCGCACTCAACTTTGCTTTATCATGTGAATTATTTCCAGTAAAACAGTTAGTATTATCGTTCATCTTCTGCAATATCTGAAGTTTTTCAACTCTTTCATAGATAAACATGCTTGTTTTGAGTATTTCTGAAGATACATTTAGCGATTTACCAATGTTCTAGATTACTTCATCTACAGAGGGGAACTATGTGCTGAATCCTGCTACGTGCTTTTTAATATGGGCATATACTTTATTGATAATTTTTTCTTTAGATTCAGTGATTTTAGCAATTTTCTTGACTGTTATTGGAGTCCCTACAAGATATGCAGCATGGATTAAAGTAGCCACACCGATAGCTTCAAATGGTCTGTTCTTGAGTGCATCCTTCGCTGCAGCCATTTTGCAGCACAATTCCATGGAAAGATTTTTAACTTTTAAGCAGCATTTATCTTGCAATTTATCAAAAATATTACTGATAATTTCTTATAGTCGTTTTTATCTTTTGAGGACTCTCTTTTGATTTAAAGAATCAAGATCAGATTCTACAGAGGTAGTTCCGGAAGCGTCATGCGAAGAATTAATAAGCTGATGGTCAATGCAATCTTAGTTGCTCATTTGTAAGTTTAATTCGATCTCAGATGGTTTTAAGTTATCCATAGAAATGTCTTACTAAATTGCATCTTCTTCCTTTGTATTGATATTCTCCTCTTTTATTCCACTTCTATTTCTTGCTGATTCTTTTACTTATTCTAGTTTGATTTTAGTTTGTTCAATCTAAGAAGCAACTAATTGAGTAATTGCGTCTTGTTCCTTTTTGAGCTTTTTTGGATTATCAATTCCTTCAAACGTCAATGATTCCTTTGATCGAATGACTTTGAATGGATTTTTCTTTGCATTTTTTAAATCATTGATTTCAGAGCTGTTATTATTGGATAATTCTGATGAACCAGAGTATTATTGTTGCTAGCCATTATGATCATCTTAGCTTTCATGCTTTTCAACTTCAAGTTGTTCTTCCATTTACGTTGAAGCCTACACAAGAGATAGTTTCTTATCTGTGTTTGTGAGTTATGAAACGGAGTTCATCACGAGATTTGGATAAGTTTTCTTAAATCTAAGGAAGGTGTCTTTGGTATTTTCCAAAGAATTTAGCGTTTTAAGTAGTTCAGTTTACTCATTTTGGGCTTGTAGGAGTTACTGGTTTAGCAAGGCAAGAGTAGAAGTAGAGGACGTACTCAACAAAAATAAAGAAATCTACTAACGAATTTAGGAGATATTTTCTTGAATGGCTCCCATCTACTGCTTAGATAATTGAATCTGTGAATCAATGGAGTCAATAAACAGTTCATCAGCATGATTATCTGATTTCGGGAAATCTTCATTTTTATTGAAAGTCTATTAGATTAAAGGCTACGTTACTTCATTTAGAAGCCTGAAATCGAATAAATTTGATAAATTCTATTGTGAATTTTAATTAACTTTAGTATTTGCGATGAGATTAAGATGGTTTCTGATGATTTGATCTCGATACTTTGGAACATTCAAGCTGTAGTTATTTTACAATGCATTTTAATAAAATATCTATTGTTATTACTGAAATTGTCCTTGCGAGGGATTACTATTATTAAATTTGTTAGGAAATAAGCAAATATTCAGGTATTATTATTATTATTATTATTATTGATATTAAAGTAAATTGAGTAAATTAAGACTTGATTTATTATTATTAAGATTATCAAAAGTAGGCGTTAAGATTGTGTGTTGAAATAACTGATTTTGACTCAACTACTCAAGCAAACTCATCTCAGGCACTCCAATCTGGCTAGATTGATAAGACAGATGATTTAGTGGCTAAGAAAGGTTCATGTACGAAAACTGCAAGAGATCCATATCAGTCAATATAATGTTGAAGGAAAACAGAGGAAATTAACAGACTTTTATTTTTTCTTTCTTTCTTCCTTTTTTTTGCATAAAGTTATTCATTATAAAAGAAATCTTGGGGAGGACTAACAAATTTATAGTAAAAATCATCCTCCCAAAAATAAAGGAGTATCTAATTATTGTGCGTTGGTTTGGAGTGAGAAACAAATTAAAATGCCTGTTTATTAGCGATTGGTGGCATAAAATCGAAGCCCACCAAAAAATGGGCACTTCTTTTTAAGCTTAAGATTAAGCATTCTTATGCCCTGGGGAGGCTCTAATTGCAAATATTTCGTCACTATTTCAGATGAATTGTAAGGTTTATTTCATACCATGATTTCAGATACCCAGGTACGTGTCTTCAAAGCTAATTCCAACTCAGTCAGGTGTAATAACTAGATAATATCATATCCTGGCATACTACTCACAGTGTCTTGAAGGATAAATTCTTTTATTAACAGAATCTTCTTCTTTTAATTTTCTACCCAAGATCTCCCGAGGTTTAGAGTCAATTAAATTGCGTTTTTCTGCCCTTACTGGAGATGGAACTCCCAACAGTCGTATTCATCTAATAATAAAGCAGTTTTTCAATTTCAAACATTTTTATTTTCTCACTTTGTTTAGAAACAATTCTTTTATAAAAATATCTCATGAAACTACAATTAGCTCAAGGCTAAAAGTAATGATTACTCAAATAAAAGAATTTCTTTCACTAAACATCTCACTGATCACTGATCACCGATCAGAAACATAAACAGCATCCTAATAATTAATAATAAATGGAAATGGAAAGATATTTTGGATAATATTTCACATTTTATTTATTTTTGAATGAGTTCAAAGGCAGAAAGATTATTCAAACTTTGGAGTGTGTTTTATCCTTCTAGCAGGGATATTAAAAGACATATTTAATTTCATTTAATCATTAATACATTATGATTTTTTAATTGTTGTCTAATGGATGAACAGGTATTAAATATATTATGTTGATTTCAATAAATAAATAATATGATCCATTAAACAAAATGAAAGCCTCGATACGCAGAAAAGAACCAAATGATGAAATATTTAAGCTATTATTTCTATTAATATTTCTTTAAGTGTGAACCTTACAATAATTGGAACATTTAACATTATTTTTAATGTTACGTTTATTTTACTTGACTCCAACAAACAAAAGCTGGTTTAATCAATAAGACTTTATAAAAACGAAATCGTTTACACAAAAAGGAAATAATTATTCATATTTTCATATTAGTATTTGCAATAAAAACAAATAAAAATCTGAATGTTCAACTAATAATATCTCTGAATCAATAAAAGTGATTTTTTGTGTTATAAAAGAATTTTCAAAGAGGTATGTTCTATTTACAAGAAGGAAATAAAAGAAATTTGAAATTTAACTCAACGAGAATAGAATTATATTGAGAATAAAGTAAGAAATAAAGATAAATCTTTGAGAGATTGCAAAAATAAATGTTACCATAATAGAAATAAAATCCCTAAAATCTTTGTGTAAACAAATCTCTCTTTATTTTCTTGTAATAATTCGTCCAATTATCAATTATTGAATCCAAAACTGTAATATGTTTGAATCCAAAAGTGTAATTTGTTTGAATCCAAAAGTTTTGTGTGTTCGAATCAACAAAAATAACCATGAAAAGAAAAAGAAAATGAGTTTTTTGTGATTTTGTAGCATTTATTTTAAATAAGTTTATCTTAAGACTGTCATTCTCAAAAATAAGTTTCTTTTATAAAATCACTAATAATACTATTAAAATCTAAGTAATATTTTCTTGACAATCATGATTGTTCATATTTTAATTCATTCTCTTTTTTGATTTTATCATCATATATTGAAAACAATAAAGTTTCAGTTAGCTAATTCAGTTTATTAAAAATATTTAGATTTGTATCCTTTTTATTCACAACAAACAAACATAATGAGGATTTAGATGAAAAAATAATCAAATTTATCCTTAGTTTGCTCCTCTATACAAATTGTTTGTTTATTAAATCCTTTTTATCTTCACTATTTGATAATCGCATTCTTAGACCAGAACTCTACTGATTCAAGATATTTCACCCTGTCTAGTGGCACACCTGAACCTCCTTAGTCTTTTCCAAGAGCGTTCCTCATCATTGTGATAGGGTCCATAGGTATTTCCTTATCTAGGTTCTGCGGCTTGATGCTTACAACACCCCATTCATAATCGATGTCTTTGTTAGGATCCACATTTCCCATAGCTTCATTCTCCTTTTAAATTTGTTCCTTGGAGTAAAGGATAATATCTAAATGAGTAGCTTTCTCTTGAGGAACGCTTCCTGATTGGAAATATCTCCTTAAAACAGGTAGTTCTTTCTCTGTACGTGCTTCATAGACAGTTTTAAGTAGATGCTCGTTCTCTGGTGTGATAGGGGCAGTTGACAGTTTGGTGTTAGTAAAATTGTCAATGAAAATGTGCTTGCAGAACGGAGCATAACCGTCAACGAGCTTAGATGAATCGTAGACTTTGTTGATTTCTTCGGTAACAACTTCAGGAGTGCAATCAATGTAGGAAGATTGTGCGTTGACGGGATCAAATTATCTCAAGCAAAATGGATCGATCACGACTTTTAAGAGCTTTAGACTCATGTTTTTTTTGAAGATTTTTAAGGGGAATTTAAAGTTATTTTGCTATTTATTTTTAATCTCCAAATCAATTTAGTTTCTTCGCAAATATTTGTGTGCAGTTTTCTTTATAATCCTCTATCAAGTTATTGTTCTTCCAAGCAACCTCAAGGAATAGAGTAATAAATGGATTGATTTTGTGTTTATTTACTGATTCACTAGACTGGTTTTTGATTTGAAAAAAAAGAAAATGACCCTTTAAATTATCAAACATTCATGGACAAACATAAGGCAAAACTATTGGATTTCTTTTGATTTTTATATTAAATTTTTTTTATTTTCAGACATGGATTCCTTATTTCTTGAGATATTACCAGTTTTGAATCTATGAATCAAGATAACAAGGAGGAAATAATTAAATTGATTAATTAGAAATATTGAGATAACTAGCTGACATTCATGGAGAATATTCAAATAGAGCGAAATGTATTTGAAAGCATCAGCGATCAAAGAAGAGAATCAATAAGTAGCGTAGAGAAAGTACTTCGCTACATTGAATGGAGCAGAGAAAGCTAAGAATCTAGAACGTTAGGGAACCTCATAGCTGTTTTGTTTGGATTTATTGTGTTTCTAGTGGTAGTTGGATTGCTAAGAGAAGAAATAGACCTCACAATAACTGGAATCCATGATATCATGCATTTATCTGCATTTATATTTTCGTTGTTTGCATTGTTGATAGCGAAAAAGACTCCTGATATGCATTTAACATATGGGTACACAAGATATGAGACTCTTGCTGCTTTCTCGAATTGTCTTTTCTTGAATTTGTCTGCACTTTTTCTCCTCATGAGCACCTTACACTATTTCACTCAACACGACGAAGGAACTAGCAACAGTACTCCTGGAGATATTAGCAATGGCGCTGAGATTCCTTCTAGCCATCATGGCGAAGGTGATTCATCCATGAAATTTACAGTAATCCTAGCTAAATTGGTCTTTAACCTCTATGGAATATTTTCCTTCATTGAATACGCATTTTTTGCACCCACATAAGAACTTGGAAATATTGGACCTGCAGCTGATCCAGAAGTCTAACCTAGAGAGTATGCTTATTCTGGAGTGAACGAAAGTAGCATTAAGAACTTTGTCTTCAAATACTAGAAATTCTATCGATTTTTAGCTTTAAACGGATCAGATCTTCAAGACGATTCCAAGCCAAAACAACTATCTCCTCATCCTTGCTGCTCATCCCTTCATTTCACGAGCCATTTCGAAAACATGCACAGTGTATTCCTTCATTTCTTTGTAGATTTCCTATTTGGATTTGTCACACTTATGACATCTTTCTTCGCTGAGGGAGATTATGTAATTTTCTCTGCTATCCTGCCACTTTTAGCACTTTCATTCACTGTATTCCTAACTAAAAAGCTATTCGTTACAACATTCAAACTACTCTTGCAAGCACTTCCTATTGACGATGAGAGAGGAATCAGAATGGTTGTCTCTGAAATCACTTCCCTTAAAGAAGTTGTTAAGATTTCTCAGCAGCATTTCTGGGGTCTAACCACAGGATCTCTTGTCTGCAATATTACAGTCTGTATCCGCAAGAACTCAGATTCATCTGCTGTTCAGACATAGATTCATGAGATTCTAGCTAAAAAGTTCTACAGTTTCTGTGTGCAACTAGAAGAAAGCAAAGATCAATATTGAGATAATATCTGAAGGAAATGTAAAATTTTCAGGTTGTTTATGTAGATTATTTTTTGTTTTTGTTACAAAAATCTCTGTGCTTGAAGCTTCCTTTTAAATAAATTTTAAATTTCATTCGTTTGTTTCTCTGTACTTGAACAAGAAAGGACATCTAACATCCTCGAAAGATAATGCACACAGAAATAATAAATATATTAAAAAGCATATGAGTTTATGATTAAAATATCCAAAAAGAAACAACTCTTTCATTCCAAAAACTAAACAGATTATCATCGGAAAATTAATTATTCCTTACAGTTTTTGAGAAATAAAGTTCATTTGATCCTTCTGTAATTTAATAATTTTGTAATTAGATGGATTAATTCACTTTTTTTTCCATTTGGAACGGAGAAAAAGTTTGTGAGGAGAAACACTGAATTAACTCCTTAAACCAATAAAACCACTAACCCCCTCCCCTCCAGTTTGAATTATGGTTTTGCGGTTCTGATATCATTTGACTTTGACATTATCTTATCGAACAAAATTATAAATAAGCAGAGTAAGCATATGCTACTAGACTGTTTCTTACACTTTATGAGATAAAAATGACAAATATTAAAATCAAAAAAAGGAATAAAAAAAACCTGAATTCCTTCTTATTTAATATTTCCCTCAAATGTGTAATTTCCATTAAATTCGCTAAAATGTAAGGCCAATTAATCTTTAGAACAACTTTGTTATTATTAACTCTTCTGCTTTTTTAGTTTTTAATTACGAAATTCAACATGAACGACCTGAAAATATGTAGCTTATTCTCACTGAAATTATCAAAAATCTCTCGATAATCCAGAATGATAAATGCTGATTCTCTTTGCTCTTCCTTTTATCTATTGAAATAATTATCTCTGTTTATTATAAAATTGAAAACAAAGATATTCCCATTTTTTACCTTGGAATTTTTGAAAATAATTTCAGTAAGCTTATTCTTGCACTCATTATCTAAAATTTTTTTGGAAATTTTGATTCATGGAAATATTCCTTTTCCAGATATCGAAATAAGGCTAACACAATGAGAAAAACATTGTGAAAAATATGAAATATTCAGAGAAAGGAATCGAGTATTTTACAAAGAGCTCTTAATCAGACAATCTGTATTTGGTGCAAAGAGCTCTTAATCAGACAATCTGTATTTGGTGCAAAGAGCAATTTAATCGAGCTTGGGGTAGGTGTTAGTGTAATGACTTTTTAATTATTTTTGAAATCCTTCTTTAATGAGCTGTATAAAGGAGGCAGGACTAACTCGAATGTAAGATGGCGATGAAGAAGAAGAGGAAGAAGAAGATAATGATGAAGAAGAAGAAGCTTAAAGTCAAGGACCGTAACGTGAAACAAGAACTCATCTTGTATAATCAAGGAAATAAAAATCCTCCTTCAATCCAAACTCCGCGAGTCTAAACATCTCCCCTGATAAAACTTTGAATGTAAAATCAAAATCATCTGACACCAGCATTAGACCTCACAAAAGAACTTCCGAAGCTGAAAAGCAATCTCCTAACAGTGTCGCTAGCAATATTCTTTCAGAAGTTATATCAGATTAAAATGAGAAGACAGCATTTTTTGGGCTACTAGTGATCATTGTAGTTTTTTATTCTGAACAAGCAATCACTGGGGAATTTTCTAATCCACTTGAGTTTGCATTGATTGGAACTCTTATCTTTATCTGCGTTGTGTAATATTTTCTCTTGAAATGTGAATCCTTCTTGTATCTTCACCTTTTACAGAGTCTCAACTGCCTAGCTGGTTTCTCAGTTTTAGCAGTTTGGGTATACAATCATCAAACTGATCGAGCCTAAGAAATCACCTAAGCTTTTGAACAAATCAAGAATTCTAACTTTACAATTTCCATCGAATAATACGGTAAATCTTAAGCCCATGCTAACTTGCTGTCAGAGGCTAGATTTTTTTATCAAGGAGCGATTCTATTTAAGCTTTAAGAGTGTCTCAGTAAACATCTATTTCCATTATATCGTTTAGCATTTCTTCTTGGGAGTACTCTTGGTTTTCTAGCGATATTTTATGTAACTCAAAGCCAATACGACTTTGAACTTGATGCTGATATCTGGGTGAAGTGTGCGTTTTTGATAATGATTTTAGGATTCTCACAGTACGTCTAGCTGAAAAGTTTAGCTGCCTATCTGATTTCCTTTTAAGCACTCAAAAAATACTACACTCTATCACTCTGTAGCAGTAGTAATCATGGTCTAAGTAGTAATATGCTGTAAATCGAAGTTAATCCTTAGAATCTCAAAGAATGTAAAGTCATCCAAGGAAACTAAGGTCTATCATAATTGCTATTATCAGATTCTGAGAAATTTTTCTCAGACTTTGAAATCGATCCTATGAGTTTCTAGTGCTTCAATGAGATAGGAAACACTAAACAACCAGGAAATAACTCTTCTTCTACTTATCATATCGAATAAGGGATTTAGGTGGATGATCCGAAAATCGCAAACAGTGTGCATTTAGATATGATAACTTCAGCGACAAAAAAAGAACATAAAAACAATGGAATTCCAATAAATGCAATAATGACTGCAGATTAATTATACACTACTTCAAGATAATTCATTGATATGAAAATCAATAAAAATGCTTAAAAAATTGTTAAAAATTCTAATCATTCTTTACCATAATCGCCAGGGTCCTTATCAATAGAATAAGAACATAAAGGAAATAAAAATAAATCTTAGCGCAAAACAGAAAGAGGAGGACATATTCTTATGAATAAAGTATCTATAGAAGAAGTTGATGGGAAGTTATTCGATGAAAATGAAGGAAAACGAAGTAGATTTGCACCAATGATGGGGGATAAATCCATTGATATATAAATAGCTCAGTAACAGAATATGAAAACAATCAAACTACCACAATAACTACATAAAAATGAAGAATCAGATAAAAAAGCAAAGAAGAAGTAGAAGAAAAACAAAAAATCCTTAAGTTTTGCTGGTAAGAAGTAACGAAGTTAAACATATCTTTCGTTCAAAACTTTAACTTAAATAATTAAAGACGAGAAACTACGATCAGCTTATCTTTGCGGGAAATACACTCTGGACATAAATGGTTAAAAACAAATAAGATATTTATCCATAACTCTTTTGAAATACTACAATTTATTCTAACGCGAAGTTGTCATAGCCAGCCTCACTGATATGACATCCATCGAAGAAATAAATAACTTACAAAGAGAAGTTTAATTCAAAGAAAAAATGTTCGCTAATGTTACACATGATCTGAGAATGCCTCTTTATGCGATTATGTATTCAGCTGATAAACTAAAAGAGATTTTCTCGATTAATTAGTATAGTACGCTATTAGAATAGCGTTAGAGACTTTCATTGAATATTAAAAATCTACAAGAGAATGAAATCACAGAATTACATGAATAAATCAATATTACAATAGCTAATTCGTAGCTTATGAAAGCGATTATTTAAGATATCATAGACAATAATAGAAATCGAATGGGTATTTATTTTTTCCATTGATTTTTTAGAAGTTATTTGGAGACTTTTATTTATTTTGATATTTTAAACAATAATTAGGTAAACTTGATCCAGTGATTCACTCTTTTGATCTAATGGAAGTAATGGCGGAGACGAAGAAACTTGTGGAAATCATCTTATGGGAGAAGAGAAAGAATATTAAGATTTAATTTGAGATTAGTAAAGAAGTAGAGAACAATTCTTTGATTTTTTCTGATTCACAACGGTTAAAGTAAGTTCTAATGAATTTAGTGAGTAATGCTATTAAATTCACGAAACGAGGTGGTATTTTAGTGCGCGTTGAGAAAGTATATTTTAAGAATCTGTAAAGTATCTAAAAACATCTCAATTCGTCATGCATGAATTCACTTAAAAATAACAACAAAAATTAAGAGGGAAATAATAGTAACAATAATAATACAAATACAATTACTTCTCCAGATATTGATTTGCATGGTAATAAAACTCTCATTCAGCTGTAGGCTTAGCTTCCCTAGCAGATTCTATCGATATTGTAAGGTGGATTGATTTAATTTTAGGTAGTAGACTCCGGAATAGGAATGAGCTCCAAAGTCATGGCTGATCTTTTTACTCCTTACAAAACATCTAACAAAGAAAATATGAATGGACATGGCATCGGACTTGGTTTGACAATATGTGAGTCCATAGTTGAAAAGCTTGGACCATTCTCTCTCAAAGTTGCTTCAAAGGTAAAGGAATTATTAATATTTTATTCCTATTTTCTTGTTTGAAATTTCCTAATTTATTTCGACATTTTGTTCACAGGAAAATCGTGGATCTAAATTCACATTCTATCTGTATCATGACTTACAACAAACTATCACAAGTTAGAAATTAGATTAGACACCAACAACGATAAACAAATTGCCTTTAAAGAAACTTCAAAGCAAGAATGTAGGCAGCTACAATAATATAGTCAATACGAACAATAGTAATTTAAACAATAATGGATCTCCAAAAAATGGCTTTCAACTTCATAATTTAAGTGATAATGTCATTGAAGATTAAGAACAATAATAGCGCTAAAATCAACAATAAAACACCTAACAAGGCAATTAGCGAGATGTTTTTTCTCCTTCATCAACTCGTGGATTGCTTTAAAACAACACAAACAACAGCAATCCTGAGAAAACTCCATAATTCGATTTTGTTTCTATGAAACAAGTTAAATTAGGATTTTTAAACCTTCCTCCTGTGATATCTTTTTAAGATTTAGAAGCAAATTCTGTAAGAAGAGACAGTGGAGCTAAAGTAAGCTTTGCAGGAAGTCCTAATATGCTAGGGAAAACTAGCAGAGACAAACTATTTGAAGCAAGTGGTGGAGGGTTTCCTTCGTTGAAAGGAAGCTAAAAAGTATTGAATTTTCCTCGTCGTACAAGTTGCCATCATTCGTTGACTGATTCTGCTGAAGCTCGGAAAAGAAGTACTGGAAGTAAAGCATGGTAAAGTAGCTTCAATAACAATTCAAGTATTGGTAGTCTAGCGACTGTCCACAAGGTTGTAAGTGAAAGAGAAAGAACAGAGAGTTTAGAGTTGCCAGTATGTTTTAGGGTTTAGAAAATGAGTGAGTTTTCATCGAGATAAAAAACATTATCAGTATTTCAAACAGTTTGCCCTTAAGATTCGACAAATTCTCCAGTTGATAAAACGTTTAAACTTAATAATAATGAGAATAAAGAAGGAATTTGTAATGGTAATAGTGTCAAGCAAATTGCTTATGAAATTAACAAAACGACTGATGATAGAGAATATGGAGTACAAAATGTCTAAACCCGATTTAATTCTACCCCTGTGAATTATACTGACAATGATAGATAAAATCATGCGAGCGAGCTTCAAAATTTCAGTAGTTTTAGTTAGAAATCTAAAAAAGATATTGACAAAAATATCAATAACAACAATAATAACCATGTTGAGACATAATTTCCTTATGCAATTTATGGTAATTTAAACACTAAACTTAAACCTGTTTAAGCTGATTCCTTGACTTAATGTAACGGTTCTTTAGCATGCAGCGGATTGGCATTCTCTCCTGGATTTTAAAGCTCATCAATTAAAAAATAAAATCTTGAAAAAATACAATTCAAATCATAATTATTAGATAAATCACAGTAACTTCAAGACAAACCGAAGTTAACCCCAATGGAATCGCTTGATCTTGAATAGAATTCAGCTAGGATTTTATCAAATTAATCAATTGAATATTCTCATTCACTTCCGAAAAAACAAAGAAAATCCTAAATTTTCATGGATGAAAGTGCATTAGAAGGAGATGAGCGATTCAACACTAGTGTGTTATTCTCCTTAGAAGATAATGCAGAAAGGTTTAACTTCGAAGAACTTGGCGATGATAATATTGTGAGAAATCAAGTATTTCATGTTTTTAAGGAGGAAGATGAAAAAAAACAATTAATATTAACTTCAAATGAATTCAATAATATCCCTAATCTACAAGATCTAACTGCTAAAAAAAGCATGCGTGATTCTTAAGGAAGTGAATACTTAGAAAAAAAAGGTATTCTATTTGGTAGAGTTGATAGATAGAATCATGTCACAAACCATAAAATGACAGATTCCATTCAGATGAACTAACTTAAGAAATTCAAGTTTGGTAAAAATGAAATTGTCTTTTTTTAATCTTTTAATTATTAGAACAAAATTTATCTTATTTTTTGGATTTTTTACAACATAAATATCTTATTGTTATTTATCTCTTTTTAGGTATGCCTGAGGAGTTCGAGAAAGAAGTGTTGAATATATTAATTTGTGATGACTAATTTTTCAGTGTTGATATGTTAAAGAGAATGCTGTTGAATAATCCAACTTATAAAATGAAGATTGATACTTGTCTCAGTGGTGAAGAGGCAATTAGAAAATTCTAAAAAAAGAACAAACCTGATTCATTAGAACCATATAATTACATATTTTTAGATTGGAATATGCCTGTCATGGATGGATATGAAACCAACTCGAAAATCAAGTTCTATGTGAAAGATGAATCATATCTAGATTGTCCAATTATAATATGCTCAGCTTATGATGGTAAGTTTAAGAAATTGGAAGCAAAAATTTTTAAAAAATGATGTTAAAAGCATTTAATCGTACAGAGAATTATTCTATTTTTTCCTAAAAAGTGATAATTAAAAATTTTAACAATTTAAATAATTTCTTTTTTGTTTTTCCTTGCAGACAATGCTGAAATCAACAAATGTTTAAGACATGGGACTGATGGGATCTTGACGAAACCTGTGTAATAAGATAGATTAAATGAACTGCTTGCTGATTTTTAAAGGAACCAAAATTCAGTTAAATCTATGGTAAAGCTTGTTCCTCTGTCTGCAATCAACAGTGGTTGTTTATTGCATTGATCAATAAACCTTCCTATCAAGCTTTCAATTTATCTTTTACTTATCTCTTCCTCAATTCTATTAAAAATACTAAGTTTAAAGATATTAAATATTTCTCATATTGGCTCCCAATATCTCCTTGAATTCAAAGAAAATCACAATAACATGAAACATTTTCAACTTCTTATTATCCCTAAAAAAATCAGCTAATTTCTTCAGTTAGTTTCTCCCCAGTTCTCAATACTAATTCCTCATGATAACAATTTGTGCCTTTGAAGATAAAATCTCTTCCTAATTTGAAGAAATCTCCTCACTTCTCAACGAAAGAGTTGAGTAGGCAATAGCTCTATTCATCCATAAATCCTTAATCGATCCATTCCTGATCAATGAATTTCAAAGGTTTATGCTCTGATTGAATAACTGGAGAAACAATA